>Ga0308021_10001257_pt1 | contig 11570 bp, 11 predicted proteins | sample Neamet351_FD_201296 | JGI IMG/M metagenome (GOLD analysis project Ga0308021, IMG submission 201296) | Marine microbial communities from water near the shore, Antarctic Ocean - #351 | ecosystem: Environmental > Aquatic > Marine > Unclassified | place: Southern Ocean | collected 2014-10-02
GAGTTTTCTTTGTTTATTTTTTTGCCAGAAATAGCCTGTTAGTTGATTGTCATCAACGGCTTCTTCTAATTGAGCTCCTATAGTTGTCGTAGGATCTAAACAAGACATTGGCTCTTGAAATATCATTGCGACATCTTTTGAAATGATTTTTTTTCTTTCTGAAACGGTTAACCTCATTAAGTCATTACCACGCCAATGAAACCGATCAGCATCTATGATCCATTTATCATCTAATACGCCCATTATCGCTTGAGCGAGTAATGATTTACCTGAACCAGATTCACCAACTAAACCACGTAATTCACCTTCTTTCATTACAAGCGATACACGGTCTATGGCGATTATTCTTTTATTGCCAGATATCATTACAAGAGAAAGATTTCTAATATCGAGTAAATTCATTAGTGTTCCTTTCTCTGCTTCAAAGCATGGCGTAAACCTTCACCGACGAGGTTGGTTGAGATTACGGCAAATAATATCGCCAACCCTGGAAAATAAACGGTCCAGGGGGCAATATAAAATAGATCAATACCATTTGATAACATAGCTCCCCATTCAGGTATGTAAGTAGGGGCGCCAAGACCTAAAAAACCTAAGGCGGCAATGTCTAAAATGGCAGCTGATTGAGCTAATGTAGATTGCGTAATTATTTTTTCAATAATGTTGGGGAAAATGGAGTATCGTAAAATTCTTAAAGAGCTTGCTCCATCTAACTTTGATGCGAGTACATAATCTTTTGTAAATTCTTTTTTTACTTCATTTCTTGTCACATGTATAAATTGAGGGATAAGCACAATGATTATTGCTAATACCGTATTACTTAAACCAGTGCCTAATACAGCAACAATAACAATGGCTAATAAAAGAGAAGGAATAGATAAAATAACATCAAGAAAATGATTTAAAAAACTGGATTTAAAACCTGATGTTAACGCAGACAATGAACCAATCAGTACACCTATGATGGCTGAAATAATAACAATAATAAAACTTAGCCCAAAGGTAAATGTAGCTCCGTGCATAAGCATAGAAAGCATATCTCTCCCTAGTTTATCAGTACCTAATAAGAAGCTTACATCACCGTTATTGTTCCATGCAGGTGGAAGTAAAATACTGTCTAAATGACTTTGAGATGAAGAAAAAGGCGTGATAATGGGCGCAAATACAGCGAGTACAATTAAGGCGATAAAAGCGCCAAAAGCTAACATGATCATCGGTTTTTCTTTGAAGTTGTACCATAACTGCTTTAACGGAGATGGAAACTCTTCTTCTTGGTAAATATTTTCACGCGCCATGTTTACGTTCTCTTGCTAGTGGGTTTAATGCTGCGTAAATAAAATCAGTTAAAATATGAACAATAAATATAAAGCTTGATAATGCTAATAAGCCGCCATGAATAGCGGTGTAATCACCTTGAGAAATGCTTTCAATTAACCAACGGCCTATACCTGGCCAACTGAAAATAACTTCAGTTACCATCGCCAACGTTACCAAATTGGCGAACTGTAAACCTATATGTCTTATAACATTGATTAAGGCGTTTCTAACCGCATGGCGGTATATTATTTGCCAAAAAGTTAACCCTTTAGCTTTAGCTGCGGTTATGTAACTCGAATCGAGTACTTCCATCATTGCTGTTCGCGCAAGCCTGATAAAAATGGTCATTGGAGCAAGAGCAACAACACACGCGGGCATAATTATATGCAGAGTGGCATCTTGAAATGCTTGCCATTTATACTCACTCTTACTCAGTAGAATATCAAAAAATTGGATCCCAGTTACTGGTTTAATTTCATACACTAAACTGAGCCTACCGGCCGAAGGTAACCAGCCTAATTGAATTGAAAATACAAAAACTGCTAACAATCCTAGCCAAAAAATAGGAATTGAGTAACCCAACATTGAAATGAATAGAATAGAATTGTCGATGGTTTTTTCATGATTTACAGCGGCAATAAAACCGATAGGGATACCAATTACCATAGCAATAAATAATGCAACAACGCTTAACTCAATCGTTGCGGGTAATAAATTAATAACTTCAGATGAAATCGGAAGATGGCTAGAAATAGATACGCCTAATTCACCATTGAAAAGGTGTGTTAAGTAAGCCCAATATTGTTTAAAAATATTACTGTTATATTGATATTCTTCAATAAGTAGAGCGCGCTGTTCTAGTGTGGCGTTAACTTGACCTGTTAAGTTTGTTAGTGCATCACCAGGAAATAAAAAACTTAAACTAAAAGAAAGCGCAGTCAGTACTATAAAGGTAAAAATAAAAAGGTTAAGCCTTCTCAAAGTAAATATTAACATCAGTTTTTATTTACCTCTTCAAAATTAAGTCCACCAAAAGGTTTTAATAATTGTCCTGATATATTTTGACTACGGCCTTGAAACCTTTTTGAATGCGCTATGGGCACAAGAGGTACTTCTTCTTCAATAATTTTTAACGCACTAGCGTAATATTTTTTTCGTTTATTGAGGTTAGTTGTTTGTAATGATTGGCTGATAAGGCTGTCGTATTGCTTATTACACCAAAAAGTTCCTCTATTACCCTGTGTTGCAGCAGAGCAACTTAATAAATGAGTGAAAAAATCATCAGGATCAGGGTGATTTGCTGCCCAACCGAGTAACACCGCATGGTGTTCTCCGTCAGCGATTAGCTTTAAAAAAGTGCTCCACTCATAATTGTGGAAAATATTCACGGTAATCCCTATTTTCATTAAATCACTTTTAATCAGCTTTGCCATAGTGAGTGCGTCAGGATTATAGGCTTTTTGTATTGGCATTGCCCATATATTCATAATAAAACCATTGGGGTAACCCGCTTGGTTTAAGGTGTTGATTGCTTTGGAGAGTGAATACTCATGTTTAGGTATAGTGGGATCATAAGCCCATGAAGTAGAGGGTATAATGGAATGAGCTATTTCAGCTTTTCCGAAATAAATAGCATCGATTATGGCTTCTTTGTTAATAGCATACGAAATAGCCTTTCTTACTAACTTGTTATTAAAAGGTGGTTTTGTTGTATTAAAGCCTAAATAACCTACGTTATATGAAGTTATCGCATTAAGTGATAAATCAGGTCTTTCTATTATTTTTTTATGTGCAATGGGGTAGGCAACCACATCACATTCTTTTGCTAATAATTTAGTCAACCTTCCAGTATTGCTTGGCGTAATATCAAAAATTAATTGTTCAATATTTATTTTTCTTTGCCAATAATTTTCATGGGCTAAATAACGAATAAAAGATCCTGGTCTATATTCTTTATATTTGAAAGGGCCGGTACCTATAGGCAGTCTGTCTATTTGTTGTTGAGAGTTTAATTTGGAAAGATGTTGCGCATATTCTTCAGATAAAATAACTGAAAAGTCAGTGGCGAGATTGGCTAAAAATGAACTGTCTGCTCTATTTAGTGTAAATCGAACGGTATATTCATTTATTTTCTCTATATTTTTTACTAAAGAATTAAATTGAATGCTCTGAAAGAAAGGATATAGCCCACCTGATATATCGTGATATTCATGTTCGTTGTTTAATACTCGATTAAATGAAAATATAACATCATCAGCATTTAATTTTCTAGAGGGGGTGAAATAACTTGTGTGATGAAATTCAACATCTTTACGCAGGTAAAAAGTGATTTTTTTCCCATCTCGGGTGATATGCCATGATTTAGCAAGAGAAGGTGAAACCTCGTTATTATCGCCGCTATAAGTTATAAGGCGGTTATACAGTTGATGAGATGTGGCATCAACAGTAACACCAGAAATCACGGTTTGAGGGTTAAAACTTTCAGGAGACCCTTCACTGCAATAAATAACACTTTTAGTACTTAATGACGTGGTGTTTTCATTACTACACCCAAGTGTTAGTAAGCTAATAAAAGCAGTAATTAATAAGTACTTTATGGTATTTAATGACATATATTTAGCTTTCATCAACCATCTTTCCATCGAGTAAATTATATTTTTTTAAATAACCGCGTAACTGGTGATAAGTTAATTCAAGCGCATCAGCTGTTTTTTTCTGATTAAACTGGCAGTATTTTAAGGCTTCTTGAATAAGTTCTTTTTCATGGTTTTGAGAAAGCTCTTTTAACGAAAGAGGAAAGTTATATTGTTTCGTCGTATTTTCATTATTAAGAATGCCGTTGACCGTATTATTTTTAATACTTTCTTCAAGCGGAGACTCAACAACATTATTCTGGATTGTTCTATCGTGTGTTTTTATACGTTGTGAAGGTCTATAAGGTGATTCAAAAGGGTCTATAACTAATTCATGAACAGGCAAGTGAGGATTGTTACATCGGTAAACACTACGTTCAACGACATTTTTTAATTCTCGTACATTACCGGGCCATGAATATTCTAATAAACTTCGTTTAGCTTTAGTTGTAAAACCACTAAATAATTCAAACTCTAATTCTCGTGCCATTGAAATGGCAAAATTTTCAGCTAATAAAAGAATATCATCTCTTCTTTCTCTCAACGGAGGAAGCGTAATTACATCAAAAGCTAATCTATCGAGTAAATCAGCTCTGAATTCGCCTGAATTAGCTAAGGATGGCAAATCTTCATTCGTTGCTGCAATAAGTCGAGTATCTGTTTTAATTGTTTTAGAGCCACCGACGCGTTCAAATTCACCGTATTCAACTACTCTGAGAAGTTTTTCTTGAATTAAGCCAGATGTATTGGCTATTTCGTCTAAAAATAGCGTACCTTTATCAGCTCTTTCAAATCTACCCTCATGTCGTTTATTGGCTCCTGTAAATGCTCCTGCGTCGTAACCAAATAGTTCTGTTTCTAATAAATTTTCATTTAATGAAGCACAATTCAGTTTTAAATAACCTTGATCCCACCGCTTTGATAAGTAGTGTAATCTCGCCGCAATAAGCTCTTTACCGGTACCACGCTCACCAATAATAAGTACCGGCTTACTCAGCGGAGCTATTTGAGAAACTTGCTCTAAAACTTCTAAAAAGCTATCGGATTGGCCAATAAGATTATCTTGTTGATTAAAACGAGCCATTAACAGACCTAAGATTTGGTTTATTTCACTAACAAATAGTGTATTTTATTAATCATAATGATTAAAGTGTTTTTATAAAATAAATAAACCATTAAAAATCAACAGTTTGAGTTGTCTGTAAAGTTGGCTCAGAACATGAATAAACATTATGTATGTTTTTTACATTTATTTTCAGTAAAGAGGAATGAGTTATGGGAATTTTTTCAAGGTTTACGGATATTATTAATTCAAATATTAATAATATATTAGACAAAGCAGAAGACCCTGCAAAAATGGTACGTTTGATTATTCAAGAAATGGAAGATACGTTAGTTGAAGTGCGATCTTCTTCAGCAAAAACATTGGCCGATAAAAAAGATTTAGTTCGCCAAATTAACCGTTTTGAAAAAGAAGTAGGGCAGTGGCAAGAAAAAGCTGAACTAGCATTAAGTAAAGACAGAGAAGACTTAGCACGCTCAGCATTAGTCGAAAAGAAAAAGTGCGCAGACAATGCTGAATCATTAACGAATGAGCTAAATAGTATTGAAGACCATATTGCTAAGTTACAAGGCGAAATATCACAATTACAAGATAAACTAGCTGACGCAAAAGCACGCCAAAAAGCTATTTTAATCCGTGAAAAAACGGCTCAATCGCGATTAAAAATTAAAAAAAATATTAATAGCAATAAAGTGAATGATGCTCTGGGTCGTTTTGATCAATACGAACGTAAAATAGATGATATAGAGTCACAAATAGAAGCTTATGAAATAAGCAGTAAGTCATTATCAGATGAAATTTCAGAACTTGAGAGTGATGAAAGTGTTGATAATGAATTAGCCGCATTAAAAGCTAAAATAAAGAAAGATTAAGCATTACTCAGTTGATAACACTTTAGAAGGAGAAACGTGTGGAAGAGATTCTTGTAGCCCCAATTATTATTTTTATGCTGGTTGTTGCACCTATTTGGTTGGTATTACATTACAAAAGTAAACGTCAAATCAGTCAAGGGTTGAGTGAAGAAGAATATACGCAATTATCAGAATTATCTGAACTTGCCGATGGAATGACCGACAGAATAAAAACTCTTGAAGCAATACTTGATGCGGAAACTCCTGATTGGAGGAACAAAGTATGACACTGCAACGTAAACGTGAATTATACCGTGATCCCCGTAGCGGAAAAATTGCGGGTGTTTGTGCCGGTTTAGCGGACTATTTTGGTTGGGAAGCTTGGTTAGTACGTGTTTTAGTTGTTTCTGCTACTTTATTTGGCATGCAATTTTTAATTCTTTTGTATATCGCAGGGTGGTTTATATTAGACAAAAAACCTAAACAGGTAAAATCATTTACTCAAAATACGCCTAACTCAACGAATGATAATAATACAGGCGAAGCTAAAAAGTCGGATTACGCTAACGAATCAATAAAGGTGAAAGCTAAAGTATGGCAAGCAGGTGAACCTCCTAAACAAGCTTTTCATGATATAAAACGTAAATTTACTTTATTGGAAGGTAAAGTACGCTCAATGGAACGGTATGTAACCTCTCCTGAATTCACTGTTTCAAGAGAAATAAATAAATTATAAAAGCGGCGTTGTCGCTTTTTATTTATTAAATTTAAAGAGATAGTTGGGCATAAGATCTTTGTAACTACAATTTATATTTAAAATTCACACTTTCGAATATTCATTTATAGTCAAAATAAGGTATTGTGTTATTCATAATAAATTAATCAAAGTTAATGCCTGTTTTGATACCTATTACCATTGTAAATGTTCTTGAAATGGCAGCTAGAATGATAATAGGTATAGTGTCATTAACGTTAAAATATATAAACTAAATGGCTATTATTAAAAAAGAACAATTACAAAAAATTAAACGTAAAGCGCATGACTTGCTCAATAGAACGCTTGACCAACATATTACACTTGCGGTTACCGGTTTAAGTCGCAGCGGTAAAACAGCATTTATTACCTCTTTAGTTAATCAACTTATAAATGAAGGTAATAGCTCGCATTTAAGTTTTTTTAACCCCGTTCATCAAGGGCGTTTTATTGCGGCCAAGCGTGTACCACAAAAAAACCTTCATATTGGCCGTTTTGAATATGATGCGTCTTTAGCTTCTTTTTGTAATGAACCTCCAACGTGGCCTGAAGCGACTAACGGTATTAGTGAATTAAGACTCGCTATTCGTTACACGCCAAAAACGTCATTATTAAAGTATGCGACAGATACCGCGACATTGTATTTAGACATCACAGATTACCCAGGTGAATGGTTATTAGACTTACCCATGTTAAATCAAACCTACGAAGAATGGTCTGAAAGCACCTATGCCTTAATGCAGCAATTTTCTCGTGCTGAAATTTCAAAACCCATCATAAAAAAAATTAGCCAGCTTGATCCGTTTGCACCCGTAGATGAGCAGTTACTGGCAGATATTGCTAAAGAATATACCGACTTATTACATACTTTTAGAAATGAATTAGGCTTATCTGTTATTCAACCTGGGCGATTTATATTGCCAGGTGATTTGGTAGACGCTCCTATTTTGCAGTTTTTCCCCTATACCGCTTTTGAAAGTATAGACGATAACGCCTATCAAAATGCACAAGACGATACATTAATAGGTATGTTACGAGCGCGATTTATTGAATATAAAGAAAGAGTGGTAAGAAAGTTTTACAAAGAACACTTTGTTAACTTTGATCGCCAAATAGTATTAGCCGATTGTTTAACACCTCTAAATAATGGTGAAGCGAGTTTTACTGATTTACAACAAGCAATTACGTTAATATTAGAAAGCTTTAATTATGGGCAGTCGAGCTTATTTTCTCGATTATTTTCACCTAGAATAGACAAGCTATTATTTGCAGCAACCAAAGCTGATCATGTTACACCTGAGCAACATCAAAAATTAGTATCGTTGTTAAATCAACTGATATATAAAACGAAACATCAATTGAATTACGACAAAATTGAGATGAAAACGCTAGCTATAGCCTCAGTTAAAACAACTCAAGTGGGTAATAGTTTGCATCAAGGGCAACCGTTGCCTGTTTTACAAGGGCGAAGAGCCGATAACGATAAGTTAATAACCCTTTTCCCCGGTACAGTGCCAGATAAGTTACCTAAAAGTAGTTTTTGGGATGAACAACAATTTAATTATATTGCCTTTAAACCTCAGCAAGTATGTGATGTACATGAATGCTTACCTCATATCAGAATGGACCAAGCAATGCAGTTTCTATTCGGAGATAAAATGAAATGATTGATAAATATCAACAACAAATATTATTCGATGAATTAGACAATAAAAATTCAGAAAATAAATCAGTGACAGAAAATCAGGTCGTTTTTGAAAATAATGACTGGTTACCTGAAAAAGAAACACTGACTGAAAATAATGAAATTATTGAAAAATCTAAACCGCGGTGGTTATGGCGAGTAGCTTTTATCATATTTATAGGGTTACTTGGTTATGAAGTGTTTGAATTTTTTAGTGCTGGTTTTGAAAGTTCGCCGATAATATCGAGTTTATACGGAGTACTCTTATTTATTATTACTATTATTTTCGGTACGACTGCATTGAGAGAGTTATCTTCTTTACGCCAATTGTCTAAGCAAGACAATGTACGCTCTCAAGTTAACAGCATTTTTGAAGACAATAACAAATATGATGCTAGAAAGCTGTGCGAAAAAATATCAGAGCAGTTGCCTTGTGATATTACCGTTAATGAAGGTAAATCTTGGTCTGATATTATTCAACCGGAGTACTCTGATATCGAAGTTATTAATTTATATTCTAAAGAAGTACTCTCAAGCGTTGATCAAAAGGCCTTAGATGAAGTTGCTAAGTTTTCAACAGAGTCTGTTGTATTAATTGCTATTAGCCCCGTAGCTATTATCGATATGATGCTAATGTTTTGGCGGAACCTTCGTATGATTGATAAAGTGGCTGGGCTTTACGGTTTAAAATTAGGTTATTGGAGCCGATTGCGTTTAATTAAGCATGTTTTTATTAATATGGCGTATGCTGGCGCAAGTGAAATTTTAGCTGACTTTGGTGCCGATTTATTAGGGGCCGATCTGCTTGGTAAGCTTTCAGGTCGAATGGCTCAAGGTTTAGGTGCGGGCATGCTAACGGCACGCTTAGGTATTAAAACCATTTCATTATGCCGTCCAATCCCATTTCAAAATAATCCCCCTAAATTAAATGACATTCGTAAAAAAATAGTTTTTCAGATTAAAGACTTATTGAAAAGCAATTAGCATTTATTGTCTTATTTTTAGATATACAACGTAGCCACTATACGTAGTATATCTTCATTTTTTTCAAAAATTATTAGATTTTTCTTACATCAATGTATTCAAAGTTGTTTGGTTATTATAATGAGAATATCAATTTAGAATGTACTCATAATAATGAAAAATCAATCTAAAGAGAGCGCTAATGGAAAATACATTATTTACACAGCAATGTGAGGTATGCCACTCAGGTGCTACTAGAGTGAGTGATGAAGATTTACAAGAGTACTTAACAGAAATACCTGATTGGATAGTTTTTGTTAAGAACAATGTAATGGTACTTGAGAGGAAGTATCTATTTAAAAACTACAAACAGGCTTGGCTATTTACGAACAAAGTATCTGAGTTAGCTGAAAACGAGTTTCATCATCCAGCAATAATACTTGAGTGGGGGAAAGTCACCGTAACTTGGTGGACCCATGCTATTAAAGGCTTGCATATGAATGATCTTATTTGCGCCGCAAAAACGGATAGAATTGTGTAAACTTTATATTACAATTTTTTAAAATAAAATATATCAGTAAAAAGTTAATCTTTTTATTGTTGTAACAATTAGTTTACAGTAAAGTGTATTTATCTTTTTTTTTAAGGTTTGTTGTATGCGTTTAGAAGTAATATATCGTAATCGAGTTGGTATTCTTCAAGAAGTCTGCTCTATATTTGTTGAACATAATATAGATTTAGTGGGGATAGAGGTGCATCAACTCGGACACGTTTTTATTCATGCTCCCGATGTCGACTTTTCCGAATTACAACAAATTATGCCGCAATTAAGGTTAATTGACGCGGTTAATGATGTTAAAACTGTTCCTTTTATGCCATCTGAAAGAGAAAAAAACGAATTTGAAACGCTCTTAAAAAACTTCCCAGACCCCTTTGTTTCGATTAGCGCTAAAGGGCAGATCCGTATGCTTAATAATTTATCGTCATCAATGATGGGAAATACAGAAAGTAACCTTGTTGGTGAGCAAGTCAGTAATATATTAAAAGGTTTTAATTTTAATAAGTGGCTAGATGCTGATGAGGTTTTAACACAAACCATTCGTTTAAAGTTACAAAATGAAGACTTTGTTGCCGATTTGATGCCAATTCATGTGAGTGAAGATGAAAGTGACCATGTATTAGCGGGAGCAATCATCATTCTAAAATCAGAGAGTCGCTTAGGTCAACAAATGAGTGCGCTTCAACAAATTGATGATAATAACTTCTCAGGTATTCAAGCAAATAGCGGAGCCATGAGAAAAATTATTAGGGAAGCAAGAAGAATGGCGCTTTTAGATTCTTCAATTCTCATCGCTGGTGAAACAGGTACAGGTAAAGAGGTTTTAGCTCATGCTTGTCACGAAGCAAGTGAGCGATCAGGTAATCCATTTATGACTCTAAGTTGTGCTGCCTTACCTGATAATGTTGCGGAAACTGAACTATTTGGCTTAGGTCACCAAGACGAGTTCTCTAGTAAAAAAGGATTGTTTGAATCAGCTGATGGTGGAACTATTTTTCTAGATGAAGTTGGGGAAATGTCACCTACACTTCAAACTAAATTATTACGTGTAATTCAAGATGGCAGTTTTAGAAGAGTAGATGACGAACAAGAAATACAAGTTAACGTACGTATTATTGGCTCTACGAACAAAGATTTACTGCAAATGGTGGCTCAAGGGTTATTTAGAGAAGACTTGTATTATCGATTAAATGTATTAGGGCTGAATATTCCCTCTCTACGGGAAAGGCGCTCAGACATTATTCCTTTAGCTGAATACTTTATTGCTAAATCGGGTTTGAAAATTGGTAAAACTAATATTTCTATGTCTGATGATTTTCGAGAATTTATAGAATATTACCCTTGGCCTGGAAATGTTAGGCAACTAGAAAACGTTGTTATAAGAGCGGTATCCTTAATAGAAGGCAATCGTATTTCAACTGATTATCTTGACCTTCCAACATACACTCGGGAACATGGATATTTAGAACAAGATTTTGAAGGAACCCTCGATGCAGCGGTGAAAAAGTACGAAGCAGACTTGTTAAGGAAGTTATATCCGGCGTATCCAAGTACACGCCAATTAGCGAAAAAATTAGGCTTAAGCCATACCGCAATAGCGAATAAATTAAGAGAATACGATATCAATAAAAAAACAGTTAAAATATAGAGCTTTGCTCTATGGCTTATGGTCGTTATTTAGAATTTAAAGAGACATAATAATTGTATTATTATGTCAAAGTAGATTTATACTAAAAGTAAGTGATA
>Ga0308021_10001259_pt1 | contig 11565 bp, 1 predicted proteins | sample Neamet351_FD_201296 | JGI IMG/M metagenome (GOLD analysis project Ga0308021, IMG submission 201296) | Marine microbial communities from water near the shore, Antarctic Ocean - #351 | ecosystem: Environmental > Aquatic > Marine > Unclassified | place: Southern Ocean | collected 2014-10-02
CTCGCCGGCGCCGATGGGCTACAAGTGCACGAGGGCCTCTGATTTCAGCAAGCAGTGCTCGTACGAGATCAACGGCGATCTGACGCACGACAAGTGCGCTGCCCAGTGCAGCACGGTATTCGCGCCAACGCCGCCGCCAAAGCCGACGCCGAAGCCGACGCCGAAGCCGCCGGCGCCCACGCCACCGCCGCCGACGCCAAAGCCGACGCCTGCGCCCACGCCCGCGTCGCCGACGCCGCCGCCCACGCCCGCGCTACCGACGCCGCCCACGCCGCCGCTGCCGCCCACGCCGCCGCCGCGCGTGGACCACGGCTTCGACAACGTCGACGGCGCCGTGGTGGGCGGCTCCACCGTCGCCGTGCTGGGCATGGCGGCGCTTCTCGTCATGGCGCGCCGGCGCGAGCGCGCGGCGCTGTCGCGCGTGCCGTACGGCCAGCCTTCCAAGAGCAAGAGCAGCAGCAGCAACCCCGCTCCTCGCCGCACCGCGGCCTCCCGGGGCGGTGCGGGTGGCGGTGGGCGCGGCAGCAGCAGCAGCGGTGGCGGGCGCGGGGCAGGGGGGCGCGGTGCCGGAGGCGGTGGGCGCGGCGGCGGCGCGGCCGCCGGTGCAGCGGAGCGGTCGCCCGCCACCACGCCCGCCACCACGGGCTCCGGGGACAACAACAACGGAGGCGGCGGTGGCGGCACGCGCCCCTCGACGCGCCAAACCCGGCGCACGTCCAAAGACAGCCACGGGACGGCCGGCGGCGCGCAGAAGGCGGCGGCCACGGCGGCAGGCGGCGGCGAGTCGAGCAGCCTGCTGCCGGGCGTGGGCTCAGCGCGCAGCAACGGTGGCAACGGCGACCGCAGCAGCGGCGGCGGCGGCGGCGGCGGCGGCAAGAAGCGGTCGGCGGCGAAAGAAAAGGGCGGCCCTTCCTTGGCCTTGGAGATGCAGTCGGCGGCCGGGGAGCTGGAGCAGCCGCTGCTGGCCGAGTCGCCCGCAGAGCCGCCGCCGGCGCCGGCGGGCGGCCGTGGTGCGGGTGGTCGCGGCGGGGGGCGCGGCGGCGGTGCGGGTGGCCGCAGCGGCGCGGGTGGTCGTGGCGCCGGCCGCGGCGCAGGTCGCGGCGCAGGTCGCGGCGCAGGTCGCGGCGCTGGCCGCGGCGCCGGCCGCGGTCGCGCCGCTCCTGCTCCTGCTGGGGCGGCGAAGCAGGGCGGTCTCGATCTGCCGGCGATGGCGGTCAAAAGAGCCGCCGCCCGCAATGCGGGCGGCCAAGCGGCGGCGACGGCGGCGGCTCCCCCAAAGGCGGCCCCGAAGGCGCCAGCGGCCCGCTTCGCCAGCACGGACAGCTCCGCCTCCACGCGCGAGCGGCCGCCGTCGCCGGGCACGCAGAGCCGCAAGCGCCTCGCGCGCATGCTGCAGCGGGACGAGGCGGGGCGCACGCCGCCGCACGAGCCGGACGACGGCCGCGAGATGTACACGGTGACGTTCGGCGAGGGCGCACTGGGCCTCTCGTTCGTGAAGCGCAACCCGAGCGCCCCCATCCGCGTGCGCACGGCCAAGGCGCAGGCGGCCGCGCAGGGCGTGTCGCCGGGCGACGTGCTTCGCTCCGTGGCGGGTGAGGAGGTGGGGCCCCGCACGCGCGTGGGCGAGGTGACGGAGATGGTGACGCGCGCGACGCGCCCGATGAAGATGGAGTTCGCGCGCGCCACGAGCGAGACGTCCGGCTCGGAGCGTGATTGAGATTGAGGGAGTAAAATAGCAGGGCCTTCGGGGGGGGCTGGTGAAAGCCAGTCCACAGTTCAACGGACCACACATAATCTTCAAGAATTTCAGGCATCTCGTCTTTTCTATGGGGCGATCGCACGGCGCGGCGCACGCGCATGCGCTGGTGTCTTTTCTAGTGTGCGCAGCGGTCGCCATGCCGTCGCTTAGGGTCGCGGCCGCCGCCGCCGCGACGAAGCGCGGCTTGGTGGGCGGCACGTGCGGCCAGACGGCGCTGTTCGCGCCCGCCGCGCGCAACTGGCAGTACAACTACGGCGTCAACCGCACCATCTTCCAGGCGAACCCGCAAACGGGCGGCTGGAACCTGAGCGACCCCGCCTGCGCGGCGCTGGCGGCCGACCCGGCGCTGGAGTTCGTGCCCATGTTCTCCTCACTCACTGCGCTCACCGCGGACTACCACGACGTGCTGCAGGCGGGCAGCGCGCGGCTGCTGGGGTTGAACGAGCCCAGCGCACGGAAGGGCGAGGACGCGGCGGCGGCGGCGGCGCGCTGGAGTGAGTACGAGGCGCTCGCCGCGCGCTCCGACCCGCCGCTGCTGCTCGGCTCGCCCGCGCCGGGGGGGTTGAAGCTGGCGCGCGGCCAGCAGTGGCTGCGCGATTTCTTCGGCAACCTGAGCAGCAGCAGCGGCGGCGGCGGCGGCGGCGGTAGCGGTGGTGGTGGCGGTGGCGGTGTTAGGGGCGGCGCACACCGCGTCGACTTCCTCGCCGTCCACTTCTATGAGTGCGATGGCTCCAGCGAGGCCACGGCCGCGGCGGCGGCGAAGGCTATGATGAGCTTCCTCGACGGCGCGTTCGCCAGCTTCGGGCTGCCGCTCTGGCTCACCGAATTCAACTGCGGCGACGGCGACCCTGCGGACAACCCGTACGCCAACCAGAGCGCGGCCAACCACCTGCGCTTCATGCGCGCGGCGCTGCCCCTGCTGGAGGCGGCGCCGCACGTCGCGAAGTATGCGTGGTTCCAGACGTTTCAGAAGAACACGCCGCAGCACCCCGGCCATAACCCCGGCTGCGCGCTGACCACCCACGATGGCAGCGCGCTGAGCGAGCTCGGCGAGTTCTACAACTCCTACTCCTACAACTTGGAATAATTTTGTCGTACAAGTCGAGCGTGTGCAGCGCTAGCGCCGCGCAGAAGGTGGGCACGGGCACGGGCGTGGTGGCCGTGAGGAGCTTGCCGCGCAGGTTGAGCACCTCGAGCTCGAGCCAGCTTGTCGAACGCGCCGGCGGCCGGCGGGCAGCGTGTCGGGGCGGCGTTGTGGGGCAGGTCCAGCTCCACGGGGCTTGTGAGCTTATCGAGGAGGATGCCGAACTTGGGGGGGGGTGCTGCATAAAACTTGATTGATGACGACCGAATTCGACCAGTCTTTTATGCTCTTGCTCAGGAGAACAATAAATCAAATTTAAATACAATTACGGGGCACCGCTCACAGGGAGGTGGTTGCGTAAGACTCTAGAATTCTACTAGGTACCTTCTATGCGTACCAGGTACTCTCGCTCGAATTGAGTTGCCCTTGAGCTGCTTGGGGTCTTAACTTCCCGCACAAGTCTCACAAATAAACACGTAGTATGGGTATGCGTCACGAACAGCACGATCCCCGCCAGCAGTGCCGATGTTGGCCAGCGCTTCTCGTTTCTCGCTATATCTGCTGCGCACACGATTTGTACAAGCGCGCTGGGTTCTTCGGGCTATCAGCTAATGTAAAAGTCGATGCCGCACGCGGGGGTCCGGCACGTGTTGTAGTTCTTGACGCCGCAGACAATGCCCTGGCAGGATTTCCAGTCGGCGCACAAGAACGAAATGTGGCGGCACGAGCTGCACGGGCACCAGCCAGATGTCTTGTACTGGCGCTCTTCGCAGCTCAACGACCAGGCAGAACGGCAGAGGGTGCAGTAGCGACGGCGGCGCGAGTCGCCGAAACGGCGGCGCGAGTCGCCGAAACGGCGGCGCGAGTCGCCAAAACGGCGGCGCGCGTCGCTGAAGCGGCGGCGCGAGTCGCCAAAACGGCGGCGCGAGTCGCCGAACTTCTGCGCCAGGGCAGAACGGAGGGCCGTTGCGTCCCCGCCGGGCTTCCCACTGCTGCGCCGCACCATCATCCCTTCGAGATCCGACTCGAAGAGCAACGGCGCTGTCGCGCGCCCCGGCCTGGCATCGGGGCGTGTGGCCTTTGCCGGTGCGGTCAGCTCCTCCGCGACCAGCATCTGCAACTCTTGAAGATCCGACTCGTCCACTTGCAATGGCGCTCTCGCGCGCCCCGGCCTGACATCGGGGCGTGTCGCCTTCGCCGGCGCGGTCAGCTCCTCCGCGACCTGTGCGTCAAACGTGGACATGGTCGAGTCTGACGCGTGCGGCGCCGCCGCCTCGTCGAATGCGGTGGCGGCGTCCGCGACGGGCGGCTGCGGGGGGCGCTGCTGCACCTGGACCGGCGGGCCAGGCAGCCTGGGCACGGTATTGCCCGCCTTTTCCGCCGCGAGCCTCCGCGCCTGCGACGGCGAGAAGGGCTGGGTCGGGCCTCCAAACTTGAAGTCCTTCTCCCCCAATGGGATCACCTCGCCCAGGCGGCGGCGGCCGCAGATTAAGCACGGCCAGACGTCCTGGAAGTGCGACCAGCGGTTGCAGCTGTGAAACGATGAACGGCAGGCCGTGTACGGGCAGATCGAGCACGTCGGCGTCCAATCCTTTGCGTAGTTAGCTGTCTTGCAGCCGCAAAAGACCTGCTTGCACGAGTGGTAGTCCTTCACCAAGCACGACCAGTTCTCGCAGCTTTTGATATTGAGGTGGAACTTGGAGGCGATGGTCGAGAACCAGTTCTTGATACCCTGCATGCATTTGGAAAAGAACGCCCCAGCCGCCTTGAGCCCCTTGACGAGGATCGCGCCGATGGAGCCGATCAGCTTGCCGAGGTTGAGGTTGAGGTCGAACGTGATGCCGAGCAGCTTGAACTTGAGCGCAAACGACGGCCAGTCGCCGCCGTTGAAGATCTGCGTGACGTCCGGCACCTTGACGATGAAGTGGGTGAAGCCAAACAGGCTGAACAGCCCGTCGATGAGGAACGTGAAGAGCTTGTCGATGAGCCACTGCGCGGCCTCGCATATCTGCGCGATGGGGAAGCCGAAGACCTTGCACGCCGCGACGAAGGCGGCCGTGAAGCTCAGGACGCGCGTCTTGATGGAGTTCTTCAGGTCCGTGATGAAGCCGCTGTTCGTGATGCTCAGCTCGAACTTGAACCTGGGCAGAATCGCGCCCTCGGGCAGGAAGAACTCCATCATGTAGCGCACGCTGAAGCCGAGCCAGCTCGCCTGCAGGTCCCACATAATCCCCGCCGTCATCGCCTGGCCCTGGCCCATGCACTTGGTGGCCGTGAGCGACGTCGACCAGCCGTACATCATCTTGATGATGTTGACGTCGAGCACGGACGGGATGCTGAAATTGGGCAGGCCCAGCACGTAGCCAATGACCTTGGAGAAACGCAAATTCTCGGTGCTGAAGTAGAAGCAGTTGTCCTGGGGGTCCGTGGGGTTGAACTTGCCCGCAAGCACGCCGCCGACCACCTTGTTGGCCTCGACATTGTCCCTCTGCCCGGGCTTGCCGCGGTACAAGCACATGGTGGCGCCCATGCCGAACGCAACGATTTGCTGGGTCGCGAGGTTGAACTTGACCATGAGGCCCAGCCCCTTGACGCCCAGCTGCGGGATGCCCAGGAAGTCCTCGAACCAGTCGGCCGACTTCATGTACGCCTGCAGCGTCAGGGACATGCCGATGGGGTTGAGGTCGGCGCTGATGGTGAAGACGGCCTGCGGGTTGTAGCCCATCGTCTTGTAGCTCTGGCGCTTGCGCGTCACCGAGTCGTACAGGCCGTCCGGCAGAATGGCGCGCACGCCGTTGGAGTCCTCCGGGCCGAGCAGCGAGCAGCAATTGCCGTCCATGTCCGAGAACTGCACCCAGAAACCCCAGCGCGCCACAATCGCGGGGCTGCGAGGGATGATGCCCTCGACGGAGATTTCGAGCGCGGTGAAGTGCACTGTAGTCTCCCGATTGTTGCCCACCACCATCCCCATGGACGGAAGCGCGACCACCACCTTCACGTCCGGCTTGGGCTTCGACGCCACGAACACGACGGCGAGCTTCGCACCCTTGACGTCCTCGGCCGCAATCGTGAGGCCGAGGACGTCCTCGATCACCTTCTTGTTCGCGTCGAGCGGGATGGCGACCTCGAACTCGACGACCTGGCTCTTGTACGAGAGTTTCAGGTCGAAGTAGATGAGCGGCATGGTGCCGATCGTATCGTCCAGCGCCGTCGCGAGATCGGGGCGCCACGCCTGCCTGCCGACCATGGCGTCGGAGCCGGCCAGGACCATGTTCTTCAGCGCCTTGCCGTTGATGCCCAGGCGGCCGCCGAGGGAGAGCTCGGTGCCCGTCGACTTGCACTTCTTCACCTGGAGCGCGACCTGGGACACGGCCACGCCCCACACCCAGAAGGTCTTCTCGGCGCCGAGGCTCCCGGACATGCACTTGGGGTCGTACGACACCTTCGCCACGAGCTGCGGGAAGCCGCTCAGCTCCGGCTGCACCTTCATCCCCACGGACCAGCTGGCCTTGCCCCACGCCTTGCTCTTGGAGGCGCGCACGGCCTTGTACTGGATGGAGGCACCCGACAGCTTGCAGAAGGGGATGCCGCTGATCGCCTTCGGGATGCTGCACGTGAAGCTCTTCTCCACGGGGCTCTTGACCATCACGAAGTTGAGCGTGCCGCTCGGCAGGTAGTCGCGGAAGTGCGCGTAGAAGCTGGTCGACACGCGGAGCTCCTTCGTGTTGAACTTGTACGACATCGTGACGTCGTCCACGTCGATGGTGCTGGACGCGGGCTCGGGCAGGACGAGGCTGAAGCCCAGCGTGCCGCCCACCTTGGGGGCGGTGGAGCCGCCTGTGAAGTACGCGCTCATCTTCTTGATCTTCAGCGCCACGAGGTCCATGGTCCCGTCGACCTTGAAGTTCACCTGCGAGTCGCTCACCTTGGCGCCAGCGAAGCCAACCGCGAGCGTGCCGTAGGCGCTGCCGCGCACGCCCCGGAGGAACTCGAGGCTCTCGAAGCGGTCGACCATGCTGTTGGGCAGCCCAAGCTTGTCGGCACTGATGGTGATGCCCGGCGACAGGTCGCGCTGCGCGCACGTGGTGCACGGCTTCCATGTGGGCCGCTTCGAGCCAACGACGTTGGTGAAGGCAAAGCCGAGCTGGCCCGCCGGCGGCGTCGGCAGGTCCTTGAGCCAGTCCGGCCCGGTGTTCGAGCCCACGCGCCGCGCGAAGTCCACGAACTTGGTCGGGTTTAGCGCGGGGAGCAGGAACGTCATCTGCCACGTCTTGTCCTGCTTGCGCGCGAAGTCCCCGGAAAAGCTCTGCACGTGGCTCCCCAGCCGCACGCCGCCCGCGAAGCTGAGGCTGGTGAATGTGATCTTCTTGGTCTGATAGCTGAACGCGGTGGACACGGACACGTGCGAGATGCCAAAGCCGCGCACGCCGAGCATGTCGGTCGCGCAGTTCGTCACGCCTGCCTGGCCGCACGCACCTGCGAGCGTGAACTTGTTGTTGGGCGTCACGGTCTTGTCGTACGCGTACGAGGCGGACAGCGCCAGGCGCACGGGCGAGGTGCCAGCGGCGATGGCGAGCGTGCCACCCGCCGTGAGCTCGACCTTCCAGATGACGCCATTAGCGGGCGCGGGCGTCTTCTTGCCCGTGTCCTCGAACTTGATGCCAATCTTGCTGCCGCCCTCGATCATGATGCCGTCCACGAGGTCGGCCGGCCCGGCCTCGAAGCCGACCGCCACGGACTGGACGCCGCTGGAGTCGCTCTTCATCTCCACGGCGATGGTGGACAGCCCCACGACCTCGAGATACCTGCGGATGGGCTCGGGGAGGTTGGCCACGGAGAACGTCGCGGTGTCCCCCTCAACCTTCACCCAGCCAAGGTCGCCCTTCTGCAGGCCCTGGATCAGGCTCTCCGGCACCCCTGCCTTGCGCAGCGACGGGGTGATGACCTCGAACGTGCCCTTCATGACCTCCAGGAGGCCCTCTGGCAGCTTGCCTTCCCACAGCTTCACCGCACCCTGCACGAGATGCGCGTTCACGCCGACGCGGCCCAGCGCGCCTGCCACGAACTTGACGAGGCGCTCCTTGAAGAGCTCCCGCTGGGCCGGGCCGTTGGCCGCCGCCTCGAAGAGCAGCCCCACCTCTTTGGCATCGTCGCCAACGAACTGCTGGAAGAGGGGACCCAGGCCGCCAAGGCGGCGGCGGTTGCCGCCCGAGTTGGCGAAGCCAACGACGCCGGCTGCGGCGAGGTGGGCCGCGCAGTTCTTGGACGCCGTCTTGGCCGCAGCGTTGTCGTGCAGCAGAAACAGCTCGTTCACCGTGTCAATGCAGTGCGAGGGCAGCCCAGCCGCTTCCATCTGCGCGCCCGCAAGCTGGAAGAGCGCCTGCCCCACCGCCTCCTTTGCGCCGGCGGCATCGCGCTGCTGGACCGCGTCGAGCACGGGGGTGAACTCTTCGGGCATGCCCTCGTCCACCAGGGCCTTCTTGGCCATATCCAGCGCGCCCTTCTCGATCGCCGCCTTTGCGCCCGCGGCGTCGCCCTCCGCCACAGCGTCCACGGCATCATGGAGCTCCGCCGGGAGGTCGGTTTTGAGCTTCTGCTTCGCGGCTTCCTTGAGGGCATCCAGCGTCGCCTGCTTGACCTTGGACAGCGTCGCCTTGTCCAACCCGATTGCCTGCTGCACCTCCCTGAGCTTGTGGCCCTTGACCGGCGCGCACGTGAACGGCTCGGACTCCTTCGCCTGGTGCGGGAAGTAGCCATTCGGGCACTTGCTGCAGTCCTTCGCGCTCTTCGCGCCGGCAGCGTTGCCCACCGTGCCCTTCGGGCACATGTCGCATGCGGAGGCGTTGGCCTTCGCCGCATACTTGCCGACCGGGCACGTGCCGCACACCTGCGGGCTGAACTTGGTCGCCTTGGCGCGCACATACTTGCCGGCGGAGCATGACGGGCCCGCCGAACCGCACTTGCGGTCCGCAGTCTTGGTTGGCGCGGACTTCTGGATCTGGCTTTGCGGGCACGTGGTGTGGGCGGCGCACACGCGGTCCCAGTCCTTCGTCGGCGCCTTGGACTCCCACTGCGTCGCCTTGCACACCGCCCAGGCGCGGCACACGCGCGGGCTTTTGCTGTACTCGAACTGACCCTGGGGGCATTCGTCCAGGAAGCACGTGCGATCCGAATAGGGCGTTGGCGCCACCTTCTGGAGCCAGCCCACAGGGCACGTGTGCCAGGCATCGCACTTGCTTGCGCCGACGGCCTTCGCGAAGGTGCCCGAGGCGCACGCTCGGCAGCTGCTTGCGCCGGGGGCGCCGAAGCGTCCGAGCACGCAGGTCGTGCACGAGGTCTTGCCAAGCGCGGGCTGCGACTTGCCCACTGTGCACGCGCTGCAGCTGGACTTGCCAGTGGCGGGCTGTACCTTGCCGGCAGTGCAGGGGGCGCACGCGGTGGCGCGCGCGGTGGCGCTGAACTTGCCAGTGGCGCACTTGACGCAGGCGAGCCGCTGACTGCCCTGCTGGTAGGTGCCCGCGGCGCAGGCAGTGCAGGTGCGCTGCGCCAGCTTGGGCTGGACCTGCCCCGACGCACACGCGGTGCAGACGCGGTTGCGCGTTGCGGTGCGCGTGACCGATTCATACTTGCCCGGCACGCAGGCCGGCGTCAGCGCGGCGCACCGCCGATCGGACGTCTTCGTGTACGCGCGCGTCTGGTACTCTCCACTGCTGCACGTCCCGATGGTGCTGCACTCGCGGTCCGACGATGCACTGGGCGCCTTGGCCTCGTACTCGCTCTTCGTGCAGATGTCGATCGCGGCACACGCGCGGTCAGACGAGCGCGAGGGCGCCGCCTTCTGCCACTGCGTCTTGCTGTTGCAGGTCCGGTGCTGACTGCAGCCACTCTGGCCATGGCTCGGCGCAAATTCGTGGACGCCGCAGTGGCGGCACTCGCTGCGGCCGGACCGGTCCTGGTATTGCCCGGGGCCGCAGGCCTTGCACTGCGCCGCGCCGCTGTGGTCCTTGAAGTGCCCGATTGCGCACGGCTTGCACTCGCGGTCGTTGAACTTGGTTGGCACCACCGTTTCGTAGGAGCCGGCAGCGCAGGGCTTGCGATGGGCCACGCAGACGGCGTCCAGGTGTCGGAGGGCCGGCACCACCTCGTAGTGCCCCGTGGGGCAGTTCATGTGCACGCGGCACCAGCGGTCGCTGGTCTTCGTGGGCGGGTGTTCCTCGTATTCGCTGCCCTTGCACAGGGTGACGTCCTCGCAAACGCGCGCCACCGATGCCGAGGCCTCCACGCGGATCCACTGCTGGTATCTACCAGGCCTCCACGCGCAGACCGGCGACGTGTGGCACATCGTCCTGCCTGGCAGGTCCTGGTACTTGCCAACGGTGCACGTTGTGCACGCCGTCATCTTGGCCGCTGCAGTGAACGATCCCGCCGCGCACTTGGTGCAATACCCGCTCGACACTTGCGGCCCAGCGCCGAAGCGCCCAGGGGTGCAAGCGATGCAGGTGAGCTGCGCGGCGGTGTTCTGATACTGGCCGAGTGCGCACGCCTTGCAGTAGGTCGCGCTGCTCTGGCTGCCGGCGCCGTACGTGCCTGGGAGGCACGCGCGGCACGTCGTCGAGCCGGCCTTGTCCTGGTACTGCCCCTTCAGGCACTGCACGCAGCGGGTCTTCGTCGGAAGCGCAAACTTGCCCTTGCCGCACCTCTTGCACGAGGAGCTGGCCTCCTCCGAGACGCTGCCGGCGGCGCAGGCGACGCAGTGCTGGGACGAGTCCTTGTCGCCGCGGCCGAACTTGCCAGCGTCGCAGCTCACGCACGCGGTGGTGCCCGTGCTAGCCGCGAAGCGGCCCGTCTTGCAGTCATGGCAGTGCTCTTCGGCGGATGTCTGCCCACCGGCGCCGAACTTGCCCTTGGCGCAAGGCTCACACGTGGTCTCGCCCGCCTCGCTGTGCGAGCCTTGCGCGCACGCCACGCAGTGCGCGGACGTGCCCGTCGGGGTGTTGTTGTCGCCGTAGGTACCGGCCGCGCACGCGTCGCAGTCCGTGCGATCGGCGTCAACGTACTTCCCCGCGTCGCAAGAGGAGCACGCGATGGCGAGCTGGGCGTACTTTCCGGTCGCGCAGGAAGTGCACTCGGCCGCAGAGCCGCCGGAGATCGTGCCGGCAGCGCACGCCTCGCACGTGCGGCTGCCGCTCGCCGCGGCATACGTCGACGCCTTGCACGCGGTGCATGATGGCGAAGCCGCGGTGGCGGCGAACTGGCCGGCCGCGCAGTCGACGCAGATGTCGCTGCCCGGTGGGCTGGTCTTTCCGGGCGCGCACGCCAGGCACCGGCCAGCGACGCCGCGGTAGCCGTGCGGGCAGGCCACACAGGTCAGGAACGGCTTGTGAGAGGTATATCCATTGCGGCAGGCGGTGCAGCTGACCTGCTTCGAGTCGGCAGGGCGCACCTTGCCGATGGCGCACGAGACGCATGTGCCAGCGGCATGGGCCGAGGTCTGGCCCGCACCGCATGCCACGCACTCCTGCCAGCCTTCCTTCGCGAATGTGCCCGCGCGGCAGTCGGTGCACGCAGTCGCAGCCGCCACGCTCGTGCGACCGGCGGCACACATGTTGCAGGTTCCGGCGCCGGGCTGGGCGTTGAACTTGCCGGGCGCGCACTCCACGCAGAACTCCGCCCCTGCGCCGCTGACTTGGCCGGCCTCGCACGTGAGGCAGTAGGGGCTACC
>Ga0308021_10001265_pt1 | contig 11544 bp, 5 predicted proteins | sample Neamet351_FD_201296 | JGI IMG/M metagenome (GOLD analysis project Ga0308021, IMG submission 201296) | Marine microbial communities from water near the shore, Antarctic Ocean - #351 | ecosystem: Environmental > Aquatic > Marine > Unclassified | place: Southern Ocean | collected 2014-10-02
TATCATACTCTGATTCTAATTTAGCAAGTTTCATTTTTTCATATTCCTCTTTTGATTTGTTTGGATCAGTGGCTTTACTCATGCCTTTTTTCATCTGATCAGTTACTTGATCAGTTTTTTGAATACCTGTAATGAGATTCTGTTTGTAGGTTTCAGATTCGGTTAACTCTTTATTCTTAATTCCATAGTAAGCATATCTGACATATTCCAACTGATTTTCCAGACTTCTCTTATCATCACCACTTGCTGTCTTTAGATTTCGTTTAATGCTGACATCCAACGGTTCGTATAATTTCACATATCGTGCCTTTTTCTTATCAGCATCAACACCAAGTTTAGTTTCAAGCATATTCCATCGTTCTCCTTTTGGTCTTGAAGTTGCAAGTACATCCTTGTAGGTAGATGTGTTAACGTATCTAGTTCCTACACTTCTGCATCTACCGTTATGACACCATGAAATTGCTTTGTTATACCCTGATGCCTTATCGACAACTCGTACAGTTCTTTTAGGATCTAATTTTAAACCCTGTCCTTGTCCCCATTGAACTAAGTTCTTTTGTCTGTTGTAATCTGTAATTACTTTGCCAACATCGTGACTTAATGTTGTACTCCATCTACCTCTCCTTCTACGCTTTACAATCTGCGTTACTTTTCCTCTACCCATTTCTGCAAGTATGCTGTTTGCTTTACCAATACCTCCAGCACCAGTATTGACAGCCCATGCCATACTTGCTACTTTGTTTTTAGATGCTTGTCTAATTCTAGAATTACTTCCTTGACCATAGGTTGATTTGATTGCTTTTACTGCTGAATCACTACCATACCAACTAGGCTGTGACATGGAACCAACTCCCATCGGTGATGTTTTTTTAAAGTTTTTAGGTTTTTTAATTTTATTAGATTTAACACTCGAACCAAATGATGGCATACCAAACGGATTGTTAATATCAAATACCATATTATACTAAAGATTATCTACAATTTAAAATTAAAAAGGTCTAGAGTGTTGGTTTTGTTTTGCCAACTATTCTAAATACAGTAATTCCTGATACAGCAGATGTACCTTTAATTGCATACATACCATTTTTCATTTTTACGACTTTAGGATCTACTATGTTTACTTTTTTCTTAGCCTTTACATCATAAGCAGTGTATTTTACCATAGTATCGCTTAGATTAATAGAATATAAAATTAAATCACTTTCTTACCTGATTTGGTACGTCTGACTTGAATAACAGAGTCTTGCAAGTTTACTATTGTTTTTGAATTGTAACCATTAGAGTTGTAAGTAATTAGAGCCTTGATTGTTATAAGATATTCTTGATCACGGAACTGTACTTTGATACACGGTATATTTTTAATTGAATTTAATTTAGGCATGTCCAGTAATTCGACATTTTCTTCAACGGCTTTATTCAGGACTCTTTTCAGCCAGACATAATGATTTTTGTGTGCAACTCTTTTTCTGCAACAAATACAGAAACTTTTCTCAGTATAGACAAATGACTTGCAAGATTGACAATAACCTTTGATGTAGGGTGTACCCGTTGTTTTTGAGGTGTTTGATACATGCAGATGCTTACATCCAGTCACTACTTCTATGGTTATCCACCAAACAAGCCTTTCTTCTGAGTTGTGACATCTTCATTGATTTGTCTAACTTTTGTCTCAGTAAGTTTGTCCATGTTCCATCCATTGAGAGAACTGGTAGAAATCAATGTGTTGGTGAACACTTCGATTATTTTATGTATGGTCTTTTGTCGTTGAGGATTTGATATTAATGGAAGTAAATTTAGTTGCTCTATTTTGTAAACAGACCTAACTCCGCCTTTAGGTAAATTCAGTGTTCTGTAAAGAACATGTTTGTGTTGTCCAGACTGATCAATCAAGTAGAGAAGTCTATCTGTAACTGCTCCATTACCACCTGACATACCATCAAAAGACATGCTAATTTTTAGATTTAATTGAATATAAAATTAAATCGTCAATTAGGGGGTGCGTACAGTCTACTACTAATAATTTGATACAATGCAATACCTAAACTCAGCATCAGTAACACTCCTCCTACCGTCATTGCCTTATCCATTTCAGGTGTAACTGCACCACCGCCTGCCATAAATGCCGCAGACATTACGGTTCCAATTAAACCGACCATCAATGGATTGTGTGTTCTAAGCCAAAGTATCGACAGTATCAATCCCCAGAATATCACAAACGACATTCCAGAAAAGATTGCTTCAAACGGTAAAATCATTGTACTTAGTGGATCAGATGCAAAAGAACATGCTCCAACTTCCCAACATGAACATTCTCGACCTAATTCTTCTGTACACATTACAAGTTTTTCTGCATTAGTTACCACATGGTTTAGTGAGTTAAATAGAATTTAAAATTAAATCCTAAGGCATTGAAGGAGGTAAAATGGTAAATCCAAGTGGTCTTTTCTCTCCATTGATTGTAACGGTAAATGAGTCCACTGTCTTATTGCCTGCTTCATCTTTTGCCTCACAGAATATTGTCTGTACACCTATCTCTAGAATTGAACCAGTTACAGGATCACATGTTATTGTCGCAGTATCATCAGAACTGTACGCAATGTAATCTACCTTCATACGGTTAGGTGTGAGGGAGTTCAATGTGTAATCCTCAGGGACAATCAAATCAGGTGCCTCTGTATCTAATGGCAACTGTTCGATTTCTTCTCCGCCCTGTATTTCCATTGATGGTGGTACTATTGGCAAGCCATCCGCACCTCGCACTATATTCCCACTGGAATCTCTTGGTGGTGCAACTGGAAGATCATCTGGCACTAATCCCCTTGCTACAGCTTGATCAGGTGTAAGGTACACGATTTTTGGTGGAGCATTACCAGTTAACTCTGCAATCTTGTCTAAGATTGGTGGCATGTTTGAAATTAACATAACAAATCCCATGAGCCCTGCCATGATTATGATGATTGGAATTGCTTTCTTTAGAGGATCAGATAGTTCATTGTTTACCGTCTGTGCTCCCTCGTAAATCTCCCTCAGTGTTGTGTGAAATATTGCTGGAGAGTCTGACACGAATTGTGCTAAACTTTTTTCTGATGAAATTGTAACGTTCTTTGAATGAGGTGCATAAGCTTTTTTTTTATCTGCATTAACTGGTTTGAAAAATGTTTCAAGTCTGCTCCATTGTTTTTTTCTAACCATATTTTTCATGATACCATTTGCTTGTTTTGGCATTGGCTCGGCTGGATCTTTCTCAGTGTCATTGAGTACAAACATTCCAAGCATTTGTTTTTTAACTAAATAGAAATTATCTCTTGTAAATTCAAAGACTCCGTACTTTGTGTATGCTCTGTCGTTGTGCAGTGACATTGGAGTAATGTCAATTCTCTTGTGTCCAATCTGTACGAAAGCATAATGACCACGATTTGTACCCATTGGAATTAAAGGGGATGAGTAAACAGTTATTGGTTTTTTCTGATGTGTCACTTTAATCATCATGTTTGTTTTTGTGGACTCATCATCAGTGGAGTAATCTTGTAGGAACCTACGTGTTTCAGCAGACAATTCTGTTGTATGGTCTGTAGGCATTTCAATTTTTGTAAGGTCAACATCAGGTTGGGCTGACATCATATCGATATACCTGTCACGATTAAGCAGTTCCGTGTCGCCTACTGAACGTAATTTTAAATCAATTTCATCCATAGCCTTGAGGCTAAGTGGTTTAGGATTGGAAAAATTATAAAAATAAACTGATGTATTTTTGTATCTGTATTCGTACTGATCATCAATTTCATAAACTTGGCTATCATGTGTTGCAAAATACTTTGATTCAAACTTTTTAATCTTGATAAATTCTAAATGCTTGTCTCCTCCCTTAATGATAGCCACTGGTTGTTGACTAAGCCCTAACGTGAATAGCGGAATTACCATTGGATTTATTCTCTCTTACCAGTATATTAAATAAAATCTCGCTAGAACCGCTTACCGACAAACATTCCTAGTATCGTTATGATTACCATGAGTCCCCATATTGGAAGATTCTCATCAAAGTCTGTTTCTGGATTGTTAAAGTCGATGTAACCAAGTGCAGTCATTACACCGATTGTTACAGCCATGATTAAGATTCCCATCTGTGCGTTTCTTCCTGTGAAGATTGCACCAAGACCGATAACAAATAGGAATATCATTGGGATTCCAAAGAGATCACCCATTGGCTCAATACCTAATTGACTTTGTGAAGTTGGACTCTTGTGTGAACGAATTACAAATTCTGATGGTACACCTTTTGGTACATCATCTGTTATGGTTCCGTCAGGACAGGTGCTTGGAGAATTTTCGTTACAGACAATTTGAACCTCGTTAGTTGCAACATCAATCACATTGTAATCAAAGGAATCTGGATTGAGATATGCAGATATGTAATAATCGTTATTGTATTCTAAATCAACTACAGTTGAGTTAACGGATGTCTGTACATTCTCATAGGCATAGAATTTTGGTTCGTTTGTTGGATCAATGTGTTGATACTTTAAGACTAAATCATACCCTGCTGGCTGTGCCAAAAATTCAAACTGACTCATTGTATATGCGTTATTGGTTCCAGACGTACCGTTGTTTCTCTGTTCTAATCCCATGATGTTATCGCTGAACGGAGTTAACGGAGTAATGGAGTAACTAGGACTTGTAAACATTGTAGTTGACTCATCCTGTGTAACCCATACTCTACCCGTGTAGGTTTGTGCTACAGTTGGATATTCAAACACTGTGTCAAATATGAAAGGTGTTCCAGTGACGACAGATGCACTGTGTGTGTATTGTGTTATTGGTACAGTGTATGTTGGATCACCATTGTATAGCCAAATTTTAGTTGCAACAACATTAGGTACTGCGTTTACTATGTCAAGTGTTGGGATAAATTGTACAGTATTACCACCGATTGGTGACACTGACATTGAAAATGAACCTACTGCAAACAGACCAGTTGCTTCATTGCTTGGAGCACTTGTGCCAATTTGGGAAATTGCAGAAATCCTGTAATCATATTCTACACCCTGTATGAGTCCTCCATCAACGGCAGTTGTACTTGTTGATGCAGTGTTTTCAATGGCTGTTGTCCATCCACCGTTATTGATTTGTCTTTCAATTTTATATCCCTGTAGGGTACCTGAGTAAAGATTGCCACTTGAACTCCAGTCAAGTTGAATCTTTAATGGATCTTGTAATGTCAAAGTTAGACTTGTTGGTGAACTTGGAACAGACAATGTTGTAATTGAGTCTGCAATACTAGGTAGAGATACTCCTCCAAGATTAATTCCACTTATTCTATAATTATATTCAGTTGACAATGTAAGTGGTGAATCATCATATTGTGTCACTGTACTGCCAGTGTCAGCAACAATAGTTGTCCAGCCTCCACCGATTGGACTCTCTCTTTCAATTTGATAACTAACTGTTGTACCACTTGGTGCAGTCCAACTCAAGTTTGCAGTGTTGGATGTGTTTGGAAGTGTACTTACAGTTAGTCCTGTTGGTGCATCTACAAGTGTCCAGTTTGTTGCAACATTAGAAACAGTTGACTCTCCTCCTAGATTAGAAGCATAAATTCTAAATTGATGTTCGCTTCCAGAAGTTAAACCAGTTTCAGTAATTGTACAAGTTGCTCCAGAACATGCAGTTGTAAAAGTTGGACTTTGAGATGTTGTGTAAGTACCACCAACTAATGCTCTTTCAACTCTATAATCTGTGACAGTTCCAGTTGGCTGTGTCCATGTTAACTCTAATGAATTATTACTTGCGATTGTAGTTGCAGTTAGTCCCGTAGGTGCGTTAGGTATAGTCCAAGCGTTTGCTTGATTACTTGGACTTGATGAACCGACATTATTGATGGCAATTACTTGGTAGTTGAAATTTGTTGCATCAGAAAGATTTGGATGTGTGTATGTTGTTGCTGTTTCTGCTACAGTTGCAATTTCAGTAAATGATCCAGTGGCATCATTTTGAATTGAGAATGATTGTAAAACAGAGCCACCAGTTGAACTTGGCATATTCCAGTTAAGTTCAATACTTGCGTTGTCGATAGTTGTTGCAGTTAATGCTTGAGGTGGTGTCGGTACAGTTGGTGTGGCAATGTTTGCAGATACTCCGATATTACTTAGTCCCACATTATTTCGGGCTTCTGCTTTGAAGTAATGTGTACCGCTTGCAGACACAGTGTATGCTGATGTGCCAGTTACACCAGTTGCAACTTGTGTGTATAGGGAATCATCAGTTGAATGATGTAAATTATAATCAACAATATTACTGCCACCAGTTGCACCAGCAACAAAGGTTGCAGTTACTTCTAATGGTGAAGCGTTAGGATCAAGGATTGCCAATGTCACAGTAGGTGCATCAGGTACGGATGGAGTTGCAATAGTTACAGCAGTTCCAAGTACACCAGTTCCAACATTGTTTCTGGCTTGAGTTTTGAAATAATGTGTTCCAGCAGTTGCTACTGTGTAATCGTATGTTCCAGTTAGACCAGTTGTGATTTGACTCCATGCTGAACCGTCAGATGAATACTCCAAGTTGTAATCAATAATTGCAGAGCCACCGTTTCCATTGCCAACTGGAGTTGCAGTAATTACTAGAGGTGATGCGTTAGGATCATTGATTGCAAGTGTTACATCGCTTGCATCAGGTACGTTTGGTGTGGTGATTGAAGTTGACTCAGATGATACAATGCTGGTTCCAATTCCATTGATAGCAGAGACTCTGTATTTGAACTCTGTATTTGCTACAACTGAGTTGTCAGGATAAACCAAATCAGTAGTTCCTGTACTTGCAACAACGGTACTCCAGTTGGTAGTTGTTGCATCCCATCTTTCAATGAACCAAGAATTAATTGCAGAACCACCGTTACTTGGATCTGTAAATGTTACTGTGACAATCAAAGGTGCATTATCAGGATCACTGATTGCAAGTGTTGGTGCATTTGGCTGTGCTGGAACATCGGCAGTTGTTACAGAGTCAACGTTAGAATCTAAACTGGTTCCGTGTGTTGATACTGCCAATACTTTGTAGAAATATTCAGTTAGTGGTTGACCATTTGAAATTGAAATTGTTGTAGTGAACTGTCCAGATGTGTATGGTACACTTGCCACTGATGTCCAAGCACCAGTACCAGTTGCAGACTCATAGATGTCATAAGATATTGCAGTTCCAGTACCCCATGATGAAGGTTCAGGGAATGTTATCTGCATGTCATAAGGTGCAGTGTTTGTATTTGGAATTGTAGTTACAACGTTAGTAATTGCATTGGCAGGGGTACCAGCAACAATGCTTGATCCAGTTACATAAGCACCAATGCCTGCCTCATTGATACTGGCTACACGGTATGTGTAGGAGTTTGAAAGTACAACTGTACTGTCAGTGAATGGTGGAGAGTTTGAAGGGTTTGCAATTAGTCCAAATCCTGAACCGCCATCTCTTTCAATCTGTATTCCAAGTAGACTGCCATTGCCTAAGTCAGTTGAATCTGTCCAGTCAAGTGTAATGTGACCTTGCTGAGTTACTGTCTGTGTTAAGCCAGTAGGTGCATTGGCTGATGAAACTGTCATTGCACCGTCAACATTGGATGAGGTTAGACTGTACCCTGCATCAGTTACCGTGTAAACTTTGTAAAAGTATTCGTTTCCAGCTACGGATGAATCATCATTGAATGTGGTTGCAGTTGTAGTGTAAGGTGCAATATCTGAACCTCTTGCATTAATGTCTGATATTTCTCCAGATGTTAACGTGTCACTGTTGATAAAGAACTCATCAAGTGAACCTGAGATGCTGGTTGAATAATTGGAATCTCCCAAATAACTATTGGTTAGAGTAGTACCCGTATCATCAAAACTATAATGTGCTTTTAATCCATTTGAAGGAACTAATGTTGTACCACTTCCTGAATTATATAATGCGGTAATCTCTGCTTCTGTCAACACTCTATCCCAGAAAGAACCCTCATCTACATTACCGTTGTACATTGTTTGTCCACTTGTTCCTTGCCTACCAACGGATAACTTAGTATCTTGTGAGTATGGTGATGATGGACAAGTACCACCTACATTCGTAAAGCCATCTTCGACACCATTGACATACATTTTCAATTTGTTACTTGGTGCATTTACATCAAGTGTTACCGTTACCATAAACCATGTTCCATGAGAAACAGCAGTATTGGAACTCACATAACATTGGGCTGAATTAGTTCCAGCAGTTGCTTGAAATGCAGTAGCCCCACTAGGAGATCCGATTGTTGCCATTGTAGTGAGGAAGTTATTTGTATTGCCATCATTCGGTGATGTTCCAAAAGCGTATGATGCAACGGTGTTACCACTGTTTACTTTTAACCAAACGTTAGAAGTAATTGCTGAAATATCACTGTCAAATATATTGGTACTTGAATCAATGTAATCATTTCCATCAACATACATTGAATTTCCTATCTTTCCAGTTTGTCCAGTTGTCACTCCACTACTTAATGTTCCGTCAGGTGATAATGCAACTGCACCAACATTACTTCCAAGACTTGTTGAATCAGTTGCAGTTGCTTGACTCACTCCGTTCTGATAGATACTCCAAAGGTTACTTGCATCTCTAGTAAAGGCGTAGTGTTGTGCCGTACTTGTGTTGTCAACTAATCCCGTTGCGGAAATCATGGTGTCCAAACTACTAAACGTGTACTTTTGTATTCTGTGCTGTTCATAATCTGCAACTAACAAGTCACCAGTTGAGGTAAATGCCATTGATCTAATGTCCCTATACTGTCCGTCACCTGTACCTGAACCAGCCATAGATCCAATGTAGTTCATTGATGAATCGTATTTTCTAATAGATTCACCGCCCACTCCACCCGTACCGTCTTGTGCTACCCACAAGTTACCCTGTGAATCAAACGCCATATCTGGGTGAGCATATTGACCTGTGGTTGAATCAGTTAAACCTGAACTGATTGGTGTTGAAATATAATTACCACTTGAATCATATTTTTCAATCTTATTATCAGCCCATTTTGAAATAAACAAATCATTGTTTGCATCTATGGCAAAGTTATGATATTGTCTTGAATTAAAAGATAATACATCTGTAATATGATTTCCACTTGAATCATATTTCTTAACATTATATTGACTTCCTATCCACATATTATCATCCGAGTCAACTTCACAGGTGTGTGCATAAGTTCCAACATTGGACACTGTAAATTGTAAAGATCCAGATAGATCATAGACCAATGCTTGGTGAGCATTTGTATTCATTACCCAAATTTTGTCACCAGCAAGATTGGAACATATAGCATTAGGATAGTTTAGCGGTGAACCCGATACTATCACACCAATGAAATTACCGTCACTATCAGATTTTGTTAATTTTTGACCGTATGTTGATGAAGTCCAATAGTTACCATCTGCATCCTCAATCACACCATTTGAGTAAGTACAGTTGCCTATGTTGTTACCACTACCGTCTAAACACATATCCCAATTACTAACAAAATCTGGGGGGAATGTGTTTGGAAGATATGATGATTTTATCACGTTGGCAGTTGTAGGTGACACGTTGAACGTTACATCGTTAAGTCCGAGAAGTTTTCCAGTTGGTACTGGTACATCATCTGGGGAAGTTACACCGTCATAGATTTTAAAATCGGAAGCTTCAACTACTAACGAACCACTGGAATAAGATTCGGATAAAACATGAATACCGAGATATTGTAATGAACTTCCACTCCCTGTTGCATCAACTGTTTGTGTTCCCCCTACCTGTGATGTGAAAGAAGGATCACTAAAATATTTTACAGAACTATTTGCACCGTCTTTTATTAACTCAACATAATATGTTTGAGATCCTGTTGATAACGCACCACCTGAATTGCCACCAGCAGTTGTAGTTGAACCGTCACGACTTCTTATATCAAATCCATCCATGTTCCAGTTTCCTGAAATATGTCTAAGTCTTTGGTATAACGTTTCTGCACTTGCACCGCCTTGATCACCTGATATGGATTCGGTGTTAGATAGACCTACCATTAAAACCCCAGCGTTACCTGAATTTAAGACAATGTTATTTGTGGTGGCTTCTTGCTTGTATCTTAAAACCCATGTGTCAGATAATGCAGAACCCAAGTCAAAAGTTGCATGAGAATCTTGACTACTGCCATCCAATGTTGCCGTTACAGTTCCGCTAGAAGTTGTGACTTTTGAACCTGATGTTGTCCATGTTCCTGTGAAATCACTGATAGGTAGTGTTGCATCAAGTTTCACATAGCCACCGATTGATAACACATCAGTGTTGTCAGGGAGTGCGGAGTTTGCGTATGTCAAGTTAGGATTTTGTATTGCAGTTCCGATAGTTCCAGTTGTTGAAAAATGAGGTGCATAAATCGCACCTGAGTTCTCACCAACTATCAAATTCATATCATCCCCAGATTGACCATAGTCTTGAATACCATTAGCCCTAATTGTGTAATGTCTTAATCCTGAATCACCATCACCACCACCTCTCATTTGTAATGATGTACCTGAACCACTTAGCCAGAATGACGGTCTATCACCAGCTTGTAAAGTATAAGTTGGACAAGAAAATTCATACCAAGCCCATGATGATGTTATAGTTGAAGCATCAATAGTTCCACAGTCAGATACTATTGCACCCGATCCACCGCCAATATATCCTGAAATAAGACCTGTATCAGTTCCTTGAAACTCTGCCGAAATTGAACCTATCTCTTGACCAATCAATGGAGATGAACCATAAATTTCATTTGAATGACCTCTGACTGACGATGATAAAGAATATGTTCCTGTACTAGAATCCTCAGTAAAAACTGCTGATGTAGCATAACCAGTTATGAGGTTACTATTCACATCTACACTGTTGGTTGACTTGTCGGAAAGTGTTGTTTCATTAAGATCATAAGTTACAGTTAAAGATAATCCAGTTTGTGAACCTGTTGGATCATGGTTACCGTAATGCTCTCCACTTTCAGATGTTGCAATAATAGAAACACCCCATTCATTATCTGATGATAGTTCTGCTTCTAAATCTGCATCAGCACTTGCACCCAAGTCAACTGATAAACTACCAGCACTTGCACTTGAAACATTACATACAGATGAATCATCAACAAATTCTGTACCGTCAGCCATATCTGTCCAAACATCTGAATTAGACATTGTAGAAAGATCACCCTCTATTGAGTAGTAATTACAGTTAGCACCACCACCTGTATAATCCGAACCTGTACCAAATGAAACAGTTGTGTCAGTAATGGTTGCACCGTCAGGGATAGATGAAATATCCCAATAGTATGCAGTTCTATAAACACCGTTACCATAATAAGAATAAGTTGTAGCACCTACATATCCAGATGCCTGAGATTGTAGCCCTTGATTAGATGAACTGATAAATCCTTTTTCAATTCCTTGTGTTGTAGCAAATGATCCAGATGATGATGATGTTTCAAGTCCGTGTAACAATAACTCGTTATCCGTAAAGTCTATTTCCTCACCAGTCATTGTAATT
>Ga0308021_10001266_pt1 | contig 11542 bp, 4 predicted proteins | sample Neamet351_FD_201296 | JGI IMG/M metagenome (GOLD analysis project Ga0308021, IMG submission 201296) | Marine microbial communities from water near the shore, Antarctic Ocean - #351 | ecosystem: Environmental > Aquatic > Marine > Unclassified | place: Southern Ocean | collected 2014-10-02
GCGCGCCGCCTCGGCGGCCGCCCGTGCCTCTTCCGGCGATTTGCCACTGGCAATGGCCGCGGCGTATGCCTCTGCTTCGGTGTTGCCTGGCGCCCCGCTAGCGCTGTCCCACGAAAACCCACTGGACGCATCGCCATCGCCCCCGCTGCCGCGACCGCCCCGCGCTTTCTTCGATTTCTTGAGCCCCTTTTTCTTTCTACCCTTCTTCGCGCGACCGCCGCCGCCACCGACCCGCTCATCGTCGCTGTCACCGCTGCTGCCGTCATCGGACGAGCCGCCGCTGCCGCTGCCGCTGCCACTGCCACTGCCGCGGAACCTATCGAGCCTTTTGAGCTGTTGGGGCGACGACGCCCCATCCACCCCTGCTACGGACATGCAGCGTCCTTCCGCCTCCAGCTCCGCCGCCACGGAATCGATCTCATCGAGGCCAGCCCACTCGCGCCCCGCGCCCCGCCCACCCGCCGCCGTCCCGCCGCTGCCGCCGCCCCCGGCGCCGTCGCCCACGAACACGTCCTCCAGCCGGTGCCGCGCCCGCAGGCTGTAGTCGATCTCGTGCACCGCCGTGACGCGCACCTCGCGTGTGATGCGCAGCAGCAGCTTGCGCAGGAAGTGCGCGTAGATCGTGGTGGAGGCGTCGAGCGTCCACACGTCGGCGATCTCGAAGACCGCGTCGGCGAAGTGCTCGAAGCCCATCAGCGCGCCCGCCGCCATGCGCGCCTCGAAGCTGCGCGGGTGCTCGTCCGCCGGCCGCGCGCCACGCAGCTTCGCCTCGCCGCCCTGCGCGCCGAGGAAGCGCGCCCACTCGTCCGCCGCCACGGCGCGCGCGTCGCCCTCGTCCCACTCGCGCGGGTAGAAGAGCGCCTTGCACATGCGCACGCACATCTCCGTGAACTCCGGCGCCGTGACCGCCTCGTGCTCGTGCGCGCCCGCGTGCAGCGCCCACAGTTGCCGGATCTGCTCGAGCACTGTGCCCTCGTGACGGATGCGCCTGCGCAGCGCCAGCATCTCCTCGGTGTACTGGCTCTGGTCCCCCGCCTCGCGGTAGCCCGCCGAGGCGCCGGAGATGAACTCGAAGTCGAAGTGCAGGCCCGCCTGCGCAGTGGCATCGCTCTCCATCGTGCGCGTCTCGTGCACCGCCCCATCCTCGTCGTCGACCACCAGGAAGTGGCCCATCGCGGCGTCCTGCAGCAGCGAACGCCGGCGGTATACTTGCCTGGGCGCGACGTTCAGCGCCCTGCCCACCGCATCGCCGTTCTCGATCGACTTCAGCACCGCCAGCTCCTCCTCCGCGTCGATGTGGCCCTCGGCGTGGAGCGCGAGCGGCCCCGTTCCGACGAAGATCTGCCGCTCCGGCCGCGGGTCCACGACGACCTTGGGACCTACGACCTGAGGCGGGGCCCAGACCGACATGTTCGGAAGGAGAAGGCGATCGGAGGTGGGTCCCCCCGCGTCAATCAACGACCAGACATGGACAAATGCCGATCGTAAAAAGTAAAAGTAACAAAACGGCCGAGCAAAACCAGCAAGACGACGGACGGGCCTCGACGACACGCGAGGGCGAGGGCGACAGTCGGCGTGCAGGTGACCCCACGAAAATGTGGCTGCTCGCCCTGTTGGTGCTTGCGCAGCAGCTGGGCGCCGAGACCAGCGCGAGAACGTGTGGTGGTGCCGCATCATCGTCGCTGACGGAGTGGCAGCTGGCTGAAGGCGCGCCGGGGCTGGCTGTGGTCATCGACGCGCTCCATTGCAACTTCGGATCCCGGCCGCGCTACTTCGCGACGGTAGTTGGCGCCGGCCCAGGCTGGCGCGTGGGCAGCGTTGTGTACGACGTGTCGCAGTACGGCTTTCAGGTGTTTGTGTTCAGCAAGGACCACAAGCCGGCGGGCCTGCTGGCGGCCGCGCGGCGCTGGAGCATTGCGTGGCAAGGCGTGGTGGGCCGCGGATCGGGCAGCGTCGCCGCGGGGCAGCGGGGGTGGGAGCACACGGGCGCGCTGCCCCAGCAGGTGAGCGTGGATGCGTCCTCCGGAGATTTTGGCGCGACGCCGCGCTACATCGTGTCGCTGGCGCTCGCCGACAAGCCGGCGCTAGTCCAGGGGCAGCACACCGTGAATGTGCCTTCGGCCACGGGATTCCGTGTCTACCTCGGCTACCTGAGCGGGCGGCCGGGCAGCATCAGTATGGCAGGGTGGGCAGTGGACTGGGTGGGTACCAGGTCGAGCTGGTCGGGGACGGCCACAGGGCCGTGGACGGCGTGCGGGAGGGCTGGCGCGGGGCTCGACGTGGCGATTCCTGCCGGAAAGTTCGTCGCGCCAGCATTCGCCACCTCGCTCGAAAGTTTGGGGGCGCTGAGCACGGGCGCAGTCTGGACAACGGGCGCAACCGCCCTGTCGGAAGTGTCCGCAACGGGATTCAAGCTGTGTGTGGAGGGGCTGAAGCTGTCGCAGGCGTCTTCATCGTGGCGCGTGAATTACGTCGGGTTCGATGCCCCCCGCGATTGCAGGGTCTCACGCTGGAGCGAATGCGTTTGCAGCGCCACGTGTGGCGGCGGCACATGCAAGCAGACGCGCACAGTACTGCAGCGCAGCCACCACGGGAAGGCCTGCCCCACCCTATCCCGCACTCGGGCGTGCAACAAGCAGGGCTGCCCGCATCGCTGCTCCGTCACGCCGTGGGGCGCGTGGCAAATGTGCACGGCATGTCGCAGCAACTTAGCGACAGGCGAGCAGCTCCGCTACCGCCGTGTGCAGAGTGGCGGGCCGGGGGGCTGCCCGTCGCTCAAGATGTCGCGGCCGTGCTCTGCGCAGCAGTGCCCAAAGCAATTTGCGCACCCTTGTGGGTCCAGGTTGAGCCCGTCGCGCGGCAAGCCTCTGAGCTGGGAGCTCGCCGACGAAGTGGGCGTGGAGTCGATGCACCACACGGGTGGCATATTCATTGACATCGATGCCGGCGCTTGCGGCTTTCCGAAGACGCCGGCTTACGTGGCGAGTATCTCCCTGCCCGTTGGCATTCCGCTGACGACGGGCTTCCACACCATCTCCAAGATGTCGGTGCACGGCTTTCGGGTGCACGCGTGGCACCCTTACCTGCAGGGCCGGGACCTGTTGGACGAAGCCACGTCTACGCACTGGAACGTGAATTGGATTGGCGACCTGAGCGCGCAATCCGGCACCACTACAGTGGGCGCGACGGGCTGGGCGCAGCGAGGCCGCGCCACCGTCAGGGCCACCGTCGATGTGTCGGCCGCCGAGTTCCAGAGCAAGCCCAACTTCGTCACGTCTGTGGCCAGCTACGGCGAGCCCGCGTTCGCGATGGGCGCGCAGACCATTTACAGTGCCACTGCAACGGGATTTCGAGTGTACATCACGCACAACCCGAGGAACCTGCGCGCAACCTTCCGTGCGGAAGAGGCAGAGGCACATAAGCTCGTGGTGACCTGGATTGGCATGCCGGGCGGGTTGCAGCGTGGAGAAAACGGCATTACGCACGCGGACTTTTCGGGGCACGCGCAAGCGGCGTGGACGCAGAGCGACCGCCTCACAGACGCCTCCTTCAGCACCGTTGACGTGTCTGACTATGGATTTAGGACCACACCGGCATTCATCACCACCGTGGACATGGGCGACGAGAGTGGCCGCTGGCACTGCGACGACAACGGTATGCCCTCCTCAACCGTGTGCGGCCTGTTCGGCTCCGGCTCGCTGGGGATGACAAGCGCAGCGAGTTTTCGCCTCTACCTAGGCCCGCCAAAGGCGCATAGCAGTGGGCTTGTGCTCGCTGCGCTGAGCAACATGATGCACTGGCGTGTGAACTACGTCGCATTTGCGACGCTCGGCTGCGAGGTGTCCGCGTGGGGCTCATGGTCGGTCTGCTCGAGGTCGTGCGGCGCGGGCGTGCTCACCCGACATCGGCACGTGGTGTCGCCGCGCGTAGTGCTCAACATCAGCGCCCGCTACGCCGGCGGGGGCTGTCCGCGCCTCGAAGACATCGTGCCGTGCAACAGAGAAGCGTGCCTGGACTACTGCGTGTTCAGCCCGTGGCTCACGTGGGGCGACTGCCTGAAGCCTGATGGGCGAACACCCGCGACGTGCGGCGGCGGCGTGCAACACTCATCGCGCCACAAGTTCAGCGGTGGGCCACGATGTATCACGAAAGGGAGCAGGGCCGTCCGCAAGCAGCGATTGTGTGCTTCGAGACCATGCCCGGTGCAAGGACGATCGGATGCGTGCGTGCGAGGGAAGATCCAATTTGCGAATGTGGCGGTGAAGGACATCCTTGCCAACCCCCAGCAGCGCCTGATGTTCCGCCAGGGTCTGGGCGACGCCGTGCGCGTCGCACCATCGGACGTGAAGCTGACCAGCACTGCCAACACGCGCAGCGCGATGGACTCGCACATGGTGCAGACGACGGTGGCGTTCAAGATCGTGTCGCACAACAGCGTTACTGCGAAAGGCACGCTTGGCCTTCTGCTCGCAGACTCATTCATCGACGCCCTGAATACGGCGCTCAAGGGGGCGGGCTTGCTACCGCCGGTGTTCCCAGCATACCGGATCTTGCGCTCCGTCCCCGTGCTCGTGGTAACCACGCGGTATCCCACACCGTCACCCACGCAGGCTCCTTCGCCGCAGCCGACACCTGCGCTGCCATCCACGGCACACGCAGCGCAGAAGGGGCCACAGCGACAGCGCACAGCACACGCACTGTTGCAGGCGCCCCTGCACACACCACCGTCGACAGGGAGCCGAGGACCGGCGTCGGTGGCAGTTCTGGCAATTGCGGCAGTCGTGGCTGTGCTGTACTTTGTGGCAAGCGGTGCGAAGCAAGCGTCAGCGCGTAAAGTGCCAGAGTCAACGGGCGAAGAGCAGATTGGATTTCTGAACGGCTCGGCAGAGCTTACGCCCCAATCGCGGCAAAGCTACGGTGCCGACTCCGATTCCGACTCCGATTGTGATGGATTCGTGCCGTCAGTTTGATTCGATCTGGGTCGACCTGTGTGGCTGCCATGACGACGTCCCATGAAAATCACCCAAATACAGAGTACGCAGTCTGATTCGTTTCTGGCTGCGCGCTCTCGCCACGCCGAACAAGGGTTGATGTCAGCTGTCCGTTGTACCGAGGAAAACTAAGCGAGAGAACCACACGACGTTGACATGGAAGACCGGGCATTCGACGTGTGTGTCGTCGGGGCCGGCGTGATCGGCAGCGCCGCAGCACACGACCTCGCGGGTCGCGGCGCGCGGGTGCTGCTCTTGGAGCAGTTCGGGTTCGGCCACGACCACGGCTCGTCGCATGGCGAGTCTCGTATAATACGCCGCACGTACATCGAGCCTTGGCTGGCCGAGCTCATGCCCGAAGCCTACGCTGGCTGGTCGGCCCTGCAGCGCGCATGCGAGGCCGATGGCGGCGTGCTGGCGCCCGGCGAGCAGCTGATGCGCAACACGGGCGGCGTGGATTTCGGCGTGGCGGGCTCCGCCGAGATCGAGTCCGTGATCAGCGCCTCGCGAGTCTGCGGGGTGCCGCTGCAGCAGATGAGCCACGCCGAGGTGGCGGCGCAGCACGCACCGCTGCTGCCCCCGAGCCACGGCATGCAGGACGACCGCGACAGGCGGCTGTGCGGGCCGTACACCTGCCTCTTCTCCCCGGAGAGCGGCGTGCTGCGTGCGTCGCTCTGCACCCGCGCGCTGCAGGCGGTGGCGGCGCGGCGCGGCGCCACCCTGCTGGACCACGCGAAAGTCACGGGGTATGAGCCGCTGCTGCCCAGCGGTGGCGGCGCGGCTGGGTACACGGTGCATACGCGCGAGCGCGGCAGCTTCCGCTGCCGGCAGCTGGTGCTGGCGCTCGGTGGCTGGGCCACAGGCGCGCTGCTGCCCCGGCCGCTGCCGCTGGTGCCCATCGAAGTGACGGTCGCGCACTGGCGCATGCGCCCTGGACTGGACGTCTCGCGGTGCCCCATCTTCATCCACTACGGCGAGCCGTACTCCGTGTACGGCCTGCCCAGCACGCGCTTCCCGGGGACCGTCAAGGTGTGCTGGCACGGTGGGCGCAGGACTGAGGCCACCCGGCGCGGCACCACCACCACCACCACCGGTGTGCCGGCGGCGGTAGCGGCGGGTGATGACGGTGGGGGTGCGGCGGTGCCGAGCGAGCTGGTGGGCGTGGTGGCGCCTTTCCTGAGCCGCTTTGTGCAGTCGCCGCGCCCCGGCGGCGGCGGGCAGCGCGTCAGCGCTGCGGAGTGGCTGCAGCAGCTGGACCACGTGGAGCGCTGTGTGTACACCATGACGCCGGACGAGGGGTTCATCATCGACCGCGTGCCGGCGACAAGCAGCGGTGGCGACGACGACGTGATCGTTGCGGCGGGCTTCAGCGGCCACGGCTTCAAGCTCGCGCCGGTCATCGGGCGGCTGCTGGCGGATATGGCGCTGGCGGCCATCGGTGGCCACGGCGTGGACAGCGCGGTCCTGGACAAGACGCTCGAGCCGTTCCGCCTGTCGCGGCCGGCGCTCGCAACTTTCCTCGATGGCTCGAGCGAGGCCAACTCCTTCAGCGGTCAGTGGGAGGAAAGAGGAAACAAGGCGAAGCTCTAATTCTAACTTGTTGCCGCAAGGCTTTATCATTCGTTCCCCGCTCTTGGCGCCAGCAACAGATCTCGGGTGACCAACCGACAGCGCGGCGGCGTCCGTCGGCTTTGTCGGCTTTGATTCGTGGCTCGTTAGTCGCTCGGTCCAATCAGGCGGTGTCATGTCCCGTGCACACTTTCTTCAAAGCCACATCAAATATCAAATAAAGACGATGGGCGATCCGCGGCTGGCGTGCGCGACCTTCAACCTGCGGCGGTCTGACGCGGACGAGGGCACGCCGCACGCCTGGGAGAAGCGGCTGCCGGCCGCCGCCGCCTTCTTTGCGCGCCACCGCCCCGCATTTGTCGGCGTGCAGGAGGGTTTGCACGAGCAGCTCGCGGAGCTCCTCGCGAGTCCCGCGCTTGGGGGCAGGTACGCGTGCGTGGGGCAGGGGCGCGAGGGGGGCGAGGCAGGGGAGTACAGTGCCATTCTTTACGACCGCGAACAGCTGGAGCTGGCCGTACCGGCAGCGGGGGAGGCAGCATCCGAAGGCACGCAGTGGCTGTCACCAGAGCCCGGTGTGCCAGGCAGCGTGGGGTGGGGTGCCATGTGCCCGCGCGTTGTGACGTGGGCGCGCTTCTCCACGCGGCAGCGCGCAGCAGCGCCGGGAGCTACGACGTTCACGGCCTGCAACACGCACCTCGACCACGCCAGCCCCGAGGCCAGGCTGCAGGGCAGCCTGGCCATCAGCCGGCTGCTGGAGCGCGTTGCCGCGCCCGGGGAGCCGGTGCTGCTCGTAGGGGACTTCAACTGCACAGCAGCCTCGGCCGCGTACCGCTGGTGGGCGGGCGAGGGTGGTATGCGCGACGCGTTCGTCGAGGCGGGTTCGGTGCACAGCAACGGCGCGCGGGGCACGTTCCACGCGTTCAAGGGGCTGCGCGCATCGACACAGGTGCGGTGGCGCTGCGCGCTTGATGCATTCTTTGCCTGCTCCAGCATGGGCGCGCATCGACGCAGGGGCGCACTCTGCTGCGGCGGGTGCTGCAGCAGCTGCTGCTGGCTCCGGCCAACAACTGGGACGAGCCACAACCTGGACTGGATCCTATTTCGCGGCGGGAGCAGCAGGCAAGCGGGCGGGGCGAGCGTGCTGACCCCACTCGGGTGCACGATCGATGTTACCAGTAGCGCAGATGGCACAACGTTCCCGAGCGACCACTTCCCTGTCGTAGCCGAATTTGAACTGGCAAGGGCAGGGCCCCGTGTCAAGCAGCCAGCCCCCAGCTCGTCGCGAGATGTGGTTGTCCGTCAATAATTTATATAGGATAGCTCGTCACTATACGTTAATGTGCACAGCTCTCACCGAAACAGCACGTACTAAATTAATGTCACAGTTTATTCCTGAGATTCCACTTGCTGCTCCAGAAGCTCAACGGCTCTTACCGAAATGATCGTATTTTTCCGCATTCACGGCCATGGTACCCCCGTCCGCGTTCCTCCTGCCATTGCTGGTTTGGCGTGGCAGCAGCGCTGCGCCGGCGGTGCTGACGCAACTCGACGGCGATGACTGGTCCGTCTCGAACGCTACGATGGAAGCTGTGCCTGCGACTGTGCCGGGCACGGTGCCAGCGGCGCTGTGGCGCGCCTCTGGCTCAGCGCGAACGGCGGCGCCGACGTTCGGCTACAACCAGAAGGCGGTACTCGACTACTCCACCGCGGGCAACTTCACCTTCTCGCGCACGTTCCCGACGCCCGAGGGCTGTGCCACCGCGGCGGCGGGCGGGCCGGGGTCGGGGTCGGGGTCGGAGGGGCGCCAGTGCGAGCTGGTGTTCGACGGCGTGGACACGGTGGCAACGGTGGCGCTGAACGGCAGGGAGCTGGGGACGACCGCGAACATGCACGTGCGGTACGCTTTCGACGCCACGTCCGCGCTGGCGCAGCCGGCGGGCGCGCTGAACACGCTGGCAATCAACATCATGAGCGCGACGGCGGCGGGCCAGGCGGAGGCGGCGCGGCACGGCGACCCGAACTGCACGAAGCACACGAGGAGCCACTGGCCGGAAAAGTTCGGCCACAACACCTCGTGCAGCTGCTACGTGCGCAAGAACACGGGGTCCTTCGGGTGGGACTGCGCGGCGGCGTTCGTGCAGCAAGGCGTGTGGAAGAGCGTGTGGCTGCGTAGCCTGGGCGCCGCGGGCGGAGCCGCGCTAGACTCCGTGGTGCCTGTCATCGCGGGAAGCGTCGTTCCTCAGGAAGACAGTCGCGGTGGCGACAGCAACAGCAGCTTCGGAGTCGAGGTGCGTGTCACGCTTGCGCTGGACGGCGCCGCCACCGCGGCTGCCCTTGCCGGGGCGCCCCGCCAAGCGACCCTGGTTTGCCGGGGGGGCTGGCTTGGCGCGGGCGCTGTCACGTCCAAGACATTCGACCTCGTGCCAGATGCCAGTACCAGCAACAGCAGCGCGCCCACGATGACTGTCTCCCTGCAGCTCACCGCGACGAGCCCAGACCTGTGGTGGCCCAACGGGGAGGGCGCCCAGGCACTGTACAACCTCACTACGGCACTCAGCGTAGGTTCAACTAAAGCTGCAGCAGCAGCAGCAGCAGCAGCAGCAGCAGCAGCGCCACGCAACGCAGAGGGCATCGATGGTCTGACGTCACACCAAACGATCGGGTTTCGCACTTTCGAATTCGTCGGGTATGCTGGCAACCACACACAGCTGCACAACGGTGCGCCACTATGGTTTCGAGTCAACGGGCGACCTGTCTTCGCCAAGGGGCAGAACTGGATGCCGGGGGAGGTGCTCGTCACAGATAACGCGGCGGATGCCTCTATGAAAGCCGAGCGGCTCGCCGACCTCGCAGCGATTGGCGCCAACGTTGTCCGGATTTGGGGTGGGGGAATCTACGAGACAAGCTCGTTCTATGCTGCGGCTGACAGGCTCGGCCTCATGGTCATGCAGGACGGATCGATGTTTGGCAGCTATCCGAAGTACGACGCTTTCCTAGCGAACGTGGCGGCCGAGGCGAGGCACAACGCGCGGCGCCTGAGCGCGCACCCCTCGCTGATCATCTTTAGCGGCAACAACGAGAATAACGTCTTCGCGAACCTGCCTCTCTTCGTGGGGACAGAGCTGGTCACGCTGGCTGCCGAGAACCCCAACGCTCTCGTATACCCTTCGTGCCCGTCCGATGGCTGGGACAGCGTCTCACCGCAGCTAGTGCCCCGCCCCCAAGGCGAGCGCTGCGCTGGTAGCATCATGCCGGACGGGAGCTGCCCCCATGATTCCCACTACTATGGTCCCTGCGGCACGGTCCCGCAGGGCGTGAACTTTGGCTCGGAGTTCGGGTGGCCGTCGGCGGACATCTTCGACGTCAATGAGGCTGTGTCGCCCGCCGGTGCCAGCGCGGCCTTTAACTTCAGCCGCGGCAGCAGCCCCTTCCTCGAGTACCGCAGCCAGATCAAAAATCCCGATTGGACGGTGGAGAGCATGCTGCTGCCGAATTCCACGCTGAGCAACACGTTCCCCAGCCTCATCGACAGCCGCGCGAACTACAGCGGCGGCTGCGATTTCCAGGACGGTCTCGACTGGGGCTCGCTCACATCGAACGACACCGGCGTCTCCCATAAAGGCGCAGCGTCGCGGGAGGCGTGCTGCGACATCTGCGCCCGAGACATGAGCTGCTTTGCGGCCACATGGGCTCCGCAGGCAAAATACGGGCCAAGGTGTTGGACGAAGACGGTGGCAGATGCCAGTGGCGGTCAGCACCCGAAGAGCGGCGTCACAAGCTGCAAGTTCAGCGGCCAGCGCGCGGGCAGTATCACGCCGGCCCAGGGCCTCGAGCGCTGGCTCTACCTGACGCAAGCGCTGCAGGCGCACTGCGTGGGTGGCAGCGTGCAGGCGTACCGGCAGCGCGCCATGTCGATGGGCTCGATCAACTGGGCCGTCAACTCCATCTGGACGGGGCCCGCGTGGGGCAGCGTTTCCCACGACGGCACCTGGAAGGTGCTCCACTACCGGCTCCGGCAGGTCTATACGCCGGTACTGCTGTCCTTCGTTGCACCGGTACCCGACGCGGTCGTCCCTGCCTTCGCAGGGGGGCGCGCAGATCGCGAGGCAGTGGCACCCGTGGCCCGCCCGGTGCTTGGCCCAGCCAACAGTACTTGCCCAGTCGGCAGTGCATGTTTGCACCTTTCGAACCACCAGCACCGCACGATCGAAGCAGGTGCGCAGTGCTCACTGCTGGTACGCGGGTATGCCGATGTGCCAGGCGCCGATCCGCGGCTCACTGTCTCGTTTAACACCAGTGCCGCGGTTGGCCCGGTCGCCGGCGCCGATATTTTCTCCGCTCGCGTGGCTTCGCTGTTGCAGCGGGCTGGCGGCTGTGGTGGCGAAGGCGGCCCAGAGTGCTTTCTCGAGGCCACGTGCCGCTACGAGGATAGCAGCGGCGGCGACCTCGCCCGCTCGCTGTCATACTTCCCCACACCGCTTGCACAGGCGGCGCTCCAGCCCGCCAGTTTCGATGTGACTATCAAGCTTAAGCCGCAGTCGGCAGTAACAGGCAGTGGTGGACGCGGCAGCAGCAGCGGCGGCGGCGGCGGCGGCGGCAGCAGCAGCAGCAGCAGCAGAAGCAGCAACACCGCCGTCGTAACGGTATTGGCAAACACAACTGCGCCGTACGTCTTCCTCTACAGCAGTGCAGTGCCCGGTATCTTTTCCGACAACTCGCTGCTGCTCTTGAACGGAGTGCCTGCCGTGCTCACGTTTCAGGCACGGCAGAAAGGCACCATAGACATTGCCGCTTTCCAAAAGGGGCTCAAGATCTACTCCATCAACAACGTGCTGCCAGCGACCGACGACAGCGCTTTGAACTTGTGAATCATATACCGTGAGTAACGCATAAGCTACAGACTAACTTACGCATTTGTATATAATCAGCCTCAGGAGCCAGCCGGTAATCGTTGTGCGTTGTGCGTAGTAAATAAATAAATT
>Ga0308021_10001271_pt1 | contig 11521 bp, 9 predicted proteins | sample Neamet351_FD_201296 | JGI IMG/M metagenome (GOLD analysis project Ga0308021, IMG submission 201296) | Marine microbial communities from water near the shore, Antarctic Ocean - #351 | ecosystem: Environmental > Aquatic > Marine > Unclassified | place: Southern Ocean | collected 2014-10-02
CTGACAGCTGTAGAAGAAGCGGCGACTAACCGGGATGCCTCGCGTGCTGAGCGCCCAAGAGCCTCCATGTATTGACTGATGTCCATATTAACCAGCTTGACGTGTGTGACCCGCGATTATACCTGAACGCGGTTGCGGATGTGCTATGCAGAAGTGGTGGAATTGGGTGGCATGAGAGTGAAATAGTCCCGCAAAGATGCGGGACTGGTATTCAATCGGGCAGTTACTACAGCGCGTCAGAATTTTCCGACAAATACGCTGCAACTCCATCGGGAGATGCATCCATACCCTTGTCGCCTTTGTTCCAGCCAGCCGGGCAAACTTCACCATGCTCATCGGTGAACTGCAGCGCTTCAACTAGGCGAATAAGTTCGTCAATATTGCGCCCCAGCGGCAGGTCATTGACCACCTGAGAGCGGACATCGCCCGCCTTATCGATGATGAAAGCCCCACGGAAAGCAACGCCGTCTGCGGTTTCCACGTCATAAGAACGGCAGATGTCGTGGTTCACATCGGCGGCCATGGTGTAGGTGACCGAGCCAATGCCACCTTTGTCCACTGGCGTGTTGCGCCACGCATTATGCGTAAACTGTGAGTCGATTGACACTGCCACTACCTCTACACCTAATTCACGGAACTTGTCCATGCGGTGATCCAAAGCTATCAGCTCCGATGGACATACAAAGGTAAAATCCAACGGATAAAAGAAAACCATGCCATATTTACCGGCCATTGCGTCAGACCGCTTATAGGAGTCTACGATTTCTCCATTACCTAATACAGCCGCCACATCAAAATCTGGTGCTTGCTTACCAACTAAAACGCCCATCGCTTTTTCTCCAACTTGTTAAGTGTAAAAAAGGTGCTCATGCACCGTTAAAATCAAGCATCAAGCCTGATCAACCTCCACGCTTGCAGATTCTTTGATCAGAGTTTGCAACTCGCCGTTCTCAAACATCTCAGTAATAATATCGCAGCCGCCAACAAGTTCGCCGCCTATCCACAATTGTGGAAAGGTAGGCCAGTTAGCATATTTCGGCAAGTTGGCGCGCACATCCGGGTCGGACAGAATGTCGACATAGGCAAAGCGCTCTCCGCAGGCCATCAGAGCCTGCACAGTGCGAGCAGAAAATCCGCACTGAGGCTGGTTTGGAGAGCCTTTCATATAAAGCAGTATATTGTTGTTCTCGATTTGCTGCTTAATTGTATCGATGATATCCATGTTTACTCCCAATTACGTATCCAGATAAATTATATGGGGCCAAAGTGTCTACTTTCAAGCCTGCATTAAGACCGCCTAGTCTACCCGCTCCAGAGTAAAATTACTCGTATCCTAAGCCATTGTTTGCCATGATTTGTAATTGCAGATATAGTTAACAAAACCGAGGCAGCCTAAGCTGCCTTTTTGCGTTTCTGGGGTTTAGATAGTTACCCCTCAAGCTTGAGTTTTGAAAGAGTAATGCACATGGCCGCACTGATGCCAACATACGCCAGACTACCGGTAACTTTCACCCATGGTGAGGGCGTATACCTCTATGATTCTAACGGGGAACGCTACCTGGATGCCATCGCCGGGATAGGCGTTAATTGCCTGGGCCACGCACACCCTGCGGTCACCAGCACTATCTCGGCGCAGGCGGGCAAGCTTATTCACACGTCCAACCTTTATCATATCCAGATGCAGGAGTTACTGGCAGACAGACTCGCTGAGGTGTCTGGCATGGATGCCTGTTTCTTCGGCAACTCAGGTGCTGAAGCCAACGAGGCGGCGATTAAATTGGCACGCTTGTACGGACACCAACGCGGCATTAAAAAACCGACCATCATTGTTCTCGAGAATGCTTTTCACGGGCGTACCCTGGCCACATTAACTGCCACGGGCAATCGAAAAATACAGACCGGATTTGGACCACTGGTCTCAGGGTTTATTCGAGCTCCGCTAAATGACATGGGCGCCCTGGAAAAAATTGCCAAGAACAACTCGGATGTGGTGGCTATTTTAATGGAACCCATTCAGGGCGAGGGCGGCATACGCGAGGCCAATGCCGAATATATGCGCGAAGTGCGCAAACTGTGTGACCGGCAGTCGTGGCTGATGATGCTAGATGAAGTACAAACCGGCAACGGACGCACAGGTAACTACTTCGCCTACCAAGGCGTTCCTGTCACTCCCGACGTAGTCACAACAGCCAAGGGGCTAGGCAACGGTATGCCTATAGGCGCGTGCCTCGCTAGAGGGGCCGCAGCACAGGTTTTCTCCAGTGGCAAACACGGCTCAACTTACGGCGGCAACCCTCTCGCCTGTGCCGCAGCGCTCACTGTAGTCAACACTATTACAGAACAAAACTTATGTGCCAACGCCCAAGCCATGGGACAAGTCATACGAGACACTGTGTACGAACAGCTCAGCGTGAAGGGTGGCTTGGACAGACTGGTTGAAATTCGCGGCCTAGGGCTTATGCTGGGCATAGAGCTCAACGAAGATTGCCCGCAGTTGGTCGAACAGGCATTAGCACACAAGGTACTCATCAATGTAACAATGGGCAATACCATTCGCTTGCTACCTCCGCTTATTATCAACGAAGCGCAAGCTCGGTCTCTGGGGTGCACTGTTGCCGACTTGATATGCCAGTAGCGTCCCGCGCCAACAAACTGCCACGACGCCACCTGCGTTGGGCCGGAGTAAATGACTTTTCCAGGCTTCATGCGCCATTACAAGGTTTAATTTAACAAGCAGCAGGTATTAACTATGTCTGACATCAGACACTTTTTGACATTATTGGATTTTAGCCCCAGCGAGCTCACCGCACTGCTGCATCGTGCGATAGAAATGAAGCGCGAGCGCAACAGCGACGATGGTCGAAAGGCACACCTTAACGTTCTTCCCGGCACCGTGATGGGTATGATTTTCGAGAAATCCTCCACTCGAACTCGGGTTTCCTTTGAGGCGGGTATTGCACAAATGGGTGGACACGCCATGTTCCTGTCGTCGACTGACACCCAGCTGGGCCGCGGCGAACCCGTCGCAGACAGTGCCAGAGTCATTTCTTCCATGGTAGACATCGTGATGATACGAACCTTTGCCCACGACATTGTCCAGCGGTTCGCTGCCCAATCCAGCGTGCCTGTCATCAATGCGCTCAGCGATGATTACCACCCCTGCCAGTTACTCGCCGACATGCAAACCTGGTTAGAGCAACGCGGCTCAATCAGTGGAAAGACTGTGTGCTGGGTGGGCGATGGCAACAATATGTGTCAGTCCTACATAAATGCAGCCAAGCAGTTCGACTTTGAATTGCGCATCAGCTGCCCAGCGGGTTTCGAACCCAGCGCAGACCTACTAACGGCCAACAGTGACCGGGTGAGCGTTGTTCATGACCCCAAACTCGCAGCAAATGGCGCAGACCTGCTGGTGACTGACGTGTGGGCCTCCATGGGGCAGGAGAGTGAACAGGCCGAGAGGGCAAAATTGTTTGCGCCCTATATCGTGGATGAAGAATTGATGAGTCACGCCGCCAGTGACGCACTTTATATGCATTGTTTGCCAGCCCATCGTGGGGAGGAAATTAGCGCCGTGTTAATGGATTCGCCCGACACTATCATTTGGCAGGAGGCTGAAAACCGGCTGCATGCTCAGAAAGCACTGGTTGAGGCACTTCTACAAAAAAGCTGACTGTTATAAGTGATTTGCTAAATGTTAAGCTAAAAAAACCCGCCTATCTAGCGGGTTTTTTTGCTTAAAGTCCGGTTACTTAAAAGGACTTTCTGAATGACACACCGAAGGTGCGAGGACGATTAATACTTAAACGCTCTTTACCCCAGCGGTTGTTGAAGAATTGCTCCCCCCGTTCATCGTCCAGATTATCCACGTAGAACACTGCGCTCCAGCCCTGGGCATCCAGTCCAATTTTCAGGTCAATCGTGTCCTGCGGACTTTGAGTCGCCGGCCCATTAACAAAGGAGGTAGATTCCAATCCGGCCAGGCCATTAACCGACTCATCTATATGAGACCAGTCCAGCCGGAGATAGGGCTGACCGCCCAGAAGCACCGCATTAAACTCGTATTCCACGCCTATGCTGGCCTTCCATTTTGGCGAGATAGGCAGGCGTGTGCCCGACTCCAGGCTCACGGGGACACAATCGGGCACACCTAGACATTCAGCGGCAAAGATCTCAGAGTCCTTGGAAATCTCAGCGTTTGTCCTGGCAAAGGTGCCGTCTATGGTGAGGTTTTGGCTTGCCGCCCAGGCAAAATCCATTTCTACGCCTTCCACTTCTGCTTCGGGTGCGTTAACAATACCCAAGCCAAAGACGAGAGCTTGGGGGTCGTTGGCCTGCACCTGAATGTCTTCCCAAACCATGTGATAAGCAGAAATATTGAACCTGACTGCGCCATTGGCCCAGGTGGTTTTGGCCCCAATCTCGAAATTTTTCAGCACGTCGGAGTCGTATTGACGGGTAATGACCGAGCGATCTCGCAAGACGTTTACACCCCCGCGGCGGAAGCCCTCTGAGTAGGTGGCGTACACCAGTTTGTCGTCATCCAGGTTGTAGGTGACATTCAATTTGGGAACAAAGCCATTGTCATCGGCGTCGGACTGGGCAAAGGCCAACGTATAGTCAGAAAGGTCGGGGTCTGCACCTTGCATTAACTGGCCCTGCCAGATGAAACGATCGTCCTCGATCTTGTACCAACGGCCACCCGCGGTAATGCTCAAGTTTTCGGTGATATCGTAGGTGACTTCGCCAAATATCGCAGTTTGCTTCAATTCACTCTCGTACACCCCGAACCAGTAGTTGTCGGAGGCTCCCGGGAATACGCCAGTGTAGTAATCGGCAAGGTATTGAATGTAGTTTCCTCCCGGAGTGTCGGTAAGGCCGGGGAGCGTAGAGCGGAAATCGCCGTTAGTCGCTGAATTGGAATAAAATGCACCGACTAATCCAGCCCATTTGCTGGGCGAATCTGAAGGTGTGGCAAGGCGTGCCTCCACACTCCAGCGATCATTATGTATGTCATTGGTGGCAATGGCATTGGGGTCGCCGAAGTCGTAAAAGGCATAGAAGGGGTAGTTGTCGGATTGCTTAGTGAACTCGGTCAGGTAGTCAGAGTTATCTGCCTGGTAGGTAAAGTCGCGGTCGAAGTAAGAAAGAGCCAAGGTGGCGTCCGCCCAGCCCATGCTGCCCTCTAGCGTCAGGCCTAGCTGATACCACTCCTCATCCAGATTTTCATCGTTAAAGCGTACTTGTTCGAGGTCGCCTCTATCGGTATTGGTGTCGCCAAAACCGTTGGTTTCCCTCTTCTGATAGATGCCGACCAAATCCAACGTCCAGTCTTCGTTTAGGTTGACCCGCATGCTGGCGCGACCGCCGCTCATCTCGCTGCTGTTAATGTCATCCTTTACCACGGCAGCATTGTTAAAAGTGCCGCCCTGGCTGGTGGCTAATATGTTGTCTATGTAGCCTGCGTCTTCATTGGTGAAACCGGTGAGTCGTATGGCAACGTTTTCAGAGACAGGAATATTCACCATGGCGCTGATTTCATAGCCCGTATCGCCCCCGTCTACACTGTGGAAACTGCCATCTATCCAGCCGGCAAATTCAGTGGTGTCAGGTTTATTGGTGATAATACGCAGAGTACCGGATTGGCTGGCATCTCCAAACAAGGTGCCTTGTGGACCGCTCAGCGCCTCTACCCGGGCAATATCGATGAGACGGGGGTCTGGGTTAAGTCCTGCAGAGGTAATCGGTTGCTCATCCAAGTAGACTGCTGCGGAAGGGTTGGTGCCAAACTGAATGCCGGAGGAGGCGATTCCGCGGAAGATAATAGAGGTGCCACCGGGTTCTCTGCGGCTAAAGGCAATGCCGGGGATCTGCTTGGAGAAATCGTCAATGCCAGAAAAGCCACGACGTTGAATATCTTCGGTGGTAAAGGCCTGAATAGATTGCGGCAGATCTTGCATGTTGGCGGACCGCTTGGTGGCCGTCACAATGATCTCTTCAAGCGCGGCATTTTGTGCTGTTGCAGATACGGAGAGGGCAGTTATAGCAGCAGACACGGCAATGGCCATGCGGCGTCTGCCTACAGGTGGCCTGTGGGAATCTGTAATATTATTGCGCATTAGAGGTCACCTTTTATTATTTTTAAACTATAAAGTAATAGATAGACTAACCTCATTATAATTAGCATACTTCTCATGTCAAGAGACAGGTCGCTTGACATGTTGACTCAGCCTAAAAGGCTTCGTATCGTGGTGCGCCCAAGAAGCTGAAAACACACTGGAAACTATGGATATTACCAATACAATTCGCGACCTCGGTGAAGTGCCCATGCAGGCGCTGCGCGAAGCTATCTTGGCTCAGGATGAAAAGGCCTGGGCAGACCAGGATTATCGGCAAAAGGTCTATGAGGTACATCGCCTGACGCAGTCTATCGTGATGATGTTTACTGACGGCTCTAATTGGCCAAATATTGAGGTTCGTAAAGAATCCGGTTGGGACGCATTAAAAGAGTCGGCAATACCGTTAATGGAAGGCCTTATTGCGAAGCATTACAGCGCCGGAGGCACTGTAATCAGGGCAATGGCAGCCAAGCTCGTAGTGGGGGGCATCATCAAGCCTCACACAGACACCCACGCCTCCTTTCATCATACCCATCGTATCCATGTGCCCATCACCACAAATTCTCGCGTGCGCTTCATGATCGATGGCAAACCCCATCAACTTCAGGTGGGTAAGGCTTACGAGGTCAACAATCAATTGCGCCACAGTGTAATGAATAAGGGTAGTGAAGACCGTATCACCTTTATCTTTGACTACATGCCCGCCAGCCAAGTGGGTGCGGTTGCTCATGAATGACACTGGCTGGAACCGATGAAAAAACTACTGGCCACTTCGGTCGTACGTGGCAGCCAGCAAGGTGAAAGTCACGGCGGCGTCTACCTGGTCGATTTCGACAAGGAATCTTCTGCATGCCTGCTCGACTGGAATACCGCCGACATAGACTGGCAGGGACGCGGCTGGGATCGAGGTCTGCGCGGCATAGCCTTTGATGACGACAATGTTTTCATCGCAGCCAGCGACGAGTTGTTTGTCTACAGCCCGGACTTCAAACTCCTAGAGTCATACCGCAACCCCTACCTGAAGCACGCTCATGAAATTTCGATTCATGAGCGCCGACTGTATCTCACATCTACCGGCTTTGATGCTATTTTAGGCTTTGATCTGGATAACCGCCGTTTTAGCTGGGGCATGCAGATCAGTCAGTTCGGCGATGGCTTCCAGGGCAAACCCTTCGACCCATCGACTTCTGAAGGGCCATCCCCTTCCAATACCCTGCACCTCAACTCTGTGGCCGCACACAAAAAGGGGCTATTTATAGCTGGCCTGAAGACCGGTGCAGTGCTGGTTTATAACGGTCGTGAAATCGTGTCCTGGGTTAATGTGCCGACCGGAGTGCACAATGCGCGCCCACACCGTGATGGAGTGCTATTCAATGACACTCAAGCTGACCGTGTGCGCTTCGTAAACCCCAATGGAGAACTGAGTTTTGAAGTGCCTGCTTGTGCGCCAGAATTGCTAATCCATGCCGATCTAGATGATAGCGCGTTGGCGAGAACAGGGTTCGGTCGTGGTCTGTGTGCTTTGGACAACAGCCTACTGGCGGCAGGGTCGTCACCGTCGACTATTGCGCTGCACGATTTGGACTCATTAAAAACTGTGCACACAGTGATACTCAGTTATGACGTGCGCAATGCGATTCATGGCCTGGAAGTCTGGCCCTACTGATTAATGTGCTCAAATTGGCGGTATTGGTCTCGCACCGGTTCCAGTACCTCTATAAGTTCTTCCAATCGGTCTTCGTAGTTGCGCCAGTAGTTGATGGAGCCGGTATATATAGGTTGTCGAACCTGCTCCGAACTGGGTGTACGCACGGGCCGATCTGTTTCGTAGAAACGCAGACAAGCGTCTTCCCAAGGCAAATCACAAAACTCTAATAAACGCTTAACCTGAGTGTCCAAATCAACAACATTCTCCTCGTACTGCAAGGTTAATATTTTCCCTGGCATGACCGAATGCCAGTGGTCCATTAAGCGCTGATATTGCAGAAAATATTCACCAATATCAGTTTGATCGTAAGTGAAGCTCTGCCCCTTAGCGTACAACTGCCTATAGTTACCCAAGCAGCTATCCAGGGGATGCCTGCGCGCATCAATAATCTTGGCATTGGGAAGAATAAGATGAAGAAAGCCCAGGTTGGGGAAATTATTGGGCATTTTGTCAATGAAGCGCGGCGTACCTTCAGTCCGGTGCAGCTGGGCATATTGAAGGTAGTCTTCACCCAGCGACTGCAGATGGCTAGCCGATAACTCACGTACCGCTTGGGGGTAATTAATGCCATCGGCCCGATTTTTATTCAAAGAGCCACTGACGCGCGACAGATAGGGTAATTCGCTAGTGCCTTCTACCATTGAGTGGCTGGCCAGAATCTGCTCTATGAGGGTAGAGCCCGAACGCGGTAGACCCACAATAAAAATAGGTGAGTTGTCTTGGCAGCCTTGACCGGCCATTTGCTCGAGATACTCTGCATTGAACACGCCTATCAGGGCGTCATTGGTAACCTCAGTTTCTACCGGGTCGTAGCTGACCAGCTGTCTTTGTTTCTGATTTCCAGTCTCGTACCAGTGCCACGCCCGCTCGTACTGATCGCGGTCCTCATAGGCTTTGCCCAATGCAAAATGGAAATTGACCTCCGAGGAGGCATGATCGACTTCACCTGACTGGACCCGCTCCTCCATCTTCGCCAATTCCTCATCGCTAAAACGAAAGGTTTTCAGATTGGCAAGGCTCCAGTAAGTCTCTCCATTGTCTGGTTTGAGCTCGATACAACGTTTATAGGCAGCGATTCCTTGCTCTTGTTCACCAATAGTTTTTAACACGTGCCCCAGCCCTAATAATACAGAGGGGGCATCAGGGCGTAATTCTAAGCTTTTTTTATAAGCTTCGACGGCTTCGTAGGTCATGGCAGCCGGGGCCAAAGTAGCACCTAACAAAAACCAGGACCCGGCATTGTTGGGTTCGATCTCCAGTGCGGCACGCAGGGCAATGATGGCATCTTCAAAACGATCCTGCTCCTTCAAAATACGCCCCAAATCCATGTGGGCGGTGAAGTAGTCCGGTGCCAACTTAGTTACCCGGCGCAACAACCTTTCAGCATCATCAAGGTGCCCCGCTGTCGCAGCCAGCATCGCCAACATGCGCAGGGCATCCACGTTTTCAGGTTCGGTGTTCAGGATTTGCCGGTAAACACGTTCTGCTTCGTCGTATTTGCCCTCTCCGTGAAGGCGGCCCGCTTCTGCCAGTAATTTGCGCGAAGGGGTTAATTCAAAGGCGGCTTCAAAGGCCTGGTCCGCTTCCTTACCACGGCCAATTTTGGCCAGCGCCTTGCCCAGATTAAAGAAGGCGTCCGCACTTTTGGGGTCCAGATGTGTAGCCCGCTGCAACAAAAGGACAGCTTCTTCCTGACGTCCAAGATTAATCAGCAGCAAGCCAAGATCTTCATGTGGCTTGGCGAAGGACGGCGCCAACTCGATGGTTTTACGCAGGGTTTGCTCTGCCTGTGTAGGCAGGTTCATCTTGAGGTAGATGACCCCCAGTAAACCCAACAGGTTGACGTCGTTAGGGTAGCTCTCCAGAGTGAGTGTGCACCGCTTCGCTGCCTGCTCAGGGTGGCCTTCGTTAATGAGTTCAATGACCTCATCGAAGAAAGCGCGGGGAGCGGTTGGGCTGGACATAGTATAAATCTCTGGACGGGGTGGGGAGGCAAGGCTAATACAACAGCCCCTCTAGTTCAACCTGACATCCCCTTCCACTTTTCAGTAGTCTCCTCTTTCCCTCCCTAGAAGTCGTACTTAGCTGCCTCATAGATGGTCATCGCTTTCTCCCAAACCGGACCTACCAGGCCACCACCTATAGGCTCACCATCCAACTCGACCACAGGCGCTATATGTTTGCTGGAGTTAGTGATCCACACCTCATCCGCCTTGTGAACTTCTTCCATAGTCACAACCCGCTCCTCCACCGCAATCGACCCATCAGCACGCATGGACTCAATGGCGATATGTCGGGAAATACCCGGAAGTATCTGGTGATCCAACATTGGGGTAAGCACAATCCCATCCTTTACAATAAATACGTTACTGGAGCTGGCCTCGGTCAACTCGCCGCGGGCGTTATACATGATGGTTTCGTCCTTCTGGGCTGCGTAGCCCTCCTGAAAATGCAGCACGTTTCCCAGCAGGGCCGTGGACTTGATATTGCAACGACGCCAACGCAGATCTTCGGTAGAAATTACCCTCAAGCCTGTTTCCGTTTTGCGGTCAGGAGCTGCGGGATGAGGGTCAATATCGATCACCATGGCAAAGACCGTTGGCTTTACATAGGAGGGAAACCCATGGAAGCGACGCCCCTCATTGCCACGGCTAACATGAAAATATATCCCAAGGTCCTGGCCGCCATTTTTCTCGCTCAGGTTGGTCGCCAGGTCGCGCCACTGCTCATCAGTCAATGGATTTTCGATGCCAATGCTCATCAGGCCATTGTTCATCCGGTCCAAGTGCAATTGCAAAGCCACCGTTCTTCCGCCGTAGGATGGCGTGGCATCATAAATACCATCGCCAAACAGAAACCCCCGGTCAAAAGGCGATATTCTTGCTTGTTCGGCGGGCATATACTCGCCATTTAAATAGATAATCACGACACTAATCCCTCAGAAAAATTATTTTTTACAGCACCTACTAATGCTAAGCGAGCCGACCAGCCTGTACCATCAATGCAAACTCTTGGGCGCTGTCACCATGCGCTGATACACCAGAGTCAGCTCCAAAAGCGACCTTACTTTCTCCACCTTTCTGTTTTATTATTCAGCGCTATTTTATGGGTCAGCTTAGAAGTTGTTGAATATTCAACAATGACTGAATATGACGATCTTGCACCGACCTGTCAATAATTTTGTTGAAGTTTCAACAACAATTGACAAGGCCGGGAATACATTGGCATCATCCAAGCTGAAACACAGAGCAGTTTTCAACCAAAAATCAAATAGCTACTCAAACTTATGACAAAAATTAGCACACTACCCACCAAGCAAAAACACAGCCTGACGGAAGGCATGTCTGATGAGCTGCGCATCAGCTACCAGGTCACAGTAGTGGCGAACCTGATGGCGTTTGGCGGCAGCCCACAAAATGTCAAACGCTTTGGCATCAACTTGAGGGAGTGGCGAGTACTGGGCTCTATTGGCAGACTTGGGCCCCTGACGGCAAAACAGATGTCCGACACGGCCCATCAGGATAAAGCAACTATTAGCCGAGCAATTTCAGACTTGGAAAAGAAAGGCATAATCGTCAAACTCCCCAACAAATCTCACAAACGAAGCCCGCTGATCTGGATGACAGAGCAAGGCAAAGCGCTTTACGACAACATCGTGCCCACCTTCACCGAGCAGGCAAGCCAGTTCACCAAC
>Ga0308021_10001275_pt1 | contig 11509 bp, 15 predicted proteins | sample Neamet351_FD_201296 | JGI IMG/M metagenome (GOLD analysis project Ga0308021, IMG submission 201296) | Marine microbial communities from water near the shore, Antarctic Ocean - #351 | ecosystem: Environmental > Aquatic > Marine > Unclassified | place: Southern Ocean | collected 2014-10-02
GCGGCGCGCTGTCTCTGCAGAGTGGTGCTAGCGATGGCGGCGCGAGCGGCTCCGTGGGCCTCGCGTCTGCGGACGCTGGCGCCTCTGGCTCGAGCGGCTCTGTTGCCGTGCGCACGGGCGCTGCGTCGGGTGGCACGGGCTCGCTGTCGCTGAGCTCGGGTACCTCGAAGTCTGGCTCTGCTGGCGACGTGGCTGTCTCGGTGGGCAGCAGCGGTTCCGGTGCGGGTGCCGATGCCTCGCTGCTTGCTGGCACGACTGCTGATGGCGCTGCTGTTGGCGGCGCGGTTTCCGTCGCGGCTGGCTCTTCGCGTGGTGCGGGTGGCGCTCTTGGGGCTGTGGCTGGCAGCGGTGCATCTGGCGATGGCGGCGCTGTTGTCATCTCTGGTGGCACAAGCACCGCTGCTGGCAGCGGCACTGTCGCTGTGGGCTCTGGCGCGGGTGGCGCGAGCGGCTCTGTGTCTGTTGGCAGCGGTGCTGCGTCTGCCGGCTCATCCGGCTCGCTTTCGCTGGACGCTGGCTCGAGCATCGATGCTGCTGGTTCTGTGGGCATCGCGAGTGCTGGGAACGTGAACGTGGCGAGCAGTGCTGGCGTGTCTGTGGCCGCTGGCTCCGCTTCGTCTGGCAGCGGTGGCTCCCTGGAGCTGTCTGGCGGCGCGGTGTCTGTGAGCAGTGGCGGCAGCAAGGCGGCGTCGAGCGGCGGCGTGTCGGTCGCCTCGGCGGATGGCGCGTCCAGCGGCGGCGTGTCTCTGTCGTCTGGCTCCGCCTCTATCGGCGACAGCGGCGGCGCTTCGCTGTCGAGCGGCGCGTCGGCGGCTGGCAGCGGCGGCGCTGTGCGCCTCGCTGTGGGCGCGGGCTCAGCGGGCACTGGCGGCGGTGTGTCGCTCTCGAGCGGCGCGGCGTCTGCTGGTGCTGCGGGCGCTGTGGCGCTTCAGGCTGGCCAGGGCGTTGCCGGTGGCGACGCTTCTGTTGCTGCGGGCGCTGGCACGTCTGGTGCTGGCGGCGCGCTGTCTCTGCAGAGTGGTGCTAGCGATGGCGGCGCGAGCGGCTCCGTGGGCCTCGCGTCTGCGGACGCTGGCGCCTCTGGCTCGAGCGGCTCTGTTGCCGTGCGCACGGGCACTGCTACTGGCTCAGGTGGCGCGATTGACCTCGAGTCTGCCTCGTCGATGTCCAGCTCTGCTGGGCCGATCAGCATTTCTGCTGGCGATGGTGAGAGTGCGCTGTCTGGCTCGGTGACAGTGTCTGCCGGTGGTGCAGCCGAGGGCATGGGTGGCCTGGCTCTTGTCACTGCTGGCGATGGGTTTTCGGGTGGTGTTGTGTCTGCCCGCGGTGGCTCTGGACTCAGCGGTGCTGGCGATGTCACCATCGGTGGCCAGGCTGTCCAACTGCAAGCTGGGGCGTCAACATCGCTGGGTGGCGCAGTGTCTATCGAGGCTGGCGGTGGCTTGGCTGGCCAAACCATTGGTGGCGACGTGAAGCTGAGCGCGGGTTCCTCGCAAACGGCGACAGGCGGTTCAACGGCCATCACCAGTGGTGGTGGTGATCTGTCCGTGACGACACCGGCCGGTGGTTCTGCTGGGAACAGTGGCCGCATTGCTGCTCGCAGTGGTGGCGCTGCCATCGGTTCCAGTGGCTCCGTGGCTTTGTCCTCGGAGTACTCGGCGTCCGCGGCCGGCTCCGCTGTTGCTGCGGCAGGATTGTCGTCTGGCGCTGCTGGCAACTCTGTTGTCTTGGCTGCCGGCGATGCTGGTGCCATTGGTGGCAGCGCTGTGCTTGCTGGAGGTGCTGGCAGTGCTGGTGGCGGCAGTGTCGCTGTGTCTGGTGGTCGCGCCTCGGCGAGTGACATTGGTGGCTCGGTCAAGGTCAGCAGCGGTTCGAGTGCGCAGGCGCGCAGCGGCGCTGTGCGTGTCGCTTCTGCTGCAGGACCCTCCAGTGGCTCGGTGTCAGTCTCCACAGGTGACTCGCAGATGAGTTCTAATGCGCTGAACATTGCATCTGGCTCGGCAACAGGCGGCAGCGGTGGTGCTGTCGCTATTCGCGCTGGGGCTGGTGACAGTGGCACCGGTGCCTCGGCCACGGTGGCTGCTGGCGGCACTTTGGCTGGCGATGGCGGCGATGTGTTGATCGCTTCGGGCTCGGGTGCTGCTGGTGGTGCTGTCGATGTGCACGGTGCCTCTGGCAGCTTCGCTGCGGAAACGATTGCTGTTGCATCTGCCGGTGACGTCCGTATCAGGGCCGTTGCTGGCCAGTTGGCTTTGAGCGGCACAGCTGCTGCTGTGCGCAGTGGCGCGGGTGGTTCTAGCGGCGCTGTAACGGTTGCATCTGCCGACGTACAGTCGCTGGATGGGAGCGGTGCTGTTTCCATCTCCACTGGCGCTGCTCTTGGAGGCCAGACGGGCGATCTCAACCTGGCGACCGGTGGTGCGCTTGCTGCCGAAGCTGGTGGCGTCGATTTCGCAGTTGGCGCTGGCACGGGGCAGGCCGGCGGCATGCTGTCTGTTTCAGCTGGCATGGCTGCAGCTGCGGCTGCTGGCGGGTCTCTTGCGGTGGCTTCTGGCAGTGGCAGCGTTGGTGGTGCTGTCTCAATTTCAGCAGGCTCTGCGATGGCAGATGGTGCTGGTGGCATGGTGAGTGTGACGAGTGGTGCTGGGCCTTCCAGTGGCAACGTCAATGTTGCCTCGCACGGTTCGGACGCTGGCAGCGGTGGTGTCAGCATTTCCACCGGCGCTGCAGCGGTCGGGGCGGCAGGGGCTCTGCAGCTCTCTGCTGGCTTCTCGGCAGCCGGCAGCGGTGGATCTGCGACACTTGTTGGTGGCTCCAGCGGCCTCGGCGCTGGTGCGCAGGCAAGCATCAACGCGGGTGCTTCGCAGTCCATTGGTGCTCAGGGCGGTTCTGTTAAGCTCAGCTCGGGCTCGGGTGCATCGGGCGGTAGCATTGGTCTCTCGTCGCCTGGCGGCAACGTTGCCCTTGCTGGCGATGACATCGGTGTTATCGCTGGGGGCTCTGTCCAGGTTACTGGCGGTGCCGCAGAGGGCGGTGCTCGTGCTGGTGGCGTGCTGCTCGATGGTGGTAGCATCCACGTGCACAGCGCTGCTTCAGACAAGGGTGCTTCCGGTGTTGTGACCGTTGCCTCCTCCGACTCTGGTGCTGCTGGGAGCAGTGGCAGCGTCCAGATTGGCACTGGTTCGGCAAGTTCGCGCAGCGGATCGATCAATGTGGGAACCGGTGCGTCCACGAAGGGTGCGGGCGCAGTTGAAATCCATGCCGGCCAGGGCCGCGGTGGCGCGGCGACCGCGTCGCTCGCTGCTGGCCATGCAGTTTCGGGCGCTGGTGGCCGGGTGCAACTCAGTGCCGGTGGTGCTGCTGGAGCTGGCGGTGATCTGTCGGTTGCTGCAGGCGGTTCCACTGGTGGTAGTGGTGGCAAGCTGCAGGCGCTCGGCGGCGCCTCAACGACGGCCACCAGCGGTGCCGTTTCTGTCAGCTCTGCTAGCGGTGCGCTCAGTGGTGCAATTGCGATCGGCAGTGGCTCCGCTTTGTCGGGCAACTCCGGCGCGGTTACACTGGCGTCTGGATCTGCTGCAACTGGGTCTGGTGGTGGCGTGACTGTGGCCACGGGCTCTGGTTCGGTTGGTTCAGCTGGGGGGGTGGCCGTTGCTGCTGGCGACGCCAGCGGCTCGGGCAGTGGTGGCAACGTCAATGTGGCGTCCGGCCTCGCCTCCGGGGGCGCTGGTAACACGCGTGTTGTGGCCGAAGCCGCGCTTGTTGCACAGGCGGGTGCCGGTGACGCCGGTGGCTCACTTACAGCCGCTAGTGATGGCGATCTGGCGATTGCATCTGCGCACAGCTCGGTCTCGGTCACCAGCGGTGGGCTCGGCTCGACATCCAGTGGCAATGTGGCGATTACGACCGCTTCGGTCCAAACGGCCGATCCCAGCGGCGCTATCGAGCTGTCCTCAGGCTCCTCCGCAGGAGACAGAAGCGGTAGCATGGTGCTGTCATCGGGCGATGCGCCCTCGGGGCTTTCAGGTTCGGTGGCTCTCTCCGCGGGCGCTAGCCCCTCTACGGGTGGTAGTGTTCTCGTGGCCGCTGGTTCGGCTGCATCCGGTGCCGGTGGCTCGGCTGTTTTTGCTGCAGGCGACAGCTCGGGTGTCGGCGGCAACGTTGCCGTGTCATCTGGCCGCTCCACCGACGGAGTGGGCGGTAGCCTGCAACTGGGCAGTGGTGCAAGCCAGACGGGTGGTAGCGGATCCGTCCGCTTCGCATCTGCTGATGCGGCGCGCTCTGGTGCTGTCTCTTTGAGTACGGGCATCGCTGCTGGCAAGGGATCTGGCTCCGTGTTGCTCGCGTCGGGTGCCGCTGCCGGTGGTCCCGCCGGTGATGCTTCCGTCGTTGCCGGCGCGAGTGGTACGCATGCAGGTGGTTCAGTATCGATTGCTGCTGGCGCGAGTACCTCCACTACTGGCGGGCGCGTGAGCGTCGCGGCTGGCTCTGGCGGCACGGGGGGCGTCGTGCAGCTGAAGGCGGGGCGCGACATGCTGGGCAGCGCGGCTCGTGACATCTCGCTCGCTGCTGGCACCGGACGCGGCCCTTCGGGAACGGCTGGCGGTGTCACCTCTGTGGGTGGTGGCGACGGCGCACAGGCCGGCGGTGCTCTGCTTCTGGAAGCTGGCACGGGTGGTCTCGTTGGCGGAAGTATTTCTCTCGTCAGCGGGGCTTCCAAGCTTGCTGGTAGTGGCTCTGTGGCGATCGTTTCGAGCGATAGCGGCGCCGCTGGCGAGGGCGGGTCTGCCACGGTTTCGTCCGGCTCTGCCGGCGCTCGTTCGAGCGGTGACCTGTCGCTGCGCACTGGTGCCGCATCTGCTGGCACGGGTGGCAGCGTGGCTGTCGCGGTGGGCGCGGGCCAGGGCGGCCCGGCCGGCTCTATTTTGGCGGTTGCCGGATCGTCTTTGCAGCGGTCGGCATCTGGTGGCGCGGTCTCGGTCGCGGCGGGTGCCAGCTCCCTTGTGGGTGGCTCTGTCTCGATTTCATCGGGTGCAGGTGCGACGGAATCGGGCGCAATCAGCCTCGTTGGTGGCGCCAGCACGGCATCGGTGACCGGTGACTTGGCTGTGACCAGCGCAGATGCTACCGCTGGCGCGAGCGGGTCGGTAGCCTTCCACACTGGTGCGTCGAACGTGGCTTCGTCTGGCTCGACCACTGTTTCCTCTGGGGCGTCGGCTACTGGAGCTAGCGGTGGTATTGCTCTGCGTGTCGGCTCGAGCGGCTCCGGTGCTGGCGGTGCTGTCGGCGCCACAGCGGGTGCTGCTGCTGGTGAGGCGGCAGGCGGGCAGCTGGTGCTCGATGCCGGTGCAGGTGCCGCTGGCGGCGCTGTGCGCGTGCAGGGCGGTGACGGTAGTGCTCAAAACGGCGGTGACCTTCTGCTTGCTTCAGGCGCTGGCCAGCAGCGGAGTGGTGGGGTGACCGTTGCCTCTGCAGCCGCAGCCTCCGACTCTGGTGTCGTGTCCCTTGCTTCCGGTGCCTCCGAACTTGGTACCGCGCTCGGTATCTCTGCTGGTTCGGGCGCGGCGGCGGTCGGCAGCGTCGGCAGTGCCGTGGTGAGCGGTGGGGATGTGTCTCTTGCAGGTGGAAATGGCAACGTGGGTGGTGCTGTGAAGCTTGCCGCTGGCGACAGCAGCGATGCTGCCCTGGCCGGTGGTTCGCTCCAGCTTGCCGGCGGCTCTGTGTCGCTGCTCAGCGGGGCTGCGGATGCCGGCGGTGCCAGCGGCAGTGTTAACATTGCTTCGCATGACGCCGCCACGTCCAGTGGTGCCGTGCAGGTAAAGTCAGGTGCGTCCTCGCAGGGTGCCGCTGGCTCTGTGTCGGTGCGCAGCGGCATGGCAAGCGACGGCGCGGGTGGCAATGTACAGTTGTCGACCGGCGGCGCCGCCGCTGGTGTGGCTGGTGCAGTTGGTGTGCACGGCTCGAGCGGTATTTCCGTCACTGCGGGTGCTGCTGGCTCTGGTGGTGGTCTATCCCTTGCTGCCGGACGGGCGCTGACGGGCACTGGTGGCGATGCGCAGTTGATTGGCGGTGCTGTGCACGTTGCTTCTGCCGATGCTGCCGTGTCTGGCTCTGTGGCGTTATCTGCTGGATCTGATGGCCTTGTCGCGTCGACTGGCGTGGCCAGCGTGGGCGCAGGTGGTGGCGTGGTCGTCCACTCTGGTGCAAGCAGCACCGGTAGTGGTGCTGCCTCGCGTATCTCTGCCGGTGCGAGTTCGGCTGGTCAGGGCGGGGGCATTGCTGCTACTGCTGGTGCGAGCCTGAATGCTGGGAGCACAACCGTTGCCACTGGCCCTGGTGGCACGCTCGGCGTCAGCGCGGGTGGCGTGAAGATCGCGGCTGGGCCGGGCGGTATGTCCGTAGCCGGATCCGGCACTGTTGTCCAGAGCGGTGCGGGCCTTAGCGCGTCCACAGCCGCTTCTGCCTCGGGTGGTACTGCAGCCCTGGCTGTGCTGACGGGTGCGTCTGCAAGCGGTGCTAGTGGGTCGTTGTCCGCAACCAGCGGCAACGCGCTCCGTAGTGCCCCTGTTGCTGCCACAATTGCAGCTGGCGCCGGCGTGATGAACCATGGCGGTGGTGTGACTGTGTCTGCTGGGGCGTCGGCGGCTGCCGCTGGAGATGCGCGTGTCACTGCTGGCCGTGGCGGTGTCGGTGGCTCGGCCTTGCTGTCAGGTGGCGAGGGTAGCACGGCCAATGGTGGTGACTTGGGCATGAGCAGCGCAGCTGGGGTCGGCAGTGGCTCTGGCAGCGTTGAGCTGTCTTCTGCTGCCGCGAGCATCGGTCTCTCGGGCTCTCTTGATGTTCGCACTGGGCGTGCTGGCTCGGATTCTGGCTCTCTGCGGGTCGCCAGCAGCGCGTCGCCGTCAGGCAGTGCTGGAACGGTGTCACTTACGGCAGGCGCGTCTGGCTCAAGCCATGGCGCTGGTGTCACCATTGCTGCTGGCGCGTCCTCCTCTGAGGCGTCGGGCGGTGATGTTTCTATCACGGGTGGCGATGGCACTCTCGGTGGATCCGTTGATGTTGCCTCGAGTGGCACTGTTGTCCTCGCGTCGAGCGATGCTCTGACTATCGAAGGCTCTGGGTCGATGGAGGTCGCTGGTGAAGCCGTTGTGGTCTCTTCGCAACAGCTCTCTGTGAGCAGTGGGGCTGGTGCGTCGAGTGGTGCTGTCTCGCTGCGCTCGGCTGACAGTGAGTCGAGCAGTGGTGCTCTCAAGGTGGCCACTGGTTCGGTGGCAGGCGGCTCCTCGTCGGGTGCTATCCAGCTATCTACAGGCGCATCGTCGAACCAAGCTGCCGCTGGCATTCGTGTGTCTGCCGGGATGAGTGCCAGCGCCGAGGGCGGCAACGTGGCTGTCGCCGGTGGCGAGTCGCGTAGCGGTGCCGGTGGCGATGTCAACGTTGGCACTGGCCCTTCTGCGACTGCGGGTGGCTCCACTACCGTCTCTGGCGGGGAGGGGTCCGCGTCCACGGGCGGCATGCTGCGCCTGAGCAGCGGGGCCAGCGCCACTGGTATGGGTGGTGCTGTTGAGATTGCATCCGCCGATGGCATGTCGAGCGATGGTGTTGCTGTGTCTAGCGGCGCTGCCACGGGTTCGGCATCCGGTGCCGCGGCTGTGTCCGCAGGTGCCGCCGCTTCTGGAAATGGCGGGTCTGCCACGTTTGCTGCCGGCGCGGGCGACGCTGCGCTCGTTCATGGTGGCACTCTTGCACTCGGCGCCGGTGCATCCAGCACTGCTGGCCAATCCGGTGGCGCCGTGGGCGTGCAGGCGGGCGCTGGCAACCATGGTGGCACTTTCGAGCTGCGCAGCTCTTTGGGCAAGTCGACGCGTGGTGGCTCTGTGGGTGTGACCGCTGCTGGCGCATCGAGCGTATCCGTCGCTGCGGGCTCGAGCACGGCGCAAGCGGGTGGCGCTCTTGACCTCGCCGCGGGCGCTGGACTTCAGCTCCGCAGCAGTGCATCGTCCTCGTCCGCTAGTGGCAGCGTTGCTGTCGGCTCCGCCGACAGCGGTGCTCTTAGCAGTGGGGATGTCTCTGTTGCATCCGGCTCCTCCGCTGGCGTGACAGGCTCGCTCGAGCTTCGCACGGGCGATGCCTTGGGCACGCAGGGTGGGGTGCGCCTCACGGTTGGTGCTGGCCGTGGCGAGAGCGGCGGCGCGCTGGCTCTTCTCGGCGGTTCGTCGTTGTCTTCTGCTGAGAAGTCGACGTCGGGTGGCGTCGTTGCGATGTCTGCTGGAGCGGGCGCCCGGGGCGGTGCCCTGGAGGTGAGTGGTGGCACCGGCGCAAGTGGCGCCGGTGGTGCGCTGGCGTTGGCGTCTGGTGCTGGGGCTGCTGACGCAAGCGGGTCTACTTCGCTGCAGTCGGCGGACGCGAGTAATGATTCTGGTGCCGTCGGCATTGGCTCTGGTACTGTGGCGATTGGTGCATCTGGCGCAGCCATGCTGTCGACTGGGTCGTCTGCTGGCGGCCGCAGTGGCTCGGCATCGGTGACTGCTGGTGTCTCGGGTGCTGGCGCTGCTGATGTTTCCCTGGCGGCGGGTGCTTCTGTCACCAGCCACGGTGGGCAAGTTGGTGTGTCTGGATCTGGGGTAAATGTTCGCGGTGCCTCTGGCACTGGTAGCGGTGGCAACATTGCTTTGGAAGCTGGCCCGGGCGGTCACGTTTCGATGACTGTGGCCAGCGGTTCTGGGAGCATTGATGTTACTGCTGGGAGCACTGCTACTGGGCGGGGCGGTGGAAGCAGCATCGTGAGCGGTGGCAGTGGCGCTGCGTCGGGTTCTGTTGTTATGGAGTCGTCGGACGGCAGCGCTGTGTCGGGTTCTGTGGCCATTCGCTCGGGATCATCCGTTGGCAAACCCAGCGGGAGCGTGTCCCTCGTGAGCGGTCAGTCGCAAGCCAGCAACGGCGGTGCTGTCAGCGTTGCCGCTGGTGTGGGCCAAGGTTCCTCGGCGGTTGATGTGATTGGTGGGTCGTCCAAGTCAGGCTCTGGTGGTAATGTGGTACTGTCTGCGGGTGCGGGTGGTCTCGGTGGCGCGCTTACGCTCGCTGCGGGCGCCGCCGCCCTGCATGGTGGCTCCTTGAGCCTGAGCAGCGGCGCCTCTGCTGCGAGTGGCCCCGCTGTATTGCAGTCTGCGCAAGGCTCCCGTGCCAGCGGAGCGGTCACGCTCAAGACTGGCACGGCGACCGGCGGGAGTTCGGGCCATATGAGCCTTACTACTGGTGAATCGGCCGGCGCCAACGGTGCTGATATCGGCCTCGCTTCGGGTGCATCGGCGGGCGGTTCTGGCCACGTCGGTCTTGCGGCTGGATCGTCTTCGGCGGCTGGCTACCAGGGTGGCTCCGTGATGGCATCGGCGAACGGTGCTGTCGGTGCCACTGCGGGCAAGTCAGGTATCGTCGTCGATGGCGAAGGGGTGCACGCGTCTGCGTCTGGCGCTGCTATCCTTGGCAGCGAGAGCGGGCCGCTATCGCTTGCTGGTGGCGCTGTGGCACTCGTGGGCGGTGGTGGCGGTGTGTCGGTGTCCTCTGGCAGCACGGATGCCGGTGCCAGCGGCGACAGCTCTGTCACCACGGGCGGTGCTGCGGGTGGCGCTGTGGGTGGCATTTCGTTGTCCACAGGCTCGTCAGTCGGCGAGAGCGCGGGTGACGCTCGTATCATGGGCGGTGCCGCTGTCACTGGTGGCGGTGGCAAAATCTCGCTGTCTGCCGCGGCTGGTGTGGATATCTCTGGTGGTTCCAGTGCACATGGCGGCGGTGCTGTGGCCATCAGTGCAGGAAGTGGCGGAACCGCAGACGGTGGATCGCTGCGCGCTGCGAGTGGCAGTGGCGAGGGCGGTAGCGGTGATGTGCAGCTTCTGACCGCGAGCTCTGCTCGTGACAGTGGCGCTCTCGGGTTCTCCACCGGATCAGCGCCTGGTGATTCGGGTAAAATCCTTGTGCGGACGCATTCCGCTGGAAACCGCGCAGGTGGTGTTTCCCTGGCAACTGGTGCCAGCACTTCGACCGCGGGCGCAGGTGTTGTGGCGCGTGCTGGCCGCTCTGCCTCGTCTGCCGGTGGCGCTGTCCGCGTGAACGCGGCAGTTGGTGATGTTGGCGGATCTGTGCTCGTTGAATCCACTGGGTCTGTGCAGCTGTCAGGCGAGCAGATTCGTGCCATGGCCGGCAGTGAAGGGGGCGATGCGGCGGTGCGTGCTCAGGATGGTCTAGAACTCAGCGGCGTTACCGCAACGTTGCGAAGTGGCGCATCGGCAGTGTCGAACAGTGGCGATGTCTCAATCGTCTCTGCGGACAGCGCCGAGAGCTCTGGCGGCATGTCGCTGCGCACTGGCTTGTCCGCTGGTTCTACTGGAACTATCGCGCTGAGTACTGGCGCCGGCAGCAATGGCGGCGGGGGTGTTTCTGCCCTCGCGGGAGCAAGCGGCAGTGGCTCTGGCGGTTCCATCTCTGCCTTGGCATCCAGCGTTGACATCGTTGCTGGCTCCGCGCAAGCAGGAGGCGGAAGCGCTGCGCTGTTGGCAGGCCCTGGTGCCATCGGTGGCGATGTTGCCGTGGCCTCCACGGGCTCGGTGGAAGCGCAGAGCGGGCGGGTCGATCTTGGCTCTGCCGCTAGTGCGGTCAGTGGTAGCGTTAGCGTTTCGTCTGGTGTGGCTGCAACGACTGCCAGTGGCAGTGTCTCGCTCTCCAGTGGACACTCTGCGGAAGATGCTGCTGGCGGAATGCGGATTGTGACCGGTGCGGGACCAAACGGCGCTTCCGGCGACGTTTCCATTCTTGGCCTGTCCTCGCAGATTAGTGGTGCGGTGGGCAATGCAGGTGGTGATGTCGCTGTCTCAGCTGGCGCAGGTGATTCTGCTGGCGGGTCTCTGTCGCTTCTTGGTGGGTCACCTACTGGTGCTGTTTCTGTGCATTCGGCAGATTCTGGCCCGTCGTCCTCTACGGGGCAAATTGGCATTTCGACTGGTGCTGCGGCCGGTGGCAATTCGGGGTCGCTCGCCTTGTCGTCGGGGCTGGCGCAAGCTGGCGCAGGTGCGGTTTCAGTGGTCGCGGGTGCTGGCGCCGATGCAGGCGGTAGTGTTGCCGTGACTGCTGGTGCCGCTGGCGCCGAGTCCTACAATGGCGGATCGGTTGCAGTTATTGGTGGCCACGGCGGTGAAGGCGGTGCAGTTGACATTTCAGGCGGCGCGATTGCTGTCAATGGGGCATCGAGCATGAGCGAAGGCAGTGGTGCCGTCGTCGTCAATTCGGGTGATGCGGCTGCAAACACGGGTGGTGTTATTCTGAGCACTGGCGACAGCTCTGCATCTTCGGGGTCTGTTTCGCTGGCTTCCGGCTCTGCCCGCGATGGCGCTACTGTCTCGGTTGCCTCGGGTAGCAGTGGTCTCTCCTTTTCTGCCGGCAATGGTGGCGGCAATGGTGGTGCTGCTGTGCTCGCGGCCGGTGCCAATGTGCTTTTGCACAGTGCAACCTCGTCGCTTAC
>Ga0308021_10001281_pt1 | contig 11474 bp, 9 predicted proteins | sample Neamet351_FD_201296 | JGI IMG/M metagenome (GOLD analysis project Ga0308021, IMG submission 201296) | Marine microbial communities from water near the shore, Antarctic Ocean - #351 | ecosystem: Environmental > Aquatic > Marine > Unclassified | place: Southern Ocean | collected 2014-10-02
CTCAATGGAACCGGTCCGGAAATTTGGCGTCAAACCAATGGAACAGTCACACATTTTGTTAGTTCGATGGGAACAACCGGGACCATCATGGGCTGCTCTACTTATCTCAAGGGGAAAAATCCCAATATAGAAATCATCGGCTTACAGCCGCTGGAAGGCTCTAGTATCCCGGGTATACGGCGTTGGTCGCCCGCTTATCTTCCACAGATATTTGACTCAAAAAAGGTCGATAGAGTGATGGACATTTCACAACAGGAATCGCAGGAAATGATGCGTAGGCTGGCCATCGAAGAAGGTATTTTTTGCGGTGTATCGTCAGGTGGATCCATCGCGGCGGCCTTACGCCTTTCTCGGGAAGTAAGCAATTCGGTCATTGTTGCGATTGTTTGTGATCGTGGTGATCGATATCTTTCTACCGGCGTATTCGAGCGCGGGTAGCCGCAGGCTAAGTTTATGGTACAGGTACGTGAACAGACCTATATAAACGACTCTGGTGATGCCAATTTAAATACCTGGATATCGCAGCTGGCAGTCTCGCTTGACGACGGGGAGGTTGAACGCCTTATCGAGGCCTGCGAGTTGGCCCTACGGGCAAATGAGACCGCGCCCAACAATACTTCCGATTGGGCCCAGACATCCGACTGTTTCATTTCAGGCCTGGATATAGCGCAGTTACTGGCCGATTTGCATGTAGATTGTGATGCTCTGGTGGCGGGAGTGCTATATAGGGCCGTGCGTGAAGAGCGCCTTGATATTGCAGTAATTGAACATCGGTTCGGCACGCAAGTGGTAGGTCTTCTGAATGGTGTTCTGCGTATGGCGGCCATCAGCAACCTGAAAAATGAGTACGCGCAGCCGGTGCTGGGTCAGGCAGATGGGCAGAAAGATAATATACGCAAGATGCTGATCTCGCTAGTGGATGATGTTCGCGTGGCCCTGATAAAACTGGCCGAGCGCACCTGCGCCATCCGCGCGGTGAAGAACGACGAACTGCGCCGCGAAGGTATAGCTCGGGAAGTATTCGATGTTTATGCCCCATTAGCTCACCGCCTGGGTATCGGACAGTTGAAATGGGAGCTGGAAGACCTCTCTTTCCGCTATATTTATGCCGATGCCTACCGCAAAATTGCCAATTTGCTGGACGGTAAAAAACTCGAACGTGACTCATTTATCCGGCGGGTAAAATTTCAGCTCGGACAAGTGCTTCGCGATGCGGGTATTGAATTTGAAATAGAAGGTCGGGCGAAAAACATCTACAGCATTTGGCGGAAAATGCAGCGTAAGGGTATAGGGTTTTCCCAAGTGCTAGATATACGCGCTGTGCGAATTTTGGTCCCCGAACTCAAGGATTGCTACGCCACTCTGGGCTTGATGCACGGCTTGTGGCGCAATATTCCCAACGAATTTGACGACTACATAGCAAACCCCAAAGAAAACGGTTATCGCTCTTTGCACACAGCATTGATAGGTCCGGAAGGCAAGGTGCTGGAGATTCAGATTCGCACCTACGACATGCATGCCGAAGCGGAGCTGGGTGTTTGTGCTCATTGGCGTTATAAGGGCACTGACACTCGTAGCGGTACCCTGGCAAATACATATGAAGAAAAAATTGCCTGGTTACGTCAAGCGCTCGCCTGGCACGAAGAGGTGGGTGATTCACATGAGGCCGTTGAGCAGTTCAGCTTTGATGTAGCTCAGGATCGAGTGTATGTGTTTACGCCAAACGGCGATGTGGTCAGCTTGGCACTTGGAGCTACGCCCCTGGATTTTGCCTATCACGTACACACGGAGGTGGGACATAGATGCCGTGGCGCTAAGGTAAACGGTGTTATTGTGCCTCTCACCTATGCACTGAAAACGGGTGAGCGGGTTGAAGTGTTGCTTAACAAAGAAGGTAAACCCAAGCGTGATTGGCTGCAGTCTGGTCTAGGCTATCTTCGCACTTCGCGCGCTCGGGAAAAAGTGCAACACTGGTTTAAGGGGCTAAAGCGAGGGGACAATATCGATGCGGGGCGCCACTTGCTGGAACGTGAATTCAAGCGTCTCTCCCTAACCAGTATTGACTACAAGCTTGTAGCCAAGAAAGTCCAGATCAATACGATAGACGAACTCTATGCAGCCGTTGGTGCGGGGGAAATGGCATCCAGTCAAGTGCTTAATGCGGCACACGACCTGGTCGAATCTCGCCCCGAACCCCTACGAAAATTAAGGAGAGTCGGCGCTAGTTCTTATCGCAACCCTGTTCAGGTGAGGGGTGTTGGCAACCTGCTCACCCAGTTGGCAGGGTGCTGCAAACCCCTGCCTGGCGATTCTATTGGCGGTTTTATTACACAGGGCCGGGGAGTGAGTGTGCACAGGGAGGATTGCTCCCGGTTTATCAATTTGCAAAACACATCTCATGAGAGAATCGTAGATGTTGAATGGGGGGACGCGCCCACTACGCAATATAAAGTAGATATCGCGATCTCAGCCTATGACCGCAAGGGGCTGTTGCGTGATATTAGTGAATTGCTGGCTAATGCGCGTATTAATGTGCTTTCAATAACGACCCAGACCGACAAGAAATCTCATACTTCAACGATGCATCTGACGGCCGAAGTGCCTAACATCGGTTTTTTGTCCAAGCTGCTAGAGCGAATCAATCGCTTGAATAATGTGATTTCAGCTGTTCGTGTATCTGACAGGGTTTAGTCCAAATGAGTTCTCCTGAATACACCATTGAAGACCTGCTGAGAATTATGGCGCGCCTACGTGACCCCATTGATGGATGTCCCTGGGATATTTCCCAAAGTTTTCAATCTATCGTTCCATCGACACTGGAGGAATGTTATGAATTGGCACATGCCATAGAGAGCGAAGATTATGCCCATGTTGCTGAGGAGTTAGGCGATGTACTTTTTCAAGTGATTTTTTATGCCCAACTGGGAGTAGAGCAAGATCTGTTTTCTTTTGAGCAGGTTGTAAGTATTTTGTCGGCCAAGTTATTGCGACGACATCCTCATGTGTTTGCAGAAGGTAGAATTGAGGGGAGAGTTGACCAAACTACAGATGTTGAAGAGGTGAAGCGAAGCTGGGAATCCATTAAGCGCAGCGAGAGGCAGCAAAAGTCACAGCACGGTATTCTAGACGATGTACCCCACGCTTTACCCGCATTGCCCAGAGCGCAAAAAGTGCAAAAGCGGGCAGCAACAGTCAATTTTGACTGGGCTGACTACGAAGGTGCCAGAGCGAAAATACACGAAGAATTACTGGAATTAGACGAGGCGGTGCGCTCACAGTCGGTTGAATCTATTGAGGATGAAATGGGCGACGTGCTGTTTAGTTGTGTTAATGCGTCTCGACATTTGGGACTGGATGCTGAGGCGACTCTGCGCCGAGCCACGACAAAGTTTGAGAGACGATTTCAACAGATGGCACGCCTGGCTGAGCAGGATTCACTGTCTCTAGACGAACTGGGTAGTACCGAGCTTGATTTACTGTGGCGCCGCGCAAAATTCAGCACCCCCGGCACAGGAAGCGTGGGAAAGCCATAAGTTCAGGCCTGGTCTCGCCAAACCTTGTACTATTACCATTCGCTGTGTATGGTGACCTCCGCAAAAATGCTGGTTAGTTAAAGATTACAGATCGAACACAACTTTTATTGTTAAGTAAGGAATATTGAATGCGATTGATATTACTGGGCGCTCCTGGCGCTGGCAAAGGCACCCAAGCACAATATATTGCGGAGAAATACAGTATTCCGCAGATTTCTACTGGCGATATGCTGCGGGCAGCTGTCACAGCGGGAACTGAACTAGGCTTGAAAGCCAAAGCGGTGATGGACGCAGGGGAGTTGGTTTCGGATGAAATTATTATCGGTTTAGTCGCAGAACGAATCAAACAGGCAGATTGTGAAAATGGTTTCCTGTTTGACGGTTTCCCAAGAACCATTCCACAAGCTGAAGCATTAGTTGATGCGGGGATAAAAATTGATAATGTGGTCGAAATAGCGGTTGACGACAGCGAAATTATTACTAGGCTAAGTGGGCGCCGGGTGCACCCTGGCTCCGGTCGTATCTACCATATTGAGCACAACCCGCCCACGCGTGAAGGTTTGGATAATGCGACAGGTGAGCCTCTTTTGCAGCGTGATGACGATAAAGAAGAAACGGTACGCAATCGTCTGGCGGTTTACCACCAACAAACCAGTCCACTGATAGATTTTTACCAGAATATGTCAGGTGATTCGGCGCCGGAATATCATAAAGTTATTGGTGTCGGTGGTATGGACGAAATTCGCGACAAGCTGTTTATAAGCCTAGGTCGCTAGAAACAGGACGAACGACTAGAGGGCGAAAGCTCTTTTTATATATAGCGTGCGTCTATTGCCTCGATATCGTATTAAGATAATTATGATTTCGAAATGCATCGAATTCGTCTGAGAAGTCGACTGAAATATGCGGGTTTTGTCCATACCAGTGTTTGACCGCGCGATGACCCTGCTGCAAAAAACTGCTCAGATCTGCGAGACATTCAGCCTTGATCAAAGCGCATAGGTATTGTTCGCGCTGTCCATCGTGCGCGAAGCTAATAACGGGAGCCGCTTCTGTGCCTGCGCACAATGGCACAAGCAGGCGCTGAACGAGATCGCTGGGGAGCAGTGGCGTGTCACAGCCTACTACTGCGACGTAGCGTGTTTTTACCATCGACCTTGCCGCTTCTATGCCTGCTAGGGGCCCTTCAAAACCGCTGCGCTGATCCTTAACGGTGGGGAACCCCAGGCGTTCATAGTGTTCAATGTTTCGGTTGCAGCTGATAAGTAATGAACTTGTCTGTAACTGTAGTCGTGCCGCAACGTGAGAGACCAGCGGTTTTCCCTGCCAGAGTATGAGACCCTTGTCTTGCCCGCCCACGCGCCGCCCCGCACCTCCGGCGAGAATAAGCCCCGTTACCTCGTTGATTTCAGTCATGGGTAACTAAGACACTGCAAGTGAAGTCATGGGAGCTGGTAGATTTACTTGCATAAAGGTTCTTACCGGATTGCTGGTGTGTGATAATCCCACGTGATGAAATTACAATCTACTACCGCAACAATTTTTTGCAGGGCAGTTATGTTCGAATGACTAATATTTTAGCTATCGATACATCCACTGATGCATGCTCTGTAGCGCTATACATGGATGGGCAATATACCCAGCTTCATGAAAATGCGCCGCGGCAGCACGGGCAAAGGCTATTTTCCATGCTGCGAGAGCTACTGCCGGGTGGAAACCTGCGCGAGCAGGGTGTAGACGCTATCGCCTATGCGAATGGCCCTGGCTCTTTCACCGGCTTGCGTATTGCTGCCAGCGCGGTGCAGGGTCTGGCGTTTGCTAATGACTTGCCTGCGGTTGCGGTTTCTACACTTGCCTGTCAGAGTCAAACGGCCCTGCGTACAGGGCTGGTTGGCACAGGCGATACTGTGTTGAGTCTGCTCGATGCCCGAATTAGTGAAGTGTATTGGGCGCTGTATAAATTTGAAGAGCAATTAGCAACAGCTATACAAGAGCCGACGGTCAGTTCACCTCAAAATATCGTTATAAAGGAGGACTATGCCCATCTGCATGCGGTAGGTGGTGGCTTAGCCTATCTTGACTCTATGCCCTGTGCGCTTGTGTCAACGCTGCAGGTCACAGACAAACACCTGTTGCCCTGTGCTCGTGACCTGATTCCCCTCGCCATTGCGCAGTATAATCTCGGACATATTCAGACTGCGGTAGATGTCGCACCCGTGTATGTGCGAGAAGAAGTGAGCTGGAAGAAGATTTCCGAGCAGGGTAAGTCTCAATGATTGATTGGTATCAGGCAATTATTTTGGCTGTTGTGCAGGGCGTAACCGAATTTCTGCCTATCTCGAGCTCAGCACACTTGGCGATGTCGCCTATATTGCTGGGCTGGCCTGACCAAGGGCTGGCATTTGATATTGCGGTGCATGTTGGAACCTTGTCCGCTGTGCTTGTTTTTTACCGACAAGATTTGCAGGGGATGGCCGGCAGCTGGTTTGGTTCACTATCGGGTGGTCCTACCGACCAAAACAGCCAACTGGTCTGGTACCTGGCTGCAGCAACACTACCTGTTGCTGTGGTCGGTGTGCTGGCTAATGATTTTATTAGTAGTGAGCTGCGTAATTTACCCGTTATCGCTACAACGACCCTCATATTTGGTTTGTTATTGGGTCTGGCAGACAAGCGAGCCCGCCTAGACTCGCCAGTGGTTTCTTTAACACTGACTGTGGCCGTAATAATCGGTCTGTCACAGGCCCTGGCGCTTATACCGGGTGTTTCTCGCTCCGGCGTGACGATTACTGCTGCATTATTGTTGGGGATGGATAGACAGTCATCAGCACGTTTTTCCTTTTTACTGTCCATCCCGGTAATAGCCAGCGCCGGTGGTCTGCTGGCTCTCGACCTGATAGGCAACGGACACGGCGTAAACTGGAGAGCGCTGTTTGTTGCGGTCGCAGTGTCAGGTGTCACAGCGTATTTTTGTATTGCTACATTTATTCGGCTGTTGGATAAAGTGGGGTTAATGCCTTTTGTGTATTACCGGTTAACTCTCGCTGCGCTGCTATATTTTTTAATTTTTTATTGAACAGGTATACCTCAAATAAGGCGACTGGGTTAACGGGCCTACAGTTGCGACCACAAGCCGATATTTTATTGGAATGAACCCTATGAGCCGACAACAATTTAACCAGCAGTTATGCCAATTTCTGCACTACGCCACTACACCATTCCACGCAGTCCAGCTTATGTCCAGACAGTTGGCCGAAGCAGGCTTTGTGGCGCTGGACGACAAACAAAGCTGGAATATAAAACCTGGCGGTAAGTATTATCTGCAGCGCAATGGTAGTTCTTTGGTGGCGTTTGTCGCCGGTGTGAACTCTGATCCGCAGCAGGGTATAGCAATGGTGGGGGCACACACCGATAGCCCTTGTCTGATGGTCAAGCCCACGCCGGAAAAGTATGAGCAAGGTTATTTTCGCCTGGGTGTTGAGGTATACGGCGGCGCACTTTTGAATCCCTGGTTCGACCGCGACCTCTCTCTAGCCGGTAGGGTGAGTTTTGAAACCAGTCAGGGCAAGCTAGCCACCGCCTTGATCGATTATCGCAGCGCTATTGCTACCGTCCCAAGTTTGGCTATCCATCTGGATCGCGAGGCTAACAAAAGTCGCTCTATCAATCCCCAGACTGATATCTTACCCGTGCTGTGCCAGCTAGACGGCGGCAGCAAACCGGACTTTCGGGCGATTATACAGGCCCGTTTGCTCGAAGAGCACCCCGACTGCGACGTGGTGCGTATCCTTGACTATGAACTGTCATTTTATGACACTCAGGGCGCTGCGCTGATCGGTTTGCACGATGAGTTTATTGCCTCGGCCAGGTTAGACAACCTGCTCAGTTGCTACACTGGTTTGCAGGCTTTGCTGCAAAGTGATGGCACTAGAAGCTCACTGTTAGTGTGTAACGATCACGAAGAGGTTGGGAGTCTTAGTGCAGCCGGAGCGCAAGGGCCGCTGCTGAAGTCTGTGCTAAAACGGCTGGCTGGCGACGAGTACAAATACGCCGCACTAATCGATAATTCCATGATGATATCTGCCGATAATGCGCACGCTATTCATCCCAATTTTGCCGATAAGCATGACGCTAATCATGGCCCGCTCATCAATGGCGGCCCGGTGATTAAAATCAATAACAACCAGCGCTATGCCACCAATAGCGAGACATCGGGTTTCTTTAGGCTATTAGCCGCTAAAGAGGACGTGCCTGTTCAGTCATTTGTGGTGCGCACCGACATGGCCTGTGGCAGCACTATTGGCCCGATTACGGCGGGAGGAATTGGGGTAAAAACCCTGGACATTGGTGTGCCCACATTTGGTATGCACTCCATTCGTGAACTGGGTGGCGCTGCCGATGCTTATAATCTCAGCAAGATACTTGTGAGGTATTTCGACTACGAGGGAACGCTAGGGGCGCAGTAGATATAACTGTGAATGTTTTGTTGCTCTCAGCCTATGCCGCTCAAAGCCATGTTTATTGGCAGGAAGCTCTGTTTGCTATGTTTCCCCAGTGGCAGTGGCGCGTTCTCAGCTTACCTCCAAGGCATTTCAGTTGGCGCGTGCGTGGCAACCCACTTTATTGGGCGCTAGAAGAAGGTGAAACATTAGCGGCTGGTTACGACCTGGTGGTTGCCACCTCCATGGTCGATCTCGCCACTTTGCGTGGTCTGGTGCCGGTGCTGGCTGTAGTGCCTACAATTGTTTATTTCCATGAGAACCAGTTTGAATACCCCGTTGTTGAACGAAACGCAGATGCGGGTGGCCGCTTGCAACACAGTAATAATTTATTAGAGGCACAGATGGTGAGCTTGTACTCAGCGCTGGCGGCAGATCACTTGGTCTTTAATTCGCACTATAACCTCACCAGCTTCCACAGTGGATGCCAGGCATTACTCAAGCGGCTGCCGGATAAGGTTCCCGCGGGCATTGTTTCATTGCTGCGCGACAAGGCGTCTGTATTGCCCGTGCCGTTAAAGGGGGCTACGCCGATGGCGCCCAGGGATAGTTCAATTTGGGGCGATGAATGTATACCCTATCCACAGCGGCCACTTCGGCTGGTGTGGGTAGGTCGATTTGAGCACGACAAGGGCGGTGACAGATTATTGCAAATTTTGCAGCAACTCGAGCTAACCAGTTTGGACTATAAGTTGGCCGTCATCGGGCAGCAGTTCCGTCATTCCCCGCAAGAGTTTAACCACATAGAAACGCAGTTTGCTCATCGCCTGGTGCAGTTTGGCTACATTGAATCTCGCTCGGACTATCTTGCTGCTTTAGCCGACGCCGATATAGTGCTTTCTACAGCGTTACACGAGTTTCAGGGCTTGGCCATTTTAGAGGCAGTGGCCGCAGGCTGTATTCCGGTGCTACCCCACCGTCTGGTATACCCTGAAATAATTTCCGAAGCCTATTGCTACACGTCATACTTGGACGATATACAGTGTGAGGCCCAAGCGGCAGTTACTCTGCTTTGTAATAATGCCCAGACGCTAGCCGAAGGCGGAGGAAATCATCCCGATGTCAGCCGGTTTACCAGATTTGCATTACTGCCACAGTACCAAGCGCTGTTTTGTACAGCAGCCGACGGCGTATAGTCTCATGTGCATGCGGTGCAGGTTGATAGCCAGCGCCGCTCAATGCCAGTATCATTAGCACCTTTTCTCTCACGGGAATGTAAAGGTAATTCAGTATTATGACTAAAGAACGAGTACTAACCGGTATTACCACCTCAGGTACACCACATTTAGGCAATTACGTAGGCGCGATTCGCCCTGCTATAGAAGCCTCTCGCAGTGCCTCTGTCGACTCGTTCTTATTCCTTGCAGACTATCATTCGCTGATTAAATGCCAGGACCCCGACTTGGTGCGTCAATCGAGTAAAGAAATCGCCGCCACCTGGTTGGCACTCGGGCTAGACCCACAAGACGCGGTGTTTTATCGTCAGTCGGACATTCCCGAGATACCCGAACTTACCTGGGTGCTGAACTGCAATACAGCCAAGGGCCTGATGAACAGGGCTCACGCTTACAAGGGCGCTGTACAGTCTAACGAAGAGGCGGGTGAAGACCCCGATTTTGCGGTAACTATGGGCCTGTTCAATTATCCTGTGTTGATGGCCGCCGATATCCTGATGTTTAAAGCACATAAAATACCGGTGGGAAAAGACCAAATACAGCACGTAGAGATGGCGCGTGATATCGCCCAGCGTTTCAACCATAACTTCGCCAATGTTTTTACTCTGCCCGAGGCTGTGGTAGGAGAAGATGTGGCTGTGCTGCAAGGCTTGGATGGCCGCAAAATGAGCAAAAGCTATAGCAATACCATCCCCTTGTTTGACTCAGAGAAAAACCTGAGAAAGTCGATTAATAAGATAAAAACGAATTTACTGGAGCCGGGCGAACCTAAAGACGCCGATGAATCCACCGTTTTTCAGCTGTGGTGTGCCTTTGCCAGCCAGACAGAAATACAGCGCATGCGCGATGAGTTTTCAAATGGCATCGCCTGGGGCGAGGCCAAAAAACAGTTGTTCGAATTGATTAATGGTGAACTGTCGGAGGCCAGAGTACGCTATCGGGAACTTATGCAAGACCCTGTGTATATAGAAAGCGTTTTATTAAAGGGTGCCGAGAGAGCCAGAGAGCACAGTAGCGCGCTAATGAAAAAGGTCAGGGAAGCCGTTGGTATAGGCGCTATTCGCTAGTACATCTTTCAGATCAACGCTACAGACACGATCAAGACCCACGCTCGAATTACAGTTGTAAGGCGAGTTCAAAATAGGCCCCTCTGGGCTGGCCTACGAAATAGCGGTAAGCACCGAAGCCGAAGTCAGCCCGCTCAGCATAATCTTCGTCCAGCAAGTTTGTCAGTTGAATACTGCCTGAGAAACGCTTGCTTAGCTCGCTAGACAGGCGAAAATTCAGCAGAGAGTGTCCATCGTACTGGTGCTTGTTATCGGATTCGAGATAGTAGGAGTCCATATAAACCCACTCCAATTCAGCCCAGCCAGGGCGCCCGGTGGACTCGGTTATGTCCCAGCGGATTGCCGCGCTGCCAAATAGCTTGGGCGCGGTGTCGATGTAGTTTCCCTTGATGTTATCGCGGGCACCCAGCAGCTGAATGCGGCTTTGGTACTTGTGCTGCGCATATGTGCCGTCGAGTCTAGCGCTCCAATTGCCTGCGATTTGGTAGTCCAGAGCGATATCAATACCTTTGTGGCTAGTTTTGGCGCCGCTGATATTTTGGCGGTCGCTGTCTTGAAAAATGACCTCGTCTTTGTTCATCCCATACAGCGAGACGTCATAGGACAGACTTTTCATGACAGCGCCGCGCAGGCCAAATTCGATGCTATCTATTTGTTCCGAATCGAGGTCTGCAACCACTTGCCCTGCTTGTAGTCGATACAATTCAGTGGCCTGGGGCGCGCGGAAGCCATGCGCTAGCCTTGCAAAGACATATTGCTGAGCACTGTATTCATAACTGGTTCCCGCGTTAAGAGACCAGTTGGAAAAGTCATCATCGCGATCTGCGGGGCGAAAAAACCGGCAGCCAGCTATATCGGGGACACAGGCAGAGCCATCGCCGGTGCGGTTGTCGTACTCATACTGGGTGTACTCCAAGCGTGCGCCGGCTGTGTATTCCCAGTGGGCACCGAGGTCGCCTCTGAGTTGGCTATACGCAGCTACCACTATGGCGTCTACTTGATAGTTATAGTGCATACCGGCGGGTTTGCTTGGGCTGAAATCTTCGGCCTGTGTTTCTTTCAGCCAGCCGTCGGTATATTCCAGGTCCAGCCCGTTGGCCCACGAAATGGATTCTGTGGTGGTGTAAAGCGTTGTGCGTAGCCCGAGGCTGGAATGCCCGTTTTCCTCAAGTGATTTCCAGGGCAAAAAATGCTGTAAAA
>Ga0308021_10001282_pt1 | contig 11471 bp, 15 predicted proteins | sample Neamet351_FD_201296 | JGI IMG/M metagenome (GOLD analysis project Ga0308021, IMG submission 201296) | Marine microbial communities from water near the shore, Antarctic Ocean - #351 | ecosystem: Environmental > Aquatic > Marine > Unclassified | place: Southern Ocean | collected 2014-10-02
TCCAACACAGTCTCACCTCAACAGGGAGCGGTGACCCAGACTCCGCACAAGACTTTGCGTTCCAGATCGCCTTAATGTTCCAACACAGCCTCGTGCCCATAGCCGTCGGCGCCACTTGGATGGAAGGTGATCCAGTAGACACTATCCCCCGCAAACTACTTGCCCTGTCAAAACTGGACGTACCTGTCCTTTTAGGCTCAGCCTACAAGAGGGGAGGACCGTCCGAGTTAGCCAACTTGATTATCAACGAATCCAAGAAGCGCAGTGCCGGGGAGCTTCATCTCGTGGTTGGCGGCACCACCGCCGATATCCGATACGCTTTCCAGAACGGAGCGGATGCACTCAACGTCATACTCTACCTTACACCCAATACGTGGAACTCCAATAACTCCGAAGGCGCGACCGAGTTCATCATGCGTAAAGCTAAACGAGTCAGTACCATACCACCCGAGCATTTGTGGCACGACCTCGGCACTAAAGGGGGGAGCCTTAAAATACTAGGCCTAGCTCCCTACGTTTGGATTAACAACAAACGACACAACGCTATGTGGGAGGCTGGCAACAAAGCCGACAAACTACACCAAATAAGAGCAATGAACACCCAGATGGGATCCACACAGAGTGAACACCCCCTACGAGCAGCGGACTACAGACACCTCGCCGACTTCTTTAAGCTGCCCAGCGGTAACCACGACGAAATACACAGACACGTGGATAACGGCATAAAGATACTCGACGGCGTACTGGCGGCTCGACTAAGCATCTTCGGCGGTCAATAACCAACCACTTAAATACGAAAGGCTACAACATGAAAAAACTTACAATCATTAGACATAAATTTGTCGGAATCGGCGTTGGATGGGAAAAATATAGAAATGGTTATGCCGTCACAATATCGCTACCACTGCTGGCGGTTTGCATAATGGTGGGCGACTGGCGGTAAATAATGAACCACCCCACCTCAGCGTAGGGTACAAGCCTTTTAACGCCGCAGCGGGCAAACGCGGCACGAGACAAAGAGATTAGCGTGGGAGCCACGGTTGTCCACAAAGGCATTTTGCTATAAACTGGCTTTTATTATTATATTAATATGATAACACCCGTGAAAGAAGTCATAGAAAGAATCACCACGCTACAAATAAACCTTCGCGCAGAAGTTGCCCGGCAAGTGGAACACGGCGCAACCCGACAAGACACATACGAGGCTATGTCGGATACCATCTTGGATAAGTTTAAAACGCACGTGTCTCCCGCATGGCTGGCGGGTATCAACCGCAGTACCCCACGATCCTCGTCCCACGCATCCATTTCGAGGATCACGGCTGTCGAGGCGCTGCTTTCGGGGAAGCATCGAATATGGTCGTCCGCGGCTCACGGAACAAATTGAACGCGTTATGTGTATATAGGATCTCAACTCCACCTCTCGGAAAAAAATAAAATATACCCGTAACCAGTGTAACGGTGTAACTTTCACTAACAAAGCTATTGTGTATAAGGGTTTCAGAGATAACATAAGTTCATTTCTAAAATGTAACGTACAAATGTTTATGTAACCCTTAAATCGAAAAGTGCGTTAAGGGGGTCTGAGTTTTTTTTTCAGTAAAAATATTTTCAGATCCTATATAGACAGAACGGCTGTTTAGTAATAAACTACCTCTTAATAACTGGATATAAAACATGCCTACAAAGAACACCTCTAAAACCATACCCGCTGTTGTTAAGCGGACACGCGGACGCCCCCGGGCTACCGCAGCACAGCAACTAACCCGACGACAGGAACTGTTTGTGAAAGAACTGGTTTCTAAGGACGGACAGATAACGATGCGGGAAGCTGCCGTTAACGCGGGATATCCTGTCAGCTCAGCGCATACTCGAGCTTATGAACTAACCAACCAACATATTAGCCCGCATGTTGTTCATGCTATTAGAGCTTATCGACAAGAGTTGGACGAAAAGTTTGGAGTAACATACCAACGACACCTGCGGGATTTGCAATCCATTCGAGACATGGCTTTGACTAATGGCGCCTATTCAGCCGCCGTTCAAGCCGAGTACAGGCGAGGGCAAGCGCAAGGTGACATCTACGTTAGCAAAAGCGAAATAAGAACAGGCAGTATTGACTCCATGAGTAAGGATGAGGTAATGCTTGCACTAAAAGAGATTAAACAAACTTATGCCCCGATCACTGTCGACATTACTCCCGAAAGAGAAAGCAATACCCAGAACCGCAACAAAGCGAGAAGCCGACTTATGGAGGCTGATGAAGGCGGGGATAGCGAAGAACCCGAGGACGTGGAAAGCAACGCGGATTGAAACGTGGGCGATGCCCGGCATTCCCGACGTTTTACTTTGTGACGACGCGGGACACTTTCATTTCATTGAACTCAAAGCCACCAGTGGCAACGCCGTGGATCTCCGACCACACCAAGTAGCGTGGTTAACCAACCACAGTGCGGCAAGTGTTTGGGTATTGGTTCGCAAGCTGGCGACTAAAACTTACCCACAAAAGTTTTATCTGTACCACGGAAACCTCGCTATGGATTTAAAGATGGAGGGTCTGAAGGTGCCATCACTTTATTATGCGGAGGAAGATTTCGACTGTGACGCTGTTTTGGGGTTGATATCTCCTAGATAATCGCATACTATTCTATATTCCAAACTTAACTACGAATAAGGGTATAGAATGAAAACAGTAATACACGTTAACCAACACAACATTAAAGCCAACGCCAAGGGTGCGAACCTCCCGGTGTTGACTGTCAAAGATTACAAGCAGAACCGAAAATGTAATGCGGCTTTTATTAAAGACGAAACAGGCGTCATCATTGCCAAGCTCGTCTACCTGCCAAACAAACCACTGTCGTGTGGTGCTAAGGTTTGGATAGAAACAGAAATGGTTGTAGAAACGGTGAGGGTTTAACGATGTTCTTTATTGGATGGATATATAGAGTGTTGTATGGTAAGGACGCAGCCGACGCTCTGGACAGACCGCCACAAAAGCGCCCGCCAAAGTCAAACCGTAGACGAAAAAAGTAAAACACTAGCCCGCCAATAGAGCGGGCTTTTTTTTGCACGGCAATAAGAGTAGTTAAAAAAGTAAAATATTAGCTTGCAAGATATACAATTATCTGCGATATTATAAGAGAGGCGCAATTAAGCGTCTATCCTACGGAGTAATACCTTATGAGCGAACTACAATACAACCAAGAATGGCAGACACAAGCACGGGGCACGAACGCTCAAGAGTACCAGATCTATCTAGCCACCTCAGATAGCCGTGGTAACGACATCGCAGGCAACCCTGTTAAAACCTATGATGAGTGGCTCAACTCATGATGACGGTAAACGAGATACTTGCCGAGCTGGAGAAGAAGCAACAAGAGTTGCAGCATGCTATAGGGCTGTTTAATGGAACGCGGCACCAACATGCACTCAACACCCAAGCTAAATTATCAGCGAAAGAGGTCAAGGTGCGGTGCGCCATTGCAGCCTTAATCGCCCCATCCTTGTAAACAACAACACTACGGAGTAATACCTTATGACTACTTATAAAACAAACGCACTTGAACACGGCATTGGAAACTCGGCGGTTTCCTCAAATTGGTACAGCCGTCCAGATGACCAGAAGTTTTTAACGCTCGATGACATGCTCGCCTATAAGAAGATAGATGCGCAGCGAATGACATCACGCACTGTTGATACCCACAAGATTAAAATCATAGGGGAATTCGACGAAGCCAACCCAAGCCGTGGCAATCTTAGTGTTCAGTATCTCGATGATAATCAACGCGAGCATAACAACATCCCAACAAACTGGTCATTCGGCCAACTATCCCAACTGGCGGGGGCGCCCTCTGGCTATATGCGAGACCTACCCGCACCTCTTGCAGCGGACTGTTTAGAGTGGGGATTGAAATATAACCGAGGTAAAGAGCTGATAAAGGTTTACGGTAACCATACCGACGGCGGCGAGTTGAGGGCCGCAACGGGTCCAGAGTATGGCCGCATTTACGACTGGGAAATATTAGAACCTGTGAAACAATTGGTGGACGCTTCTGGCGGACGTTGGAAAGTGCCCGGCATGATGACTGGAAGTAGCGGAGGCATGGCCGTCTATGATCCTGAAGTTCCTGTTTCACTGGACACCACCACATTGTTTGCAAGTGACCGAGACGTTTTTGTATTCTTAGTGGACGACCGAAACCCTATAGAAGTGGGGAAGCTCGCCAACGGCGAGCCTGATCTAATGTTCCGAGGGTTCTATGCGTGGAACTCTGAAACGGGATCCAAGACTGCAGGCATTGCCGCGATGTATCTGCGAGGCGTATGCATGAACAGAAACCTTTGGGGCGTCGAGAATTTCCACGAGATAAAGATAAGACACACCAAGTTTGCGCCTGATCGTTTTGCGCAGGAAGCACGGCCTGCTTTGCAGTCGTTTGCCAACGGTGCAACATCTACTTTTGTGGAAGGTGTGATGGCCGCAAAAGCAGCTAAGATTGCAAAGGATGATGATGACCGTCTGGACTTTTTAACCAAGCGAGCAGGGCTATCTGGACGCATGGCAAAAGCAGCCAACGCTAGACACCTCGTAGAAGAAGGCCGACCTGTTGAAACTGTTTGGGACGCAGCACAGGCGATCACTGCAATTGCTCGGGACATTCCACACCAAGACGCTCGCATAGACATGGAACGAAAAGCAGGCGCGTTACTGGATAAGGTAACCGCGTGAGTGGCTTAAATACGGAGCAGCGTAAATCACTGCATCGCAAGTGGGTCCAAAACGGCCAAGGCCTGACCTATCTACAATTCAGGCGGACGGTAGTACAAGGGTTTGATTGTGTGATGGTTCGATGGTGTGGCATGTGGTTGGGTATAGAAACCGACGGATTCACGCACAGTTAACAGCAACCTTTATAACTGGCCCGCTTAACAGCGGGCTTTTTTTGCTTGCACTATCTTATAATATTCTATATCCTTCTATATGCGGTGGGCAAACAGCCGCTTAACTTAACTTTACGGAGTAACAAGATGACCATTGTAAAAAAGCCAGAAGACTTGAAAGAGCGGTTTGACTTAAAGATACTATCAAACTGCTGCGGTGGCCGCGTATACCTGCGGCTTTATAGCGACAATTTTGATCGGGATCTAAACGCTTACATAGACGAGATAGACGTGCTTTGTAATAGATGCGGGTGCGAGTGTGAATACAGTGAGGAATCCCAATGAACAGAAAAAACTTAACACCTCAGCATGTCTTCTCGGCACTGTGCGTTGCCGAGCATGTACAGTACACTCGTGACCGTGACGACAAAACCGAGCGCAATCCGTGGTCAGAATATGAAGGCCGAAACGGATCCATAAACCTTAAAGACTTAATTGCAGCACTGGGTGTTGCCATCGATGACCAGTACCACAATTACCGTGGTGATGCCAAGACGGGAGTGGTTGGGGTTTTTGAAGGCGTGGCATACGATTACGAAGTAGTGCCCGCTATTGTCGACGCACTTGGTGCCAAGTACCTACCTTCCCGAGCATCTTTACTGGAGTTATTTGTGCACGGTGATAGAGTTATATCACGGGATTGCCATAAGGCGCACACGTCAATTGAGAGGTGCATTACTGTCACGTTGGGAGAGATAGCTCGCCGCAACATGGGGGACCACCGCATGAAGGAGCACGACCACGTGAATGCACTGGCCACCTTGATAGGTATTGATGCCGCCGCGACAGCCGCGACGCCTTTGGAACACGCCGTCGGTGGGTATTTAATATGGGGGTATTGGGAAAGCGAATACTACGGCGAGCCTGTGGTATTACTTGGAGAGGGGATTAAATAAAGCTTATCACTCCTTAACAGCCCGCTTGACTGCGGGCCTTTTTTTACCTAGAATATACGCTTTATCGCATATACAATATAAAGGGCAAAATTATGTTAAAAACAGTAGAGAATAGCGCAGCAACAAAAACCAGAGGAATCGCGGTCACATATAGAGCGGGCAATAAAGAGATGTACGGGACCTGTCCCGCATCATGTGAGCTGAACTGCAGTGGCAAAGGATCGCAGAAAATAGATCACGACTATTTTGATGCACTACTTGCTGCAGTACCTAGGGGAGGGATATCTTTTACTTACACGCATTTTGACTGGTTCAACTGGTGTGATAAAGCCAACAAAGAAACGACGGGCCAAACCGTGGTCAATTATTCGGCCAGTACTTTATCTAGCGCCGTGGTAGCTTCTCGCGTGGTCCCCACCGTCGTAGTAGTGGGGGAAGATCTTTGGGCGAACGGCAAAGTTTTCAGCACCGACGCCGTGCCAGTGGTTCGATGCCCCGCCGAATATAGGGAGAAGTTTTCTTGTGCAGACTGCGGTAATGGTATCCCCTTATGTGCCCGGCGAAACCGTGATTACATAATTGGCTTTACAGCGCATGGATCGGGAAAGAAAAAAGCTGCGGATCCTGAAACGGTTGGCGGCTGTTATGCAGACGGTGGTCGCGTTCGACTGCATTGGAATGCCACGGCCAACAGTGACCAGAACACAGAAACCGACGGCGAAAAACTGAAACGGTTTGCTGAGGGCCTTCGAGCGGGCTCGATTATTCGTCATCATGTTGCGGGCGATATAGGGTAAGCGCCTTGTGTTATCTAATAATGTTCTATATCCTTCTATATAGCAGCGGGCAATTGCTGCTATAACTTTTAACTTAACTACTACGGAGTAACAACATGACAGATTTAAATATACGTGCAGCGGATCTTATACTTGATAGAGTTTTAAACCCCACCAAGGCGGCTGAACTTGGTGCCGCAAAACCTTCGGCCCTTGTTGAAGCTTGCGGTTTGATTCCTGACTTTTTTGCAGACGCATGCATCACACTTGCGCTTGGTGTGGAAGGCTCGACACAATCGGCATTGGATGATATCGCGGACCGAATGGATGCCGTTTATGGGTGTGGCGGTTTTGGTTCCTACCCTTTCGACGGAACCCTTTCGAGTGATGGAACGTACGTGAGTCCGCATGAAGATGACGCAGATTTGCCACCACTTTGTCGGTTTGGTTTTAAGGGCACATTCCATTGCTTTGTTTATCAGTACGGCATCACGGCAATCAGGGACAACACCACTGGAGAATTTAAGATAGCTCGATTCGACTAAGTAAACCCACCCCAACGAAGGCCCGCTAAATAGCGGGCCTTTTCTTTGCCCTAATGCATAAACTTCTATATACTTCTATATAGCAGCGGGCAATTGCTGCTATAACTTTTAACTTAACTTTACGGAGTAACAATATGAGTAACTTTATAGAACACCAAAAGCGCGAAGGAAACCAGTTTGTTGCATGGTCCTTACTAAATGAATCGGGCGAACCTGTGAAGGTCGGAACCATCTTTGTAAAAGATGGCCGCAGCTTTAAGATCACCGATGGCGCAGCACCCAAGCACGAGGCCAGCACGGGGCGGGTTTATGGCGAATGGACCGATGGCGACAATACGCGGGAATATTTTCCCAACGTTTTCGACTGTAAATGGGTGAAGGTTGAGAAGTCTATTAAACTGGTCCAGCCCACCGTTGAGCCTGTCGACGCGTTCACCACTGCACTCACTGCGATGGTCCGCGATCTGGTAAAGGTGCAGCTTGTTGATGTAGTCCAAGCGACTATTGAACAACTGGCCACCGATGGCGAATTGAATGCGACATTCGAGGAAGTGATCAGCCAAACGCTAGACGACGGCGGCTACCTTAGCGCACATGAGTTTGATGTGTCGGATTATTTTGACGAGATCCGCGACGGTTTTAGCGAGGACATGCGCCGCGATGTTGAGAGCGTTATAAAAGAGATGATTCACGACGATAGCTTGGTGATCCGTCTAGTCTAACCGCTAGCCACCCCCAACGAAGGCCCGCTAAATAGCGGGCCTTTTCTTTGCAATATTCTATAAACTTCTATATCCTTCTATATAGCAGTAAACAATTTACTGCGACAACTTAACAACGGAGTTAACAACATGGGCACAATCTACAACATGAAAACCCGCTCAGGTAATGCGGCCGCTAATCAGTTTATAAACACTGATGCAACTATCAACGGCGTACATGGCGAGCTGTTCCAGTCGTACAGCTCAAACATTGCGCTAAAACCTAGCGACGGAAGCACCGCAATACTAGATGCTAATTACTGGGATTACAGCGTTACAACGGGACAATATAGAAACGAGTTCCTTGGTGAAGGCATAGCAGAAACCCGCGACAAGATCGCCCAAGGCGCCTACTTGCTGCGAGATCTGAACAGCTAACACCACCCACCCCAACGAAGGCCCGCCATAGAGCGGGCCTTTTTTTATGCCTGTTGTTTATAGCAGTTAAACTGGCCGTGCCGCGTGTCGCGGGCCGTGGTCCAAACCTCTCAGGCCGTGGATCGTTGGCCGTGGATCGTTGGCCGTGGTCCGATTGTCGCGGTAGGATTCCACCGGCACAAACTCCGATGGCATCGGCGACGGATCTTGGGACCGTCGCAGCGTTGGAAGTTAAACGCGAGCAGTGGAAGTTAAACGCGGACCATTTGGAAGTTAAATTAACCAGGACAAAAACAGGACATCTCGAGAGCCGTGGACCGCGGACCGCGGACCAAGGGCCGCGAATAATTCGCTAGGGTCCCTCGCATATCGGGTCAATATCCAAGGGCCAAAGGCCAAAAATCGCGTTTTTCGGGCCTCAGGGCCACGGCTCGGGCACAGCACCAAGGTCCATGTTTCTCTCAAATATTCATCATGAAAATGAAATGAGCATTAACTGTCTTATAAAAGCGTGTAAAATCGCATATAATCGTGGTCCGTGGTCCGTGATATGTTCCACGTGGAACATTATAAATCGTCGTTACATAACTAACTGGGAACCCTATGAGTAGAGCCACAAATCCTGCTGTTGAGGAAAAGGCATTGAAGCTTGAATTGCGATTAGCGCAGCTCGAGAAGAATGAAGAATGCCAGAATAATTTTTTAAAATTTGTGAGAGCTATGTGGCCGGAGTTCATTGCTGGTAGGCATCACAAAATAATCGCGGACAAGTTAGAGAGGGTCGCGAGCGGCGAGTTAAAGAGATTGATTATTAACATGGCACCGCGGCACACGAAGAGTGAGTTTGCGTCTTTTCTTTTTCCTGCGTGGATGATGGGAAAGAATCCGAAGATGAAGATTATTCAGGCGACGCACACGACGGAGTTGGCTGTTAACTTTGGACGTAAGACGAAGAACCTTTTGGACGTGGAAGATTACACGAATATATTTCCTGACGTAAAGTTGGCTGCGGACAGTAAGGCCTCGGGCCGTTGGGACACGAGCGCGGGTGGTATGTATTATGCCGTAGGCGTTGGGTCGAATTTGGCGGGACGTGGTGGTGATTTAATTATTATTGATGATCCTCACTCGGAGCAGACGGCGATGTCGGCGGCTGGTTTTGATGATGCTTGGGATTGGTACACGGGCGGTCCTCGTCAGCGGTTACAGCCGGGCGGTTCGATTGTTATTGTACAGACGCGTTGGTCGGAGAAGGATTTGACGGGTCAGTTATTGCGGTCGATGGCCAAGGACCCTTTGGCAGATCAATGGGAGGTAGTTGAGCTTCCGGCCATCTTTGAGGACGGCACTCCATGTTGGCCAGAGTATTGGAGTCTTGAAGATTTAGTCGCGGTCCGCGCATCGATACCGACGAGCAAGTGGAACGCGCAGTATCAGCAGAATCCTACGGGCGAGGAGAATGCGATCATTAAGCGTGAGTGGTGGCGTGTGTGGGATAACCCAAAGGTACCCCAGTTAGAATTTGTGATTCAGAGTTACGACACGGCTTTCTCCAAGAAGGAGACGGCAGACTTTAGTGCGATAACGACGTGGGGGGTATTTTATCCTAATGAGGGTGGGAGTGGACCCAATTTAATTTTATTAGATAGTAAAAAGGGACGGTGGGATTTTCCTGAGTTGAAGGAAAAGGCATTGGAGTTGTATAATTTTTGGGAGCCGGATACGGTTATTATTGAGGCGAAGGCGAGCGGTACCCCCTTGACACAAGAATTACGTGCGCAGGGTATCCCGGTTGTAAATTTCACTCCGAGTCGTGGTAACGACAAGTTAACGAGGGTGCACAGTGTGTCACCTTTGTTTGAAGCGGGTATGGTTTGGGTACCTGACGAGACTTGGGCGGACGAGTTGGTAGAAGAGGTTGCGGCCTTCCCTAATGGAGAGTTTGATGACTTGGTGGATAGTATGACTCAGGCGCTCATGCGTTATCGGCAAGGTAATTTCGTTCGGTTGCCCTCAGATGACTGTGAAGATGATGAAATTTCTGCTAAAGTACGAGTGTATTATTAACCGTATAGAAGGGAAAGCCTGCGTATGAACAACAATGCAGTGAATCTTGGAGCAGGCGGCTTTGTCTCTTATTACGAGAACGGCGGAGCCACTGTTGTTTTAGACCCGTCCGTCGAGGAGTATCAAGAGGGCTTTGAGGAGCCTGATTATTCCGAGCAAGGTGTCGGGTCCTTTTTAGCTGATCAGTTTATGTCGATGGTGTCTGACGCAGAGGGCTTCCCTTCGGACGAGATCCGCAAGTCGGGTCGTACCAACACGCCAAACCGTGACGAATATTACCCAGAGGGTCAGACGTTCTTTGAGTCGTTGGCCGATGACTATGGTTATCCCGTCGACCGGTTGGAGGATGGTAGCAGGGGCATTGCGCCTTTAGCGGGGAAGCACCGCATGGGCGTTCCGCGCTCTGATCTACCGAAGGCACAAGAATTAGAAGACGCACGGGGCCACATGTTGGCATCCGCGATGGCGGCCAGTGCCTATGGTCCCGAGACAGCGTCGTCGATTGGTAACCTAAACGAATATAAAGACGTGTTAACCCCGTTCGGTAATTCCCAGCATAAGGTAATGGACACGCGCAACAATGCGGTAGGGATCAGCTTGTTTAAGAAAGCGGGCATTGGTGCTTCTACGGCGCAACTAACCGAAATGGTTGATAAGCGTATTTTCGATCAGTTGAATGTAATTCTAGGCAGGACACCGGAAGAACGCGAAGCCCCGGCGGCAAACCCGAAGTGGCGTAAAAATTTCCGCAGTCCCAAGGAGGGTCCTGATGTATACTTCCCTCGAGAAAAATCCGGTCATTTCGTAAAAGACCACAAATTTTAGGAGCGTCCATGGCAAACGGGAAAACAAATGCGGGGTTGATGGATAGGAACATTCCATCTCAGATGAACATGGAAGACATGTCAGCTGAGGTCGAGCTAGAACTCCCTTCTTCACAAAACGACGTTATGGCAATGCTTGGGGCGGACGAACCCGAAGGCATTGAGATCACCACCGAAGACGACGGTGGTGTAGTTATTGATTTTGATCCTACCGATCAACGGGGCGAGAACCTTGAGTTTGATGCTAACCTTGCGGAAGAGATTCCGGATCGTGAGCTAC
>Ga0308021_10001284_pt1 | contig 11467 bp, 12 predicted proteins | sample Neamet351_FD_201296 | JGI IMG/M metagenome (GOLD analysis project Ga0308021, IMG submission 201296) | Marine microbial communities from water near the shore, Antarctic Ocean - #351 | ecosystem: Environmental > Aquatic > Marine > Unclassified | place: Southern Ocean | collected 2014-10-02
TCGATCGTGTTTTTTCAAACTTGCGACGCGTGCGCTGGTAAGTGCTGGATCGTCTCAGGTTGTACAAGTGCGAAACCGAGATGCCGGCCAGGCGTTGATAGGCGGGGAGATCAAACAGTCGCCATGCGCGCTCGCAGAGCTTTTTGGTGGCCTGTCCTGAGAGCGTCTCATGCAGTTCATCCAACTTGGCCAGAAGGCGTCGATCGGCGTCCGTGTACTTGCGGGTAAAGCCATTACCCGCGCTGGCACTGGGCCGCAGTTGCCCGTGCTTTAACCAGGTTTTGACGAGCCGCTTCACCTGTATCAGTGAATAGCCACTAACATGGACCAGAAAGCTGAGCACCGTCCCTTTATCGGGCTTCGACAAGGTGCGATAGGCGAGCCGGATGAGGGTGCGGCGTACAAAATCATACCGTTCAGTCTTGGTATGCATGGAGAATTCGACCGCACGGGTACCGTCGAGAAAGGCACGTATCTGCGGCAGTGTCTAGCAATATTATTAACATTGCTACACAGTCCTTCCTGTGGCTTATTCGGTCAGGTGATATACCCGCCTAGCAGCTTCCCTATATAGGGATAGTTTCCGTCGATCCAGCGGGAATTAGTTATAGGTCTATTGACATATTTTACAGGATCTCTATAGTTGTTATTAGACCTATTTATGTCACTGTAATAAAAGCGCAAAAGCCAGGGAGAAAAGTGGATGATGAGCACTACTGGACGAGGACTGCAACTGGCTGGAATCTGTTTCAGCGTAATTTTGAGTGCGGGTTTTACCCGCGCCGAACTGCCAGCAGAACCCATTCCAAACATAGCGACCCTTTCATCGTCCGATTATACTGAGAGCTTACTCTTTGTACACGACGTAAACTTCGAGGGTCTGCTCGCAGGCAGGGTGGTCTTGGTAGACGTCGCACTAGAAAGCCACAACTACAAGGGTGCTCTGGATGCGGCGCAGTTTGCCAGCTTTACAGAATCCAGTACTAGGGGAGAACTGTATGTGGCAGAGACTCACTACTCCCGAGGCACACGAGGCGAGCGTACAGATGTACTGTCCATTTACGACAGAAAAACGCTTAGTCAAACGGGCGAAATTTTGTTGCCTGGAGGCAAGCGCGGACAAGTTGTCACCAATCGCTACACCCTGCAATTGGTGGACAACGATCGCTTCCTGTTCCTGTTTAACTTCACGCCTGCGGCCTCTGTGCTTATGATAGACATGGACTCGGGGAAAATTGTAAGCGAGACCCAGATTCCCGGTTGTAGCCTGATCTACCCAACAGGCAAGCGAGGCTTTTCCTCACTGTGCAGTAACGGCTCAATGTTTAGCGCCCAGTTCGATGAAGCGGGCAAGTTATCCAAACGAGAGAAGGTAGCATCGTTCTTCGATGTGGATGAGGACCCCCTTTTTGACAAGCCCGTTTTTATCAATCAAACCGCCTACTTCCCTACCTATAAAGGTGCTATGCAGGCGATTGACTTATCTGCCGATAGCCCGCGCCTTGTTAAGTCCTGGTCGCTGCTAAGCGAGAGTGATAAGGAGCAAAATTGGCGCCCCGGTGGCTGGCAGATAGGCACGGTGAATGACGACGGACTGCTTTATATCCTGATGCATCGCGATGGCAACAATGGCAGCCATAAAGGCGGTGGGTCCGAGGTTTGGGTATTCGACCCCGCCACTCAAAAACGCCTACACCGATTTGAACTGAAAAACTGGGGTGTATCCATCGAAGTCACCCGAGGAAAGTCGCCCTATCTGGTGGTGACTAACGGGGAAATGCAACTGGATGTTTACAATTCCAGCAACGGGAAATGGTTAAAAATGATTGGCGGAACTGCCGCAATGCCTTTCGTTCTGCACGCGCTGAGATAATAGGCGATGATCATTCTGCCAGCAACAATAGCTACCCTCTTGCTCAGCTACCTGTTTGTTGTAGGCGGCTGTCAAAAGCTCGGCGACACGGCCAATTTCCAGCACGTGGTGAGCGATTACAAAATTTTGCCGGAAACCTGGTCGCCGCTGCTGGCGCGTTTGCTGCCCTTTATAGAAGTGTGCGCAGGTCTGGCCCTGCTGGTTCCTGTAGTGCGCGGTACGGCACTTGTCTTGCTCGCAGCTCTCCTGGCAACCTATACCGCGGCCATCGCCATAAATATTTTTCGGGGAAGATTAGACATCGACTGTGGCTGCGCTGGACCCGGGCAAGAACAAACTATCAGTACCTGGCTGCTGGGACGCAATACTGTTCTGATGTTATCGGCACTGCTGGCATATTCAGCAATTGAAGGCGAGGTACTGGGACCTGTGGGCTGGTCTATCGCATTTCTTGGCACAGCCCTGGCTGCTCTGATGTATCACGCATTCAATCAATTAATCGCCAATAAGAATCTCCTGCAGAGGATTGCGCATCATGGATAGTGTTTTACTTATTTCCAACCTTATTTTATGGGTTTTCGTAATTGGACTCGCTCTCTTGGTCTTCGCCCTGACACGTCAAATTGGCGTTTTGTACGAACGGGTCGCGCCCGCTGGAGCGCTGATGATCAACAAGAAGCTCGAGTCGGGATCGATTGCACCCATCGTTCAAGTTCAGGACATCAATACCGGCGCCACGATTAAAATTGGTGGCGCTCAAGACCGGTCACAACTGATATTTTTCCTCTCACCAAGCTGTCCTGTGTGTAAGACCTTGCTGCCCATGCTGAGGTCTGTAAAAGCCGCAGAGGAAGACTGGTTGGATATTTTATTCGCCAGTGATGGCGAGCTGCAGGACCACCGCGATTTTATTGACCAGCAGGGGCTCACAAACGATACCTATATTTCATCTGAAACGCTGGGTAAACAGTATGGCGTCTCAAAGCTGCCATTCGCTGTGCTCATCGATCCAGAAGGTGTCGTGGCCTCTCTTGGCCTGGTCAATTCTCGCGAACATTTTGAGAGCCTATTCGAATCTATGGAGCGGGGTGTACCGTCCATACAGGCCTATATGCAAACTACCCAAACCGCCTTGTTAGCAGAGCAGGCATAGGAGACTACGATGAAGTGGCTTGACAATCTGACCACACAATCTTCGCGCACCTTGGCACAGCGAACCTCTAGGCGTAGCCTGTTGACGCGCCTTGGCACCCTCGCAGTAGGCGCAGCCAGCATTCCCCTGCTCCCGGTTGCACGCGCAGCCGCTGCCGGAGGTGGCGAAGACATGTATCCGGGTGTCGCAACTCAGAGCACCGGCAATCCCGAGGACCCGGGGAACCCGGCGAGCTGTGATTACTGGCGTTATTGTGCGATCGACGGTTACCTTTGTAGCTGTTGCGGCGGCACGCAAAACAGTTGTCCACCGGGCACAGAAATGTCACCCCTAACCTGGATAGGCACCTGCCTGAACCCGGCAGACAATGTGCACTATATTATTTCCTACAACGATTGCTGCGGTTTAACCAGTTGCGCTCGCTGTCTGTGTAACCGCAACGAAAACGATACCCCGCTTTACCGAGCACAAACCAACAATGACACCAACTGGTGCCTAGGCACTGAAAGTTCGGTGTATACCTGCTCCACGGCTGTGATACTGGGAGTCTCAATTGATCAGGAGAAAAAGTAGTGCGCTATCGCGTCACTCTCTGTCTGTTCATCGCATTTTTTAGTCATCTTCTTTATGCGGCAGATGAGCCGCCCTCAGGCGCGCAAAGTTTCGAGCGTTGCGCCACCTGCCATCTTGCAACTGGCGAGGGTATACCGGGGGCCTTCCCGCCCCTGAAAGGCCGGATTGCCGACATTGCCGCATCAGCTGAAGGGCGCGCCTACCTAATTGCAGTCGTTAATACCGGTCTAATGGGAAGTATTACTGTTGAGGGTATTCCCTATATGGGCGTGATGCCAGCCCAGGGCGCCGGTTACGATGCCGATGGAATTCGAGACGCTCTTAACTACGCGGTTCAAACTCTGGATGCGGGGAAGGTAAAACCACAGTGGCAGCCATTTACCAGCGGTGAGGTGGAGACAGTTGTGAATGCTGAAGTTACAACCTCCAGCACAGAAAATGCAAGGCTACGACAAGCTCTGCTGTCAAAATATTCCGAACTGCAATAAGGCGAGCCGTGATGCGAATGACTATATTGGCGCTGTTAATGATCACCCCCGCTACTTTCGCACAAACTAATGTCCCCATTAACGCCGAACGCGCTCAATCAAATTACAGACTCAACTGCCAGGGATGCCACCTTGCTGATGGCTCTGGACTGCCGGGCCGCGTACCCAGCATGCGGGGGTTCGTAGGGGGCTTTCTTAGCGTACCCGGTGGCCGAGATTTCCTGGTACAGGTGCCGGGTTCTGCCAATTCCCCTATCAACGACGCCGATCTGGCTGAACTGCTTAACTGGATCGTCACCACCATGGGTACGGAGAAGGCCGCGTCAGCTTTTGAGTTCTATAGCGAGGCTGAAGTCAAACAGAGCAGGAAAACAGTCCTTGTCGATGTCGCTCAGGTCAGAGCCGAGTTAGTTTCTAAAATAGCTATATTGGCCCAAGCGGGCGAAAACGCGCAGTAGCGCGCTGAGATTTTATTATCAATCACTGCGCGCCTTCTGGCATTGAACTGTTTCTCACTGACCGATAATAAGCTGGCCTTCGAACAATACCGTTTCGACCAGGGTGTCACTAACTGCTTTGATTGGGACTTCAAATAAATGCTGATTAAGAACGATCATATCTGCAGATTTTCCAAGCTCAATCGACCCTGAACGTTCGCCAAGGCGTAATGCATGCGCACTGTGCAAAGTGAAAATCTCTAGTGCCTGCGCCAGAGTGATGGCTTGTTCGGGCCATAGTTGCCCAGGGTAGTCGCCTATCGGGTCTGCGCGGGTAACCATTGATTCAATCGCTGCCCAGGGGCTCATGTTGACTGCGGCAGCTGGCCAGTCAGATCCTGCGAGTAGGGGGGCGCCCGACTCGATCAGGGATTTTATTGGCCAGTACTGTTCTCCCCTTGGCCCAACTGCATTAACCACTGACTGAATGATAGGCGAGGGGCTCCAGATGTAGGGCGTTAAGCCGACTACGGCGTTGAGCTGAGCGAAGCGTTGAATATCATCGGGGCCGATGTAGCCCGCGTGTGACAGCTCATGTCGTAACTCATTGTTGCCGTTTGCCGCTCTGGCAGCCTCGATAGCATTGAGCGCTACCTGGACTGAGCGGTCTCCAGCGGTATGAATTTTGACTGTGAACCCGGCCTTGTCCATGGCGATCACATCCGCCGTCAATACGTCTTCACTGATGTGAAGCGTGCCAGAGGTCGCTGCTGTATCTGGTGTTTCGGGTAGATAAGGTGCCAGCATCGCGGCAGTTCTGGAAGCAGTGGGTACACCGTCCATGAATAACTTTATGTAACGGGTGTCGACGTGAGGTGACGCCTGTGCATCGCGACGTGATTCCAGTTCAGAGACGTCCAGCGGTTGTTGCCGATGGCCGTAGGGAGTCTGTAGCGAACCGGCGTAGTAAGCCGTCATACCGCCGGCGTTATCCAGTGCGATAAACCCGCCAATCTGCTGGTCGGTGGCGCTGGCGCCTTTCATACCAGTAATGCCAAAGCGATTGGCGACTCCGACCACATACTGGGCGGCTGCAAGGTATTCCTGCGCAGAGCGCTCTGGCAGAGTCTCGCCCATAAAGCCAAACACTTCCAGCATTACACCGCTGGGTTCGCCGGTCTTGGGATCTTTTAAAATTTCTACGCCCGGAGGGTTCGGTGTATCACGGGCTATGCCCATTAATTCCAGAGCTTTCGAATTGAACCAGCCGTTGTGCAGCGCATCGTCAGACAGGTAGACCGCCTTGTCGCCACTGATTTGGTCCAGCCAATCTCGTGGGCTCTCCATAGGATAATCTACGAAAAAGTCACTGCCCCATTGACCGCCACGAATCCAGAGAGCTTCGGGCTGCTCGGCCACACATTTACTGACGGCGGCAGCGATGTCATTGGGAGTTGCTGTAAACGGGAAATTACAATTGTACAAGTCCTTCATCGCGCCTTCCATGGGATGAACATGCGCGTCGTTGATGCCGGGCATAGCCATTTTGCCAGCAAGGTCGATCACCTGTGTATTGCTGCCTATATAGCGCTGGGCACTTTGCACATCGCCTATGTAGCTGTACTTGCCGTTGTTAATGGCAACGGCTTGGGCCCAGGGTTGGCTCGGGTTAACGGTGTAGATGTTACCGTTAGTCAAAACGATGTCTGCTGCAGGGACCGCTTTGGTTCCAGTTGCGGAGCCTGGGTTTGATGATGAGTCGCACGCTGTGACAGCTGCGCTCAGCGTTATTAATGCCAAGATTTTGTGAAGCTCTAACTTCATCTTATTATCTCTCTATTGTGTTTTGGCGCCCAGCTGGGCTCACATACTGGTTTTTTGAGTGGGTTTTTCTGTAAAATCCACAGCCCAGCCTTCAGTATCTCATTGTATTTTCAATGGTTTCGTTAGCTCGAATCTTTGGATTCGGAGGGCTTAGTTTCAGAGGGCTTTGGTTTTGGTGGTGGCATATTTGCCTGACCGCTAACCCCGGACTTAACTTGCTCTATTTCTCCACCCGCTTCGAGGAAGGCCTTAACTTTGTCATCAATAGAGGAGGTGGTTTCGATTGCCGCAGGTGCTTTCTTTTTGCCTGCCGTTCTTAGAGGTTTAGTCGCCATATTAAGTCTATAACTGTTGTAAGTGAACACACCATACACAAAAATAAGGCCAATATACAATTAACACTCAAATAGGCTCTACCAATCCAGGTCGCTAGAATGGATAAGAGTCAGGTGATGAATGTCTGTAGGTGCCATAATTTTTGTCCAGACAGAATATCTACAGCCTCGTATTAGGCGGTGAGGCTAAGTGTATCGGGTTGGCTAATCGAAGCCTCTTCAGTAAATCCGGATTCAGTGGTAAGGATAATTGCGATTCTGTGTCGTAAATACTTAGGATTGCAGTTACATTGTGTGGTCGCAAACCACTCACTTAGAGATAGTAGAGGGCTATTACGACTATCAGCCTCAGCAGAATTAATCTTGACAGGACAAGTGCCCAGACTCCATCAACCAGAATAAATAGGCGGGACCCCGATGTACGAAATACTTCCTATAGCAATTGCGATTACCTTATCGACATCTGTTTTTATCTGCATCAAGTGGCGCAATATTAGATGTGTTGGCGAAACCCCGGTGTCGCTGCTAGCTTTTTCAGCGATTCTATTTACCTCTGGGCTAGATGTTGGCTTGATTATGTTCCCCCTCGTAGAGTTCCCAGTCTACGTAGCTGAGCAGGCCTATAGTTTTACCAATCCGCTGGCGATTGAATTTGGTTTCTGGGGCTTTCTAGTTTGGGCCTTCTATTTTCTAACCACGTTCTATTTTTGTGTTGTTGAGCCCAAGATAGGGCTATTTCAATACCGACCTATCCGTTGGGTTAACAACTTAATTATTATTGCCACCTGTGCATTTACGGCTTACTTATTCCTCAGTTATGCGCCCAGTTATATCGATGGAATTTCATCGGTACAGCAGTACCTCTTAGTGGGTTTGATTATTTTTATGGCGATTTGTTCGAGCACCCATGTGCGATATATAAAGCTGCTCAGCCTTGCATCTAGTGCATTATTTATACTACTAACGCTAGTGATGCTGGGCGCATCGGGAGCATCGGTTTCAGCCTATGTAGACACAATGTCCAATCTAACAGGCTATTTTGAAAACATTCACCGCTTCCTTAGCCCCATCAGTGACTACCATGGTTGGTACTTATTTTGGTGGTTTGCATGGAGTATTATGATTGGCCAGTTTGTAGCGAGATTTGTCTGCGGACTAAAAACCTGGCAGTTGTTAATGGCCCTATTGGTAATCCCCTCTGTTGCTATAGCACTGTGGTTTTCAACACTCTATTACTATTTTTCTAATAGCATTCCTGTGGCAGGAATGTTGCGCTGGGCAATGGTAATCCTCGGGATTATCTTTGTGATTAACTCACTGGACTCACTTATTCGCCTATATACCGAAAATTTGGGCTTCGATGTACACAGGGTGGGGCTAAAAAAATACGTCATGGCAAATTTCTTATTGCTAGGCTCTCTGGTTCTGTTATACCAGTTGACCCCGCTTAAAATTGAGTGGGTAGGTTTAATTGTTATTGGGTTGTATATGGTTGTCTATGGCCTATTGTTCAAGAACCGAAGCATACTTCGTGACAAATTCATCCTCGCTGAACCTAGGTCGTAATTTTAAGACGATGGGACTAATGAAAAAAACAAAGCATTACGATTACATTGTTATAGGCGCCGGCTCTGCTGGCGCAATTGTTGCGTCTCGCCTTAGCGAAGACCCAAGTTGCACTGTGTTGCTGGTTGAATATGGAGGCAGCGATCGTAGTGTCTTTATTCGTATGCCTTCGGCTCTGGGCATTCCAATGAACAGCAAAAAATATAATTGGGGATTCGAGTCTGCGCCGGAGCCTTACTTAAACAACCGGCGGATGAATTGTCCGCGGGGAAAAGTGCTGGGGGGCACGTCATCAATAAACGGTATGGTTTATGTTAGAGGTAACGCGCACGATTATGACGAATGGGAGTCCCATGGTGCTGTCGGTTGGAATTATCAAAACTGCCTACCGTACTTTAAGAAGCTAGAAAACCATCAATGCGTGACCAGTGAATATGCTGGCGATGATGGGCCTGTGGCTATTAGTGGCGGCAATAATATGAGCAATCCTCTGTACCGAGCGTTCATTGATGCTGGGGTGAATGCAGGCTATGGCGAAACAGAAGATTACAATGGTTACCGGCAAGAAGGCTTCGGGCAAAAATTTATGAATGTGGATCAAGGGGTTAGGGCATCCACCAGTCATGCTTATTTAAAAGGAGCGAAAAGGCGCAGCAACTTGACCGTGTTAAAGCATGCCTTAGTGAAAAAAATTAATTTTGCAGAAAAAGCCGCGACCGGAATTGAATGTGAAATTGCAGGCTCAACTCATGAGTTTAGCGCGCGGCGGGAGGTAATCCTCTGTGCCGGTGCAATCGGATCGCCGCATTTACTCCAGGTGTCAGGAGTGGGGCCCGCTGCAGCATTGCAGGACGCCGGAATAGAAGTGCTGCATGATTTGCCTGGGGTTGGTGAAAACCTGCAAGACCACTTAGAGTTCAACTTTCAATACCGCTGTAAACAGCCAATAAGCCTTAACAACCAACTGGGATTGTTTAACAAAGCCCTGATCGGGGCACGATGGCTGTTATTTAAAACCGGGCTAGGCAGGACGAATCACTTTGAATCTTGTGCCTTTATCCGATCCAGAGCGGGTGTCAAGTGGCCTGATATTCAATATCATTTTTTACCTGGGGCAATCACCTATGATGGCGGAGTTGCGTTTAAAGGGCATGGTTTTCAAGTGCATGTTGGGCATAATAAGGCCACTAGCCGCGGTCATGTGCGGGCGATTTCTGCCGATATAAAGCAGCACCCAGAGATACGCTTTAACTATCTGGAGACTGAACACGACAGGCAAGGGTTTCGTGACTGCGTGCATTTAACCAGAGAAATTATGCGCCAGCCGGCGATGGATGCCTATCGAGGAGAAGTGATTCAGCCTTCGGCAGAGGTGCAAACTGACGAGCAAATTGACGCGTTTGTCCGAGAGGCAGTTGATAGCGCCTACCATCCTGCGGGCACCTGTAAAATAGGAGTTGATGCTATGGCGGTTGTGGGCCCGGATCTCAAGGTGAGAGGCTTGGAGAAACTAAGAGTTATTGACTCGTCGGTGTTTCCTACGGTGCCCAACGGTAACCTCAATGCACCCACTATGATGGTGGCAGAGCGCGGTGCAGATTTAATTAAAGGCAACACAGAGCCTTCACTATCGGCAGCGTTCTATACAGATCAACAATGGGAAACGCGACAAAGATAGCATGTCGCTACCCCAGGCTTAGGCTTAACTAAGCAATAAAATCTTAAACACCGAAAACACCACGAAGCTACCAAAGAAAATGATGGCGGATAGATCGCCATTGGGGAGGTAGCCACACATGAACAAACTTGGCATTGGAGCGGCCTATACTGGCCAGTACGATACCCGCTAGCGATAGCAGGGTATACCGAGCATATAAAGCTTCTCGTTTTTGGCCACCAAGGGCTCGCGTATATTGCCTGTATTAGGTGCAAGGTGGGTGGCAAAAAATAATACTAAACCGGCAATCATCATATTCATGGTATTAGGCCTCGCCTCCTACATGCTCGCCGTGTTAGAAAACGCGTTATAAGTCTTGGATATGTAACACGACCTTACCCTGGGTGTGCCCGCCCTCAGACATTTGGTGTGCCGCCACTGCTTGATCCAGTTGCATTAGCTGCAGTCGCGGCGCGGGTAGTGTGCCATTCTCGTACATTGCCATTAGTTTGGCGAGCTGTTCGCCGTCAGGCCGATGATGGAGAAATTCAGCGCGGATATTGTTTTGTTCAATCTCAGGCATCTCGGGGGGTTCGTTGTTCATATAAGCCACCGCACCCCCGGGCTTTACGAGCCTGATCGCAGCCTCGGTAGTGGCGTCACTCAACAGGGATTCAACAACGAGATCCAGCCCATCCGGTTCCATCTCGTTGATCACAGCCACATAGTCCGAGCAGTTGTAATCTATAACGTGGTCGGCACCACGACTTTTCACATAGTCAGAATTTTTCTCACTACACGTGGTATAGACGGTAGCGCCCAGGTGCTTGGCTATCGGGATGGCGACGCTACCCAGGCCGCCAGCTCCAGCTTGGATAAGGACGGTTTGCCCGGGTTGAAGCTTCCCAAATTCGTATAGTGCTTGCCAGGCTGTCAGGCTTACAAGAGGAAGTGCACCGGCCTGATCAAACGACAAATTGGAAGGTTTGGCCGCAATAGAAGAGGCGTTCACCGGTGCAAATTCAGCGTTAGTGCCATGTTGTATAGACCATGTAAATGCGAGACCGACGACATCGTCGCCCACACTCCATCCGGTGACATCATCTCCTACTTTAACAATTCGACCAGCCAGGTCCCATCCGGGTACCACCGGAAAGGTGCGGGTGATGTACTCGCTCAGCTCCCCTCCACGTAGCCTGCGGTCGATGGGGTTTACCCCCGCGGCTGCCACTTGAACCAGCACTTCGTCAGCCGCGGGTTCGGGTATCGGTAATTCCCCGACTTGCAGGACTTCGGGCCCTCCATGATTATTGTAATATGCTGCCTTCATTGCTTTGGCCTCTGAGTTCAGTATCGAATTGTATATATTCTCGACGAAATTTATTTTATACCTAAAATATTGTTTCGTCGAGAATATATACAAGTGGCCCACTACAAGCGAGGTTTCGCCACACTCGATAGGCTGTGGCGTGGTGGCTGATAATGCGTTCAGTGCGAGACTAGTTTAGACTGCATCAGACCATTTCAAGGAGATCGTTTCATGTCCGTGCAAAAACACCAG
>Ga0308021_10001297_pt1 | contig 11394 bp, 3 predicted proteins | sample Neamet351_FD_201296 | JGI IMG/M metagenome (GOLD analysis project Ga0308021, IMG submission 201296) | Marine microbial communities from water near the shore, Antarctic Ocean - #351 | ecosystem: Environmental > Aquatic > Marine > Unclassified | place: Southern Ocean | collected 2014-10-02
ACAAAGAACGAGTAGGGGCATGGGTAGCCGAACAAGTGGAACAACGAGCTGAGTGGGGTTCGTTCTACGCTATGGGCGCTGAAGTAGACGGTAAGATAGTTAGTGGTGTTGTTTTTAACAACTTTAACGAATGTAATGCCACAGCACATATCGCTTGCAGCAAACCCAATAAACTGTTTTTGGAACTTCTCGACCATGCATATAAGTATGCTTTCGAGACTTGCAAGTTAAAACGGCTTACTGGGCTGGTTGAAGCTGACAATTCCAAAGCACTAAAAATAGACAAGCATATTGGTTTCTTAGAAGAATCTATTATGCAGGAAGCAGGCTCAGAAGGACAAGACATGGTCGTTCTGGTTTTATGGCCCGATAACTATCGCAGAGGAAAAAAGAATGGGTAAGAAAAATACAGCAGCTCCAGATTACACACCATTAGCAAACGCTAGCAACGCTGCCAACGAAAGAATGAGTCAGCTAGGTCAAGACCAACTAGACTTTGCCAAAAAACAATACGAAACAAATAACCCTCTAATGCAAGACATTGCCAGAAAGCAAGGCTTAGCAATGGATCAGCAGATGGCGCAGGGTAAAGATTACTACGATTACAACAAAAAAACTTTTAGACCCTTAGAGCAAAGTATGGTTGCAGACGCTGAAGCATTTGATACAGATGCAATGCGTAACCAATTAGCTACTAAAGCTTCTGCAGACGCAGGTTTGGCTTTTGGTCAACAAAATCAAGCAAACGAAAGACGAATGGCTAGCATGGGAGTTAACCCTAACTCAGGTAGATTCCAAGGTATGGCTCAACAATCAGGATTAATGCAAGCCGGTGCTAAAGCTGGTGCTATGACAGGTGCTAGGGAAAGAGCACAACAAACAGGTTACGCACGTAAACTTGACGCCGTTGGTATGGGGCGTGGTTTAGCTGGAGCTTCTACAGCAGCGTACGGCAGTGCTATGAATGCAGGTAATTCTTCAGTAGGAAACAGAGGTGTTGCTGGGCAACAATACATGAGCGGTATGGCTCAAGGCGCAGGTACTATTGGTTCAGGTTACAGTATGCAATTAGGTGGCTTAGGCAATGTGCTTAATAGTCAAACTAGCATGGCTATGAACGCTGCAGATAATAGTATTATGGGAGGCATAGGCGCTATTGCCGGTGCTGGTTTAAGTGCTTACATGGGTAAACCATCTGACAGTAGACTTAAAGAAAACATTAAACTTGCAGGAGTAGATGACTACACTGGATTAAACCTTTACGACTTTAATTATAAGTGGAACAAAAAACGTTTCCGCGGCGTAATGGCTCAAGAAGTTATGAAAGACTTCCCAGAAGCAGTTCATACTATGGGCTCTGGTTGGCTAGCCGTAGATTACGATGTACTAGGAATAGAAATGAAGGAGATTCACTAATGGCACGTAAAAACCAATGGGAACAATTTGCTAATAACTTTAGTACTTTTTACGACTTAGGAAATAAGCTACAGACTGGCATAGGCGCTAAGAAAATAATGGAAGATGAAGTAACTTACGGAACAGATGAAAGTTATTCTAACGCCGGAGGCATTGGCCCTCACAGAGGAGATGCGCAGTGGATGTACGACGGTAAAAAATATAAAGAAGAAATTACACCAGAACAACTTACAGGTCTTCGCAACAAACGTTTATCAGATAATATGGTTAAGTTTGGCGACTCTGCAGGTGCTATGGAATTTAATTTAAAAAACGCCCAATTAAGAGCCGCAAATAACAAAGCTGATTTAGACGAAGGTAGTCTAAAGGGACTGCTTGAACGAGTCAAAATAGAGAATGACGCAAAAATAGCAGCCATGGATTTGACTGTAGTGCAGATGAATAGAATTAAAAAGTTACAGCCCTATGAAGTACAGACATACTTAGCAGACATTGCTGCCAAAAAACAAGAAACTGCTTACAACGCGCAGTTGCAGCCTAATAAAGTTTTACGCTCAGACGCTGAAACTACAATAAAAGGTAACGAAGCAACAATAAGTGACGAAGATACTAATTTATACATGGACAGCAAAAGCAAAGCCAATAGAGCTCAACAAGTAGAAAATAACACAGTTGCTCTTGCAAACGAAAATAGGGAACTTACTCAAGCAGGTCAGATACAAATATCAACTTATGAAAATGAGTTAGCAACAGCAATATTTGAAAGCGGTGAAGCTAAAACTATGGCTGAAGCTAGGGTACTAGCAGCAAAAAGAAACCTTCAAGGAAACGAAACCTTAAGCGAATTTGCTACAGCAATGAAAGAAGGTGGCGAACTTTATGGTGCTGGTGCAGTAGTACAGCAAAAATGGTTACAAAAACGTTGGCAAGGGGATGCAGCAGTACAAGAATTAATATCCAGCATCGGAGCTAATGATCTCCAAGCAATAACGCTAGAAGGCAGTAGACTAATGGCAGAAGTTAATAACGCGTTTACTCTAAAAACACCGGCTGCAGCGCAGAAAGCAATTGTTGACATAATAGATATGCAAGACGGCATTCAAGGAAATATTGAGTGGTCTAACAAAGACGGCGTAATAACAATGACAGAAACTGCAAAAAATGGAGACGTAACAACTTCAATGGCAGGGGCGAAAGGTAAAGATGACGCCGCAGCTTGGAGCAATTTTAAGGAAAGATTTTATGGCGAAATGACACCGTTAAAGTCTTTAGAGATTGCTAAAGCAAATGCAGAAATTGCCAAACTAAATTCAGAAACAAATTTAAACAACAATTCAATTGGTTTAGCAAAAGATAAAGCAGATAGCCTAGAATGGTCAAAAGTAAGACTTAGTCCTGAGTATGAATACGCCCTTAAGACCAAAGGTGAGGCGCTAGTAGCAAAAGCAAAAAAAGATGGCACCGATTTACCAGAAGATTATCTAATTTTACTTGCAGCGGAAATGAGGAGAGAATATTTTGCTTCAACACCTGGCGGCGGTGAATTTGATGGTTGGAGTGCTACCGTAGAAACTAAAAAAGCACCATAAGGAGCCTTGAATGGCAGTTTTTAAAGTAAACGCCCCTGACGGCAATGTGTATAACGTTACCGCTCCTGATGGAACAAAGGAAGAAGATCTTTACAGGTATGTACAAACTCAAATAATTAACAAGGGCGGTTTGTCTGATGGTGCTGCAGGTGGCCCTAAACCCGCAGAATATGGCACAGAAGAATCCTACGAATCCGAAAACCCTGATGCTTGGAGAGACGTAACTGACGTTGGTACTGCTTTTGCTTCAGGTGCTTATAGGGCAGTAGGTTCAATAGTAGGACTTGGCTCATACGTTAAAGGATTAAATGTTATAGCCGATCCTATAGCTGAATGGTTACATAACGCGGGCGATATTATAGACGAAGCTTATTTATCTGATAGGCAAAAAGAAATTAATGCCGAGTTATCATTTAGGCTTCAAGAAGTTGCTAAAACTCTACCAGAAGACGCATCTATGGGAGATTATTACGATGCTATGATGGCAGGTGGTGGTGAAGCTTACGAGTTTATGAAAGACCATCCAGCTCAAACTATGAACTTAATTGCAAGTTCTTTACCTTATATATTTGGCGGCGGTGTAATTGCATCAGGTGTTAAAGTTGGAGCTAAAGGTGCATCTGTAGCTGCAAGCAAATTTGGTTTAGCAGGTACCGCTAAAGTAGCTGACAAAGTAGCTGATATGAGTCGTCTTTCAGGCGCTGCTCTTGGTGAAGGAAGTATTGCTGGTGGTTCAGCAATTACGCAAGTTATAAAAGAAAGCGGTACTTCAGGTGAGTACGATGTTAGTCGTTTAAAAACAGCTTTAACTATACCTATGACAGGAGGTCTTTCGCTTCTTGGAGGTAGATTAGCAAGTTTTTCCAAAGCTGTCGACCCAGATCAATTACTAGGCTCAGGCAAAGCAATAAGCCTACTAAAAACAAAACCTGCAAATGTAGTTGCGCGAACTGTTGTTGGTGGTAGTATTGAAGGAGTTGAAGAGACTTTACAAAGTGGAAGTGAAAAATATTTAGAAAACTATGGTTTAGCTGAAGGCTACAACATACTTGACCCAGCGTTGACAAAAGGCGTTGGTGGTGAAGCCGTAATAGGTGGCATTACTGGAGCAACACAAGCTGCTGGACTAAATTTAGCTGCTGGAACGTTTACTGCAAAAGACGCTAAAAAGAAAACTGATGGCCAAGACCAGTTAAACGAGGGTATGGCAGAAGAAATAGAGAATTTCGAAACTCAGCTTGACGAACAACAAGAACAACAAGAACAAAAACGAGAAGTTCTTGACTTAGAAAATGCCGCGCAACAAGAAATGTTTATTGAAAACGCAGGAGTTTTAGAAGAAACTTTAAACTTAGTCCAAGACCCAGCACAAAATATAGTAATTCCAGGTGTTAACTTAGAAGAAATTGCCCAGTTAGACCCTGTACAAAAAGCGTTGTACTACATAAAAAAATTATCGGTTTTAGACCCTAAAGAAGAATTTATTTCTACAGGTTCAAAAGGTACTAATACTGCAACCGTAGAAACTGTTACAAACGCATTAGAATCCGCTGTAAAGTTAGCTGAACCTGGTGCGTTACAAAAAGACGAAATAAAAACAGACAGAGAAACTGTTAACAATAACAGGCGTACTCACGCAAAAACGTTTCCTAATGAAAAAGAATGGCAAAAATTAAACAGCCAAGACGAATTTGAAAGAAAAACTTTAGAGATAGCTGACGCTACCTCACAAGCAGGACAAGACTTTAGAGCTTGGCAAGATAACCCCGAAGTTTTAACTAAAGTTAAGCTCGATACAGATCCAACTACAGGTCTACCTACAGAAGCAGCAATTAAAGCTTTCTTAGGAGTAGGAGATACACAACCAGTAGGTGTAGAAACTTACATACAAGCTCTTGACGACCATGCTCAACTAGAAGAAGAAAAATTAATTAGAACTAACTCTGAACAAGTAAGCATTACTCAAAACTTAGATTCTTTGCTGGCTAGACGCGCAGAAGCTTTAGCAACTGGGAATACAGCAGCTTTAGTTGCAATAGAGCTAGAAGCATCTAATACCATAGAGTTTACCCAAGAGTGGATTGAAGCTAAACATCAGTCTAGGTCTAAGAAAAAAGTTAATCCTAAAAAAGTTGCTGATGAAGAATTTGCATTAGACGGAGGGTCAGTAGACCAAGGGTCAGCATCAGATGCGCCAACAGCTGAAATAGTAGTTACCGAACCAGCAGCTGACGAAGCGTTAAGTGAAGATATGTACCAAAGTGATTTATTTGAAGCGCCTGTAGGCCCAAAAAATAAAGAAGAAGACACTAAAGATAAACCGCAAAGCATAAACGCAGTTGATAAAAAAATGTTTGCTTTAGATCTTCCAGAAAACAATAGTAGGCCAAGTAGTAAAAAATCCGAAAGGTTTGAAGAAGCACAATTAGAATTTGGGCGCACTGGACAAAGCGTTGAAGAAAATCATCCAGATCTTTTTAAAGCTATAAATAATTTTGCCCCAGTTAAAACTTACGCTAAAAAACTAGAACAAGCCAGAGAAAGACAACAACTTTTAGATACCCAAGTAACTGAGCAAGGAGCAAAAACGTCTGGTCAGTTTAAGATGAAAGGTTGGATGTTAGAAACAATATCTTTCTTAGAAGACGCTGCTAGAAGAGGTTCTTTAAACGAGTACATGAGTTTTAAAAAAGAACTAAAACACATAATTAAAAAAGACGATACCCGTGCATCTATTGCTAAACAGTACAACTTAAGCGTAGAAGAAATTTTTGGTAAAACTGAACCTGGAAGAAAAAAAGTTAAAGTCAAAGGTACAGGAACTAGCGCAAAAAATCCACCAAGATACACAGTAGAGCCCACAAAAGTAAAACTTGAAAAATTAAAAGTAAATACAGAAATACAAATTCCATTTACGGCAGAAGTGTTTGCTTCGTTACCTCTTGAAGAAAAATACAAAAGAACTAGGTGGGACTATTCTAAACTTTCAGACGACATGTCGTTAATAGACCCAGTAACTAACGAACCTTATTTATCTGAAAAAGGAAAAAACAACGCTAAAGATTCTTTGAAACGCTACAGACAAAGGCAAATAGACTTTGGTAACATGGATAGCAATGACCGAGAAGCGATGGGTACTTTTTTAGAGGGTACTGATTTTGCTGAAAACTATAGTTTTTCTAGTGAAACTACAGCTGACCTTAGTAATTACCAAGGAACCACTGCGTACAAAGCTTCTGCAACTGACCAAGATGCAATTAACAACGCAGAACTAAACGATCGTCCAACGCAATACATAAACGAATCTGGTAAAGTAGTAACCCAAGATGTAGGGTCGAATAAATCTACAGGTAACACAGGAGCTCAAGTACTAACTAAACCGGGAAATTTCAAAGCAGGAAATACAGACGATGCCAAAGCAAAACAAAACCTTAGAATACTAAAAGCAGAATCAAGAAAATTAAAAACAGCTGCAACTAAAGCAGAAAAAGCGTTTAAAGCAAACCCCACTCCAGAACTAGAAGCAGTTGCTAAATCAAAAAGAAAGTTATCTAACGTAACTGTAGAAAGCATTGCAGATGTTGAAGGTTTTAAAAAAGAAGATAGCGAAGGTAAAATAAAAAGACAGAGAGAGTTCAACAAACAAAACAGCTTAACGCCCGGGGAACAAACTCCTGAGTCACTTAAGCAAACTGAAAAAGAAAATAAAAAACGTAATGCTTTAGCAATTAAAATTTTAGAAACTAATAAAGACGAAATTGCAGGCAGGTGGAATTTTAATAGAACTTCAGATACTTTAACTTTTGAATCGTTGACAACAGAGCACCAAAGAGACTGGGCTGGTGAAGTTATATTAGCAGTAAACGACAACGCAATCCCAGATATAAAAAACCAACAACGTTTAATGGAGGATAGGATAAATGAAAGTTACCCAAGGTCAGAGACTAAAAGCGAAAAAGTGGTTGCAGGACGAAGCCAAATTAATACAACAAAAAGTAAACCAAAAACTACCTCTAAGCCCAACACAAACAAAAATACTACAAAGATTTCCTCAAAAACAGCAGCCTTAACTTACGGAAAAACAAAGTTAGAGCCAATCTACGGTGAATTTTGGAGATCTGATAAGGCTAACATTATACTAGAGACACATTTAAAAAATAAAAACTGGCCTGCGTACCAACGAGTAGTTGACAAACGAGTAGCAAATAGTAGCAAATCTACTAGGTCTAAAATAGTGCCTTTAAAAGTAGATAATTTATCTTCCAAAGGAACAGCGTCGCAAGAAAAGTTTGAAGACATATTCCGTAAGTTAATAGGTGAAAAAGGTTACAAACGAATACGTGACCAAGTGTTTTACTTTGATAACGCCGAGCAAGCAAGTAGAGTAATGGTAGAAGAATTTGGAGCTGGGCAGGAAGTAGGTACTGAAGCAGCGTTTGTACAGAAGTGGCGGATATCAGGAAAACGTCCTATAGTAGCATTTATTTTAGACCGAGTACCTAAAGGTGACGAACTAGCGTTGTTTATGCATGAAGTTGGTAGTCACTTAGGGTTAGAAGGAATATTAAGTGTTAAAGAGTTAGAAGCTATTCAACTAAGAATTAACCAATGGTACCAGGAAGACTTAGCCAAGTATGGAAATGAGTCGTGGTACAACTTCAGTTTAAACCAAATTCAAGAATTACAAGCAAAAACGCCAGATAAAGTTTTAGCTGATTCTGACGAACATTTACTTGCGCGTTACGCTGTTAAAAGAGCTCAAGGAGAAGGCTACGTAGACAAAAAAACAGGTAAAGTTCCAAAGGATGTTGCAACTGAAGAAACAGTAGCTTTCTTTGTAGAAGGTGCAATTAGAATAGGTATTAAACCAGAGGAAAACTCTGATACCGGTAAGCTTTTACAAAAATTTGCAGACGCGTTTATGAAATTTTTTGGGTTAATAAAACAAGACGTTGACCTTAATATAAATGCACAAGATCTTGTCAATTTTGCTATGGGTGCAGCAAAAGTACAACTAGAAAAAGGTTTTAGGTTTGGCAGAAAACCTCCAAGTCAAAGACTTATAGTAGCACTTAACGTAGCTGCCAAACGTTTTGCACAACAACCGGAAGACACTGAGGTTCTTAAAAATTGGGACTCCGAAATTGAAAAAGACGCAAGACGGCGTTACCCTAAAGACGATAAAGGTAAATACGTAACTAATGATGGTTCTCGTATTCCTCTTGAAGAATGGGGAAACTTTCAGAAAAAACAGTTTAAAGCAGAAAAAGAATTTAAAGCAGCAGCTAAAAAGTTTTTAGCAAAAAAAATTAAAGACGACGGCAAAAGAAGTTTTTCTAAAGAAGACAAAGAAAACAGCGACAAAGAAGTTAAAAAAATAGAAAAAATAGTATATGACCAATTTCCTCATTTAGGAAGTATGTACGACACTATTCGCGATGGCCTTGCGTTTACAGCAAAATCAATGAGGTTTAAAGGCGACTTTATTAACAGATATAAAGATCAGTTAGAAGGTTTAAAAGAAGCTAACGACATAATAATGGAGTCCAACGTATTAGCTAGAATAATTAAGAAAAAAGTAGACAACATAGCGGTGCAACACCGTATGTTTAAACCTCACAGGGCAGAAGCCGTTGACAGAATGATTGAGTTAGGAACTGCTAGGCAATTATGGCCAGCATTGTTAACTGCTTCTGTTATTGAAAACAAAACAAAAGGTGAACCTGATACTTTAGTACCAAGACGAGTAGTAACTGTAGACAAAAAGTTTAAAGCCCTTTTTGAAAAGTACTTAAATAAGACCGAACAAAGATTTGTTATGGAGATTTTTGAGCACGGCGAAGACATGATGGAGTTGAAGCGCGAAATTGTTGCAGAGCTTGGTTTACAAGATTCAAGTTTCTTTGCTTTTACTCAGTTAGAAGGCCCGTATGCTCCGCTTAGACGTTTTGGTAAACATACGGTAACTTTAAGGTCTTCAGAATTAGTGGAGCTAGAAGATAGATTAGCAAAAGCAGATTTAAGTGCATATGCAAAAGCAGAGCTTACAAGAAATATAGAAAAGCTAAAAGGTAAAGCAAGACATTTTCACTACGAGCATTTTCCTAATAAAGGACAAGCTAATAAGTTTCTTAAAAAAGAGATGCGGAACAAGGGCGGATCATTTCCTAAATGGGACAAAGGTGTTTACGCACCAAAAGCTGAAGCTATTGGCGACAGAGGAACAGCAGATCAAAAAGTTATAGAACAAATAAACGCAGCTCTTACTCTTTCCGATATGGACAAAAACTCAAAAGCTGAGTTTAAACGTATGCTTAATGAGATATACGTAGAATCTTTACAAGAAAGTAGTGCTAGACAAGGACAAGAAAAAAGACAAGGACAAGGAATAGCAGGATTCAGCAATCGTATGACCCGTTCGTTCATAGTAAACGGTAGGTCTGAAGCAAACTTAATAGCTAACATGAAATTTGGTAAACAAATTCATACAGCAATAGCTAATGTTCGTAAAAATGCAAAAGAAATAGATGGACGAAAAGATACCCCTGATGGCGAAATGACAAACGTGTACAACTTGTTAGCCAAACATTACAACAAAAAACTAAGAAAAAAGAATAGTCCGATTGTAGATTCAATAGCTTCCTTTGTAACTTTTTATTTACTTACTACGTCACCAACTTACCACATACAAAACGGAACTCAAACTTTAGCCGCAGCCGTTCCTGTAATAGCAGCTTATTTTGGTTACAAAGGATTGTTTAAACAGTTAGCGCAAAGCTACAGTATTGCTCACCAAGCCATTACGTGGGACAGTAAAATACCTTACGTGGGTAGCAACCAAGTTTCTTGGACTCTTAATGTTAATCTAGACGACATTCCTGAAGAACACCAATGGGCAGTTCCTGTTTTGGCGTTATTAGACGAAATAGAAATGCTTGACCTTGGTATTGAGCAAGACCTTAACGAAACAAATACTCAAGATTCAGGTTTTACAATAGTTGACAAGGCTCTTGATGGCGCTGGTACTATAAGCCACAGGTTTTACCAAGTGCCACGTGGAGTTGAAGCGTACAACCGTATTTCTACAGCGCTTACCGCATATAAAATGGCTTTAGATAACCCTAAAGTTATGAAAACAATGAGAACAAACGCATTAGATTTTGCCATTAAAATAACTCAAGACACCCAAGGTGACTTTACGACTGACGGAGCTCCGTTGTTTATTAAGTGGGCTTTAGAAAAATTTGGTGGTAAATTAGTAGTACAGTACAAAAAATACCCTTTGCTAATGATATGGAACTATTTGCGTGCTATGCACATGGCAGGATTGGGGCCTGGGCAATCAGAGTCTACGCGAGAAGAAAAAATTATAGGCCGCCGCATGGTAAGAAATTTATTAATGCACACAACTCTGCTTTCCGGAATTAGAGGATTACCATTCATTACATTTATTGCTGCTAATGCTTTAATGCTTTGGGCACTTGTGTCAGGTGACGAAGACGAGGAATACGAACCTAACGATACTGATGGAGCTTTAGAACGTAAGCTTAACGAAATGTTCCCAGACAATCCTAAAGCAGTTCAAGCTCTTTACAGAGGGTCTCTTGCTGCGTTTACAAATGTAGACTCTTCCATGAAGTTAAGTCACGACAAAATATTTAGTCCTTTACCTTATACCAAAGTTGACCTTAGTGAAGAAGGGTTTAAAGACCTTCTCTTAGGACTACTAGGAGCATCAGGAGCAGTTGCAAACAATATGTATAGAGGTCTGGAATTTATGTCAGAGGGTAATATGTATAGAGGGTTTGAAACCATTTCACCTAAAGGTCTTAAAGACCCAATGGAAGCTATAAGATTTGCTTTGGACGGTTACACAAGTAGATCTGGAAAGCTACTAGCCCCTCCAGAAGACTTTAACTCAATATCTCTTATGCTTAAATCTCTTGGTATACCAACAAGTGACATCGTTAAACTTAAATGGACTGTAAGTGAGCAATATCAAATAGAGCAATGGTACATAGAAAAAGAAAAAGGCCTTAGACTAAAATGGAAAAAAGCTAACGACGCAGGTAATACAAGCGAAGAAGTAGAACTAGAAGCTGAGTTTATGCGTTTGCAAGATGGAAAAGATAGAGTTAGAGGCTTTTTTAATGATTCCCCTTATTCGTTACAACGGCTAAGAGTTAATAGTTTAATGGACGCCAACTTTAAACAAGATGACGCCTCACGTAACGCACAACGAGCATTAAAAACTGGTATCTATAAAAACGATTAAAGAACTACGTATAGTTCGTCTACCAGTTTTTCTTTCTTCTTGCGTTTATCTAGTTCTACGCCATGCTTACGACCAATTTTTTCTAACGTTTTAGCGTCAAGTTCCATAAGCTTC
>Ga0308021_10001298_pt1 | contig 11394 bp, 10 predicted proteins | sample Neamet351_FD_201296 | JGI IMG/M metagenome (GOLD analysis project Ga0308021, IMG submission 201296) | Marine microbial communities from water near the shore, Antarctic Ocean - #351 | ecosystem: Environmental > Aquatic > Marine > Unclassified | place: Southern Ocean | collected 2014-10-02
TCAGTGAAATTGAGTTTGAATGGTTGGGACAACAAAGAGAAGGTAAAACCCTCGGAACTGCTCTGAAGTCATTACGTATTTCGGTGACAGTACTTTGTGAAGAAGAAGGTGGGGTGGAAATCGCCGCTTGGTGGCAAATTCCTTGGTGGGCGAGACTTTTACGAGCCCGCGTTAATCTCCAAGCCAAGTCCTTTGCGACCCAATGGCTCAACGATTTGGCGACCCGAGGAATCGCCTCCTATGGTGAATCTCAACCTTTTTCTTTTCCTGTTCCCGAAGGCGAGGATTCAAAGACGGTCGCCAACGACGCTGTATGATGAGCCAACCCAATCGAGAAAAACAAGGTGGTTCATCTTCCGGGAAAAAACCCTATTCACGTGACAACCGCGGCGGAAATCGCCAAAACCGTCCACGGCGGTATGGTAGTACTGCTAAAAAAACACTTGAAGAGCGAAATGCTACGATTATCCTCGAGATGGAAGCACAAGCACGTGGAAGGTTCGACCACAAACCAACTCCAATGGGGTTCCCAGACGACATGGAGGAACCAAAAACATTCAAATTCGACTGGACGATCTCCCCAGTTCCACTCAAAGATGAAGAGGCAATGGCTGGTAAAGTGATGCGCAAAGGTGAATTTGGCTGGTTAGAAGATGAACGCGTCGATGAAATTGCAGTTATTGCCAGAGATTACAAAATGACTCTTGAACAAGCCCTTTCCCTTCGGTCGGCCCTTTTACAGCAAAAAACCGTCTATGGGCATGGGAAACTTCGTTCCCAAGGAAAAACGATGTTACGACTCTACAAAGAAGGTGTCAGTGTTGTTGATTTGTCAACCCGTTTTGATTTCCCACCAATGAATATCTTCCGCATCATTCTTACTGAAATGCGATGGTCAAAATCGAAAATCAAGGAAAGTTTGCGCAAACCAAGTCGTTTAAGCGAGCGCGAACGAACCGAATTCGAGGCTGCTGAGGCTGCCGACCGAGTCTCAAATGTCGACCAAGGAGAATCTCAAGAGCGAGCAGATTTGTTCGAGGATATTTTAGCGGACTGGTTTGAAGAGCAAGGTGTTCGATTACGCCGTCAACCGGAAATGGTCAAAGAACAAAAGCAAGATTTGGGACGACCTGTTCGAACTCCCGACTTACTCTTCCTCGATCATGTAGAAATCAATGGTAAGCCAGTGGCTTGGATCGATGCAAAGCACTTTTATGGGGCCGATGTCGATTTCCAACGCAAGAAAATGGCGAAACAAATGGCTCGTTATATCGAGGAATGGGGGAGTGGAGCCGTTGTTTACCGGCATGGCTTTTCACAAAACCTCTTCATGCCAGGTTGCACATTATTAGATGCGAATGTCTTAGATTTGAGTAAATTAGGCTCTGGCGAATAATCATTCGATACGAGTCTCTCGAACACCAAGGCCCATTGCTCTCAACGCATCAGCGATACTTTCCAATTCGTTCGATACAAGTGGACTGTCCAATCGTCTTGGCAGAATCACGACCGAAACACCGAGCATGCATAATCGAACATTGACTCGTGCTTGCAGGTCGAGGCTCAGAATTTCTTTTTGGACTCTTGAGAGTAATTCTTTCCGTACTTGCTCTTCAAGTAACCCGGAAGCATCAGCAAAGTTTCTTGATTCAAGCATCAAATCTGGCCACCGTTCAAACGTCCAGTCTTTCAATCGTAAACGAGTGATTGAACGTTCACCAGCCTTTGAAATCGAACGTTGCCAATCGGCGTCATCAATATATTTTGAAGTGTGCCGACTCTCCTCAGGTACCCAAACGACAAGAATTGGTTGATGCGTGGTAAAACTAACAACCTTGCCGCCGGAACCAGGAGCTCCCGGCTCAAGGCGTAATTCGACCCCTTTGGCAGAAATCCCAAGAACATCGCCAAGGCCAGAACCATGCTTTCGTTCAATACGGTGAGCGAGGCGTAAGTATTGTTCTTCAGAACCTTTCCCCGTGAGTGCTCGAAAGGCTCTTCCTACAGCGATTAAACCAGCTGCTGACATTCCAAAACCTTGACTTGTCGGCAACTCTAATTCAACACGAATGCGATAGGAATCTTCGCTCTTGAGTAAACGAGCCCTTCTTAATTCATCGACAAGATCGATGTAGATCTGTTCTGAATGAAGCATTTCCATTCCGTCCATGCCAATGACTTCGATGTGAACTTTCCCATCCACTGTAGGTCCTGCAGGTGTATCTAACTGAGAGCCAGAAGATAACTGCGCCTCAATCTCAGGCTGATTTGTCAAGAGATATTCAACGGTGGCTTCTACGCCATCTGCAATATTCAATCCAGCTCCACGGCTCCCTTGGGAACGAGCAAGGTGGGATTCTTTCCAAATTGAAAATAAGAGCGTAATATGCCCTCCACATCGTTCTACTACCATGGTGGTCAAACGAACCATCCAGTGAACAGTCATGAACTCTCGCCCGATATCACTCTTCCACTTGCTTTTTCTCTCGTATCTCTCGTGAAATTACACGCATTTCATCATCAATTATGCTCTGCCTTTCTTTGGAAGAGTATGCTGAGCCTTGTAATTCATCTTCGAGGTACGCGAAATGATGGGATAAGTTTCGAATTTCAATTGGAATCTGAGTATAATATTCATGCTCATCATCGTTCAATGAAATACCTGTTGAAAAATAGCCCAATATCCATTGGTGTTCTTCAGACCCATGCGCTAAAAACAACTCCAATAATGGCATTGATTTGGCTAACTCGTTATCATTTCGAAGCGCTAAAATCATCGAACTCAAATGGTCGCCAAGTGGTAAGTTCGTCTCCATCGTCTGTGGGCTGATACAAAGCGAACACCAAGGGTCTTGCAGCGCTGGTTCGGTATATTGTGAAACAGCCCCCCTTACCTCGAATTGATGTATTCCGACAAGTTCATTTTCACCTAAAGCAACCGTTCCGCAAATAACGTACCGCCGTTTTGATTCTCCTTTAAGCGTAATTTCAAATTCTACGTGCTCGAAATTGTAACTTTTATTTTCATCATGTGTACTTGCTACGGTCACCCAATTATGACCCGAGCAAATGTGGTCAAGCCATTGCATTGCTCTTCGTTCATGAGGGTAATGTGAAGAAATTTTTTCGAGTGGAGTCACGCACTCTTTTCCATCGACCGTTTATCAAGTTTGAATCTTCTTTTCAAGCGAAGTGTTTTGAGTCACGGCGCTCTCAAAGGATTCATGACCCTCGATATCGGAGACGCTGCGCCAGCTTTTGAACTCCAAAATTCGAATGCAATTCAAGGGCTTCCTTCGATGAATCTCGAACAAGCCCGTCGAGAAAATGGGCTCATTGTGGTCTTTGAGTGCAACCATTGCCCCTATGTCATTTCCAGTATCTCACGTCTTGAAGCGATGGCTGGCAAATCAAAGGAACTCAATATCGGTTTTGTTGGAATTAATTCAAATGACCCTACGGCTTATCCAAACGATTCTTTTGAACATATGCAGACCAGAGCGGAAGGAATGTCTTATCCTTATCTTCATGATGTGACACAAGATGTGGCGCATGCATACGATGCAAAAAGAACGCCGGAATTTTATCTCTTCAACAGCGAACTTGAATTGGTCTACAAAGGGCGAATGGATGACTCTCCACGAAACCCTATGCAGGTTCAAACGACTGAATTAGATGATGCAATACAAGCCATGCTTGCCGGTTCGAGTCCTGAGGTTCCGATCACAGAATCAATCGGTTGTTCAGTCAAATGGAAAATGTGAGTGTGATATAATGTCTGGCTGCCGTCGTCAATGTGATTGGGATAAGAACATGGTTTGCAGAAGCTGCGGAATCGATTACGGTCTTGCAGACGATAGCGCCAAGGAAAAAGTAGTCGCTCCTCCCGCAGAAGAGGAATAATCAGTATTGCTCAAGGACTAACTCAGTCGTTGTGGAAGCGATTTCATTTGGTGCTGCAAGCCACATTTTGTCGAGCAGTGTTCGCAAGGACATGGTATCGTCGACGTGTACCAGTGCCACTAAGTCGGCACTTCCGGACACTTCATAGATAATTTCAATTCCATCCCATCCGGTAACTTCAGAAGCAAATGAACCAATTTCGGCACCTGGTGATACCTTGATACGAACAAGAGCAGTTAATCCAACTCCTCCTTCTCGAACGGTGTAGCCTCGGATGGTTCCATTTTCTTCCATTTTACGAACATGTGTCCGTACAGTTCGTTCAGATGCACCTACTTCTTTGGCCAGTTCAACATAGGACATCCGTCCATTGGTTCGAAGTTGGGCAAGAATGGCGCGGTCGATTTCTGCAACACGAGGCATGTCCGACCCTACGATTTAGAGTATATCAATTCACCTTCATGCCTTTTTACGGCACTCACGCCGCAGATACTGCCGGAAAGTGGAATAAATAGCCAAAAACCTTCATATTCACTTTATTCAGGCGTTTCTCCGTTTCATTCAAAGGGCGCCATTGGTTGGGATGAATTGGGGAAGTCAATGTCTGGTCACATCACGGGTCTCGATGCTCGAATGATTCTCGATAGTCGCGGAAATCCAACTGTTGAAGTTGATTGTTACGTCGATGGGAATTTACTTGGCCGTGCAGCAGTGCCCTCTGGTGCTTCAACTGGCGCTTATGAATCGCTTGAAATGCGAGACGGAGATTCGACAAAATATCTTGGAAAAGGTGTTTCTCAAGCGATTAATAACGTAACCGAGCGCATCGAAGAAGTCCTTCTTGGCATGCCAGTCGATGAACAGCGTATTCTCGACGAACTGATGATTGAATTGGATGGAACACCAAACAAAGCAGAGCTCGGAGCAAATGCCATGCTCGGAGTATCTCTTGCCTGCCTACATGCAGGCGCCGCATCGCATGAGTTGCCACTTTGGAAATACATCGGGGGCGTTGCTGGTGGATTAATGCCGGTTCCAATGTTGAATATTCTCAACGGTGGTGCGCATGCTGCAACCAACGTCGATGTCCAAGAATTCATGGTCATGCCGCATGGTTTTGACACCTTTGAAGAAGGACTCCGAGCAGGTGTGGAGACCTATCACGCACTCAAAAAAGAACTCAGAGCGGATGGATTGCTTGGCGGAGTTGGAGATGAAGGAGGATTTGCTCCGAACCTACCTGCGAATGAAGAAGGACTCAAGTACATGGTTCGGGCGATCGAAAGTGCAGGATATTCTGTTGATGAAATGGGTATTGCTTTAGATGTTGCAGCCACAGAGTTCCACAAAGAAGACGGCTACCATATGGATGGGAAAGTCCTCTCGAGTGAAGAATTGGCCAACGTATATTCCGGTTGGCTTGACGACTATCCTATTCTTTCAATCGAAGACGGTTTTGGCGAAGATGACTGGCGAGGCTGGACGAACTTTACCAAGCGAGAAGGTCACCGAGTACAATCTGTCGGCGATGATTTATTTGTCACTCAATCTGAACGCTTAGCGCAAGGAATCGAACTTGGTGCTGCTAACGCCATGCTTGTCAAATTGAATCAAGTCGGAACAGTAACTGAAACACTTGAAGCCATGGACCTGGCGACTTCAAACGGATACAATAACGTGATCTCGCATCGCAGTGGAGAAACTGAAGATGTGACTATTGCTGACCTTGCTGTTGGAACCCGTGCGGGTCAAATCAAGACCGGTGCACCAGCACGAAGCGACCGAGTAGCGAAATACAATCAACTGCTTCGTATAGCAGAAGATGTCGATGAATACCGTTCACCGTTTTGATTGTTAACTGGATTTTTACAGGCCTTTAAGAAGGGGTTGTGGGGCGTATCTTCCATGAAGCGAGCAATAGCATCCCTCATTTTAGCCAGCCTTTTGATGACCACTCTTCCGCTTAACGTTGCGGCAGATGAGACTGAAGATATTCCAACGAACGCCGCTGCTACCGGAATCCATGATTCATTGGTCGCAGCACTCACACATGCTGGACTCGTCGAGACCCTACAAGGTAACGGCCCATTCACCGTCTTTGCACCAACTGATGCAGCATTCGCAGCAGCAGGTATTGACTTAGCCGAATTTGATACACCAGAAGAAAACGCCACACTGGTCGAAATACTCACCTACCACGTCTATTCCGGTGCTGTTGCGTCCTCCGACGTTACTGACGGAATGGAAGTGACAATGCTCAACGGCGGTGCAGCTGTCTTCGCAGTTGATTCCGCAGGAACCGTCATGATCGAAGGTGCCACAGTCACCACCGCTGACGTTCAGGCCAGCAACGGAGTCATTCACATTATCGATGCAGTTATTTTGCCGCCACTCACTCTCTCAAATGAGATCTATGTAGACGGAGGTTCAATGAGTTCTCCTTATTACACATTTTACACCGATAGTGCAGGAACTGAAGTTCTCACTGACAACGTTCTTGACATTACGCAGACCTACACTTTTCACCGTTTGAATTCCGCATCCACCCATCCTTTCTTCCTCAGCGATGCAGGGTATGAACAAACTGCAACGACAGCACTCATGCTCTCAGGTGATGGAAGCGCAACTTCCGGTATTACAGGCAGCGAGTCCTTCACATTGAGTTTCGATTCATCAATCTCCGCTGATTCGAGTCTCAGTTACTTCTGCACTGTGCATTCATCAATGGTTTCTCAGTTTAATCTCGTTGGCTTCCCAGTCACAGAAACCGATATCCCAACAGTCGCTCAATCGACCGGTGTTCACGATTCACTCGTTGCTGCACTTGCCAAGGCCAGCCTCGTTTCAACATTGCAAGGTCCAGGACCGTTCACCGTGTTCGCACCAACCGACACAGCTTTCAGCGATGCAGGGATTGACCTCACATCGTTCGAAACTGATGAACAAATTGCTGTTTTAGCTGATATTCTACTTTACCACGTCGTCTCCGGCGCAGTTGCATCAACCGACGTCACCGACGGACTCACCGTCACCATGGTCAATGGGGACGACGCAAGTTTCACCGTTACCACAGATGGAGCAGTCATGGTTGGTGACGCGAACGTCATCCAAGCAGATGTTCTAGCCAGCAATGGAATCATACACGTCATCGACACCGTCTTGATGCCACCAGCACCTTTGGGAGATATTCCAAACATCGCAACGAGCACCGGCATCCATGCTGCTCTTGTCGCAGCACTCGCTCAAGCAGATCTTGTAACCGCATTGCAGGCTGAAGGTCCATTCACAGTATTTGCTCCGACAGATGCTGCGTTCCAAGCCGCAGGAATCGATCTCTCCGAATACGACACTCCTGAGGAAATAGTAACACTGGCGACGATCCTAACTTACCACGTTTACGCTGGTGCAGTTGCCTCAAGTGATGTCACAGACGGTCTCACCGTAACAATGCTGAACGGAGAAAACGCAACTTTCTCGGTGACCAATGGAACGGTCATGGTTGGTGGCGCAACAGTCACTCTTGCAGATGTTCAAGCCAGTAACGGCGTCATCCACGTGATTGATGCAGTCTTGATGCCTCCTTCGCTCACAACAACACCAGGTCCAGCTGGAGAAATCTGTTACAACTTCATGACTCACATGATTGTGGCTGGAGCTGACCAAGCGACATGCGGTGCTTTCATGTATCTCGAAAACTATTCAATGCAGGGTCAAGAAATCACTGGCTGTTACAATTCGATCACTCATGCTGTTACCAACGAGAGTCAGGCTGTTTGTGGATCCTACATGTGGACTCCATCGGTTGACATCGCAATGACTGCAGGCGCTACTGGTATCCACACCTCTCTTGTCGCAGCACTCGCTAAAGCAAATCTTGTCGCAACGCTCCAAGGAGACGGACCGTTCACAGTGTTCGCACCAACAGACGCAGCGTTCGCAGCGGCTGGAATTAACCTCGATAACTTCACCACCGATGCAGAAATTGCTCTTCTAACCGATATCCTGCTTTACCACGTTGTTTCCGGACAAGTAGGTGCAGCGGATGTAACCAATGGATTGGTCGCAGCAGCAGTCAATGGTGACAATCTTTCGTTCACAGTTATTGACGGCGCAGTTACCGTTAACGGTGCAAATGTCGTTCTTGCAGATGTTCCAGCCAGTAACGGTGTCATTCACGTCATCGACGCAGTCTTGATGCCACCGGCAGATGCAGTCGTCGAACCAGTGTTGCCTGACTGTGACGTTACAGTTCGTATCGCTCCAAGTGGATTGAAGTTCAGCCCATCTGAAGTAACGCTTACTGTTGGTCAAACAGTGTGCTGGCAATGGGAAGATGAATCCATGGCTCACAACGTCCGTGAAGTTGACGGAGAAGAATCCACAACATTTGCAGTCGATGGACTTACATCAGGAACAGCTTCTACAACGGTTGATTTCCGATACACCTTCGACGTTGACAGCACTACATTCTATTACGCGTGTGAACCGCATCTTGCATCAGGAATGTTTGGCAAAGTCATCGTAGGTGACGGTGGAGCAGATCCACTCCCACCTGCTGATGATAACTCCATGGATTCTGATGATGAATCAGTTCCAGGATTCCTCATCGGGATGACAACCATTGCTCTGGCAGGGGCAGCGCTTGTTTCATCACGCCGTACAGAGTGAATTCATTCCTCTGAAGAAGAGGCTTGAGGTTCTTCATCTGGCATCATCGTCCAAACGATGATGGCTGCCAGAATGGCAACGGCTGCAGTGATGTAGCATGAACCAATCATACCTTCGACAAACGCTTCTCGTGCTGAAGCGATGAGCATTGCTCCATCGGCCCCTCCAGTTTCTGCTCCAATACGCATAGTTGCAGGGAATGAAGCCATGAGGATGTCTTTCGAGGCACTGAACGATTCAGGAACCACCAATGCTGATTGATAGATCTGATTGAGGACGCTACCACCGATTGCGATTCCTAATGCACCGCCAATTTCACGGCTCGCATCGTTGGTCGCACTTCCAACACCAGCCTTGTTTTGCGGAATTGCTTCCATGATCGCTGTTGTTGAAGGAGCCATTGTCAGGCCCATTCCAAGTCCAAGGAGAAGGAATGTCACTGCGATTTGAGCATATGCAGTTTCGATATCGACCAGCGTGAACAACATCAAGCCAACAGCTACGAGACACAATCCGACAGTGATTACCTTTCGACGTCCAAATTTCCCTACAAATTTGTCACTGTTTGCAGCTGCTGGCATTAAACCAAGCGGCAAGGGGAAGAATCGAATAGCGGCTTCCAAAGGCGATAGACCTCGAACCAATTGGAAATGCAGCATTTGCATGAACATGAACGAGAACATGACAAACATAGCCAAAGCAATAGCCATCAAACCGATGGTGAATTGCCGTTGAGAGAAGAATTCCATTGGTAACAATGGATGCTCCGACTTTAATTGCCAGCGGATAAATGTGAATCCAGATATGAAAAAGACAGTAAAAGCGAGGAGAACATTTTGGTCATCCCATCCGAGACTTGGTCCTTCGATGATGCCATAGAGTAAAGATCCTAGAGCAACGACTGAAAGGAATGCACCTAACCAATCAAGTGGTTTTCCAGTTGTATCCTTTGAACGAGGGACGAGTATAGCACCTGATATGAGGGCTAACACAATGATGGGGACGTTAATCAAGAAGACCATTTGCCAATCATATGTTTCAACAGCCCAGCCACCAACGAGTAAACCGATAGGGGCACCGATTCCTGCCATTGCAGCCCAAATACCGATGGCTTTTCCACGTTCTTCAGACGGAAAAACGACCAATACAACCGACAAGGTCGAAGGCATAACAAGAGCCGCACCTAAACCCATTGCAGCGCGAGCGAAAATGACTTGATTGGAGGTTTCAGCATACAAAGCAGTCCATGCTGAAGCACATGCTACAATGATCAAACCAATCTGTAGAGCGCCTTTTCTTCCAAAGCGATCGCCGAGGGCGCCCATAAGTAACAAAGTTCCACCAAACACAAGAGCATAAGAATCCAGAATCCATTGCAATTGACTGTTGTTGGCATTGAGGTCTTTGGAAAGTTCAGGGAGCGCAACATTCAACGTGACGTTATTTAACATTACAATGACGAGACTGAGGCTCATCACGCCAAGAATCATCCATCTGTTATCTGGGTAAGTGACTTCATTTTCCATGACCTTTCGCTTTTGCTCGCACTTTTAACTCTACTCAGTCGATCTCCTTTTCGTTCCCACTCCAACCAACGATGCGGCATATCCAAGAACAAGAATAGGCTACAAGACATGAACGGCATGAGCGAAACACCACGAAAAAGCCGTGACCTCGATCATCTGATGGAGCAAAACTCCACGGAATTAGATTTCCTCTCTGCCTATGGAGGGTCTTCTTCCGAGGGCGACGGTGCTGCTATCTTTGCTGCGTTACGCCGTTTTCTCAAAGCCGGAAATGTAACCGTTCGTCTCAATAAAAAAGAAACTTCAATGACCTTCCGTTTCGGCAAAGCATCCGTTGAAGACAACGGTTGTTTGATTACTTTCAAAGGAAAGAACTTGCCACTTGTGACAAGTGATCTACAACAATTAGGTTTTGCTCAAGGGAAATTAACCAAGATACGAACTTCCTGCAAAGTCACCATGGTAGAATGGGGTATTGAACAGCGAAGATTCATCGAACGCATGGTTGAATATTTCAATCACGGCGAATAAGCACAGCAGCCATCGCCACACTGGTGCTTGCTAGAGCAAAGCCAAACCCTGGCATTGCTTCCTCATCTGAGTCTGTATCACATGCTCCATTCTTGTAGTCAATTCCAGCCCAGCCAGAGTCTTCTTGGAAATAGCATGAAGACCAGGTTTTGTACCAGTCACCGTTCGGATAATTCGTGTAATTATCATCAGCATAGACTGCTTTAACTCTCCAATTCACATAGGAATGATCTGTTGGAGGCTTTACAGATATCGATTGAGTTTGTCCGTCGATTGTTGCCTCTCTCAAGACAGGAGGGTCACATACACCGTTGTTTGTGCATACTTGAGTGGTGATTTCGAAACTGGTTCCATTTTCATACGCCTCTTCATCCATCACAAGAGTGAGTTTCCATGATTCACCGTCTGTTGAAGGCGTTGTTCGTTCGGAAATTGAAAACGGGACATCTTCATCAGAAGGCGAGACGTCTTCTCCCGCAACTACTCCACTGCCCATGGCAGAAGAAGGAATCAGAATGATGCCCACGATGAGTAAAGCAATGAATTTAGCGATACGCATACCCTTTCGATAGCGAGGTGGTATTTATGTGTAAGGTGAAAAAGCCCTCGATTAGAGTTCCATTTCCCAAAGCTCATCGCCAACCCAATGTAAGGTTTTGATGCCCTTTCCCTTTGTGAGGCTCGTGAGGTCTTCGGCGTTCATCGTCGCCCAACCGATAGCGAGTGGACGCTTGTGCTTCATATCCCGAATCCATACGAGATCACC
>Ga0308021_10001301_pt1 | contig 11386 bp, 8 predicted proteins | sample Neamet351_FD_201296 | JGI IMG/M metagenome (GOLD analysis project Ga0308021, IMG submission 201296) | Marine microbial communities from water near the shore, Antarctic Ocean - #351 | ecosystem: Environmental > Aquatic > Marine > Unclassified | place: Southern Ocean | collected 2014-10-02
CGGATGCACGAGTTGCAGCAGGCCCAACAGGCGGCCCACCAAGCGCAGCAGGCCCAACAGGCGGCCCACCAAGCGCAGCAGGCCCAACAGGCCCACCTCAAACGGTTGAAGCCCCTGTGGTTGAAGTACCGGTAGAGCAGGTAGAGCCAGAAGCGCCAGTTCCAACCCCAACCGAGCCAACACCTGCAACTGCCGATGACGCCGAAGCGGTCTTCGAACCTGCAGAAGGCGGTTATTTCTACAAAAAATTACCAGATGGTAGTTATGAGCAAACGGTCTATGTCCATAATTCAGATGGCTCATACGTACCTTATGAAGGCTAACCGAACCTACAACAGTTCCAAAAAATCGGGTTTTCCGAGGTGCATTTGGGGTCACACTTGAAAGGGAAAGGCGACAGGCCTCTGTGAGGGTTTGGTGATGTCGGACGAGCAAACATCTTCTTTGACAGTTGCAAAACTCAAAGCATTATGCATCCTTAACGACTTACCCACTTCTGGGAAAAAGTCAAATTTGGTCAAACGCTTGCTTGAATCAGGCCTTTCAAACAAAGAGATCGGTTTGCCATCACAAGTGAAACCTCAACCAACCTCAAAACCGAAAAAAGAAAAGAAACCGGAATTGGAACCCGATGACGAAATTGTTCTTTCTATGGAAGATGAAGATACGATGACACCTCCTAAACAGGAGACTATTGAAGATGACGAAGATCACCACGACGAAGAAAATATTCTTGATGCAGAGATACTCGATGCAGAACTTTTTGATGAAGAGCCAGCGGTCATCGTAAAGAAAAAGAAACCAAAGGTGACGAAACAACAAGTTCGTGAGGGGCCTGCAACCCTCATAGATCTCATCCGTAAACCACAAGTTGCTGCGGTTCTGTTAACTTTGGTCATCATCGGCGCAGGTGGCTATTATTATCTCGACAATCAACTCGATTCATTCACTGCAGAACAACTCCGTTATGGCGATAGTATGCAGTACCAAATTACAGGTGATGAAAACGGCCTAGGTACATTTCTCGCTACTGAAGGCTTTGTCGAACTGGTGATGGATCAACTGGAAACCGATGACGAGATTTGTAAAATATCAATTGATTTTGGCGGTTCAGGTAGTCTTTCCATAACAAATGGAGGTACAAGTGAACTGGTCAATGAAGCCGGTTCAACCGACCGACTCGGTGCAGTACGTATCGTTGGCGGTATGGGTGCAGAATGGCTTGCTGTTGAAACAGTCAATACAAATTCACTGAATCCATTCCGTGTCCATCGCCATCTTTCTGTAGGAAGTATATGTGAATTTGGAGCGATAACAGGCTCAGGAACTGCAGACCTCACTTCAACAAAATATACAGAACTACGAAATCAAGATACGAAAGCAACTGAATTGAATTGGGGCATTGATCTTCCTTCACCGATTGGAAAATACCAAGGAACCACCATGAGTTACGGTGTTGGAGGCTTACTTGGGGGCCTTGAGACACTTGCTCCAGGACTTGCATTGATGATGCAGCCAGTAGAAATCCAGCATCTTTTCGCGAACGATTTGATTGACAAAGGGGCAACGGGAAGTAATCTCGGATGGGATTGGCGCGTCATTGGCATCGATGAAGTTGGAGGTGAACCAGCATGGAAAATTGTTGCAACCCATCACGATATTGAAGCGTATTGTTTGGGTTCTGCAACGATGAATTTGTGGGTTGAAGATGGAAATCCTTGGGCTGCGAAACAAACGGTCGACGTCCTTATTTCAGAGAATCAAGCAGATAAATCTGGTTGTTCTCCAACATCTCAATTACTCAACGATTATGTTTTACCAGAAGGTGAATTAGAATTACATCACACTTTTTCGAAGACCTCTTTGACACGTGGGCAGAAGCAACTTGACCTTGGCCTGACCTATGCTTCAAAACCTCAAGCCAATCAACTCGGCCCATCGAGCAGTGAATTGGAATCATGGGGCGAATACGACCTTCACATGCCTGATGATTCAACACTACGCCAACATTCGTTTGAGGACGCACTTGCTTGCTTTGACCATTGGCCCAGCACAATTGCGCCTGGCGCATCCCGGGCACTCGAAGAAAACGGCTACATTTGGCGAGGGACGACCAAGCAAATTTCTTCATCGACCTCGCAATGGAACCTGTCTTGGGTGGCTTCGGATGAACAAGCGGGTTGGGTGCAATTTAATCTCACAGGAACGCCAAATGCAGAAAATTGTCAATATGACAAAAGAGGTGGTTTAGATTCGACATCATACAACCGAGACTCCATCCCGAATACACTCAACATCACGAAACTCGAATCCCGGTTTTCCGATTCCTCTCGCTATGACGTCTTGTTTGGTGCAGACCGTTTCTTTACCACTTCAGGCACCTATCAAGATGAGGTCCAAGTGGGCTATTTGATTGCAGTCCCTGGTAATGATATTGGTTCACTTCTCTCACAAATTGGCGACGGTGGCGATGGAGCTGTCACCCTTGACCTTTCTCGAACATGGGATGAAAACGGTGACCACAATCAACTGAACCTTATTGCAGATGCAGCAGAAGGTCGACTCATTGGCTGGAGTCTAATTTCCAATCCAGTGTGATTACTTCCACTGATTTATATCCCACTCATTGTTTGGTGGAGGGACATATTCATCCATTTGTGAAAAGTCCGGAGCCGACGGAACATCCGCATACATCGGAGGTGGCATGAACATTTGCGGGGCTTGTTTTGGCCGAACTTGTTGCTTCAATGTAGAATTTTGGCGTCGGGTGAAGAGAAGGGTCAATGTCAAGAAAGCGACAACGATTCCGAGCACCCAAACCAAGAGATTCGATTCGAGTTCCGATCCCAAGTTGTCATTGGTTTGAACGGTTGACTCCTCATCGACTTCTTCGATAACAGGTGGGTGCCATACCGTGTAGGTTACCAACCATTTTATCTCGAGGAATCCATTACTATCGAAAATGACGGCTTTGAGTTCATAAGGTCCGACTGTGCCATTCAAGGCGCAAAGTTCCTGTGAATAAGTACCGTTGGGTTCCTGACAATTATGAGGGGCTTCCTCAAAAGAAAGTCCTTGGGCCAATAATGATTGATTTCTATACCATTGAACTGTGAGGTCGAGTCGTTGAATTGACAAAGGGTCAAGATCAAGAATTACACCCAGTTCCAGTGAATCATTTGTGGCATTGAGCGCCACATCCGCCATCAGAGGTGTCGGTGTAATCCAACTTGCACGGTCCACACTTTCATCCACTGAACCATCACAATTATCATCCAAGCCATTCCAAACCTCAACAGCATTTGGTGAACGGGCAGAATCGTTATCATCGCAATCAAGGAACCAACGGAAACCGTCTTGGTCGGCATCTGGGTCGATTACGAATGGATTTGTGAAGGTCGAAAGGATTTCAATTCCATCCTTTAATCCATCATTGTCGGTATCATCGTCAAACGGGTCTGTCCCGATTTCGAGGAATTCAACTAAATCGAGTAATCCATCGGCATCCGCATCTGTTCCGATAAAGGATTCATCGGCTTCACCATCGCAGTTGTTGTCTATGTTATCCAAGAGCTCGAGGGCACCTGGGTAGATACTTGAGTTGGCATCGTTACAATCTTCAAACCAATAGAAGCCATCCATATCGGTATCGTTGTCTTTGACCAAAGGGTCGGTGAGAAGTGTCAAGACTTCCTCTCCATCATTCAAGAAGTCGCCATCTGTATCGGCTTCAGAGAGGTTGGTGCCGTAGATGTGGAATTCACTAAAGTCGGAAAGCCCATCGCCATCTGTATCGGTAGCATTGAACCCTTCATCCCATTGCCCATCGCAATTATCATCGATACCGTTGAGAACTTCAAGTGCGCCTGGGTAGACCATCGGATTGGTATCGTTACAGTCTTGGAACCAATAGTAAGTGTCTCCATCGCCGTCAAGGTCGGGCACAAGTGGATTCGTACCATACAGCAAGACTTCCTCTCCATCGAGCAGCAAATCACCGTCGGTGTCGTTATCCAACGGGTCTGTACCGTTCACGTTGATTTCGATACCATCTGACAATCCGTCGCCATCAGAATCACTGAGCAGTGGATTGGTACCATAGATCAATACTTCTGCTCCATCGTTTATTGTGTCGTCATCAGTGTCTATATCGTAAGGGTCAGTACCATACACGTCGGTTTCGTTGGTATCGGAGAGGTTATCGCCATCTGAATCGAGATTCATTTGAGTGCCATAGATAATCAATTCCCATTCATCGAATGAGCCGACATCGTTGTTTCCTTGGTCTTCGACGGTAAGTGTCCAGTTGCCTCGACTGTCTTCACCCCAGTTGTGCACGGTTGAAAAGCGCCAATTATTGTAATCGGAACCATCATCATCGTGCTTTTCACTCAAAACGCTTTCAGTTCCGGACGGGCTTGTTAAGATAATCTCCAAGTCTCCGCGGAAGTCATGAGGGATATCTACGATGATATCGACATTTTCGACTAAGATTGCATCGGAGACTGTGGTGTTGCTTGAGATATAATTCGGACTGTTATCGGGGATATTTGTGCCGACGGTCTTTGTACCCGAAGAGAAGGAGATTTCTTCTTCGACGGAAGTCCAACTTTCTGCCATTGAAACTGCCGCACCAGCGTCGATTACGCCAAACCCGTACTTGTGACTCACCTCATGTCCGGCACCGTTGACTCCCCATGAGGAATCTGAAGCATCGTTTTTGCGAGAGGTGAGGACGATGATGTGTTGGACATCGCGCCATGTCAAGTTCGCATTTGCCTCGAGCATCAAAGCGATGACACCAGAAACAAGAGGTGTTGCTGAAGAAGTTCCGCCAAAGGAATCCGTATAATCGTTGGTCGTGTAGCCACCAGAGCCCTCGATATCTGTGGTAGTGATGCTTTCACCATCACCATTTGAGGGTGCGGCAACAAGGATGTTTGCGCCAGGTTCAGCGTAGTAGGATTGTTGGCCTTTGTGATCGACGGCGGTCACCGCAATGGTATAACGAAGGTTTGCATATCCGTCATAATTTGCATTATCATCATCTTCTAATCCATTCCCTGCGGCCCATGTGATGATGTTTCCAAGCCCATTCCTTCCAAGTAAGGCATCGTTTTCCATGGCTGACAACATCAGTGGGCCTGGCGCTTCAAGAGTTTCCCCATTGTCGCTGGGGCCCCAAGAGTTTGAGTAAATGTCAATGTTTTGACGTTCATGCCCTAGAGCACCTGCTTCTCGGACATCAGTTGTGCTGCAGGAAATCAATTGCAGTCCAGCAAGACCTGCCCTGGGGGCTGAGCCACTGACGCCGATGTTGTTGTCACCAACGCCTGCTGCAACGCCCGCAGAGGCCGTACCGTGAGCATTGCTGGAGCTCGGAGAAGGGTCGCCATCATTTCCACAGTAATCGTAGTCAAGTGTCGGTTCGTAATAATTATCCAAATCGGGGTGAGTCCAATCGAGTCCATCGTCCACGATTCCGATTACTATGCCGGAGCCTTTGTAGGAGTTCCATGCACCAGTTATGTTGACATCTTCTCCGCTTGTTCCTCCGGTTTGCCCGGTGTTCTGAAGATGCCACTGGTCGGAGAATTTAGGGTCATTTGGGACCCAACGGGGTTGCATGTCGTTTTCGACTAAAGGATACGCCGCTTCGATGACACCGTTTTCTATTTGTTGTGAAAATAGGTTTGGTGCTTCAGACGGATCAACATCCACAATCCATGCACCGGGCAGATCCTTTGCAGGCTCGCCGGTATGCTGAGGTGCAATAACGACCCATTGTTGAGCAGATTGCAATTGCGTTTCTGAATAGATTGAAAGGTCGCTCTTGTGTGCAAGAGCCGCTTGGATGATTGGAGAATATGAATCGACGATATATTCGCTCCTTGCTTCCGCCATTCCAGTTTCGAGCGGTTCAGAAGATGGAGTGGCAAATGCGCTTGCCATTGGAGAGAGCAAAGAACATACCAGTACAATCAGTATGGCACAAGTGCGCATACTTTCTTGCCGTGCTTGGTCCATATTAGCACTACCTGTCTTCTGTTAGCAACTGACCAGATAAACGAAGGGCAAGTGCTTGGAGGGTTTCATCGTTGTTTTTCAAGGACCGAATATACCGTGGAATGGTATGATTCGATTGAGTGAGGTCATCAAGAGACCCTACCCATTCAAGTGATTGCGTCGGGCGTGACAAGGAAGCAGAATCAGAAGAATGAACGCTCCACACCGAACAGCCATCGCCATCTTCAGACGCAGTTTGTAAACACCATTGTTGAGGCAATGGGGATGAACTGCACTTTAGTGAATGCCTTTCTGCAAATCGAACAAGGCAATCATGTTCTATGAATGGGACATCCATTTCTTGCAATGCTTGACGGGATTGTTCATCTTCTGCCCCCAGTTGAAACCACACGAGTGGAAATTCTTCTTTTGAATATCGAATGATGAGATTACGAACAACAGCACGTGAGCGTTCTGGGGCAAGGAACAAAACTACGACTTTTGGAAGTACGCCCTCATCGAGTTTGGGTCGAATTGGAAACCCTTCAATTGTAGCGCCTCCATCGTTTGGATGAATCGGTGCAATAGCCCAGCCGCGCTCTTTCAATTCCGATACAGCAGAATGTGCAGGGCGTTGAGTCTTGAGCCCAGCCCCATAAATGTGAATCACACCAGCAGAGGACAAAATCGATTTGAGCCGGACAATGCCGGCTTCGTCGCGTGAATCCATATCATTAAAATTTTCATTCTACTTATGAAAACTTGTACAGGCGGTTCCATCACTTGTAACCCATCTGCATGTTTCAAGACACGAAACCCCCAGCCCGAGCCATGGCAGCCTCCACCCGCCCCCCACATGACCGAGGTCATGAGTTATGGACGGCGGAAGAAGGCCCTTCACGCTTGCTTTTAGGAAGCATTGACCGATGGGTGAGTGCTCTACTTGCAGATGATGGCATAAACATGCCTTTCATGGGCGGTTCGCAGAAGATCGATGCCACGATTTGTGCGCGTGGAGATGGGATTATTGTCGGTACTGCTGCAGTCGACCACATGTTGCAAATTTGGGCTCCTTCTTTGAAAATATCTTGGATGGCGAGCGATGGCAAAAAAGTGTCGATCGATGATGAAATCGCTACACTTTCTGGCGATCGTGAAACGCTTCTTGCTATGGAGCGCAGCATCCTGAATTTGTTAGGACAACTCTCGGGAATCGCCACAGAAACGAAACGTTGGTCCGGCCGTGCTCCAGGACAAATCGCATGCACGCGGAAAACTGTATGGGGCCTGCTGGACAAGTGGGCAGTCCATCTCGGTGGTGGTTTGACTCATCGCTTAAACCGTGACGATGCCAAGATGTTGAAAGAAAATGACCTCGCATCAATGCACCAAGACTTGGACACGCATGTAAGCCGCATTGTCGCCTATTTACAAGAAGTATCCGCAGATGATTGCGGTGCTTTCCTTGAAATCGAAGTTCGAGAAGACAAAGAAGCCATTATGGCTGCTGCTGCTTGGGCTCAACGCGAAGGCGATTCACTCCCTAAACTTGTGATCATGTTGGATAATTTTGGTCCTGAACGAAGCCGTGAACTTGCTGCTCAATTGGTTGAGATGAATTTGAGAGACCATATTTGTCTTGAAGCGAGTGGTGGAATTGTCTACGACCAACTTGACGAATGGCACGAAAGCGGAATTGACGTACTTTCTACAAGTGCAGTCAATCGAGGTGTTCAACCACTTGATATTTCGATGATTGTCGATGGCGCTTGAGGGAATATCATGGTCGAAATCGCTGCAGACCCGAGCCACCCGAGGTACCAATCGCTATTGATGCGGCACCGACTCGAACAAGCTGAGAAAAAAGGAATGCTTGCTGGTAGCGCATTAATTGCACATGGTCGAGGTGAGGCTTTCGATTATTTACTTGGAGAACAAACTATTCCAAGTGCATTGATTGCGACACAACATTCCCTGGCAATCTTGTCAGCAGCACAACATCCAGTCATCAGCCTCAATGGTAATGTTGTAGCCCTTGCCGGCAAAGAGGTCCTCCACCTTGCACATCTGCTTCAATGTCCGGTTGAAATCAATATCTTTTACCGAACTCCAGAACGGATGAAGGCATTGCTTGACCATCTGAATGAAATTAAACAACAAGAAGAATTCGATGTCGAAATTCTTGGAGCAGAACCCGATGCGCGAATCCCAGGTCTTGAAGGGCCGCGTGCCAATTGCTCTAAGCAAGGTATTTTCGATTCTGATGTGATTCTTGTACCGCTTGAAGATGGCGACCGTTGTGAAGCTTTAGTGGCTATGGGGAAGACCGTTCTTGTCATTGATTTGAATCCCCTTTCGCGCACTGCACGAATGGCTTCAGTTACGATTGTCGATGAATTGTCGAGAGTGATTACAAACATGAACCGCATGCTACTCTCCAATGAACCGGTTCAACAGGTCAAAAATTATCAAAATTCTCAAACCCTTCAAGAGACGCTTGGCCATATTGCAACTTTTCTATCTTCGAAAGTGTGATTCAGGCCTTTTTTCGGTCTTTGTAGCATTTTCCCGGGAAATCCTTTTTATTCAAGAGAGATGATTATCCATCGAAATGAGCGATATTCCGAACCCCCCTCCCCAAAAACACACATTTGGGTCTTCTGTTTCATTTGATCTTGAAAAGCCTCCTGAACCGAAGCGTCGAGGGAAGAGAGATTTGGACCAAGAAGGAACTGAACACCCCTTGCATGAGCCTTCAAACCGGGGAGAGGTTGTTGATTGTCCGGGGTGTGGTCAAGAGATTTCTGAAGAAGAATGGCTTGATGCATTGGTAGGTTTTGTTTCAGGTGTTCGAGATTTTGAAGTGGGTGATCCAGTTCGAGCACGAATTGTACAAACATTAAGAAATACAGTGACAAATATGAACATGCCGCATCAAAGAGATGTATGGGAATTGAGCGTAGTCGCTCACTTAGTAGAAGAAATTGAGCGTATCGTCCAAGCAGAAACGCTCCGAGTTTCAAACGACGAGGTAGAGGCAAACTTTTCGATTTCCGAAGTTCAAGAAATGCTTCAAGCCACCGAAATTGAGACGCGAAGCGCTATGGCGAACGAAATATGGGAGGATGTCGTGGTTCAGGTGCAAACCGTATTAGAACCTAAATTACGAAAGCAAATCGAACAAGAATTATGGGGCGAGTTTGAAGCGGAACTTCATCGTCGTCAAGAGGCTTAGAACGTGTCTTGCAACTTTGTAGCAAGTCGAGCAGCAATGCTTTCTCCAACACTTGAACACGAAGCAGTGCCACCCAGATCATAGGTGAGTCCCTTTCCGTCTCGCAAATGGTCGGCAACACTTTCGTCGATGAGGCTACCGATTTGAGTCAACTCGTCGTTATTGTTTCTCCGACCTAACCAATTCATCATCAATTGTATTGAATTGATGCTGGCAATTGGATTGACTTTGTTCATTCCTGCGTATTTTGGGGCTGAGCCGTGGACCGGTTCAAAGAATGCATTATGGTCGCCGATATTACCAGATGCGGCCATACCCATTCCTCCTTGAAGAACAGCGCCTAAATCAGTTGCAATATCGCCAAACATGTTTGATGTCACGACGACGTCGTAACTTTCAGGACTTCGAGTGAGCCATTGTGTGAAGGCGTCGATGTATCCGTAATCGAGATCGGTCCCCGGGTAATCAAGAGCCACTTTGTCGAACGTGCGCCGGAACAACTGGCATCCACGGGTTACATTGGATTTGTCAATACATGAAACGCGCTTAACTCCATCAATTGGAGCGCCGTTTCGAGTTTCTGCGATTTCAAAGCCCATTCTGATGAGTCGGTCGCTACCGTGTTCAGAGATTGGACGAGGGTCATACGCAACTTCGCCTTTGAGACCAGGGAACGTCATTTCCGGAGGTTCGTAGGGCTCACGGCCCATGGCTCGGTCTGCACTGCGGCGGAGAAGTGAATGATACAAGCCTTCAGTGTTCTCACGCAAAATAGTCATGTCGACCATTCCTGGTTCCCAAATTTGAGTGAATTTTCCGTGAACCTTGTGTGGGACCCCTTCATAGAGCTTTATCGGTCGAAGATTAGCATACAGATCCAGTCCGCTGCGAAGTCCAAGAATAACCGAGCCACCTGCGAGGTCGCCGTTTGGAAGATGTGCGCCGGGGTATCCAATTGCCCCAAGATACAAAGCGTCGGCTTCGTCACGGCAGAAATCAAACGAACCTTCAGCCCACTCCTCACCAGTTTCAGCATAGAGCTGACCTCCGCATGGAATGACGGTTTGTTCAAACCCTTGATTTGTATGCTGCTCTATCGTATCGAGCATCCGTTGGGCTTCAAGAGCCACTTCACGACCAGTTCCATCGCCAGGTAATATTCCAATTCGATAGTCTGCCATGTTTTTTGGCATGAGCAACCCCTACATGAACGCGCCCCCTTTTACAAAAGGCCACTTCGTTTCATCCCCTTCTGAATTAAAGCCGTTGGCAATACCATGAGGTTTGTGACCATTGGAACAGTACTTGGCGGGAAGTATGAGAGGTGTATTTCGTTTCTGCAATGGAACTCAGGGTCCCTTTCAAACGAGAGGTTTCATAGGCCGTCATTGAGGAGAGTATCTAACATGAGCGACAAACAGCACAAGGTTTCGGAGGGACAAATCGCTGTCGACCAAATGCCGGAGGAAGTTCAACGCTTGGTTGAAGTTATGAGCGGCATTAACCCTGAGTGGGATCTTGAAAAGTGGCTGTCAGACCAAGCGAACATGGCTCTGGAATTAATCACCATCGATCTCACTCGAGAAAGAATGGTCATCGAACAAAGATTGCACAGGCTTGAAGCGATTGGCCGCCGTCTCAATGTACTTGATAATCAAGATACTGACCCCTTCCAGCGGAATATATTCGATTGTTTCGAGCTTAAATCCGACCCGGGTTTGAATGGACTCGGAAAGCGAACTGCAGACAGTGAAGACCGCATCGACCTTACGAAAAATGTTGAAGCCGCAATGCACCCAGCGAGCACCTTTATCGAGTTACTACCCGATGAGGAAAGCGATGACCCACTTCTGGCAGTTGTGTGCCAGATACTGCTCATACACGTTGAAACAGAGATCTCACAAGGGCAACCCTACGCAACCCTTGAAACGATTTTCAAACACTTAAACTCGGGTGGAATTAGCCCGGAGGAAATCGATGAGGCGTTAGACCACTTACTCATGAATGGGACCTTGATTGAAATCGATGACGATTGTTTCGTTCCGATGAACTGATTCCGGCATATTGACACGAAAGCACTTCTTGGACGTTCCATGGCCACCAAAAAAGAAGGCGCAAAGCGGCTTCTCGATACTTTGGATTCTG
>Ga0308021_10001302_pt1 | contig 11384 bp, 9 predicted proteins | sample Neamet351_FD_201296 | JGI IMG/M metagenome (GOLD analysis project Ga0308021, IMG submission 201296) | Marine microbial communities from water near the shore, Antarctic Ocean - #351 | ecosystem: Environmental > Aquatic > Marine > Unclassified | place: Southern Ocean | collected 2014-10-02
ATTATATACAGGTCTTTCATCAGAATCACCTTGTTCCATTGTATGTAAACCACTATCAGAAGAATCTAGCCAACCTACAACCTCAGAACCATTTAAAGATATTCCAACTTTGTTTTTATACCAAGCAATTAGATTAGAACCTTCGTCAGAAGGGCTCCAAGGAGTAACTGTTCCTGTCTTTTTCGTTGATACTAGACTTAGAGCTTGTTTTAAAGCTAACATTATATTACTTGATCATAATAACAAACAGCTAAACCACTTGTTAAAGTTATCGCTGTTACATTAAGAAATAATGTCGTACCCGCTGCGATAGTCGTATGTAGACTTGCTGCTGAACTACCTGCACCTGTTTGAATATTAGAAGCTGCTATTGAAGCTATCACACTTTCTGTTACAAAATAAACTGCATAATAATCTTTTGAAGTCATAGCTGTCGTAGTGATTACATCACATCTATTTTTTCCTAATTGCTCTGTTAAGAGTTGTTGTACGTTTTCTATTGCCATTTTTTTTAATTTAAGATGTATATATATAATTGTTTTCTAGTATGCTTGCTGTTATAACACCGCCTGTTCCTGCACTTGCTGATAATGTTACTAATGGTGTTTCTGTATATCCGTTTCCTGAATTTGTTATTGTTACTGTTGTTATTACTCCACCTGAAACAGTACAAGTTGCCGTTGCTTGTCCTGTGTTCGTTCCTACTATTGTTAAAAGTGGTGCTGTTGTATATCCTGTTCCGCCATTTGTTATAATTAAAGACAATACTTGTCCACCTCTTTCTAAGTATTGTACTTCTTCACTTCCTGCTGTTTCTTCTACGTAAAGTTTCCCTTCTTCAACTTCACCATTTATATTTAAAAGACCTGAAGATGTACTGTTATGAGTTTCTCCATTTACTGCCATTATCCATCCATTACCCTTTTTAGTGACATTACCACTTTCGTCAAGATATTCGTGATTCGTCATTAAAACAGCTACTTTACCGAATTTAATTGGCGGTTTTTTGTGAGAATATATATCATAAGTTGTAGCGAAATTAGTCCCCCCACCCCCTGCTGCTCCACCCGGTAGCGTGTAACTAAACATTTCAACTAAGTTTGCAGCAGCATTCGTTAATTGAGCTATTGAATGAGAAGTAGTTTGTGGATTTGTTGTAATATTTGTGATTCCGAATTCATTAGGTGCAGCGATATTCTGATTAAATGAATAGGAATATCCAACAGGCATAGTTGAAATTACATCAAAAGTAATACCTGTTGAAGTCTGTACACAATTTTCAAATGTTGTATATGGCAATATACCTTCAGGAAGTACTTGTTGTTTTACTCTTATTCCTGATGATCCTAATTGTACTCCGCAACTACTTAGCTGAAAAATTGGATTCACTATTGTAGGAGAATCATCAGTTCCATCTAAATTATCCACATAATAGGCATAGAATACTGATTGTGTTCCTGAAAATACTTCACTTACTAAAATATTTCCTGCAAAATCCGATACTGTAAAGCTACCGAAATCTGCTAATGGTGATAAAGGTGCGTTGCAATTAGTCAAAACAGGTATTACTGTTTCACTTGAACACTCATAAACTTCATAATTCCAATATCCATTTTCCCATAAATCAATTAATCCTAAATACGGATCTTCAGGTTGTTTTACAACTGTATCATTTGCATAAAATTCAACCTTTGTATATCTGTCAAAGACCTCTTGATTCTGTCCAAATGACCACTTAACAGCACCCGACATATTATTAATAAACTTAAATAAATATCTTAAATTAGCAACAGGTAAAGAACGATTAATCCGTCTATCTTCTGTTGTTACATAAAAAATATATTTAGGCTCTTGATATATTGCTTGTAGCATAATAGGTTATAGAAATTAGAGGTTTTTATTTGCTTATCAAAGAAAAAGGTGACAATTAAGCCACCTCATTCAAAAAATATAAAGAAAACAGATAAGGTTTTTAATTAAAATCTACTGTAAAATTACTAAACGCTGTATTGTCAAATGGATCAGTAGTATAATCTGTTACAAATGGAAATGGGATTGGCTCTAAGCCGTCAAACGTAAGAGTGTAACCGTTACGGTCACCCCAAGCTGCTCCTGTGTCCATTGATCCTGCATTTAAAGACATACCATTAGCTGCACCTAAGCAAATAATAGTATTATGATCATTTGATTCAATCACTTCATTCAATTGTGCAAAAATTACAACTTTAGTTTGACCTAAAAGTTTTATTTCATTTTGATCAGCAGCGGTCAATTTATTCATTACTAAATTTACTGTTGGCGTATAAAAAATTGTGCCATTCTCAGTTGAACCTGTAATTGTTTCAGAAACACTCGCTGCACCTAAAGGCATGGTATATCTGTAAATAACAGCGGCGTCAATCATATTAATATCTGTTACTACACCTGCTGCTTGTACTATTCCTGCTGTTTCTATTGGAGTTAGGTATTGATCATAAACCCCAAAATATAGGTAACGAACACCGCCCGAAATACGGGAGCAATCTAATTCTCTACCTTTTGTTAATGCTATACAATGTGCCATGTTATTTTATTTTTTTGGGTTAAGGTAGGAAGGGTTTTTAAGCCCCTCCTTGCCATTATTAATTTATTATGATACTAAGACAACGTCAGCCCCAATACCTACTTGTACGCCACCGCTATAACGAGCTAACAATCTAATGTTATCGCTTCCGTCTAAAGTAGACATGTCTAAAAGATCAATTCTAGAAGTTTGGTCACTCAAAAGATCCGTACCAAAAAATAAGTTGCTTCTTTCTGCTGCAACTAAAGTATCGTTAGTCATTCCGTTACAAACTGCAATTTTAATTCCTTCAAATACTGCGTCATAATCGCCATTCATAGAGTAAGCATTAACATATCCTAATGTAGAAATAGCTGAAATGTATAATCTGTAAGACTTAGGACTCATGTAAATATGTAAGTCTTCTTTCGTGTAAACTGCTGTAGGTATAGCTGCTGTACAGTTTTGTAAATTTTGAATAATGTTTGCTGCTGAAAAAGCCGTTCCTGCTCCACCTTGATTAGCTACATCAATTACAGTATTACCCGCTTGTACTAATCTACCAACTGCACCGCCTGTTACGAATCCTGTAAATTCTCCTGCTGTTGCGTCATTTCCGCCCCAAATAGAAGTTTCTGTTGCATTAGCAATAGTTTCTCCAATATAAGAAATTACATAGTCATCAAAAGACGCAGGGGGTGGTGCGCCTGCTCCTGCTCTCATTTCTAAAGCTTCCCATGAAGAAAGTAAAGTTTGCTTGCATAAGTCTGACTGTACCATTAAGTTCTTAGGCTCTAAAACAGCCTCAGTCATTGTAAGAGTTCCTGCTAAGTTTACATCACAAGTTGCGTCTTGAACCATTGCTGCTGCATTCATTTTTTGTATGTTACTTTTAAATTTGATATTTTCTATCATTGTCAGAAACTCCATAGAGTTTGCTGAACGAAGTGCTTGCGAGATATAAAATCCTGCTGCCTTCCCTGCGTAATTTGATGTTACTGCTAAAGCCATAATTTTTTTTTGTTTTTAGTTATTATATAAATTATAAAGGTATTGTTCCCTTTTTGTCATTTTTGATATTTCTCTTTTAGATAAAGAAACCTTTTTAGTTTCTGTACTAAATTTATTTGTATCTAAAGGAGCAGATGATGGTTGTGCTGCTAATTCCAATTTTAATTTTTCATTTTCTGCTTTTAAGTCCTCAATAGAAAATTCTTTAACTTCTTTAGTTGTTATTGTTTTAGGAAGTGTTGAAGGTGCAACTACTTCTTCTGCCATTTCTTCCGATTCGTCATCACCACCGTCCTTGTCTTTTTTAAGATCTGCAACTGCTATTTCAAGGTTCTCAATTCTTTTTTCCATGCCCTGCCAATCTGCAACGTCTGCTTCTTCTGCCATTTCTTCTTCTTCTACTTCTTCTGTTTCAACCTCTTCCGATTCGCTTTCTATTACTTCTGCAACAACGCCTTCTTCTTCAACACGAAAGCTAACACCCGTATCAAGTTTATATGTTCCAATAGGTAAAAGGATTGTCGTGCCGTCCTCTGTGAGTACCGATACATCAACGCCTGCTTCTAATTCTTCTGCCGTAGAAGTTAAAATAGTGCCGTCCTCTGTTTTTGCCTGCCACGCCATAGCAACCTCAACTTGTTTGTCAAGTCCTAGAGCGACTAATATTTGATCTTTAATATCCATGATTTTTTTTATTTATTTGAATTAGTTATGAGTTCATTTAATGCTTTTAATATTTCTTCAGAACTAGGATTCTTTTCTGCCATCTTTTCCATCTTGTCCGTAAAGTAACCTTCTATGCTCAGCCCTTTTAGTTCGCCTGATTTTATCTTATCCCAAAGTTCGTCATTTTCAATTTTCATTTTAACGAACCAAGTGCCGTTCGGTAAATCAAATCCGTAAAGTTTAGACTTATCTTGATCACCTTCTTTTATCCAAGATTCAACTGTTAAAACGCCTGAAACCCTATCTTGATGTTGGTAAGTTGCTTTATGGTGATTGTTATGTCTTAAATATAATTCACTTGCCTGTCTTACTGTGTCCTTAGAAAAATAAACGTAATAATCTGTATCTGTATTCGGATCAAATCTTACTATTTGTTTGTTCGGTATAAGTGCAGGACTTACTAGCATTCTTTTTTCCTCATCTACTTTTGCAAAAGTCAAATTGTTTTTTTCTTTTCCAAAAAATACAAAGTCTTGTTCAATAGCAGGGCTCGTTACTAAACTTATTGCGTCAATAGCAAGTTCCTGATTATCGTCCTGTATTATTAATTCCACTATTTTTGTTGCCGTCATATCTTCGTAGTAATCTTTGTTGTCCTGTTCACATTCTGCAAGTGAATCATATTCACATGAGCCATTTTTTCCCCATTTAAATTTTCCGTTTTCACACTTTTCGCATGGCATATTAGGTTATAGATTTTAATTAATTCTGTTTGATTTGTTGATTTTTGTAATTTAACATAATATTTTAATTCTAATGTTACCAACCCTAATGTTTCTGTATTATATAATTTTTGATATGAATATACCTTAACGCCTTTATATTTGCTAGTGCCGTCTTAAAATACGAATAGTCTATATAGTAGCCCTACGTCTAATATTAGCTAATTGGTTTTGGCTGTTACTCATTTCGTCTGTTACTACAAAGGCTTTCATTGGTTCAGGTGCAACTCCACCTTCCAAATTAAATGCTCCTGACATCATTTGTGGAGCAGGAGCACCGCCTGAAGCTACAGCACCACCACCCGACCCACCTCCCCCATCTGTCGGATTCGTAGACATAATCTTTGCAATCGCTGCCGCACCCATAACTCCTGTTATTCCTGCTTGAATTGCATTAAAAGGTGGTGGCAAAGTCATAGCTGACATTATACCTTTTTGAGTATTATATATTGTTTCTGCTACTGCAATACCCTTCGCCATATTTGAACCTTCTTCAGCAAAACTACTTGCAGCTGCAAACCCATTTGCTATTGTTGTCTGTTTTGTGTCCTCTATTAATTTGTCCAATTTCTCCTTATCCTTTGCGATTCTTTCTTCTTCCTTAATTTTCGCATCTGCTATTATTTTTGCATCAGCAATATCTTTTTTTACTTGTAAATCTTTTGCATCATCTATTTCTTTTTGAGCTGCTTTTTCTTCTGCTCTTATCTCTGCATTTACTGCTTTGAGTTCTCCCGCAAATCCTTTCATTAAAGCAAAATTAGTTTTCTTTAAATTAAATAAATTTGCTTCCAATTGTGCTTCAGCATTCAAATCTTCTGCATTACTATTACTAAATGAATTTGCTAATTGTTGTTGTCTTAATTTTTCTTCTGCTATTTCAAGATCTATTGCAAGCTGTTTTTTAGATAAGGAAATTGCGTCCTCTGACATTTTTAACCTTTCAACACTTGAAAAATTTTCTACATCTCTAGCATTTGCCCTAAGCTCTGCTATTTCCATTTCTATTTTTGATTTGTCTACTAAATTTTGTCTTTCTTTTTGTTGTAAAGCAAGCAAATCTTTTTCCAATTGTACTGCTTCACCTATTTCTTTTCTAGTTGCTGCACCGAATTCTTTTACTGATTCTACTGCTTTTCCAAATAAATCATCCACTCCCGTTGCCACCTGTACTAAACTTTCGCCAAATTCAGCCGATCCCTCTTTTATTTCTTCCCAATCTAAAGACATCGCACCCTTAATAACTTTGCCTAAAGCTCCAAAACTATCAATCAAGCCTTCTACTCTATTAACTAAATTTGTTTTGATAGCCTGCCATAAATCCTTTACTGCTTGTTGTGGGTTTTCAAAAGCTTCAACCATCCCTTTTCCCATAGAACTTAAAACGTCCTCTAGGTTACCTACTATAATTCCAAGACCTGCGAAAACTTGTTTCAATTTTGAAGCTCCTTCTTCAGTAGAAGTAAAATATTTTCCAAGTGCTAAGACAGCTAACAATAAAGCCCCGATTCCTGAAGCCATAATCCCTGCTTTTATAGAACCGAACATCATTTTTGCAGACTTTCCTGCTGAAGCAAATCCTGCTTTAACTCCATTTAAAGAAACTCCCATCACTTTGAACTCTCCTGCTGCACTTGAAGCGTCCTTTGAAACTTCTCCTATGTTAGACTTAACTTCTGCATTTATTACTATTTTTTCTGCCATAATTTTATTTTTATAAAGTTACCCCTGTTTTTATTTGTGTGAATGTAATGTTACTGCACCATTCTATTGTCATATCTGTTGCACCCCTTACTCGCATAGCAAAGCTAGTTCCACTTACTATTCCTGTAGGCTGCCAACCTGTTACTGTTCCACTATCTTTTATTGAATCTCGTTCTCTGCTTATTGTAACTGTTCCTGACTTATTAATTATAACACCCCTTTCAACCCAACTAGCAAAATCACCAACCGATCCTGCTGCCGTTCCACCTACTCTTACAGCAACTACATCTGCGTGAAAATACATTATAGTATTGTCAGGAATAGCAAATAAGCTATCTGTTGTATTGTTTAAAAAACTAACTGTATTAGTTCCGTTTGGTGTTTGTATTCCATAAATCAAATGAATAGACTGTCTTTCGCCTAAAGTATCTGCTGAAGCATTACCACCTAAGACAATAGAGTTAGTCGCTGTAACCTCACCTAAAGTGCCAAAGACGTTGGCATTGTTTACGTTATTAGCTATCTCATTACTGTTACCGATTATAATGTTATTTCGTGACATTCCTCTAATAGTATTGCTTTCGCCCATTACTAAAGAATTGTTAGTTCCTGTTTCAGTTGAGTTTCCTGCTCCATAAGTCCTATTATTCTCATTTGCTACATTTCTATTAAGATTTGTATTGTATCTAAAAGTAGAACAAGTCCCATCTGCTTTATTATAGGTATATCCATAGGCTTCACATTGATCTTGATTAGGTGTTACATTTTTTGATCCATTTGTAAATATTACTATTCCCAATACTGAAATTGCAGCAGGTCTTACTTTGAACCCTGATAAGTATGGTATTAAATTAGCTAATTCAGGCATTATGGTATAAGTATAAATTCAACTGTTGCCAAGTCGTTTGGCTTGTAGTCTATTCTGTTACATCTAAAAATTCTGTTCTTTATAAAGACAGTGTCGTTGAACTTGAATCCATTAATATCTGAAGGACTTAAATTTACTTTGATTGTCATTATCCTAGTATCAGGATTGTAAAGCTCTGCATAGTATGGCAGCCAATACATATTAAAAAGATTATATGCAGTAGCATTACCTACTCCATTAAGTAACTGACATTCGCCAAAGTGAAAGTCCCTTGTGTCTGTTACATTTGGTGGGGCAGTTACTATTGCAGGTACATCTGTCAAATGACTAAATTGTAAAAACTCATTTTCAGCTGAGTCCCCTGATCCACCATTTTGAGCAGGTACAAAATATGTAGTTGTACTCATATCTACAACTCCATTATTATACATTATTCTAGGGCTATTATCAAAACCTTCTGTAGTATCATCATCAGCATTATAAGAATATAAAGATGGAACTATAAAATCAGGAAATTGACTCATTAAAGGCTTGACTACTGTTGCTGCAAAAGGTTCTGCAATAATTTCATCCAATCCTTCTAGTATGTTGAATTCATTTCCTGCATTGTATTTCTTACTTCCATATAAGTGTCCACCTACTGAATTCTTATATTGATTAAAAGCAAAATCGTCATCATCTTCTACAAACTTGAAAATGGTTTTTTTGTTTAAATCAGCTAAAGGCTCTAGTTTCATTTCTGAAACGTCTATCTTTTCAGTCCAATCGTGCTGAATACTTCTGCTTAATAAGTCAGTTCCTTTTGTGTTATCTATAAAGACATCTGCGTAAGGTTCAATTATAATGTTGTTAGGATTGTTTTCGTCAGGAATAGTTATTAAATTAAACATAGTCATCAATCCTTTTAAAAAATCCCATTGTCCTAGTTCACCTCTTAGTGTTTGAAGGAAAGTATTTGTTGTTGCTATCAATTCTCCTGTTGTTACTAGAAAATAAGTTGCGGCTGATGTTAATGTTATTACAAACTTATTAGCTACGTCTGTTTTAAATTCAAGTTGTAAATAATCTCCTGATTGTAATAGAGCATAAATTTGACCGCTAACATCAGCTAACCCAACAGGGTAATTAGATGAAGAAAAGTCATATTGTTGAAGAAAAGTTCCTGCACTATTATATTGAGCCCATCTTACTGTTAAATTTCCCATTCCTGAAACAACAGATCCTCTCAACTGCCATTGTATTGAATAAGAAGTATTATCATTTGTAGCTGTAAATCTATTATTTGTATTATCCCAACCTATATTTGTAGAAAAGTTTTCGTCATCTAAAGGAACTGTCTGATAACTTGTAGTAGAATACAAAGGTGTTACCGAAACCCCTCCATAAGTACCAATCTCTGAGTCTGAAGCAAAGTCATTACTACCCCAATTAAAGTCCATATACAACTTATGGAAATCAAAAGCCCCGCCACCTGCAAAAGAAGTATTAAAGAACTCAGAAGTATAAGAAAAAGGAGTTCCTTGAAAAATTCTATCTATTAAATACTTTATACTAATAAAAGGTCTAAAAGCACTTTCTAAATTAGGAAGTTTAGGCATATTTCCTGCAGTATATGTAAATTGATGATTCCAATCTACAAAAGGGTACTTTACTGTATTTGTACTTCTGAATCCTGAAGTTGATGGATTTATGAATATATTATTGTTTACCCAACTATCTCTTATACTAGAATAGTCATAATCGTGTTCAAGTTCTGTAAAGTCTAAATCCCTAAATGTTCTATCTTTTAGGAAATCTGCTAGTGCAATTACTTCTGAATAAAGATTAACATTAAAGCTAACTTCACCTAGCTTATCAGTTACATCTAATAATCGTAAGTACCCTTGAAATAATACAAATCCATCTTGTTTTAAAACGCACTTAGTTTTTTTATAAGGGTTAAAGATTACACCATCATAAGATCTTGTTATTTCAAAGATTTGATTAAATATTTTGTTGTTTCTTTTTGTTGCAGGTAAATTAAATGCCTTAGAATATGACTGTACTTGTTCGGCTACATTTTTAAAATCATCTACCGATAAAGTCAAAGGTAAATCTTCATCTTCATATAAGTCGCATATTACTTGCCCATCATCTAAAATACTTGAAGAACCTGAAGGTATTGCTCCAATAACAGGTTGAGTTGATATGGTTGAAATTGTTAAGTTAGAAGAAGCGGCATTATAATAACTTATCATAATAGTCAATTCTGTAGCCGTTGCAAAGAAATTCTTAGATATTTGAGTTACATTTGAATTGTAAGTTGTTGAAGAGCCTTGTAAAATAGCTCCTGAATAAACCCTCACACCTACAAAACCACCTGCTACTGCAACAGGGATATTAATAGTAATTGTATATTGCCCTCCAATAGTTAAATTAGAAAGCTCTTGATATATTCCTGAAATTTCACTTGAATTTCCTACTAATACTAAGTCCCCAACAACTACTGTTGGAAAAGCTATTGATCCTTTTTTAAATCTGTTCCAAGTATTTACTATGCTAGGAGGTGCATTAGTAACTGTATCTAAATATGGATTTGCAGCTGTACTTGTATAAGTTCCTGTATTATCTAAATTCGCAAAGCTGATTCCATTAACAACAACTTCTGTTGGTGAACTTGATATTGTATTGAAATATCCCCCGTAACTTTGAGGATATACTATTAATTGAACGCTCATTATACTGATTGTGTTCTAAGTGTTTTACTCTTTTCAACTTCAAAAGTGTATTGCATAAGTTTATCATTCGCAACTGTCTTTCTAGTGTAGCTTGAAGTTGTAAGTCTTACAGGTACTACATATTGATTAAGTAATTGAGTAGTAGAAACTGTACTTTCAAAACCTTCTAATATATACACTTCAGGACTGTTTATTAGTTCTTCAAACCATTCTGATTCTGCTTCATTCACAAATTCTGTATTCATTTTAATCTTTTCAGTAGCATTTACTCTAAAGGCTTTTTTACCACCTCTGTAACCACTAGGCAAATAGATACTTTCATTCCAAGTTCCTGCTAGTTGTTCGTATGTACTTCCTTTAGTTGATGTAGTCTTAGCTGACTTCATCTTAAAAGTATAGTAATCCCAAGCACCCCATTGATTCAACCAAGTAAGTCTAATAGGCTCGTAACCTTTTAGAGTAGGACAGTTTATATTAATTGTAACTGTTTCACTTATGTCTGCATTAGACGAATCTAATAATCTTACAGTATAGTATGATAAATCTAAACCCATAGCTGTTGCGAAAGCTGAACTCCAATTTTGTAAATTAGCAGGAAAACATCCTATGTGAAGTATTTGTTTTTTTGTATCTGAATCCCAAGTTGTATAGCCACCATTTGCGTCTTTATTTTCTACTGTTTCTGCTGAAATTATACCGTCTGAAGAATTGTAATACTTAAAAGCTACTTCATCTACAGTAGTGGTTGAAGGAAAAGAAGGGTTCGGTGTTGCCATAAAAGACAAAGTTCCATAGTCATCTATGTTTGTATATTGTGTCAAAGGTGCATTTGTTAAAAATTGCCCTTCTATAGCTCCCATATTAAACTTTGCATTGTCATAGCCAAAATGACCTGCAATAAGTTTTAATTTATCTGTATGTTTTAGATAGCCATTAATTAAAGAGTACTGTGAAGAATCTTCTGTATCTTGTACTGATACTGTTCCGTCTGCTGTTGCTGAACCTTCTACTGTGAACCTTATTTTTAAGTATCTTAAAACATTATCATTCAAAGAAAACTTATCTACTAAATGTAAGGGGTGATTAATAATAGC
>Ga0308021_10001304_pt1 | contig 11381 bp, 8 predicted proteins | sample Neamet351_FD_201296 | JGI IMG/M metagenome (GOLD analysis project Ga0308021, IMG submission 201296) | Marine microbial communities from water near the shore, Antarctic Ocean - #351 | ecosystem: Environmental > Aquatic > Marine > Unclassified | place: Southern Ocean | collected 2014-10-02
GTAGGATTTCAACCATTTCATCAATGGTGTATTCCCAAGCTTCTGATTTTTTACTCAATAACCTTGAATAAGAACAAAACTTACAATCAAAAACACAAATATTAGTAGGTTCAATATGAATGTTTTTATTGAAGTAAGTATGGTTTCCATTTCTTGTTTCTCGAATAGCATTAGCTAGTGTGCCTAAAAGAGAAATTGGAGCTTCTTTATAAAGCTTAACTCCTTCTTGTTCAGTTATTCTTTCTTGATTAATAATTTTCGTAACAATTGGTTTTAAACCACTATCCAACTGTTCAATAATCAGGTTAGTTTGTAGCATTATTTAGTAAGAATAATTTTTTCAATATGTGTTCCTTTATCAGTATTAATATTGATAAAATAAACTCCATTTTTATAAGATGATAAATCAATAGTATTTGCTGAAAAATCTTTAATAAATAATATTTCTTTACCAATAATATTTGTAATACTTAAAGTGATGATTTTATCAGCTGAAGCAATATTTAATTTCCCAAGTGTTGGGTTAGGGTAAATATCTAGGTTCTCTAACTGATAATTATTCAATCCTGTTCCAACTGACCCATTACAATTCATACTTAAAGTTGTGTTTTTAAGAGAAGAACGGTAACCATTTAATGTAGCATTCATAACGCCTATTTGACCATTGGTAAACATCCATGAAGTATTAGAATATGCCATAAAATTCTCATCCATATCTAGAACATCAGTATTAAATGCGTTAGCGTAGCTTAAATCATTACATGTATTGTTGTTAGTGCTTGATATAACATTTCCAAAGTAAATGTCTTTTGCAGCAGGAGTGTCGTCAACATTACCATTATCATTATCACAACATTGTAAGGTTCCTTGCGGACCATCGCAGGGACCCTGACCATTCCAAGAAGCTTCAGCAAAGGTGTGGTTGAGTCCTAAGTAATGTCCTATTTCATGCGTTGCAGTTCTTCCATCACTACTTGATGAAGCAACTCCAATAGTCCCGAAATACTGATAGTCAATTACTAATCCATCTTTCCAAGCATTCCAATTTGGTAGTCCTGGTAAGTAGGCGTATCCTAATGTTACTCCCCCTCCTCCAGCGTTACTCAGGTTACATACCCAAATATTTAAGTAGTTTGAAGGAGGCCAAGCATCTTTCCCTAGTGTTGAAGCTTTCTTCATGTCATTACTTTCAGTATCAGCATCAAAAGATAATTTTGTAGTTGAAGTCCTTGTAATTCCATTTGTAGGGTTCCCATCAGGATCAGTAGTTGCTAGGCAAAATTTCATATCAGGATTTCCCCAATAATTTAAGAATGTATTTCTTGGTGGATTTGGATATTCAGGATTAGTTTTACTGTAATCTTCATTTAATACTCTTAATGCATCTTCAATCTGTGCATTAGAGATATTATTTCCTTGCCCTATTTGTGTGTAACTTGATCTATGAACAATGTGAACAACTACAGGAATATTAATTGTATTTTTTTCTTGTGAATTATTTTGTATCCATATTTTATTTTCTGCAATTACATTTGCTCTTCCTTTTGCATAATCAGGGTTGCTAATAAGTTCCTTTTCGACTAATGAAGTAGATATACATTTTTTTAAGTTTTCTTGAGCAGTAATCTGTAAGTTTAGGAGTACAGAGAAAGAGAGAATTATTATTTTTTTCATTTGTTAATTATTATTTTTTGATTATATTGTTTTTTATCTGTTTCAATTAATATTTGGTAAACACCATTGTTTAAACGACTTAAATCTATTTTGTTGTTTACTATTCTAGTAGATAAAACAGTTTGACCTAGGTTATTTAAAATGCGCGCGAATATAGGAGTATTGTTGATTGCTAAATTATCATTTATCCATAAGTTTCCGTTAGTTGGATTTGGGTGTAATTTAAAGTTATCATTCTTTTCAGCTATTGTTGTATTACCAAGGCAAAAATAGGATGTATCAGTAAAAGTAAATGGTGCGTTTTGTGCGTATTGATTATTTCCAATACTAGATGAGATTGTAAAACTTCCATTTCCAAAATTGCAACAAAATCCATCTCCCTGACTATCATTAATTACAAATTTATAACACTCGTAAGCTAAGCAATAGTTACTTTGATAAAGTGTATTGTTTGTTAAACTATCTCCACTATCTATAATGTTATTATTATCATCAAGCAATACCCAAGAAGTTTCTAATGCGTAATTATCAGTCATAAAATTAAGCTGAACTTGTTCGCCATTGATAGAGGAAAAAATTAATGTTTCCTTATCATTACTTGGATTTATATCTGCAGAATTGTTAGGGTATTGGGTGCTAACATTTAATAAGTGAGAAGTACCTGTACTACTTAATGCTGAAAGCAAAATAGTGTCTTGTTCATTAGTTTGAAGGTCTCCGTTCCAGCTATAATAGATGTTGTTGTTATTGTTGATGTTGTATTTAATAGTAACAGAATTCAAGTTAGTTAGTCCATAATTTTTAAGAACTACTTTTGGGTAAATAGGACTTGCGCAATTTGTGTTCTGATTATTTGGTTCAATAATGGAAATAATTCCTGCATCACTGTTGGGAATAGTTGTAGGAACACAACCATTAGAGGTAAGTAAGCCAGTTCTCCAATTACTTATGCTTGACCAAATTCTATCCTTTTGTCCCTCAGTAAATGAATTCATGCAGGCATCATTGGTGTAGTCCATAAAGTTCATAAACATATCGCCTGTGTTACTACAGCTTATATAAGGGTGTATTTTACAACCAAAGTTTCCTTGTTCTTGTATTGGAGTATCGTTTACATAATCGTTACCACAACTATTGTCTCCCCAAATATGATATAGGTTAAACCAATGTCCAACTTCATGGGTGGCTGTACGCCCTAAATCATATGGATATATTGCAGTTCCTGTTGTTCCGAAATGCTCAAAATCAATAACTACTCCATCAGTATTGGTGTCACCTGCTGCAGGAAATTGTGCCCAACCAAGTATTCCGCTTTCTATTTCGGCTACCCAAATGTTTAAGTATTTTTGAGTGTTCCAAGCAGTACTTCCTCCTAGTGAGTCATAATAAATTGCATCTCCGAAAAGTGGAAAGAAATTAGTCGTAGTTTGCTTTCTTATAATGCCATTAGTTGGATTCCCGTTAGGAGATTGTTGAGCTAAACAAAAGTTAACTTGAGTGTTAGATACTATTGGTAGAAAATCAGCAGGTGTATTAAAGGCATCAGCATTGGTTCGCGTAAAATCCTCATTAAGTACATCTAGCTGACTTTGAATCTGAGCATTTGAAATATTTTCGTTTCCGTTTTTATAAACTATATGTACTACAACTGGTATAGTAGTATTTATTCCTTTTTGAATTTGGAATTTTGTAGTTTGATTTTCTAATTTTAAACGACTTTTTTTTGCTTCAGGGTTTGTCTTATAGTATTTGTTGAGACGCAAATTACTTCCGCAATTCTTTTCTTGTGCGAAAAGAATTGTACTTGTGAAAAGAAATAAAAAAAATAGTTGTTTCAAAATTAAGATTTAGGATTGCAAATTTACTGAAAAATCATTGATTAATCACTACCAATAAATTCATTGTCAGTTAGGGTTTTTAAATAGGAAACTAAATCCATTTTTTCTTGGTTTGACAATTGCAAACCAACACCTAATTTTTTCATTAATGGATCAACAGTTGTTGAATATTTTCCTCCAGAATCATAATGTTCAACAACTTCTTCTAAAGTAGCAAACCTTCCGTCATGCATATAGGGTGCGGACACCTCAATATTTCTTAGAGTAGGTGTTTTAAACTTTCCATTATCTGAAGCGTTTGATGTAACTTTTGCTCGTCCAAGGTCAGTAAAAGGCTCATTGTCCAATCCGTTATTATGAAACAGATTATCCATAAACATATTCGTGCTATGACAATGAAAGCAATCTCCTTTTTCTGTGTTAAATATAGCATAGCCATTTAATTCTGAAATAGTAAGTTGTTCTTCATTGTTTAGATATCTATCAAGTTTACTATTTGTAGATATAAGTGTTCTTTCAAATTGAGCAATTGCTTTTACAACATGATTTGAATCAATATAATTAATATTAAAAGCCTGCTTAAATAGAAAAGGATAATCACCATGGGAATTTAGCGCTAGTTCTACATTCGTCCAAGTATTATTCATTTCAAGAGGATTTGTGATTGGCTCAAATGCTTGATCTTCTAATGTTGAACTTCTTCCGTCCCAAAAATTTGAAGTATTCCAGCCTGCATTAATAATAACTGATGCATTTCTATCCCCAATTAATCCATCAATTCCTGTGCTAAATTGATTTGTATCGCTAAATCCAGCTGATTGTAAATGACAACTTGCACAAGCCTGCATTCCATCACCACTTAATATTTTGTCATGAAACAATTTCTCCCCTAAAGCAATACCCTCAACTGTCATGGGATTGTCAGATGGAATTTGCATGTCAGGAAATCCGTATGGGATTTCAATGACAAATGGGGTAGAGCTAAAATAGATGCAACTCCCATCTTCAGTTACCGCATTTGAATTATAATTTATGGCAACATTATCTGTACATCCACTAATACTAATAGGAGCTAAATCTTTTTTGCAAGAAATAAGTAAAATAGTACCTAATACTAGATACAGCAATTTTTTCATATTTCTTATTTATCTATAGTGACAGAGAAAACATCTGTTGCTCCATTCATTTGAATATCCATTTGCATCATCATATTCATCATTATTCCCATCCCGTAACTAGAAAATTCTATCTTAGGTGAGTTGTACCAATTGTTTAATTCCATATTTATATTTGCAGATACATTCCCTAAATCATTATCTACTGTTAAAGAAATATTCTCTACATGATTAAATGAATAATCACCACCCATTGTACCACCTGTGTGTGTATTATAGAATGTTGAATCATTATTATAAGCTCCTTCAAATTTCATGTAATGATACCCTCCTCCATTTGGTTCTGGCCAATACATTGTAGTATGAAAATCCTCATTCACATATTCGTTAGAATTATTTTTAGCAGTATCGAGCCCCATGTCAAATGAGATTGATGTATAATCATTATTTGAAACATCATTATAGGTAAAGCTAAAAGTTGATTCATCTGTGATGTCAATAAAATGAACCTCATCTAATAATAAACTGCTACCATTTTCAGTATGCAAAGTTATGTCAGATATAAGATATTTTAGAGTCTGAACATCATAATTTTCTCCAGCTTCATTAATGTAAGTCATACTATTAGTCATTAAGTCTGCACCGCTAACTGTATGAGTAAAATTGATAGTTATGTCTGTTGCTTTTGCTTTATCTTTATCACAAGATGTAAACAGGAAAGCTATTGCTGAAATAAGTAGAAGTATCTTTTTCATTATTATGATTATTAATATTATTCGCAAATTTAGGAATTTTATTAGCCTTTTAAATGATTTCCACTCTTCAATATATCCTAATCTTATGCATTCAAATATTGTTGGTAATTTCCATGTGCGAGTATTGTTATTTTTAAAACTAAATATTCATCTTTGCTTTTCATGTTTAGTCCCTTAAAATACATTGATGTTATTTTGCCTTTACCCCTTAAAGGTACATTTACTTATAGTACTGATCAAGAGGACTTATTGGTAGGGCAAAGGGTAGTGGTTCAGTTTGGGGTGCGAAAATTGTATGCTGCTATTATTAAAAAGGTACATGATATAAAACCAAGTGAATATGAAGCAAAGCCTCTTTTGGCTGTTTTGGATGAACCTCCTGTTGTAAATAGTATTCAGCTTAAATTTTGGGATTGGATAGCTTCCTATTACATGTGTAACTTAGGGGATGTAATGCATGCAGCCTTACCTTCTTCCTTAAAGTTGGCTAGTGAATCCAAGGTGATAGTGCATCCTGATTTTGATGGGGATATTGAGTACTTGAAACCAGAAGAGAATTTACTGTTGAATGCACTTAGCCATCAAGAAGAGTTAAACATAGCTGAAATAGCTAAACTGATTCCGATTAAAAATGTGTTCTCCTTTATTAACGAACTTATCCGTAAGGAAGTGGTGCAGATAAAAGAGGATTTGCACGATAAGTACAAAGAAAAAGTAGTTAAAATAGTTCGCTTTATAGCGAGTGATGAATTATTAGAAAATATAAAGTTAAGTGCTAAGCAGTTGGAATTTGTTGAAACTTATCAGAAATTAAGTACTGAAAATCCTACTAAAAAATGGATAGTTTCTGACTTGTTAAAACAAGTAGGGTTGAGTAGAGCTATTTTTAATGCTTTAGTGAAAAAAGAAATCTTTATAATTGAACAAGAAGGGATAAGTCGTTTGTTAAAATCGAGCCAAGAGTTAATTGAAGATAAACAATTGGCGGACTTTCAGCAAAAAGCATTAGAGGAGATAGAGTTAGCTTTTAATGAAAAGGAAGTATGCCTTTTGCATGGTGTTACTTCATCAGGAAAAACAGAATTATATATAAAGTTAATTGAACAGCAATTGAAACAAGGGAAGCAGGTGTTGTATTTGTTACCTGAAATTGCTTTGACTACCCAAATTATTAAGCGTTTGCAGAAACATTTCGGGAATAAAGTGGGGATTACTCATTCTCATTTGAACAATGGAGAGCGGGTTGAGGTTTGGAAAGCAGTACAGGAACAGGATAAGAAAAAAATGCAATACCCAATTATGTTGGGAGCTAGGTCAGCTTTGTTTTTACCTTTTAATAATTTAGGACTTATAATTGTGGATGAGGAACATGATTCCTCTTTTAAACAACACCAACCTGCACCGAGATATCATGCTAGGGATGCCGCTATTTATTTGGCTCACTTGCATAAAGCAAAAGTGTTATTGGGTTCAGCCACACCTTGTGTTGAGAGCTATTATAATGCCAAAACAGGAAAATATGCTTTAGTGGAAATGCATACTCGTTTTGCTGGTATTGCATTGCCAAAAATCCAAACGATAGACATACGCAAAGCTCATCTTAAAAAACAGATGACCCAGCAGTTTGCACCCAAAATGCTAAATGCTATTACTGAAACTTTAGAAGCAGGAAAGCAAGTAATTTTATTTCAAAATAGGAGAGGGTATTCACCAGTACTTAGTTGTGGTACTTGTGCTTATACACCTAATTGTAACGCTTGTGATGTGAGCCTGACTTATCATAAATGGAACAATCAGTTAAAATGTCATTATTGCGGATATACTGAGCAAGTTCCAGAGTTTTGCCCTAGTTGCACCGCTAAGGATTTTAGTGATAAGGGTTTTGGTACTGAGCAGATTGAAGAAAGTTTAAAAGAATTACTACCCACTTATGTAACTAAGCGTATGGATTATGATACCACAAGGGGAAAAAATGCACATCAGCAGATAATTACTGACTTTGAACAGGGTAGAATTGATATATTAGTAGGAACACAAATGGTGACTAAGGGTTTGGATTTTGATAATGTTGCTTTGGTGGGTATCTTGAATGCAGATAGCATGTTACATTTCCCTGATTTCAGAGCTTACGAAAGGGCTTTTCAGCTTATGATGCAAGTTTCAGGTAGGGCAGGTAGAAAAGGTAAGCAAGGTCAGGTATTAGTGCAAACCTATGATGAAGAACATGAAATGTTTGGGCTGCTAAAAGCAAATGATTATACTAGTTTTATTCGTCAGCAAGTTCAGGAAAGAAAGCTGTTTTCTTATCCGCCTTACAACCGTTTAATTGGAATTACTTTAAAACATAAAAACCAAAGAAAATTGGATGATACAGCAACTGCTTTAGTGGGTCTAATGCGTAAGAGTTTTGGCACTAGAGTTCTGGGGCCTGAATATCCTGCTATTTCTAGGATACGGAATTATTACCACAAGAATGTATTGTTAAAAATTGAGCATGAAGCTTCAATTTCTGAAGCTAAAAGTATCTTACATACGATTATAGAAAAAATGCAAAATCATTCTGATTATAAAGCAGTGCGTTTCATTTTAGATGTTGATCCTGTTTAGTTAAATAAGTACTTTGATGTAACAAACAAGTGCTTTGATGCAATTTACGATTACTTTGATTGCTTTTACAACTACTTTGATTGCATTTACAACTACTTTGATGCAAAAAACAAATACTTTGATGTGATTTACAACTACTTTAATGCGATTTACAAACACTTTGATTTCCAAATATGAAAAAGTGTACTAGAGTAAAATGATTCTTTATTGTGTTAAATATTTTGTTTACCTTTGAACTATGAAAAGGATAGCTTTCACATTAATAATGTTTTGTGCTTTTACCATTAAGGCACAAGTAAACCTAGTGCCTAACCCTAGTTTTGAGGATACAGCTGGTCTTATTTACCCTAATGCTCCATTGTTTATGGATAATGTTTTAAATTGGTATTTACCAAATAATACTTCTACTGAATATTATAATGAAGATTATGGTACTGCTCCTTATATTTTGTCGTGTTGTTATCATTATGCAAGAACTGGAAAAGCTTTTGTAGGCTTAATTGCTAGCCCTACTACAGCTAACATGAACTATAGAGAGTATATACAAGTAAGGTTAAACCAACCCCTTGTTGCAGGTAAGCAATATGCTGTAGGCTATTATTATTCTATTGTCCAGGGAGCTAGCCCTTCAATAGCAAACAGCCTAGGTTTTAGGTTTTCTTACGATACCCTTTCTTATCCTTCTTGGTTTTCAACTCCACCTATAAATTATGATGAATATTTTGGTGTTGATTCACTAAGTTATATGGATACTAATTTAGCTTTAGTATCGGCTATTAGTGTTGGTGGCGACACTAATGCATGGTATCCTTTGCAAACTACTTATACTGCTGTAGGGGGTGAGGAGTATTTAACCATAGGGAATCTTTATGGGGCAGCCAATACTAACCATATATATATTAGCACTCCGCCAAATCCAATAAACCAAATTACAAGCTATTATATAATTGATGATGTATATGTATTGGATATAGAACAGTTGCAAGATACCGATTTGGTTTATATAGATACTTTTAATGTCGGTGCCCCAATAACCTATAATTGTATAGAAAATTCTTGTACAGACCCAGCTAATGCTACAGGTATATACTCCACCTTAGCCGATTGCCAATTTGTTTGTGGTGTAAATGGGGTAAAGGAGGAACAAAGTACTAAGCAAATAATAAGCGTAATTGATGTATTGGGTAATGAGAGTAAGCCTAAGCCAAATGTACCTTTGTTTTACCGATATAATGATGGTACTGTTGAGAAAAGAATTATTATTGAGTAAATGTCTATGCGAGTGTAATGAAGCAATCTATTCTTCTAGTTGTAATTAGATAGCCGTCAATCCTGTGTTTTATTGCTTCATCTCTGTGTTTTATTGCTTCATCTCTGTGTTTTATTGCTTCATCTCTGTGTTTTATTGCTTCATCTCTGTGTTTTATTGCTTCATCTCTGTGTTTTATTGCTTCATCTCTGTGTTTTATTGCATCATCTCTGTATTTTATTGCATCATCTCTGTGTTTTATTGCTTCATCTCTGTGTTTTATTGCTTCATCTCTGTGTTTTATCGCTTCATCTCTGTGTTTTATCGCTTCATCTCTGTGTATAGATTATTGAAACTACTAGAGTAATAACTATAAACAACAAAAGCTACTCTTTCGAGTAGCTTTTGCTCAGTATTAAGACAAATTATTTCACTAAAATCTTCCCTTTTGGTTAAACTTATGTAAAGTAAATAATATTCAATTATCTATTTACTTTTAAAACTTAGGATGACAGAAAAAAGAACTCTACCAAATGGTTGGGTTTTTTATTTACAAGCATCCCAAATGCTATCCTTTGGGGCTGGAGCAACTATCGTTATGGGTTCTTTTTTTACTGGGTGCAAAAACTCTAGCTTTTGAGCTAACAAATGGATGCTTGCGTCTTTGTTACTTCTTTTAGCACCATACTTCAAATCGCCTTTAATGATGCAACCTATATGTGCTAATTGTACTCGTATTTGGTGGTGTCTTCCAGTTTTTGGTTTTATCTCCAAATGAAAAAAATTATCTAACTTTTTAAGCAATTTAAAGTCCAATATGGCATGTTTACTATCCGTTCCTTTAGTAACATAGGATTTGTTCTGCTTTTGGTTTTTTTGTAAATAATTCTCTAGCGTTCCGGAATCATTTGCTGGTGCATTTTCCACCACAGCCCAATAAGTTTTTTGTACTTGCTTTTCACGGAATTGCTCGTTCATACGAGTTAGTGCCTTGCTTGTTCTGGCATACAAGACTACTCCTGAAGTAGGGCGATCCAACCTATGGATTGTTCCTAAAAACACCTCTCCAGGTTTGTTGTATTTCTTTTTGATATATGCTTTTACAAAATCGGATAATGGTGCGTCACCTGTTTTGTCTCCTTGTACTATGTCACCCGATTTTTTGTTAATCGCGATTATGTGATTGTCCTCATATAATACCTCTAACATTAGTATTGTTCTTTCTCATTAGGGAAATCAGATGATTTTACATCCGAAACATAGCCTTGTACAGCTCCTGTAATCTCATCAGACAAACTAAGGTATCTTCTTAAAAACCTAGGGTTGAACTCGTGTGTCATTCCTAACATGTCGTGTAGTACAAGTACTTGTCCGTCAACTCCACCTCCAGCTCCTATTCCAATAACAGGAATGTTTATGCTTTCTGCTACTTTCTTGGCTAATTGGGCAGGTACTTTTTCTAATACTAAAGCAAAGCATCCGGCTTGTTCTAATAATTTAGCGTCAGATAATAGTTTTTCGGCTTCTTCTTCTTCTTTAGCCCTTACTGTGTAGGTTCCGAATTTGTAGATGGATTGAGGGGTAAGTCCTAAATGTCCCATAACAGGAATTCCTGCAGTTAGTATTCTTTCAACCGATTTTATAATCTCACTTCCTCCTTCTAACTTTACTGAATGTCCACCACTTTCTTTCATAATCCTAATTGCTGATGAAAGGGCTTCAAATGAATTTCCTTGATAAGAACCAAAAGGCATGTCCACCACTACTAAAGCTCTGTTAACGGCACGCACAACTGATGCTGCATGATAAATCATTTGATCTAGCGTAATAGGTAAAGTAGTTTCATAACCTGCCATTACATTGGATGCTGAATCACCAACTAAGATGACATCAATTCCTGCTCCATCAATAATTTTGGCAAGGGTATAATCGTAAGCGGTAAGCATGGAGATTTTTTCTCCATTTTGCTTCATTTCACCAAGGGTATTAGTGGTTACTCTTTTATAATTTTTTTTGGCTACTGACATTTTTTATTTTCTAAGGGTTACTACAAATGCATTAGGGTATCCTAAAGCTGCAACTTTGTTTTTGTGTGCTGTTGCTTCTTTTGGATTTTTGAATTGTCCTGAAAGGTAAACAAAAG
>Ga0308021_10001307_pt1 | contig 11374 bp, 12 predicted proteins | sample Neamet351_FD_201296 | JGI IMG/M metagenome (GOLD analysis project Ga0308021, IMG submission 201296) | Marine microbial communities from water near the shore, Antarctic Ocean - #351 | ecosystem: Environmental > Aquatic > Marine > Unclassified | place: Southern Ocean | collected 2014-10-02
CGTCCGATTGAGCCGAACCACCAAGTAGACCACGCCTTGCAAGTGCAAACTTTAACTCTCTACCGGCATCAAGCGTATCCTCTTGCAACTCTGGCAGAAACTTGTTTTCAACTTTCGATTGGACATCATCCAAAGAAGCTTGCCTATCAGAAGTTAGACTCTTCGTGCCGTTATCAAAAAATAATCCGTTAATAGCATTAATGCTTGAATTTACGCGACCTCGTCTTGCCGCCTCTCTTTCTGCCGCGCCACCATCTCCCCCGCCGCCACCTTTACCCATAACCTACTCCTTTGTTTTTCCGAAAACCAAAACGTCATAACCGTCAGAGGAAAATCCCTTCAGTTGACCGTCTTGCGTTAGACCGATTCTTTGAAGCCATTTATGGGCATGATGCCGCCACCCTATAGACTCAGCTTGAATTCTGTGAGCCGTTTTTTGTGCAAACATTACTTCCATTAACCCAATAATAAACTTTGTCGTAACCCACCAATCTCTACGAGAAATTTCATTTGTTGCTATAAGCCATATAGTCGCAACTCCGGGGTTTCTGTAAAATGTGCCGCCAACCAATATAGGGTTTTCATTCCTATTCCGAATCGTATAAGACTCGCCATCCTGTTTCATTATGTCCATCGCTACGCCGTCTTTTGTCGATGCAGAAGAAAGAGACACCGTTTCTTTGAAGCACTCCTCTCTCATATTGGAACAGACAAAAATACAGTCTGCAAGCGTCATAGGGGAGACAGGAAGGCTTTTAATCATAAGCTCCTCAAGTTCTCGTAAACCATACTTAGAGCGTCAAGTTGGAACTCTTCATCATTACTATTTTTAACTAAAGGCGATAATGAAGTTGAGGCAATCTCGACAGGGGCTAGTTCCCCTGGCCTTGTGTCACCCGTCAAAGTTATCGTTTCCGTGAATTCAGTTTCATCGCGGGGATCAAACCTAAAATTTAAATCTATATCGCCGGTAGATACAGAATCAACACCGCGCCACATCTTCATAACTCCGGGTTTTTTCGCATCAAAAAAGGCAAAGCCGATCTCACATTCAAAAGGAGTCCCTACTGTGTAAGTTCCAGTGGCATCATTACCTACAAAGGCCACAGATATGTCGAAAGTATTAGTCGTTACCGAAGAAATTGTATTCGTTCCGTTATAACTTGTTGTCCCTGCTATAGTTACTTTGTCTAAGTTTGCTCTGCCATGAGCCGTGGAGGTTACGGTGGTTCCACCTGAACCGTTAGTAGCGAAAACTGTTATTGTTTTCCCAGTCTCGACACCATCTAAATTCAGAGTGTCATCGGATTTATAAACATTGTTTCCGCTACGATAATAAACTTCACCGTCAAGAACAGCCGTGTCATGAATCGTCCAAGGATATTCATATTCACCCCATGCTGAAATCTTAGCTGTTCTTGAAAACGTGAAAGTGTAAACAGTGGAACCAATCGCGCTCATATACTGCCCCAGCTTAGGATTAAATATCCCTTCTGGCGCATGAGTATCAGCAATTGGTAAAAGAGGCTGGATTACTTCATCTATCGGGCTACCAATATCAAATTCAGCTTGGTTCCCAGTCAGCGCGGCCTCAGATATAGACCTAAACCCGTAATCAGAAAGGAAATATAAATCCTGAAATAAATTAGCAATACCGCGATGGTAGCGAGTAGATGAACCCGGTAAAAGTTGACTGAAAACATGAAGTGCAGGATCAGGGTCAACCGTCCACAGTTGCGCTCCATCCTTAAAAAAGACAATTAACTTGTTCACCTGATACTGTCCAAGCGCAAGTGATTCATCGGCTCCACGCTGTTTTAGCCCAACAGGGAGAAAACCAGCATCTTGCGAGGTCGTCCAGTCTCTAGGATTTCCAGTTGCAGAAAAAGCAACAGTGTCGCCGTTGATTGCCCATATTTTACTTTCAATTTTAACAGCGGCCTTACTTTGTGGGCAGTTCGGGTCAGTAATTTTTGTGACTGTAGAACCGTCAAGGTAATGATGAAGGATCGTTGCGTTTGTGTACTCAATAACGGTATAAAGAAAGCCGTTAAATACATCGCCAAAATGAACCTTTGTCACATCAACGGTAGAAGAAATTAAGGCCGTCCATGAGTCAGCCAACGTATGACCAGTTAATGCACCGAAAGTTACCTGTACACCTTCTTGCAAATTCTGGACAAGTGCGGTTATCGAAACTCCTGTCGTAAAAGCACCTGAGTCTTTTTTCCATTTAAAAGTATTCGGGTTTAACTCCCATGTACCAGTCGCATCATCAGCAATAAATGCTACCGAAATATTATAAGTGTTAGCCGTGACACCAGAAATACTATGCGATCCGTTATAACTCGTTGTACCAATAATGGTTAAAAGATTCCCATTCGACCGTCCATGACCAGTAGAAGTAACAGTGGTGCTAGTAGCACCGTTTGCCGCAAAAACTGTAATTGCTCCAGTTACAACACCATCAATAACTACAGTGAAAGTCGGCGTTCCAGCACCGTTGTAACTACCGCCAGATGATAAATCGTTTAACCCAGAACCAGTAAAGACGGCGGGATTGACGTTAGAACCAGATACCTGATGGGCTTCAAATAATGCGTTAGAATGAGATATGCCCGTAGCTTCAGTAAATGTATGAAGCTTACCAAGTCCGGGAATAAGTCCGGTTGTTCCAGTTTCTAGTTTTGCAATAAGGGATGTCCCTGGACGCTTACGAATAGCTTTACCAGTAGTCACATAACCATTTTTTAATTCCCGCAACCTATTAGCATCAGCAACAGAAGCCCCTTTGCGTAAGTCTTTGCCCAGTCCGAAATCCTGAAAAGTAATTACCGGCATCTATATGTCATCCGTATGAACGTGCTGTTGAGGATACGCTTCTGTAATGGGTAGGCGAGAATACCGCTTGTTACCCATGCCTTTAGACTTAAGCCTTTGCATCAAAGCGTTTAATTGCTGAATATAAATATCTGAGTCCGGGTGTCCGTAATGAGACTTTGCGTTTGATAAGGCATGAAGGAAAATTAAATCCTCATCAATAGTTGCCCGGTCGTTGTCCTGCGTGAAACGTCCCAAACGCTTAACGTGTTCCAGCCATACAAAATAACTATTAGAATCAGGAGAAGGCCAAATTTCTATATTACCTCTACGCTCAAACCTTCTTGGATGGCTTTGAGGTGTTACGAAATTGTCATGCCCTGTATCAATACCCTCAACTAACGGATATATATTCGTAGTCGTTGAACTCGTATCTTGCACCACCACTGAAATAACACGATCTGGATCAACGTCATCAGGCCAATCATAGGTGGTCTGGCCTTGGTTAGTCTGTGTAGTCTTGTCAACTTCCGTCAGAAATTTCCAGTCAAACTGCCAGTAAAGTTGTACCTGGGCATTTCGTAGAAAACTATCAATGATGGAATTGTTAGGCCCGGACTTCGCCCCCAAAGAGGCGAAGCCTAAACGATCACGAAGTTCCTGCCGCAACTCCCCTAGTGTCCTCTTGTTCGGTAACGACATTCAATCCAGCCTTTCTTGCGAGGTTTAAAAGCATCACTTTATTTGCCATTGCCGTGAAAGAAACTTCATTCTCCTTCAGCAATTCTTTTAATTGGCTAGTACTTAAAGCTACCAACCCGTCCATATCGGACTTGGCTAATTCTTTTTTTGTTGGTGGAGCGTAAACTTTGCGCTCTAGTTCAACCGTATATTTCTTTTTTCCTTCTTGCTCAAGTCGGCCTTCTTGTCTAGGACCGAAAACATATTCTGCCCAAGTCATTCTGATCTCAGGGTGCATACCATAAGTTCCCGCCATCCTGTCAAATTCTTCCTCGTATTCTATTTCTTCAACGTCATAAGAAATATCATCACCTTCAATTTTGTATTTTTTGCCTTCAGGGAAATAATGCTCTTTGCGCTTATAACCTTCAACAGACCCCTCACCATAAATTGCTTCTAAAATCTTTACTTCATGCTCATAAATATTCTTAGGAATTCTGGTCTGCATACCCTTATAAATAGTTACATCGCATTTCTTTGCTAACATAAATCCTCCGAAAGTTTAAAAAACGGTGGGGCCGCGAAGCCCCACCATCCATTACACTATGCGATAGTAAGAACCGCATGAGCGTTTGAGCGAGTCATCGCCAACGCACCACGCCATGTCATACCGAAGTAGTGCTCGTATCGGTCGTAAGGGCGGGGCGGCTTGCGAGAAATCTTGCCTTGAATTTCCTTTAACTGCATGAAACGGGTATTGATGAAATAACATCGCTTTGCGAATGTTCCACCCAAGTCGTCAAAGGTCGGGTTCCAAACCATCGGAACACCTTTAAACCGAACAACTTCTGTGCCACCTTCAATCGACATCTGATCGCCAGCCGAATAATTGACCTGACCATAAGTTTTCAGAAGGAAGTTTCGGTATCCATCATAAAAATCAGAACCAACCATGATGAAATTTGGACGACCACCGTTCTTAATGCAGTTACGCCACTCAATTTCCATCTTGTCGATAATGGTTCCAGTCGTGGTTGTCGTGGTCAAGTTAAGAGAGAAGTTATTTCTCCACCAGCTATTCCCAGCAACAGACCTGTCGATTCCACCAACCGTACCAGTGGTAGGATCGGTTGCAACTAGATGATCCAGACCTTCAATGTCATCCGTACCAGCAGAACCATCTTGTATAAGCTTTTTGTCAAACTGCTCATCAAACCCAAGGTCCATTACTTCAATTTGTTCTTGAAACAAGTTTTGAAGCTGAACGCGCTCGGCCTGTGAATTCTGAGCCGGTTTTTTATCATCCAGAAGGCTAATACCATTCTGAATTAAACGATCCTCTTCAATTGCGAAACCATCATGTGCTGATCTCCAAGGAAAGGAAGCTTGTTCAATCGTTGAACGATTGTTGTATGAAACTTGCTGTCGTCCGTTGAAGAACTGAAAGTTCGACTGGTATCGGTAGCGAAGCTGAACAACCGCGTTTTCTTTACCACCTGGCATGGAACCTTTGGTCTTCATCATTTCCTTCAACCAAGGGCGTTCATGTCCAATCTGATCCACGCTTTTGTTTTTTAAATGAAAATCAAGCGCGGATTTTCCTGCTATTGATAACTGATCTACTGTAAATGGCATTGCAATACTCCCGAATAATAATCGAAATCTAACGCCATGTTGCTCATAGCTTTATCTGCATGAACTAGCCATCAAGGGCTTGGTTCATGGCCTCCAACATTGTTTGAGGCACTTGACTTCCCGCAGACGCACCAGACGAGACAACCGGATTAGAAGCCGATTTTTTGTTTTCAATACGTTTGTCGGAAGATGTACCCATGACTCCATATAGATGCTTTACCACTGAAACCCACTGAGTAGGGGGATACCCGGACCGAATAGAATCAACCATTCCCATAAGTTTTGAGTTTTTATGGCTAAAATCAATATCAGTTTTTTCCATTGATTCCATAAAAACGCCAACGCTATCAAGGGCAGTTTTTCTTTCAACTCCTGCGGCCTCTTCTTTTTGATTTGTTTCAAAAGAATCCCTATTCATTTGGTCTTGCCTCTGCACAAGCCTTTCCGCGTGAGCAAGTTTTAAAGCATCATCCTCAGTCAATTCCAAATCATCAACACGATTCCGCAAATCTGGGTGGTTAGCTAGAGAATCGAAACCCTCAATCTTCTTCCCCAAGTTTTGCGCCTGTCTTTCGTATTCAGCTTTGACTATATTAAAAGCTTGTTCCTGATCTTGTGGGTTTTGTGAATTTGCCATTTTTGCAAAATCCAACAACCCTCCAAAAGATTCAGCGTCCAAGCCAGTTCGAGATATGGCAGTCTGCATATTGGTTAGAGCTTCAGTTGCCTGTGATATGTATTCAGACTTTTGCTTGTTATCATTAACAAGTGTTTGAAACCGTTCTTCTGCTTTTGGCTTCAAGCCTTCCGGCATATCATGTAAATCAGACTTCTTCTCTTCACCAGATGCTTCGGTAACATCTTCTTCTTTTTTGTCAGAGGGAGCTTCATCAACCGTTTGATCGCCCGGTATTTCTTCATCCGGTTCGGTTCCAACAGTTTCAGGGTTCTCTTCCTCTAACGCCTGTGTGATGGCATCAACCATCGTTGCTTTATCATCAGGTGACGAACCCTCTGTGTTTACGTCTTGGTTTTCTATATTCTCCGGTGACGAATCCCGGCTATCGTCTGAACTATTTTCTGTCTCAGTCGCGGTTGACGATTCCGCTTCAATTACGTCTGTCATAATATTCTCCGATTTACTCAGAAGTGTTTTTCTTTAACGACCCGGCAAGCTTGACAGCGTTTGCAGTCGCCGTTTCTTCTTGCCGATCCGCTATTTTCTGTTTCTCTAGCGATATTTTGTTTCTAGCTTTGAAAGTTTCCAAGTTGTCCTGGAAGTCGCCACGGTCTACTTCATCAGCGATTTTTTGGACTTCGGCTTTATTTTTCGCGGCCTTAGACAAAGTTTCTTCTATATCAGCTTGTAACTGATCGAATTGTAGTTTTTCTGCTTGTTGTTGCTTTTCACTTTGCTGGACTTGTTCAGGAGTGGGTTCGTCAGGTTTGCGTCTTGGAATAAATTCTTCAATATCAAAGCGTTCATCCATACGCCGCAAAGTTTCTTGCGCTATTGAAATTAAAGAATCAGCTAGTTCTTCCTGCTTTTTCTCCCGCAAATCCGCAACCGCCGTAATCAGTTCAGTGACTTTAGGCATAATGAATTGAGTCCAGACTTGCGTTTCCTTGTCAACATTAGGTTTACCCGATGACCCCGCTTGAATCTGCATCCTTAACAGATTAAATATTTCTCCTTTGGCTAGTTCTTCAGGCCATATAATCCCATCTTCCAACTCGCCTAACGGTTCACCCGTTTTTCTATCAACTTTTGGTTTCGCTTGTGGCCCAGCAACAGAAACCACCTGATCGACAGTCAAAACTTGCAGTAAAAGCTCAAGGCTATGTTTTGCCAATCGCTTAAACCAGTCCTCAACTTCATCAGAATCAGCAGTTATTTGAACCCCCGCATCCTGTGTTAGCAACTCAGCTTCGCCAAGAGTTCGTGAACGATTGCTTTTCGGTTTAGTAACATCACCACCGCCAGCAACACGCTCAATATCTCGCTCTGTGTGGTCAGTTGAATAGACAGCAGGGTCAATAGCAGGAGCAGAAAACACTTCAACAGATTCGCGTATGGGCCTTCCAGCAACACCATCAATGAGAGTTAGTTCACCAGTTTTAGAGCCGACCACTTTCTTAGCGTCTATCTCACTAATATCTTCTCGTTTACCAACCCAATGCGGAATTGTCATATCCCTGTGAGATGCAAATCGCGTCCTAGCGGAATTGTGTTCATCTTGCAACTCAGTCAAAAGCTCTACATCCGACAATGGATAAAACTGTCCATCAATTATGTTCGTTGCTAAAGGAAAATAAGGGAACCATTGCTCACCCACAACTTTGGGCTTGAAAGGTTCTTGAATAAATTCTTCCGCACCATCCGGCAAGTAATAAACAAGCCGATTTTGTGCGTCCCAAATTTCCCAAATCTTCACAAGCCCACCATCAAGCTCATCTGTATTGCTAGGAGGTTTCTTGTCGTCACCGTCTTTTCCTACAGACTCAGAACCCCAAATCCTTGATCCCTTTGGAAGTTTTCCCCATCGGCGTTTTACGTCATCCATAGTCATAAGAATCTCTTCCGCGACAAATGGAGTTTTCGTATAATCATCAAAGTTTTGTGTAGTAGATAAATCCAACAACATTCGCCCTGGGTCTACAACATCAATAACCAGACCTTCGGACAATATCTTTTCCACTTCACTTTTTTTTGATTCAATAAACCTTTCCAACTCCAGAACTTTACGTTCATGGTCTTGAAGTTCATCCGGGTCATTAACCTTGTCTTTCAACATCCTCATTTGTTCAAGGTCGTCCATCGCATCTTTCATGCGATTTTTCATTACAGGGTCATCGCCGGTTTTAGTCTGGTAAAATACTTTCGCCCACCCAATACCAGTGGTTTTTGCCGCCCGTAAGCAAGCCTTACCGCGCCGCTTTAATTCAGCATCATCCAGATATCGGTTCAAAACAATTTCACAAGTCTTTCCAAATAACCTTGTCATCTGATACGCCGAGGGGTTTACATTCTCCACCGGCTTAATTGAAAACTGCGGGTTTCTGGCATAAGTCGTATTAACAGCGCGCTTTATATGTGAATGGACAAGGTTAGCTCTCACCAACCCCCCATCCCCATCTTCACCTTGCGAACCGCAAACATACTTGCGATACTTCTTAATTTTTTTGTACCAAGGCCCCATAAGTTTTTGGGCCGCTTTTATGCGCTCTGCCCAATGCTTCGCAGACTGCTTTTCAGCATCGCTCACATCACGGTCTTTATCCCCAGAAGGGGCTTCAAACCCATTTGAACTAGCAGAATCTTCGGTACTCAAATTTTCAGAAATCATGTTTTAGTTACTAGCGGTTAGGTAAATTGATACCGAACCAGCACTCCTAGTTACGTTTGAACGAATGTATTTTGGCAAAACTACTGAAGCAATAATTGGTACACTACTGGTTGTCAATGAGCCGCTTGTTTTCAGAGTTGTCCAAGTTGCATTGTCAGTAGAAGCTTGAAGAATTGCAGTTCCAGAAAAAGCATTTGGAACGATATCAACACGAACAGCCTTGCCCTGTAAATTTGGGCTTACGTTCATCTCCACACCAGTACCATTAGCGGTTGCGGCGGCGGCTTCTACTACAGTTGTTAAATTTGCCATGACTCAAATCTCCCTTTTGTAATTAAAATTAAAACCTATAAATCGAGCGATCACTTGCTTGATCTTGTTCATCCATTTTTACGATGTAGTCGTAAGTCATATATCCCGGTTTGCTCGTTTTTGGTGGAGACTTCCGAAATTTATGCCGCGACACCATCGCATACCGCCATTCATCTGCGATATGATCTTCCTGATACTTTGTCTCAACATCTTCTGGTCTTGTCGGGTCAACCTGCATCAATGGCACTGTCCTAATAAAATGCTCGCAAGTATTAAAAACCTTAAACTTTCCTTCCTCCAATGCGCTGTTACAAACAACCCATCCATTTATCCGGCTCCCAGGGCCACCCGTTGACGGATTCCAAGGAACACCTTCTTTTCTAAATAGCTCTCCGACTGTCACCCCCTCGCCCCGCGCATACCACATGGACTTATCAGCAGTATTATTCCTGAACTCAATGCCTTGAGCCTTCTCATCAGCTTCCATCTCATGAATTTTCTTGCTTACTTGTCTTGGAGATTCCTTTGTTCCAACATCATCTTCCCCGCCCCAACCGTACAACTCTCGGTATCTGTAAACACAACCGTCTGGGTCTACTGTGTACCAACCCACTGAATAAGGTTTTGTGGAACCCCAGTCCATTGCCCTCCATCTAGGCCAGTCATTCGGTATGGTGAATGGCTTAACGATATGTTTAGCCGGGTCCCATAATGTAAAAAACTGTCCTTCAACAACGTCCCACCTACCATCTAGTAGTTTCTTGCGCTCCTTGTCGGGCATACGCATCAACATTTCTCTATATCCCGAATCAATCAGGTACGGGTTATCTTCTAACCGGGCTGGGATAAACTGGCGATATGAAATCGCTTTGTGTTTCCCAACTTTATGCACATCGGCGAACTTCGTTCCCAATCCGTTGTTCGGTATCTTCCAATACTTCTTGACCCAGACATGACCGCGACCACCCGGATTAGTTGTTGCTCTAGTAAAACATCGGACATTCGGGTTTGTGGATCGTGTTCTTGACTGCAAATATTTGTAACAAACTGGTGTTGCCCAGTGAGTCAATTCATCCCAACCTACCCATTGGTACTCAACACCTTGATGCCTAAACCTATCCTCATCCTTGTCCATATAGCCAAACATAACCTTCGCTCTGGACGGGAACCGCCACTCATGTTCGGATGAAACGTAAACAGCACCAGGATAAATTGCCGGGTAAATTTCCCGCGACCGATCAACCAGTTCCGATAACTCAGGAAAAGTCCTTCTAAATAAAATGGCTCGATATTTATGCCAGCTAAGTGCGTTCTGCCCCAAGCCCAGCATATCTATAAGCATAGCGTCTGTTTTTCCACCACCAGCACTTCCTCCATAAAGTACCTCGTCATAGGAAGCACCGAGGAACTCACGCTGTTTGCCGGTAGGCGACCAAATACACTCAGCGTTTCTTTCTTCTTCAGCGGTTAAAGCCATCAATCCCTTCCTTCTCACGGTCAGCAGTAATCTTCTTATCCCGCTTTAACTTTCTAGCTTTACCTTCTTCACCAGTTTTACGAACACCTTTGATATTCCGTCCTTGATTTCCGATCAAACCGTCCTTTGTTCCTTTAACCATCGGTGTATCACTTATCTCAACACCGTGAGTCTCTATCGTTGTGTCGCCTTGCCGCAGTTCCGGCCTTCGCACCTTCATCGGAACCTCAACAAACCTAATATTGTGTTCTTGCTGAACGTGTATGTTTTTCGGTTGCAGGGAAACGCCCATCTCGAAAAACTTCTTCTTATTTTTGTCGTCACTCGCCCACTCAACAAGGGATTCAATCCCGCCAATTCGCTCAAATGCCGCTTGCCATACCTTAAACAAGTCCATGTCCAACTTCGGCAAAGCCGCCGGGAACTCTTCCTTCGGTAGCGGTTCAGTTATTTGTGTATTGCTGGTTTGCAACCGTCCACCTCTTTGTGGTTTTATAAATACTGCTGTCCAAAAAGTTCTCCTGACTCAAGTTCCAATCCATCCAACTCATATCGCCACAAGCCGCAATTGAAGTAAGCCGTTTCCATCTTTCGATATATTGCTCATCACTCCAATCATCATCATAATATTCGTCATCCATATACGTTTATTTCCTAGCTTCGACAATCTGGAGTAATTGCTCAACTATTCCCTTGTTCGTTGCTCCTGGGCTTTCGTCCGGGAACCTAGCTTGTGTAATTGCTTGCTCTCTCAAATCATTCAACCTAAATGATGGATGCGATGGCTTCTTTAATGCCGGGGTATGAAACCCATCATCAAATAAGTAAAAAGCCTCGCGGGGGTCTTTCATTTCTTGCATCCCAAGCAAGGTTGACAAGTCAGAGCCTTCGTTACTGCTATCAACAAAACCTTTAGTAAGGTCAACCCGGTTCTTAGTTACTTCCAACGGCTCGTTGTTTTGAAAAGTTTTGAAAAATTCCAACAGCCTTTGTTGCGCTATAAACTCTTTTCCGGGTTCCATTGACTTACCTCAGTTCCATTTCATCGGGTCAATTCTTTTCTTCTTCGGATACTCCACCCTCAACAACAAACCCCGGCTGT
>Ga0308021_10001310_pt1 | contig 11363 bp, 8 predicted proteins | sample Neamet351_FD_201296 | JGI IMG/M metagenome (GOLD analysis project Ga0308021, IMG submission 201296) | Marine microbial communities from water near the shore, Antarctic Ocean - #351 | ecosystem: Environmental > Aquatic > Marine > Unclassified | place: Southern Ocean | collected 2014-10-02
GCATGAGTGCTTATGTCATGGTCATGGCAGGTTTGGTCTGCCTTTACATCCCGTACTGGCAGGGCCCGTTCACACTCAACCAATTGGTGTATCAAACACCGGCGATTCTCGTTCTTATCACCCTTAATGGACCGATGTTCAAAGGTGAAGATGCTGTTGTGGGCACTCGAATTCGAGGAGCAATGCTGCTCGGATTGCTTGGTTTCATTCTCACATTAATGCTGTGATCAATCGAGTCCCATGAACTCGCCCATGGCATCCCAAGCACCTTTATTGATAAAGTAAGCAAGAAGTGACATTTGAGCCCACATGCGGTTTTCTGCTTGATCGAAGACAATTGAATTTTTGTGATCCATCACCCAATTGGTGACTTCATCTCCGCGATGTGCTGGCAAGCAATGCATGAACTTCCAAGTTTCATCCATGTTAGAAACCATTTCTTCATTGACTTGAAATCCATCAAAGGCCTCGACCTTATCGTTCATGTGTTCTTCACCCATGGAGATGAACACATCAGTGTAAACCACGTGAGCATCGCTGACCGCTTCGATCGGGTCGTGCATCATCGTGACCTTGCAACCGTTCTTCTCTGCAAGAGCCATGGTTCGTTCAACAATCTCCTCGTCTGGTTCGTAGCCTTTTGGTACGGCATAGTTGATGTCGATGCCAAGCATTGCACATGCGAGCATGAGATCGTGGAGAACATTGTTTCCGTCACCTACCCAAGCAACGGTGATTTCTGATGGTTCGTCGAAGTGCTCCAAGACCGTCATCAAATCTGCTGCTGCTTGGCACGGGTGGTGTTTGTCAGACAGAGCGTTGATCACTGGTACATCGGCGTTCGCTGCCAATTCTGTGACGTCGTCATGGGAGAAGCAACGGTAGGTCATTCCACCCAAAAAGCGAGACAGGACTTGAGAAGTGTCGCCAACTGTTTCAGATTTTCCAAGCTGGATGTCGTTTTTCAATAAGGTCAGTGGATAGCCACCCAATCGGTTAATGCCAACTTCAAAAGAAACTCGGGTACGAGTTGATGGCTTCTCATAGATTGAGCCGATGGCCAATGTATCAAGGGGCATGAAGTTCATTGCGACTTCATCGCTTTGCTTCCACAAGCGCTTGAACTCAATGGCCCAGCGGAGGATTTTTTCAAAGTCTTCTTCAACGTCGTCAATCGCCAACAGGTGCTGGGGCATAACCAGTCCATGAATGGCCGGCTTCTAACTGTTATGAGTGCGCTAGGAGCCTCAATTCTTCTCGTCGTCGTTGTCAGAAGCGAACCCGTCTCGGGCGTCACTCATACCGCCGAACAAGGCTTGGGCGAAGGTGAGGATATCTGCAAGACCTTCTTCTAATTCAGAAGAGAGCGGGGTCAAACCAGGTGCTTGTGCAAAATCCTGCATCATTCTGAGTTGGTTGATCGCAAACTCAGTTCGCTGGCCACCTGCTTCGTCGTAAAGAGCCATTTCTAAAATCTCAAGGCGTTCTGACCATTCGAGGATCTTAGCGAGTTCATCAGGGTCGAGTAGATCAGATTTCGACAAGAAATTCTTGGTCGGCAAACCGAGGCGGAATTCGACAATTGCAGACAACAACATTTGGGATACGAAGCCTGAAGGTGAACGCGAGAGCATTGGGTCAAACAGGTAGATGATTGCAGATTGTTCTCGACCAATCACTTCGATGAGGTGGTTGCTTGCTTCACGGAATGCGAACAGTTCCACTTGGCCAGGTGTATCAACGATCATCACTTCACCAGAAAGAGCGTGAAGTTGTTGGGCTACGTCGCCTGCTTGTGCGGCGAGCAAGTCAGCTGCGAGGATTTGTGCTCCGTTTGGACCCAAGTCATATTCACCCATGACTTCTGTCAACGAGATCAAATCACGGACGTCAAATTCTGCATCATAATGCACCCGTTCAGCCCCCGGGTCGAGGTTCACGGCGATGGCATCTGTTTCAAGGAAACGAGACCAGCGTTGAAATGCTGTTACGAGTGAAGATTTTCCGGCGCCTGCTGTTCCTACCACAAATAGCACCGGTGGGGTGCCGCTGTCCATGCCAACCATGCTTCGGCCTCTCGCCCACCCTACATCAAGTGCTCGCAACCGACAGGTGCAAGAACATCAGAATCCGATTGAATGATGAAAACTGAAGGGGAGAACGGTTATGTGCTCATTGGGTATGGAACTGTTACCGCCTTGTGCGGACGCCACGGAGGAATTGTAAATGAGCGATGAAAAACCACCTATGCCACCCGGAATACCCCCTATGCCACCAATGCCTCCTGCTCCACCAGCACCTCCCGCTGATGGCGGCCTCCCCGGTATGCCTCCAATGCCACCTATGCCTGAAATGAACGCACCTCCGGCTCCACCCGGTATGCCTGCCATGCCTCCTATGCCACCAATGGAAGCACCTCCTGCTCCACCCGGTATGCCAGCCATGCCACCTATGCCACCAATGGAAGCACCACCTGCTCCACCCGGTATGCCTGCCATGCCACCTATGCCACCAATGGAAGCACCACCGGCTCCGCCCGGTATGCCAGCCATGCCACCTATGCCATCGATGGAAGCACCACCCGCACCTCCAGGTATGCCAGCCATGCCACCTATGCCACCAATGGAAGCACCATCCGCACCTCCAGGTATGCCAGCCATGCCACCTATGCCGCCAATGGGCGCCCCTGCTGACCCTTTGATGGATCCACTCATGCCTCCTATGCCACCAATGGAAGCGCCACCGGCACCTCCAATGGACGCACCTGCAGACCCTCTGATGGACCCACTCATGGCTCCTATGCCACCTATGCCCGAGATGGAAGCACCACCGGCTCCACCCGGTATGCCAGCCATGCCACCTATGCCACCAATGGAAGCACCTGCTGACCCTTTGATGGATCCACTCATGGCTCCAATGCCACCTATGCCACCAATGGAAGCGCCACCCGCTCCACCAATGGACGCACCTGCGGACCCTCTGATGGACCCACTCATGGCTCCAATGCCACCTATGCCACCAATGGAAGCACCACCCGCTCCTCCAATGGACGCACCTGCAGACCCTCTGATGGATCCACTCATGGCTCCAATGCCGCCCATGCCAGAAATGGAAGCACCACCCGCACCACCAATGGATGCCCCTGCTGATCCTCTGATGGCACCACCTATGCCAGCAATGGATGATGTGCTCGGACCAGCCATGGATTTGACCGGTGAACAAGCCGGCGCAACCATTCGAAGCAGAGCAGAAGTCGATGAAATCGATGGCGATAAACTCGAAGGAACACTCCACGAAGTCGAAAAGTCGACCCTGACCGCAGACGGAGAAATCGTCAAGCAAGCAGTCAAGGGAACCCTTAGCGTTAACAATCCTTCAGCAGAAGACCGAATCTATGACATTGACGTCATGCTCGATTATGCTGACGCTACCGACATCGGCGGCGACCATGTTTCCGTCGATGAACTTGAAGCTGGTAAGAGTTACAGCATGAAGTACAAAGTTGATGGAAAGCGCATGCTGATCCTCCGCGAACGCTTGGACACAAATCCTGCACGAACCAGTGCTCGATCTCTTTCAGTCGCATCCAGCGACGAAGGCGGTCCACTGTCCTTGGAACTTGAAGTCGAGAACGTTGCATCGGTTGGTATCAACAATGTGGTCGTATCCCGACCACTGCCTGACGAGATGGCCTTCACCCATGCAGTTGGTGCTGAAATAGAAAACAGCACCCTCACCTGGAACGTCGGTAGTTTGGCTGCTGGAGAAAAGCAAACCCTCTCCATCGAAGGAACAATCACCGTCACCGGTACCGAAAAAATTGATGCTGGTGCCGCAACTGCTACGTACACTGCAGATTCAACCCTGTCCAACCTCAACTTCCGAGAGTTGGATGCATTCTGCCGAGGATTCTCCTACATGCGTGTTCGAGAAGACGAGCGACCAGACAACTGGTTGTGCAAGACCACCTTCGAGAACCGATCTTCCTTTGCCGTTGATTTGGTCAAGCTCCAAGTTCGTATGAAGGGCAGCGATGATTTGCTCTTTGACATCAAGGACGTCAAGGAAGATGTCCCTCCTCATGGAAAGTGGGAATCGGAAGAGCGAACCGTTATGGCTCAATCGAAACCTGACTTTGCAACCGATCTCGCCTACACCATCTTGCCACGGGCAACCCGCAGCACAGAAGGAGAACTCACCCTCGAATCAAGCACGTTTGAAGTCGTTGAGGCTTCATTGAAGAAGACGTACTCCACAGCGAGCCTGCGCTCCTACCGACCACAGAAGGTCTCTGCTCGACTGACCTTTACCAACAATGGTTCTTCGAACATCAACGTCGCTCGATTCACTGATGACGTACCTGGATTGTTCCAAGCCCCAGATTTGTCAACCTTCACCGTCAAGGTCGATGGAAAGGAAGTTGTTGAAAACCAATTCAAGGCTGAAATCACAGAAGGAATCACATTGGAAAAGGTCAACCGATCCCCTGATGGCCAAGGTTACACAATCACAACCATGGTTGGTATTGTTGCCCCAATTGGCCTCAAGCCAGGAAAGTCATTGACCATTGAATATGATCTATCGGCACCTGACCCAACCCCAAACAACACCGCAGTGAGCGCTCCCGCACACACCGAATTCAGTGCAGAAAAGGCCGGACCACGGTGCGGCCGAGATGCTGAAGACGCACCTCTCTTGAGCGTCGTTCACAACCGTCGTGACTTCTCAGCAGGAAAGCAAACACTTCCAGTTGGCGGTAAAGGTCGCTATGAAGTTTTGATTCTGTTTGAGAACAACGGCGACACCGCACTCCAAGACGTGTTCATCAACGATGTCATGCCGGCTAACTTCGAGATCACAGACTGGCACATTCGTGGCGCCGGTGGCGATAAGCGCACTGACTGTAAGATGACCACCGAAGACGGCGAAGGTGGCACACACATCAGCTGGATGGTCCCTCTTGTTGGCAAAGGTGAACGACTTGATGTCTTCATGGAAATCAAAGGCTCGGGTCAAATTGACGCTGAAGCATTGAACCGTTTCCACGGGGTCCACTTCGGAGACGAAGTTGAATCCGATGAACTACCACCGGCACCAAAAGAAGAAGAAGAAGAAGCTGAATCAGAAGAAGAGACTGTTGAAGCACCTGCCGAAGAGGAATCCTCCGAAGAATCCGTTGAAGAAGCATCAGATGATGAAGCATCTTCCGAAGAAGAGGGTCCCAAGGTCTCTTGGCGAGAAGATGTTTTGCTCCGAGTCATGGAAGCAGCAGACATCAGCATTGACCACCGCGACGCATTTGTCGAACACGCAGCCAATTTCGATCTCGATGACAACGGCTACCTGAAGAAGGCTGAACTTGAAGCAGCAGCAAAAGCATGGACCGATGAATCAGGCGATGCCTCTGAACACGAAGCACCTGCTGAAGAAGAAACTCCTGCTGAAGAAGCACCTGCTGAAGAAGCACCTGCCGAAGAAGAAGCGCCTGCTGAAGAAGCACCTGCCGAAGAAGAAGCTCCTGCTGAAGAAGAATCCACTGATGATAAGATGTGCTCAATTTGCATGTCAATGAATGCACATGACGCTACAGAATGCAGCGCATGTAAATTCGCCTTCGCTTGAGAATCACAAGAACCAATTGTGGTCCTTGATTGGACTTGATTGCGTTTGGCCTTAACGGGGAAGAACCCATTGCGGCCATGCTTCATGGTCAGATGAACTGCTAACAAGGATGAGCACTGGTCGGCCAACCCCACTCAGAACGTCGTTGAGGGGCTGGGCGGTCGATGGAGGAATCACGCCGTCTCGCATGTCCACAGCGAGCCATGCGCCAGGGTATTGCCCCTTCCAAGCATCCAATTCTGCTTCAATTCCTTCGGGAGGGATTCCTTGGCGAACGCTTGCAATGAAGCCCCAACCAGGGGGGCAACGACGCTCGGCATCGGTCCAGAGAAACATTCGAGGAGGGCGAGGAAGGCTAGCGAGTTGATCCAATGCTTCCTGTTCAGTCACGCACACTGGGCGGTTGGGCATTGGCATAGGGACGGAGTGTTGCCAAGTCGGGTCAATGTCCAGTGGTTCCCGGCGACGCATGTTTCACTGAGACAGCCTTTCATGTTTGAAACCTCGCTCATACCGTTCTAAAAGATACCAATATCGAGGCATAAACAAACCCAACCTTCATGCCCCCCATGTGCTGCCCTAGAACCATGGCCAATGGCAATGCTCCGCCACCACCGCAACCACCGGGCGGCTCCATGATGGTGATGTTGGGTGTCATGGTCATGATGACCCTGTTGATTCTCAACGGTGATGTCCGGATTTATCTTGGCAAAGTTGCCGACCCAATCCTGTCACCAATCCTCCCAGAGGAATCCTTTTTCGTGTTCACTGTACTCATCCTTGGGACATTTTCGATGACCATGAACACCGTGCTCCGGAACGTCTTCACAGATCCAATGGCACAGGCCCACATCGGCCACCGTCAACGCCAAGTTCGCATGATGATGAACGATGCTCGTGTCAGCAGGGATCCTATTCTTCAAGAAAAAGCAACCACCCTTCAACAGCAAATGATGCCTGAACAATTGAAGGTTCAGATGGGTGCTATGAAACCGATGATGTTCACAATGGTGTTCATCATTGGTATCTTCGCATGGTTAACCACCGCTGTTGAAAACTTCCGAGTGGATTATGTTTCTCTACCTTGGCATAATGAATGGAACCTCCTTGGCGATAAATTCTTATTTTTCCCCGCTTGGATTTGCACTTACATTTGCATGAGCGCTCCTCTTGGCCGGATTGTCGACCGTCACATCAAATTGTTCAGGTACCGTTCCCACCCAATGGTGAGTTCTGGTGAATCGATCAAGGAACCACTGCTTCACCTTGTGGCCAGCCAAAACAAACCAAAGAACGCAGAAGCACAACGCCGTCAACAGCGAAGTCAACGCCACTCATCCAACCGAAAGGCGAGCCGTGCCAAGAACAGCACTGAGGAGGCTCCCAAAGAGGAATCTTCTGCTTCACTCGAAGTCGCTAAGGAATGCCCTGAATGTGGCATGGACATGATCTCCACGCTTGGCCCACGCACAAAGCGTTGCGATGTGTGCCGCCACGAATGGGTGTGAGCATGGTCCGAATTACGGTCTCAGGCCACCCTGGCAGCGGCACAAGCACCCTCGTAAGCGGTTTGATGGCGCACTTCAATTGGACCTCGCTCAATGGTGGCGAAGTGTTCAGAGGAGAAGCACGTCGCCGAGAACTCACGCTTGCTGAGTTTGGGGAACTGTGCAAGACGGATTTAGAAGTCGACCGTCAACTCGATGCCCATCTGCAAGATCGGATGACGAGCGAAGGAGCAGAGGACATTATCGAATCACGGCTTTCCGGATGGTGGGCCTACAAACTGGAATTGGATTGCGTTCGATTGTGGATTGATGTCAATGATGAGGAACGTGCTCGTCGTGTTGTTGGCCGGGACCAATGCACTGCCGAGGAAGCTCTGGCAGCCAACACAAAGCGAACTGCGGTTGACGCTGAACGCTTCATGGAGTTGTATGGCCTCTTGCCGGAGCAGCGCGAACCCTATACCATAGTACTTGATGCAACAAATCTCAGCAGAGAGGAAGTCCTCGCTGCGACGATCAAAATTTTGGAGGCTACCCCATGACACAACACACCCTTGACACATCCGCAATGACCAACGAAGACGTTGGTAAAATGCCCGATAGCCGTACGGTTGAGGAACGCCTCGAAGGAGGTTTCATTCTCCTGGACAAAGGCGCTGGACCTACTTCTCACCAAATCGCAGCATGGATTCGAGACCTGTTTGGTCTTGAACGAATGGGGCACGGAGGAACACTCGATCCGTTTGCAACAGGCGTGCTACCGTTGATGGCTGGAAAGGCTATGAAACTCACAAAGAAGATTTTGAACCATAAGAAATCCTACATCTGTGTGTTCCGTTTCGCTCAAGAAGTGGACGATGCAACACTCAGCAAGGTCATGAAGCAATTGACCGGACGCGTCTACAACGTACCTCCAGAAGTTTCTGCAGTCAAGGTGCAAGTCCGCACTCGCAAGATTTTCGCCTTCGACCAAATGGAGCGCTCAGGAAACGATATGATCGCTCGAGTCCATTGTGAAGCAGGTACCTACATCCGTACCATGGCCAGAGATCTAGGTTTGCTCCTTAACATGAAAGTCACACTCAAGGAACTTCGTCGAGACTCCTCTGGAGTGTTCACCCTTGATGACTGCGTCACATTGCCTGAACTGGCAGACGCTATTTGGCTGTGGAAGGAATGCGACAAGCCTGAGGCACTCCTCCGCATCATTCACCCACTGGAAAAACTCATGCTCGATCTCCCTGCTGCCACAGTAAAGGACAGTGCAGCTGCTGCATTGGCCCATGGAGCGCCGTTGCTTCGACCTGGTTTGGTCGACATCGCAGCAGGTGTGAAGTCCGGCAAGGAAATTTACATTCAAACCCTCAAAGGTGAAGCTGTTGGCGTCGTCTGCATGACGACTGATTCCGACGACGTCGCTGCAATGAGCGAAGGGGAAATCGCCCGTCCCAGCATGGTGCTGTTGGATGGCGATGTCTACCCTCGACGTTGGAAGTCACCTGAGTGAACAACAACGTCGGCGTGATCAACTTCACGCTTCGATGTATTCTTCGTAAATATATTCTTCAGTTTCGATTCTTATTTTCAATACAGACATGATTCCCACTCCACCTTGTCAACCGAAGTTGAACGGTCCCCACGACCTCAAAGCAAGTTTTTCTGAGACGGTCCCATTATCAAGTTTGAGGGCGACTTTCGCGTTATCCGACATGAGGGATGTGAACGGGGCCAGAAATGGTGGGGTGACAATCAAACCGTCAACACAAACCAAATTGGCTCGAACTTCATTCCAATTTCTTAATTTTAGCAGGGGCGAGGTAGCCAAAGAGTCCAATGATTGCAATCAATCCGACAACCGATAATCCATAGAACAGACCATCGCTCACTTCCATGGCACTGGATGCCTTATCGGTTGTTGAGGAAGAAGGTTGAATTTCCACAACCACGGTGGCTTCGTTGTTCGTTTCATCGCCTTCATCGATTTCGAGTCCTCGATCGACGACAGCCCTGATCTGGACCAGACCTGTTTCTTCAGGAACCGACCAGTCGCACGTGACCACACCCAATTCACCAGGTTTCAAAATCGGCAGAGTGCCGATGGCCATGAGTTCAGTGTTCACCTCACATCGAACAGAAATGAGGGAAGCATCGGCTTGTCCGTTGTTGCGAACAAACACGCGGATTGCAGCAACATCACCAGCTTCAGCCGTACCATCACCAACGTCAATGCTTTCGACAACAAGGTCTGGAAGGGCCATGACTTCCAAATCCATGGTTCGCTCTGTGCACGAACTTTGATCACAAATCGAAACCAAAATCGAATGGAAACCTGGAGCAGGTGCATTCACTGTAATGGTACGGGCCTCCATGTCAATGGTGGCCCAACTGCGGTTGGTGCTTGCTGTGAGGTCGTTGGAATCAATGTCCGTGTAGGTGAAGTCAAGCGAGGTTGGCACGGAGAGTTGGACAGGAATGATCGATTGGAATTCAGTCAATGATGGTGCATCATCGACGGCTGACACTGAAACCATGAACACCTCGCCCCAACTGTTGCCTGCTTCATCCAAAACGGTGGTGGTGATTGTAGCAAACCCGGAAACATCAGGCATCAAACGGACACGCACATCGCCCTCTGTCAAATCAATCTCAACGAGAGCGGTGTTGGTGTTGGTGAAGGAAACGACGAGGTTTTCATTGAGGGTTCGGTCATCTGTGCACCGGTGAAGGAATGGGAGGATGCGTCCACCTCCATCTTCAATGAGGCTTTGATCTCCGACTTCCATACATGTTGGATCTTCATCCCAAGCGACGCTGTAGCCACCAGTGATTGCAATCGAGGACACCTCAAAGGCAGTTGTGCTGGCAGTTCCTTGAGAATCCCAAGTAAACCATGCCTTCAGTTGAATTTCAAGTGGGGCAGCAGGGTCGTGCAAATGGGCTCCAATTGGGAAGGAAAGAGACAAACTGGTCGAAAGTTCGATCGGTTGGTTGGTCACAAGTTCATCGTTGACAAATAACAACCAACGTGAGTACGTTGGGTCAAGACCGTCAAGGTCACCAAAGATCCGCCCGTTGAGTGTGAGCGTAGGGTCGTTGACATCCACGGTTAGTTCGCTGATGCAGGCATCGATGGTCGAAACCCTCACCTTGGTGAACGCATGGTCTGGAAGAAGCATATGTTCATCCATTGACTCAAAGGCTGAAAATGATGTTCCATCGCTTGATGAGGCGTATTCTAAAACCACATCATCCAGAGACTCGTTTTCTAGCGTGTAGTGAACACGGCCAATCCGTTGATTGGGCGGTGTTTCGATGATGGAACTTGTCCATTGACCCGTGGCGCCTTCGGTGCTGGTTTGAAGGCCACAAGAGGCATACCCCATGTTGGCAGAATCCCCACTGGTCAAATCAAGAACAAGAACAGGGGTTTCGTGAGCATCATAGACCGTTGAGGCTTCAGCGACTTCCCCGCCGTACCACGGTGTTTGCATGGTCACTTCGACGCCAACCGCATCCAAGTTCAGCTGGGAGTCATCGTTGGAGCCCACGGACTCATAATTGGCGGTGACAATGAGGTTCTGCAACGAAGACCACGTCCAAACATCAAGATCGCTGATGTTTTCTCGCCAATAGGATCCAGACATGTAATCCATGGCCCCTTGGGTGTGTGAAATCGTGGAAAGAGAAGTGAAGTTACCGTTGTATTCCAATGAAAAGCGGATTGAATCTTGTGAGAGCGCGCTGGGTATTGCAAAGACGAACACCAGACTTACATCAGCAATTTCGTACTGGGTCGAACCTGCAGCATTGAAATTGGTTAATTCCATTTCTGGGCCCGACGACCAAGAATAGGATCCATCAGGTGCATAGAGAGAATTGTTGGAATCGGTTGGCGTCGTTTGAGCCCAGAACACCACCTTGTCGAGGTTCAGAGGGCGGTCATGAACGAGCGTTAACCGAGCGTCAGCGACCATTGACTCGGTGTGAACTGCGGGTTCCTGGGAAAAAGAAGTGTAGGCATCAAGCGACCACTCAGAGGCTTGTGTGAATTCACCTTGCGGAAGAAGATCGACCGAATTAGTTTCGTGGACGGAACGTCCTGAAACACCGGTCAGCGGTGCTAAAATCAGCAACGCCAAGAGCGCGTAGGGGACAAGCCTGGTACCGAAAGAAGGTCGCATGGTTGTCCGATAAGGTCGAATGCACTTGAATGCAAGGGTTCCACGGTTGCCA
>Ga0308021_10001312_pt1 | contig 11339 bp, 3 predicted proteins | sample Neamet351_FD_201296 | JGI IMG/M metagenome (GOLD analysis project Ga0308021, IMG submission 201296) | Marine microbial communities from water near the shore, Antarctic Ocean - #351 | ecosystem: Environmental > Aquatic > Marine > Unclassified | place: Southern Ocean | collected 2014-10-02
CTTCGCGCAGTCCGCCTTGTACTTGATGAGCAGGATTAGGACCGCCAGCATCTGGTCAGCGCGTCAAGAGACGCGTGGGCGCGTGGGCAGGCAGGGGAAAAGGTTAGTGATGCGATGCGCAAGGTACGGATGCAGGTACTTCTGGCGCGCGTGGCCACGGCAACTTACCGGAGCGTATTCGGCGTTGTTGAGCTGCGCGCGAGACCACGATCGGTAGTAAGGCGATCGGAGAAATGCGGCACCTGCCTTCTTTGGGTCGCTGCTCGTGCGCATAACCTTCATCTGCTCGCCGTTGACCGCGCTCATCTTCATCGCCAAGAGCAGCTCCAAGGCGCCGAGGCCCGAAATCCCCAAACTCGCAGGATCCATCGCGACGCCGGGGCTGCTGTCGACCTCGGACGCGTGTGAGCCGAGTCTTGTGTGTGTTTAGTTTTTTGCTGCAGATCGAAGATTTCTGGAAGCGTGGGCCGCACGCTGTGGCTGGACTGTGCTGTAGGAAATTGTCAAAATGCATTTATCGAACCTATTCTTGTTATTGATTTCTTTCTGCAACTTGTACTTGCCGCAGCCTTGCGCCGCTAGAATTCTCGCCCCCCAGCCAGCAGCAAGGTCAAGGTCGGGAGCTCCGGACATCGGCGCGCTCGTCGCAAGTAAGTAAGCGCTTAGAGCATGAGCTTCCACTTCTCCATCTGGGTGAGCTCGCGCTTGGGCCCCTTGCTGGCCTTGGCCGCCTTCGCCTTCGCCGGCGCCGGCGCCGGCGCCGGCGCCGCCTTCGCGGCCGCCTTCTTGGGCGCGGCGGCGCTGCCGCCGCCACGGCGGGCAGCCTTCTCCTCCTCGGCCGCGAGGCGAGCCTCCAGCTGCTCCAGCGGGGAGAGGGTGGACTCCTCCTCCTTCTCCGTCTGTGCCGCCTTCTTCGCCTTGTTCGCGCGCTTCTGCGACGCCTTGTACGCCTTGAACTCGTCGGCGTGCATGCCGGGCGGGCACTCCGGCGGCGGCTTCTTCGGCTTCGGCGTATCGTCGACGGGTTCGTTCTTCTTACCACCGCCGCCGCCGCCGCCGCCGCCGCCGCCGCCGCCCTCGCCGTCCTTCTTCTCGAACTCCCTCTCGCGCTCCTCCCGGATCTTGTCGTACTTGGCGTCCTCGGCCTTGACCTCCGCCAGCAGCTCCTCGATCTTGGCCTTGGCCTCCGCGATGGCATCGATGCTGCCCACCAGCGAGCACTTGAGCTCCTCGCGCATGATGTCGATCTTCACGCCGGTCTCGGACTGGATCTCGCGGATGGTCTCGCCGCCCTTGCCGATGATGGTCTTGAAGTGGCTGTCGCGGTCGACGGCGACCTCCTCGACGCCGACGTCCGCCTTCTTCGCCTCGATCACGGCGATGGCGCGCGCGATGGCGTCCGCGTCGCCCTGCAGGAACACGCGGCCGGCGTTGCGGTCGACGTCGATGCGGCGCAGCCCGCACTCCTGCTGCAGCTCGTTGATCTGGCGCCCCGCGCCCACGACAGCGGAGATGAGCGCGGGCTCGACGTCCACGGAGGCGTTCTCCGCCTTGTACGCGTTCATGAGGGCGGCGACGCGCGCGGTGGCGTCGAGCACGGCCTCCTCCGAGCCGTTGAGGCGGATGCTCTCGCCGCCGGAGTCGATCTTGACGCGCGCGCCCGAGTCCTTCTGGAGCGCCGTGATGGTGGCGCCCTTGGGGCCGATGAGGAAGCGCGACATGCCGGGCTCGAGCTTGATCTCGGCGTTCTCCTTCATCCACTCCGCCACCGCGGCGTTCACCATGTCGATGGCCTGCGGCAGCTTGCCCTTGGTGCCGGAGAGGCGCACCATCGAGGCGGCGTTGTCGAGCGAGGCGCAGGCGCCGGTCTCCTCCTCGATCTCCATGAGCACGAGGCGGCCGCCCTTGATGAAGGTCGAGGCCGAGCCCTTGGGCACGGAGACGTTTGCGAACTCATCGGGGAAGAAGAACGTCAGCATCGCGATGATGCCGCCGCTGGCCTCGGAGACCTTCTTGGTCGGGCCCGTGACCTCGATGAGGTTCTCGTCGTGCTTGAGCACCACGGTGCTGCTCGTCTGGTCCTCGATCTTGGCGATGGTGCCGTCGACGTTGCTCTCGACATTGGCCATGTGGTGCGGCTGCACCTGAATCTTCACCGTCGCCACGCCCGAAAAGAGCTGGTTGATGCGGATCTTGGCCTCGGCCACCTGCGAGCCCGTGCCGCGCACCAGGATGATCGGCTCGCCGTCCTCCTTGGACTCCTCGATGTAGTTGCACGACACGTCGAGCTCGGCGCCGACGTCGCGCACCTGCTCGACCATGTCGCGCCCCAGCTCGTTGCGCAGGTTGATGACGCCCGTCACCGTGAGGCCCGCGATCTTGGCCGAGATGGCCTTCTTGCACTCGGCCACCTTCTCGGGGTCCTCGCCGCGGATGCGCACGCAGTTGCGGCTGCGCAGCAGGTCGATGCGCACCTCGTGGTCCCCCTGCAGGGCCTTGAGCCCGCTGCCCTTCTTGCCGATGAGCGCGCCCATGCTCTCGTCGTCCACGCCCTTGACCATCGCGTGCTTGCCGCCGTTGTCGCCGTTGAGCAGGTCGTTGAGCAGCGCCTTGGCCTTCTCGATGTTCGCCTCCGAGCCCTTGAGCCGGATGCCTGTCTTGCCGCTGAACTTCTCGCGGCCGGCATCGTCGCGGCGGTCGCGGCGGCGGTCGTTGCCGCGGTCGTTGCCGCCAACGATGTCGAACTTGCAGTCCGTCGCCTCCTGCATCTCCTTGATGGTGGCGCCCTTGGGGCCGATCACGAGCGTGAGGTCCTCCTCGGCGCACATGACGAAGTCGGACTGGTGGTCGAGCATCAGCGCGTCGAAGGCGGCGCGGAAAGCCGCGATCTTCTCGTCGCTGCCGCGCAGGTTGAGGGTGCCGGCCTTCTTGTCGAGGTTGACGCGCAGCTCGTGCTCCTTCTGCAGCGCGTTGATGGCCTCGCCCTTGTTCTGCAGCAGCACCTGGACCTGCTCCTCGTCCACGTCGATCTCGGTCACCTCGTTCTGCTTGAGGATGGCGTTGATCATCTCCTCGGCCTTGTCCAGCTGCTCCTCCTCGCCGCGGATCTTGATGACGTTGTTGGCGCGGTCAAAGGTGATGTTGGCACCGGACTCCGTAGTGATGCCCTTGATGGTCTCGCCGCCCTTGCCGAGCACGGCGGGGATGACCGAGGCGGGGATGTGGATCTTGCGGTTCTCCTTCTCGATCTGCTCCATCACGAGCTTGAGCGCCGCCATGCCCGCGGCGATCTGCTCCTGCCGCCCCTTGATGCGCAGCACCGGGCGGTTGGGGTCTTCCTTGTCCACGTCGAACTTGGCGCCGGAGTCCTTCTGCAGCCCCACGATGGTGGCGCCCTTCGCGCCGATGATGGAGGAGACGGTGTCCTTGTCAATGGAGATGACCTTCTCGTGCTCCTCGAGCTCCTCCATGAGGTCGCGCAGCAGCCCCTGCGCCGCCTTGACCTGCGCCTTGCCGCCGGAGATGGAAACCGTGCTGGTCTCGCGGTCGATGTCAAAGTTGGCGCCCGAGTCCTCCTGCAGCCCGCGGATGACGGCGCCGCCCTTGCCGATGATGCCGGGGAGCATGCCCTCCGGCACCTCCACCTCAGCGGCGCCGGCGGAGCCGTGCTCGATCATGCTCACGGCCTCGGCCACGGCGTCGGGGTGGCCCTTGAGCGTGGCCTCGCCCGTCGGCTTCTTGTCGTCGCCGCGCGCGAGGTCGAAGCGCACGCCGCAGTCGTCCTGCACCGCGTGGATCATCGCGCCCTTGTTCTTGGTGAGGATGCGCAGCTGCTCGTCGGAAAGCGTGATGTCCTTGACGATGGCATCCTTGATCCCGTCGATAAACTTCGTGGCGCGCGCGATGTTGGCGGGCGAGCCGGAGATCTCGCAGTTGCCCGTCTTCACGTCGACGTTGATCGAGACGCCGCACGAGTTCTCGATGTTGCGCTTGGCGGAGCCCTTGGAGCCGATGACCTCGCCGATGTTCTCCTCCGGGACGACGATGGTCTCGGTGACGATGTCGTCGATGTCGATGCCGAGCTTTTCGGACATCTCGTTGCGGCGCAGCCCCGTCTTGAGCGCGGCCAGCGTGGCGCGCGACGCCTTGACGCGCAGGTCGGTCTCCTCGCGGTTGGCCTTGAGCTCCGTGATGTCCTCGTTGAACTTGGTGTAGGCGGCGACCTCCTTCTTGAGCTTGCCGCCCTCCTCGATCTGCTTGATGATGGCTTTCTCCTCCATGAGGGACATGGACTCGGTGTTGCGCTTGAACTCCAGGTCCTTGAGGCGCTTGTCGATGAACTCGGCGGAGTCCTGCGGCCGCGGGGGCACGTTCTTCAGCAGCGCGGAAATCTTCTGGCTGAGGCCCTTGCACTCGGCCTGGCGTCGGCGGCGAGGGCGGCGAGGGCGGCGGCGGCGGCGAGGGCGGCGAGTGCGGTGTAGCGCGTGGCAGAATTGCGGGCGAAATCGGGTGAGCGCGGGGGTCATGGCGGGGGCGGGGCGCTGCCGCTCCACCAGCGGCCGCAGCGGTCGCGGCAGCGATCGCGGCGGCGGCGGCGGCGGCGAGCGCGGCGGCGGCGGCGGCGGCGGCGTCGGCGGCGGCGGCGGCAGGCGCGGGTGGCGGCGTGCGGGCAGGAACTGAATGCCTCGTGATGCGCGCAAGCTCCCGGCCGCGGTGGTGTGCCATGCGGGCGCGGTTCGGGTGGGCGGTAGCTTGTGCTCAGGCCAGCATCGGGCAGCAGCGCGGGTGCTCACCTGGGCTTTGTCGCGGATTTCCTCGAGGCTCTTGATCTTGGTGCGCATCTCGCCCAGGAGGCCATCCTCCTGGTCTTCGGGGCTGTCATCGACAATCTGGAGCGGCGCAGAGGACATGGTAGGTCTTCAGTGGCAGGGTGGTACAGGTTACTTCGGGAACTCCGAAGGGCGGTGGGTAGATCGCGGCGGTCGGCGGTCTTTTGTGTGACAAGCCCTCAGAGGCCTCAGGGTTGAGGAGAGTTGATGAGGTGTATTGACAGCAGTATCGGAGAGCAAGAGGGCGTGGCACTCTCGTCTTTAATTAAAAGATCAAGCAGCCTCTTCGCGCTTGTGGGCCGAAGCTCGGCGGCGTGTTCGCCTTCATGTTCGCCGCCATCTCCGCCGCCGGCACCGCGGGCTCCTCGGGCTCGTCGTGGCCGCCGTGGCCGTGGCCGTGCTCATCGTTGCCTCCGCTGCCCATCTGCTTGGAATGGAGCTGAGATGAACTAGAGGCGTGGCCGGGGCAGGGCCACGCCGGCAGCAAGAAGTCGACGCGGTAGGCAGCAAACGTACCGTTGGGGACCGCGCCAGAGGGCGAGATCCAGCGCGCATCGGCGCCGAAGGGGCCCGCGGCGACGGCGCCAGATACGAACGGGAGCAGGAGCTGTGTAAACTTATTACGACTGAGAGAGATGCTGATGTATTACCGTTACTACGGGCCCCAATAATTGGAAGCACCCATTCGCGCAGGGGAGGATAGAGGGCCGGATCGCGAGGCCGGCAACCCGTCAGGGAAGCCGGGCAAGCATACAGGACGTGCAGGGCCGCCCGATCGGATTCTGCAGAGTCGGGACGTGCACAGGCTTTTACCGGTTCAAAATCGAGTCCCCGTGACGAGCAACCACTTTTTTTCTTGCGTGCCCCCGAAAAGGGGGCTGGGTGTTTGTACGTCCAGTATCTTATTATTTAGGGATCATTGTGTGTGTGCGCGTGGGCGCTTGTTGTGATTCGTTTGTGTGTGTGTTGTGGCGGCCGCGTGTGCCTGCAGCGCGAAGCCGTTGTGGCGGCGCACGGGGGGGGCTTTCGCCGACCCAGTTACCAAGTGGCGCCCGGGCCGCCTTTAGTACTGGGCGCTTGCGCAGACACCGTCGGCCGACAGGGCGAAGCCCAGCTTGCAGGCGGGCTCGGGCGCAATGCACGTCACCTGGCCCTCGCGGCCGCACCGGTGGCAGAGCGCGTCTGCGCCGCCGACCCCGAAGCCGGGCTGGCACTTGCGCTCGTGCGATGTGCACTGCGGCTGTGCTGCCCGGCCGCAGGCGGTGCACACCCCCTGCGCCGGGCCGAGGCCGGCAGCGCACGGCGCGGCGGGCGACAGGCACGTGGGCTGCTGCTCGCCGCCGCACGTGACGCACTTGCTGCCGGCCGCGTCCGACACGGCGCCGGAGGCGCAGCGTGCACCAGCGGCGCCGCAGAGGGGCTGGCCCGCCGCGCCGCACGCGAGGCACTTCTGGCCCTCGATCACGAAGCCCTCTGCGCACTCCGAGCCGGGTGTGGGGCACTGGGGCTTGTCGTGGCCGCCGCACGCGGTGCACGCGCCCGAGCTCGCGCCGAGACCGGGCGCGAAGCCCTCACGGCAGACCTCCTCGCCGTCGCCGTCGCAGACCACTTGGCCTTCGCCGCCGCACGTGGCGCACTTGGCGCCGGGTGTCGACCCGAAGCCGACGCTGCACGGTCGCTCGTTCTCGTCGGCGAGGCAGCGCGGCTGCGCGTTCTTGCCGCACGGGTGGCACGTCGCACCGACGGGCGCGAAGCCGTACTTGCACGCGCGCACGGAGTCGGTGCACGTGGGCTGGCCCTCGAAGCCGCACGTGGTGTCGACAGCTGTGGAGTCCGCGGCGCAGTGGCCGGACGCGGGGGCGGGCGTGCCAGCGAACGTGGTTGTGGTCAGCGGGCTCGGGTTCTCGGAGTAGGCGGGCACGCCCTGGGCGAGGGAGCACGTGGTGCCAGCGAACTCGAACGCGGTGCAGAGCGGGTGGTTGTTGCACATGTTGCAGCACGTCTGCACGTCCGGCACGGCGCTGAAACGGCTGCCTGCCAGCACGTCGTTGACCAGCACCTTGTTCTTGCGCGTGCAGCACGTCGGGTGCTTATCGCACGCGCAGCTGCACCCGTTCGCGTGCGCCGCATCGCGGTGGCAGTGGAAGTTGCCCAGCGCGGCCATATTCTTGCGGTCGTGGGTCACCACGATCGTGCTGAACTTGGCGCCGGCGGCCCACTTGTGCGTGGGGAAGTCGGGGCTGTTGTTATGGCAGTTGTGGGTCCACTTTGTCGAGTCCCAGCTGGTGGTGAGGCAGCCGACGTTGTTGTGGCACGTGGTCGTGTCCTCCAGGTCGCTGTGGCCGCAGATGGGCAGCTCCGGGCGCTTGGCCCTCGAGTGGCCGTTGTACTCGATCTGCCGCACGTGGCAGCGGACGTGCTTGCTGTGGCAGGCGGGCATGTACTCCCAACCGCACTTGTGGTGGTTGCACGATGTGGTCTGCTCCATCTCCGACGGGCAAGCCTTGCCACCGTTGGCCGTCGGGCGCGTGCGTTCGCGGATGCGCTTCGTGCTGCCAGTGCCGCACGTCTTGTCGCACGTCGACCAGTGTCCCCATGAGGAGACCTCGCAGTCGATCGGGCAGGCCTGCTTGTTGCAGTCCGCGGTCTGGGACAGCTCCAGCATGCTGCAGGCGGCGCCGCCGCCCCACGCCTGCGCGCACGCCGCGGCGTTGGCAAGCCCGCAGGCGAACGGCAACGGGGGCTGCCTCGCTGGAGAGCGCGTGCGCGACTGCGAACCCTTGCCGCAGGACATGCTGCACGTGGACCATTGGCCCCACGAGCCAGCGGCGCAGTCCAGCGGCTTTGGCACGCACTTCGACTGCCCCGCCAGGTTCTCAGTCCAGAACAAGCGGTTGACGTCCAAGGTCGTGCAGTCGATGCAGTCGACCTGATCGTGGGCCGCGTGCGTGTAGCGCCCACTGGCGCAGTTCACGCACTTGGTCATGCCATCGGCCTCCTGGAACTGGCCGGCGGGGCACTTCAAGCAGTGGACCAGGCGGTCGCTCGCCCCGGTTTCGGCGGTCTGGCCGAAGCGGCCCTTGTTGCAAAGCTGGCACTTGCTCTGGCCGGCTGCGTCCGTGTAGCGACCTGACATGCAGTGCGTGCACGACAGTGCAGCTGTCTGGGACTGGAACTTGCCCAGCGCGCAGTCCGTGCACGCCGTCATTGCCTGGATGGCGGCGTACTTGCCTGTCGCGCAAGGTGCGCAGTCGGTGGCCATGGACGCGCCTGTGGTGCCGCTCGCACGCCCTGCGGCGCACAACGTGCACTCCGTCTGCCGAGTGGCCACCTGGTACTTGCCGGGAACGCAGGCATCGCACGCGGCGCTGCTGGTCTGCGGCTGCACCTTGCCCTTGACGCAATCCTTGCACGCGGTGCTCGCATCCGCAGCCTCGAGCGGGTTCGCCTTGCCAGCAGCGCACGCCGTGCACGCAGTCGTGGTGGCTGCCGACTGCCAGCGCCCCGTCTCGCATGCAGTGCACGCCGTCGCAGCCTCGGCCGCTGAGTAGCGACCAGCGTTGCACGCCACGCACGCCTCTTCGCTGCCCTTGGTCGAGGGGTTGTGTTTGCCGGCGGTGCAAGCACTGCAGGCCGGCGACCGGGCTGCGGACCAATATCCTGCCGCACACGGTGTGCAGGCCTCCACACCTGTAGAGCCGGTGTTGCTGTTAGCCGTTCCGGCAGGGCACGCCGTGCACGATGCCATGCCCTTGGTCGCCTGGTACGTGCCTATCGGGCACTCGTCCTGCCCACACTTCCCGGCACCCTGCACGAACCAGCCAGCGTTGGCGGCCTTGCACGACTCAAGCGAGGTGCCCGCGCCATCCGTTGGCTGCCAGCGGCCTGCCGCACAGTTCTTGCACTGCGTAGAGCTGGCCGCGGACCACTCGCCGCAGGGGCAAAGGTAGCAGAAGCTCTCTGCGTGGCGGCCCGCCTCGTTGCTGTAGCGGCCCGCCTTGCAGGCCTTGCAAACGTGCGTTCCATCGTCATCCTGGTACTTGCCGGCCTCGCACTCGTCGCACACATGCGACCCGGTGCCTGCAGCAAATTTCCCTGCTTCGCAAACCGTGCAATCTTCCAGCGAGGTCTTGCTCGTGCCCGAGTGCGCGCGCCCGGTGGGGCACAAGTCGCACCACTTCTGTGCCTCCTGGTCAGCAAACTTCCCCTTCGCGCAGGTGATGCAATGCTCCTGCTCGCTCGTCTTGCCCGTGAGGGGCTGGAACGTGCCCTTCGGGCAAGAAGAACACACCGAGAGCCCGCCTGTGGGCTGGTACTTGCCGTGCGGGCAAGCCGTGCAAGCGAGGGATCCCGTCCCAGTTGAGAAGAAGCCAACCGCGCACTTGGTGCACATGCGGTCTTGCAGGCCCGTGGCTGCGCGCGTCTCGTACTCGCCGGGCTGGCAAACAACATGCTCCTTGCAAATGCGGTTCCGTGCCTCCGTTTTTGCGAGCGTCTCCCACTGCGTATCCGTGCACACTGTCAGCGCGGAACACTCGCGATTGCTAGTTTCCGTCGCGAGGACGCTCTCGTACGAATTGTCGTAATCGCATTCCTTGAGAGCAGTGCACGCACGGGGGGTGTACTTCCCCGCCTTGGTGGAGATCCACTCGCCGGAAGTGTGCGGTGCCGAGGGGGTGCCGCACACTGTATGCGGCAGGCACACGCGATCAGACGTCGCGGTGTATGCCTGTGTTTCGTACTCGAGCTCGACGTCCAAGCAATTGTTGATGGCAGCGCACTCGCGATCACTCGTCACGGTCGCGTCCTTCGTTTCGTACTGCTCGTCCGGTGTGCACACGAGCGAGGTGGCACACGTTCTGTCGGAGGAAGCCGTGGGTGCCTTGGTCTCGTATTCGACGTCCGTGCAGGTGGTGATGGATTTGCACGAGTTCTGCCTGGTCAGATCCTGGAACTCGGTCACGCCGTCGCATGTCTTGCACGCGCCGAGACCAGTGGCATCACCGAAGGTGCCGATGGCACAGGCTTCGCAGCCAAGCCACTTGCCGGCAACCTGGTAGTCGCCAATGGGGCACGCTTCGCATGTCCCTGCTACAGCAAGGCCGCAGGGCGTGTGGAAGTATCCCGCGCCACATTCGTAGTCGCAAGGCTTGCAGCTGCTCTGCGCGGCAGCGTCCTGGTAGAAGTGCGCGGTGCACGCCTTGCATTCATCCGCGCCGGTAGTGTCCTGGAATGTTCCTGTTGCGCACGAAGAGCAGTCCTCGGTGCCCTCGCTGGCCTTGAACAGGCCCTTGCCGCACGGCGAGCACTGACCCGGTTTCTCGTCGCCACAGCCAGAGTGGTACTGCCCGGCACTGCAGTTGTAGTCGCACGGCAAGCAAGCCGTTTGGCCCTTTTCAGTGTGGTACTTGCCCGATGCGCACGAATCGCAGCTGTCTGCACCAGCACTGGCCTGAAATTTGCCCGATGCGCAGCCGGAGCACGTGTGCAGCCCGGCAATGCCCTTGGCCGCGCCCGCATTGCACTGCCGGCACGTGCCCGCATCCTCGCCTCCACAAGATGTCTTCTCGTGGCCAATTTCACAGTGGAAGTTGCAAGTGCTGCACTCAGTTTGCCCAGAGGACTCCTGGTACTCCTTGTTCGCGCTCAGGCACGGTGTGCAGTCGACGGTCCCAGTTGCCGCCGCCACCTTACCAGCGCTGCACACTGAGCAGGCGTGTGTGCCTGCAGATGACTTGTGCTGGCCTGTTATGCAAGCAGTGCAGGCGCCCGCCTCCGACAGGCTGCAGCCGAGATGCTGCTGCCCCGCTTCGCACTGATAGTTGCAGCTGGTGCAGTCGGTGGCGCCGGTTCCCTCGAAGAACGTGTCGACGGCGCAGTCTTTGCACATGGGCTGGCCCTCGGCGTCCTGGTGCTGCCCAGCAGTGCAAGCTGCACAACTGCTGCTGCGCTCTGAGCCTTGGTACTGGCCCTTGGCACAGTTCTTGCACGTGGCTAAGCCGGCGGTGTCCGCGAACTGGCCGACAGCGCAGTCTGCACAGACGGTCTGCCCGTCGTCTGTCTGGAAGCGCCCCTGCGCGCAGTTGTTACAGGAAGTCTGGCCCGTGCGCGGCTGCACCGTGCCAGCCACGCACGAAGTGCATGACGAAGCGCCTGCATTCTGCACAGATTGTCCCGACGCGCACAGCGTGCACTGTGCGGTGCCCAGGGAAGCTTTGAACTTGCCACCGGGGCACGATTCGCAAGCACCGGGGCTGCTTGCGCCACAGCCAAGGTGCTGCTCGCCTGCGCTGCACTCGTGGTTGCACACCTCGCACTTCGTCTGCCCCTGCTGGTCCTGGTAACGCCCGCTGGTGCATGCAGTGCATGTCAGCTGGTTGCTTATCCCGGTGTATTTGCCCGTGGCGCAAGAGTCGCACAAGCGGTCTTGCGTCGCGCTGAACGCGCGCGTCTGAAACTTCCCAGCGGCGCAGGTGCTGATGGTCTGGCACAGGCGGTCGAAGGTCTCGC
>Ga0308021_10001317_pt1 | contig 11329 bp, 8 predicted proteins | sample Neamet351_FD_201296 | JGI IMG/M metagenome (GOLD analysis project Ga0308021, IMG submission 201296) | Marine microbial communities from water near the shore, Antarctic Ocean - #351 | ecosystem: Environmental > Aquatic > Marine > Unclassified | place: Southern Ocean | collected 2014-10-02
GTTGATGCAACAAAGTCGTGCTGCTTGCTCCAAGCCGTTGCCAGGGTGACAACCGACATTTCTGCATCCGCCGCTATCGCCTGAAAACGTTTGGTCGACTCAATCGCTTGCTCATTAACGAATCGCTTGGCCATTTGTTGTTGTCGCTTGTCTCCGCTCAGGTAGCTGGAGAATCTGGCACCTTCAGGTAGGGCGCCGTCGTTGTATTTTCCGGATAAAACGCCTCCTGCTAGAGGTGAATACGGAATGAGGCTAACGTGTTCTTGCAGGCAAGCCTGTGCCAGTTCGTCTTCAAAGCGTCGGTTATTCAGGCTGAAGTTATTCTGGATTGTTTCATAACGCGCCAGACCGTGTAGTTCGCAAGTAGCCAGACTCTTGCAAAGGCCCCAGGTGGTCTCATTACTGCAGCCCAGTATTCTCACCTTGCCCGACTGCACTAGCTCATCCAGTGCCATCATAGTTTCTTCGTAGGGGAAGTCGTGATCGGGCCAATGCGTTTGGTACAGGTCAAGATAGTCAGTCTGCAAGCGTGTCAAGCTGGCTTCCACGGCACGCATGATGTGGTGTCGGTCCAGACTGGTTTTTCCTCCCCGTAGAGGAGGGGTGATCCAGCCGTGCCCAGGGCCGGCGACTTTACTGGCGATGATCAGTGTATCTCTAGATTTGGTTTTCATCCATCTGCCAACGATGTCTTCTGTGCGCCCCACGTATTTGGCATCGGGTGGCACCGGGTACATTTCCGCGGTATCGTAGAAATCGATACCGGCTTCATAGGCCATATCCATAATTCGGAACGCTGTTTTTTCGTCGGCCTGGTTGCCAAAGGTCATAGTGCCCATGCAGATGTCAGAAACGATAATTCCACTGCGGCCCAGTCTGTTTTTATTCATTGTGACTCCTGATGTTATTTAGGTATTTACACGTTGTTTTTTTGGCTATAGTAACAAAATGACAAACACTTATCTGAGCAAAAATAATGATAAACACGTATCTTAGCGAAAATTATGCCCCTGTAGAGAGTGAGCTTACCGTTTTTGATTTACAGGTCATTGGTGAACTTCCCGCGCAGCTGAGCGGACGCTATTTGCGCAATGGGCCAAATCCGGCCGGGGCGGTTGACCCGGCAAGCTATCACTGGTTTGCAGGTGATGGCATGGTGCATGGGGTATGTCTGCAAAATGGCGCTGCCAAGTGGTATCGCAATCGCTATGTCGGTTCGTCAAATATCAGTGCATTGCGCGGGGAAGCGGATATCCCAGGGCACAATTGGAACGACAGCGGCATCGGCCCCAACACCAGTGTGGGAGGCTTTGCCGGCACAACTTGGGCGATGATGGAGGCGGGTGGCGTGCCAGTAGAGCTCAATTATGAGCTCGAGACAATCGGGCGCAACGACTTTTACGGTACGCTCCCCGGTGCATTCTCCGCACACCCGAAGTACGACCCTGGCAGTGGAGAGATGCACGCCATGGTCTACGCCTGGCAGGAGTGGATGGACCATGTGCAGTATGTGGTTGTTGGAAGCGACGGACGGGTGCGGCGCACCGTAGACATTCCGCTGCCAGGTATGTCAATGATTCACGACATGTCTCTCACCGAGCGCTACGCCGTTATCTACGATCAACCGGTGACTGTAGACCTGAATGTAGCTATGGAGGGTTTGTTCCCCTTTCGCTGGGATCCCGATTACGGTAACCGCGTTGGGTTGTTACCACGCAAGGGCACAGCGGCGGACATTATCTGGATTGATATTCCCCTGGGCTATGCATTCCACCCCCTCAACGCATACGATGCACCCGATGGCACGGTGGTGATCGACATTTGCAATTACGATTGTATATTTAATCAGGACACACAGGGCCCCTTCGGTGACGCGGGTCTCGCTAGGCTGGAGCGTTGGGTGCTAAACCCACAATTGCGCAGTTGTTGTGTCACAGTGATTGATGCCAGTTCGAATGAATTTCCCCGACACAATATCGCTTATGCAGGGCAGCCCTACGAATTTGGCTATTGCGCCTCTCCCTCCCAGGACCCCAACGTAGGGTGGCCTACACTGAAGCATAATCTCAAAACCGGGACGCGTGAAGTGTTTGACCATGGTCCGGGTCGGGCTGCTGGAGAACCTGTGTTTGTCGCACGCGCTGGTAGCAGTGGCGAAGATGAGGGCTGGCTTATCACTCTGGTACACGATCTGGGTAGCGGCGCGGCAGAGCTGGTTGTGATTGACGCAGAAGACTTTGCCCGCGGCTACGTGGCGAGGGTTTTATTGCCCCAGCGTGTGCCATTCGGGTTTCATGGCAACTGGGTTAGTGACAAGCAGGTAAAACCACTAGAGGTTTAAGCGGAATAAAGTGCTGGTGTCAGGCCATGCTGCAGCATTTACTGACTAATAATTAATAACGGAGTTAAATAAAATGAATGGTGCAGAAAGTCTGCTAGCAACTCTGGTCGACAGTGGTATAGAAGTCTGTTTTACCAACCCCGGTACATCGGAGATGCATTTTGTAGCGGCTCTGGATGAGGTTGACGGTATCCGTTGTGTGTTGTGCCTGTTTGAAGGGGTGCTCAGTGGAGCCGCTGCCGGTTACGCTGTAATGGCGCGCAAACCTGCCTCTACCTTATTGCATTTGGGTCCGGGCTTGGGTAATGCCTTGGCAAATATTCACAACGCTAAGAAAGGCAATCTCCCGGTTGTGAATATTGTCGGTGACCATGCCACTTATCACCTGGAGTACGATGCCCCGCTCACCTCCGACATACACGGTATAGCCAGTACGGTTTCTCACTGGGTACACAGTTCAGCATCGCCTGCCGATATTGGCGTAGATGCAGCTGAAGCTGTTTTACAGGCCGGACGCGGCCAGGTTGCAACGCTAATTCTTCCCGCTGATGTGTCTTGGGGCGACAACCCCAACGGCCGCGCTGCCATTTCGAGCTTGCCTGCGCGGCCACATATTTCACAGGACAAAATCGACGGGGCAGTGGCAGTACTGCGCTCTGGAAAATCCTGCATGATAATGATGGGCGGCCGTGAAATTGATGCGCAGCAGAGTTTGAAGTTGAGCCGGATTGGCAAGGCCAGCGGCGCGCGTGTTTGCACGGAGACCTTTCCTGCACGGGTTGCGCGTGGTGCCGGCACAGGTGTTATAGACAAAATGCCCTATATGACAGAAATGGCCGTTGACTATGTAAAAGACGTAGAGCATCTCATTTTGATCGGTGCCAAATCCCCTGTTTCATTTTTTGCCTACCCCGGTCTGCCCAGCGCCATTGCACCACAAGCGTGCAATGAAATTGTGCTGGCAGAGGTTAATGACGACATTGATCAGGTGCTAGAAGCATTGCTGGAGAAGCTGGATGCGGTCGATGTGGAGGCGGATGTATGTGCACTGGCGCTGCCCGATCTGCCCTCGGGGCCTTTGGATGTCATGGCGTGCGGTGCAGCAATTGCCCATTTTCTGCCTGAGGGAGCGGTGGTGGTTGATGAGGCTATTACCTCTGGTATTGCTTGTTATCCCGCCACTGCAACCGCCCAAGCACACGATTGGTTGAGTCTAACTGGAGGAGCTATTGGTTGGGGGCTGCCCGCCGCGGTAGGTGCGGCTCTGGGTGCGCCCGGTCGTAAAATTGTCGCTCTGGAAGGTGACGGCAGTGCCATGTATACCATTCAGTCCCTGTGGACCATGGTGCGAGAAAATCTTAATGTCGCTGTAATTATTTTCAATAACCGTAAGTACAGTATTCTGGAGTTGGAGTTTGCACGCACCGGTGCCAGAGGCGGCAAGCCAGGTGCGAAAGCAGCCAGTACTCTGGACATAGGTTCACCCGATATGGACTTTGTTGCCCTGGCGAACGGCATGGGTATGAATGCCACCCGGGCCACCACCGCGGAGGAATTTAACGCGCAGTTTGAAGCGGCGATGGGGAGCCAGGGGCCGTGCTTGATTGATGCGGTAATTCCCACTTTCTTGAGCTAGATTCTTTGCGCTACCGATGGGGAAATCTGGGGGCGTGAGTTGTTGTGGCTCAAGGCGAGGTTTAATACACCCCACACATCGGTTGGATCATGTAGACGTTTTATATCTTCGAACAAAAGGTTTGCCTGAAAGTAGTACATGCGTAAATACACCAGCCACTGTTTTACCGGGTTGGCCGCGTGGCGCTCATCATAAGAATCGAGATTGAGCTCATAAAACCGTCTGATCAATAGCAAAACCTCGGGCCATTCCAGCGGCAAGCTCGCAATACCGCTGGCGTTGTCTTTTATCAGTCGAGGTAAGTCCGGACGACACAAGGCGCCGCGACCCAGCATCAGGTCAACACCACCGCTTACCTGCTGGCAGCGCAGTGCGTCTGCAGGGTTCCAGATTTCGCCATTGGCTATGATGGGTATATTAACGCTTTGGCGGGCCAGTGCAATTTCCTCCCAGTATGCGGGAGGACGGTAACCGTGACGTTTGGTGCGGGCATGAATGGTCAGTTCGTTGGCCCCTGCAGCGTCAATCCCCCGCACAACGTCGAGAAAGTTGCTTTGGTCTTCGTAGCCAAGCCTGATTTTTACCGACAAAGGGGTGGTTTGTGGCAAAGCGGCGCGTGCGGCGGTAACGATGGCATGTACACGCTCGGGCTCTCTTAGAAGTATTGATCCACCCTGGGAGTTGTTCACACTTTTTGCAGGACAGCCGAAATTGAGGTCGATACCCAGTGCGCCCAGCTGCGCAGCGCGCGCGGCATTCTCGGCCACCACCTGGGGCTTACCACCCAATATCTGAACATAGACGGGCACGCCCGATGACGTTTTTCCGCCATCTGCCAACTCGGGGCACAGGCGCCTGAAAATCCGTGCGGGCAACAGGCGGTCTGTAACGCGCACAAATTCGGTTACGCAGCGGTCTATTCCTCCCAGTCCGGTGAGCAGTTCGCGCATTGCGTAATCTACAACCCCCTCCATGGGGGCCAGCATTAATCGCACCTTGACCTCCGTAATGTGTTGAGTGGGTGAATTTCCTGTGTTGAGGCGGCGCATTATACGCAAAACGACGGGTGATCGAAGGGGGAAGATAAAACGGTACGATCTATCGATTTTATGATGCGCGATTAGTGCATCACTGCGGGTCGAATTCCGCTAGAATACTTGCTCGAATGAGAAGGAGAGCCTCATGCAGGGATCTATCGTTACTCAAGGCGTTGAACTTATGCTATTTGGCATGGGTACGGTGCTGGTTTTCTTGACAGTGCTGGTGCTTGCGATTGCCTTGATGTCATGGGTTTTAAGGCGCTATTTCCCCGAGCCAGAGACAGACTCGAAGACCAATCGGCCCAGAGGGTCAGCCGCAGCTCCAGCAACGGCTTTCGCTGCTGGTGATGCCACCCTGGTCGCTGTAATCAGTGCCGCATTGCACCGGCATCGCTCCAACCGCCACGATCGTTAAACTTTGAAATTCTGTCAAAAATGAAGAGACCCACCTCCTATGGATAGTAATAAATCACCACTGGGTATCACCGATGTGGTGTTGCGAGATGCACACCAGTCGCTATTTGCCACCAGGCTGCGCCTTGACGATATGCTGCCCATAGCAGAAAAACTCGACGATATTGGCTTTTGGTCGCTGGAGACATGGGGTGGCGCCACCTTTGATGCCTGTATCCGTTATCTTGGGGAAGACCCCTGGGAGCGTATACGCGAACTTAAAAAGGCCATGCCGAAGACACCCCAGCAAATGCTATTTCGCGGGCAGAATATTTTGGGTTATCGCCACTATGCGGATGATGTTGTAGAGAAATTTGTAGAGCGCGCAGCGTTTAATGGTGTGGATGTGTTTCGCGTGTTTGATGCGATGAATGACATGCGTAATATCGAAGTAGCGCTGCAGGCGGTGAAGAAAGTGGGTAAGCACGCCCAGGGTACAATCTCTTACACCTTGAGCCCCGTGCATAATATTGATACCTGGGTTACACAGGGCAAGCAGATTGAGGACATGGGTGCAGACTCTATCGCTATCAAGGATATGGCCGGCCTGTTGCGCCCCTATGATGGCTTTGAGTTGGTCTCTAGGCTGAAGGCGACCTGCGACATTCCCATTCACATGCAGTGCCACGCGACCACCGGTCTGTCTACCGCCACGGCACTTAAATGCATCGAAGCGGGCATAGACAACATCGATACTTCAATTTCTTCCATGTCCATGACTTATGGCCATTCTCCAACCGAGTCGGTTGTCGCTATGTTGCAAGGTACCGATAGAGACACGGGCCTCAATATTGAAAAACTGGAGGAAATCGCTGCTTATTTTCGCGAAGTGCGCAAGAAGTACGCCAAATTCGAGGGCTCTCTTCGCGGTGTAGACTCCCGTATTCTTGTGGCACAAGTTCCCGGTGGCATGCTTACCAATATGGAAAACCAGCTGCGTGAGCAGGGTGCCAGCGACAAAATGGACGAGGTGTTAGCAGAAATCCCCAAAGTTCGAGAAGATCTGGGCTTTATCCCGCTGGTCACCCCGACCTCCCAAATAGTGGGCACGCAGTCGGTTATTAACGTATTGACAGGCGAGCGTTATAAATCGATCACAAAAGAGACGGCAGGTATCTTAAAAGGGGAGTACGGCAGTACACCCGCAGCAATGAATTTTGAGCTGCAGAGCCGAGTTCTTGAAGGTGCTGAGCCCATAAGCTGTCGCCCCGCCGATCTGTTGCAGCCTGAGCTGGTGTCGCTTAGCGCAGAATTACGCGAGCTGGCAGCAAAGCAGAACATCGCGTTGACCGATGGAAGTGGTGAGATAGATGATGTGCTTACGTATGCGCTGTTCCCCCAGATTGGACTGAAGTTTTTGCAAAACAGGGGCAATCCTGACGCGTTTGAGCCGGCTCCCGGTCTGCCTTCGTCTGAGCCCGACATAGTGGCTAGTTCAGCTAAAGCGGGCTCAGTAGGGTCTACTAGCCCCGATATTTACACAGTGACAGTCAGTGGCCAGAGTTACGTGGTAGAGGTGGCCGAGGGGGGAGATGTGTCGGCAATCGCAGCCGTCACCCCATCGGTTGGTGCAGCGGTGCCCGGGCCGGCAATCAATGCCGATGGTGAATCCATGCCGGCACCCTTATCTGGAAATGTTTTCAAGGTGGCGGTCGCCGTTGGTGACACCTTGTATGACGGTCAGGTCATTGCGGTATTGGAGGCGATGAAAATGGAGGTGGAAGTGCTTGCGCCCCATGAGGGTGTTGTTGGCTCAGTGGATATCGCCGTTGGGGATGTCGTGGCGGTTGGCGATACGATTCTGACCTTTAGCAAATAATGGATAATCTCCTTAGTCTTTGGAACGATTCCGGTCTTGCCCAAATGGATGTGGGGCAGGGAATTATGATCTGTATCGGCCTGCTTTTGCTGTTTCTGGCTATCCGCAAGGGTTTTGAGCCGCTGTTGCTGGTGCCCATCGGTTTTGGCGGCATCCTGGCAAATATTCCGGGTGCTGGGCTGGCCTATTCCGCGGTGGAAAATGCCATTCACGGCGGTGATCCGTTACTGTTGGCTGAGCTAGGCAAGGCGTTGGGCGTTGCATTTGGCGAACAGTCCAAAGCGCTTTTGTCGGCCTACGCGTTAGGCGGTGCTGAGGCCAAAATGCTGGCTACTCAGTTGGCGCATGATGCGGGCTTTAGCAACGGTATGCTGTATAGCTTTTATGCCATCTCCATCGCCAGTGGCGTGGCCCCTCTGGTGATTTTTATGGGAGTGGGAGCCATGACCGATTTTGGCCCCTTATTGGCTAACCCCAAAACCCTGTTTTTGGGAGCGGCGGCACAATTTGGTATCTTTGCGACGGTACTTGGCGCGGTTTATCTGACGTCTATTGGTATTATGGATTTCAGTATCTCCGATGCCGCTGCCATAGGTATTATCGGTGGCGCCGATGGTCCAACTGCCATCTATGTATCGAGTATTTTGGCACCCGATTTATTGGGCGCTATTGCGGTGGCCGCTTATTCCTATATGGCTCTGGTGCCAATAATTCAGCCGCCTATAATGCGGTTGCTCACAACCGAAGCCGAGCGCAAGATTGAGATGGTGCAACTGCGGTCAGTGGGTAAGAGGGAAAAAATTGTCTTCCCGTTAGTGTTGTTATTGTTGGTAGCGTTTTTGCTGCCATCTGCCGCCCCTCTTTTGGGAATGTTCTGTTTCGGTAATTTACTCAAAGAATGTGGTGTAGTAGACCGCCTGAGTGATGCGGTTCAGGGGTCTTTGATTAACATAGTGACTATTTTTCTGGGCTTGTCCGTAGGCTCTAAGCTGGTTGCCGCTCAGTTTCTAGATATCAACACTTTGGGTATTTTGGGTTTGGGTATTATCGCATTTGCTATTGGCACCGCCAGTGGCATCCTAATTGCGAAGCTGATGAATAAGCTTGGCACCACGCCGATTAATCCACTGATCGGTTCGGCTGGGGTGTCTGCGGTGCCGATGGCAGCCAGGGTCAGTAATAAAGTTGGCCTGGAGGCAAACCCCCATAATTTTCTCCTGATGCATGCCATGGGCCCCAATGTAGCCGGTGTTATCGGCTCTGCAGTGGCGGCAGGTGTGATGATCAGCCTAGTCGGTGGTTAGCCAAAATCTACCAGCGTAGCGCACAAGTACCAATGGTGCATGCTTCATTAATTTTGTACACTACACCCCATCATTAACTGCAAAAGTTACCCGCATGAATCCGAATTACCTGGACTTCGAGCAGCCAATTGCCGAGCTGGAAGTCAAGATTGAAGAGCTGCAACTGGTGGGGTCGGACAACGACATCAATATCAGTGCGGAAATACAAACCCTGCGTGAAAAGAGCAGTAAGCTCACCGAGAAAATCTATTCTAATTTGAGCGCCTGGGACATCGTAAAGGTGGCCCGTCATCCACAGCGCCCCCATACCATGGATTACATTCCGCGGATTTTCTGTGAATTTGATGAACTTCACGGTGACAGGCATTTTGCTGACGACAACGCCATAGTGGGTGGCATTGCGCGTCTTGATGACAAGCCCATCATGGTGATCGGTCAAGAAAAAGGCCGATCCGTGAAAGATAAGGTGATGCGCAATTTTGGCATGCCCAAGCCCGAGGGCTATCGCAAAGCATTGCGACTAATGAATATGGCTGAACGCTTTAAACTGCCGGTTGTTACGCTCATTGATACGCCGGGGGCCTATCCGGGCATCGATTCCGAAGAGCGCGGCATCAGCGAGTCTATCGCCCAAAATCTAGCGGTTATGTCTAGGCTGGCCACACCCATTATCTCCATTGTCATTGGCGAGGGGAGTTCCGGCGGTGCACTGGGCATTGGCGTTGGCGATCATTTGGCGATGTTGCAGTACGCCACTTACTTTGTAATCTCACCTGAAGGTTGTGCCAATATTATTTGGAAAAGTTCCGACAAGGCCCCTGACGCGGCAGAAGCCATGGGTGTGACCTCCGATATATTGAAGGATATGGGTATCGTGGACGCCACTATTGACGAGCCTATGGGCGGTGCACATCGCAACGCTGATCTGATTGCACAGCGAATAAAAACACATATCGCCAAAGAGCTGGCTGTGCTCGAGCAATTGCCCGTAGAGGATATGTTGGCCAAGCGCTATCAGCGCCTCATGTCCTACGGCAACTGAGTTGGCAGGCTCCGTGCCTGATACCCAAATACTACATCATTGCGTACTCGACCCCTGGCTTAGCTGCAGAGCAGGTGCGGCGCGCTGGTGTGTTGCTTTCAGTGGTGGCCCCGACTCCAGTGCACTACTGCACTTGTTGCGAAGCTGGCAAATGGCCAGTCAGCAAGACACGCCACAGCTTATCGCTATTCATGTCAATCATGGCATGCAGGGCGCGTCAGACCAATGGCAGAGGCACTGTGAGGCCTTATGCGATACCTGGGAAATCCCTATTGTGGTGGTGCAGGCGGTCGTTGAAAACGCAGGTAAAGGGGCGGAAGCTGCCGCTCGCGACGCCAGGTACACAGCCTTTGAGGACGAACTTGCCCGCGGCGATGTGTTGTTTATGGGGCACCACTTAGATGATCAGGTTGAGACTTATTTTCTACGCCTTATGCGTGGCTCTGGCCTCAGCGGTTTAGCTGCCATGTCCAGCGCCAGGGCGCTGGGTGCTGGGGAATTGTTGCGACCATTACTGGGGATTCAGCGTAGCGAACTTGAGGCCTATGTGGAGCACCACCAGCTCACGGTTATTGAAGATCCGTCAAATCTTGATATAGATATAGATCGGAATTATCTACGCCAGACGGTGTTGCCGCTACTAGCTGATCGCTGGAAGGGCTATCGCCAAACAGTGGCGCGGGCGGCGGGCCATGCCAGCGTTGCCCAGAGTGTGATTGAACAGTGCCTGCCAGAGCCGGCAACAGTGGTCAGTGTGATGGGCGATCCTGGAATCGAGGCACAGGCGCTGTATAGCGTATCGATCGACGCTGCGATGATAAAAATACGAAGCTGGTTGCGCGCCCAGGGTTGTAGTATGCCCGACCAATTACTGCTGGCGGAGTTTATGCGCCAGCTGCGTGAAAGCGCTGCGTCCGCGAGCCCCCGTCTATCAAATGGCGATTTTGAGTTGCAGCGCTTTCGCAGTCGAATCTATCTACTACCGAAGTTATCCGAAGATGTCGATACGGGCGGGTCTGAACGGGGTATTTCGCTGGCTATAGGTGAGGAGTGCCCAATCCCTGGCTTGGGTAAGCTGACGCTAGTGCCTGCTGCTGCTGCGGGCTTGCGCCTCGACGCGCAAGACAGGCTGAGCGTTCGCTGGCGTCGGGGCGGGGAGCGTTGCCGCCCTATGGGGCGCGCTTATAATCAGCGTTTGAAGAAACTGTTACAGGAGTTTTTGGTTCCACCGTGGTGGCGGGAGCATATACCCCTGCTGTACCTGAATGATGAGCTGCTGGCTGTAGCCGGGCTGTGGCTTTGTGAGTCCTCTCGTCTGCAATTGCTTGATGAGGACGGTAGCGGGCTATGGGAGCCCCGCTGGGAGCGAAAATCTCTCGCTTTCGATTGAGCGACTGAGGGCTTTCTGCTAGACTGACTTCCCATCTTTTCGCGGGATATGCACATGTGAACCCTCAGGCCATAAACGCCCTGAAGTTCTTCTCTTGTCGCATTCTGCGGGTCTAGAACGACAGCGATAATTACAGCGACTAACACAGAGATTATAGGTTTTTCATGACGCATTATGTTTTTGTTACAGGTGGTGTTGTTTCGTCCCTAGGCAAGGGTATTGCGGCAGCCTCTTTGGCGGCGGTGCTAGAAGCCCGGGGAATCAAAGTAACCCTTCTCAAACTCGACCCGTATATCAATGTAGA
>Ga0308021_10001318_pt1 | contig 11327 bp, 5 predicted proteins | sample Neamet351_FD_201296 | JGI IMG/M metagenome (GOLD analysis project Ga0308021, IMG submission 201296) | Marine microbial communities from water near the shore, Antarctic Ocean - #351 | ecosystem: Environmental > Aquatic > Marine > Unclassified | place: Southern Ocean | collected 2014-10-02
ACTTATACGCTTAAAAAGATTAACGCATAAGCTTAGATTAGTTTGCTTTAATTTCATGCTATGTCGGGACTGCGCCACGGTCACGTCTCCTTCGTCTTCGACAGCGGCTTCTGGAAGGCAGCGCGTTGGTTCCACTGTAACACACCCGTCACGACCTCGAACCAGTCGTCGTTCTCACTGTCCTTGCACACAGCGGGTAGGGGGAACGGCGACACCTTCACCACGAGGGCATCCCCGTGGAAGAGCTCCACCGGTGTTTTGCCGTCGAAGGAAGCCACAGCGCTGGAGCGCGCCGTGGGCGGCACCTCGATGGTGATGGCCGCGGAGTCGGGAAACAGCATTGGGCGTGCAGAGAGCGAATGCGGGCAAATGGGCGTGAACAGTGTGCAGGGCACGGCGGGGTGCACCATCGAGCCGCCGGCACTCATCGAGTATGCGGTGGACCCCGTGGGGGTCGCCAGGACCAGGCCGTCGGCCAGCACCTTTGTGACCTGGAGCCTGTCAGCGTAGACATCCACGTCGATCAGGGACTGCGACCCGCGGCTCACTGCGATCTCGTTCAGCGCGCAGAACCATCCCGTCTCCTGCGTCTCGCGCAGCGGCGCTTCCAGCTGCTCCAGTGATGGGATCGGAGGCAAGTCCTCCTCGTCCAAGTCGCCCGCAGGCACGCCATGGGCGCGAGCGTGCATCAGGAGCCGCTCCTCGAGCCGCACGACCCGGCAACGCAGCCGCGAGCGGAGTGTGAGGTTGAAGCCGCCCTTGATGATCGTGTCCAGCCGCGGCTCCAGCTCCGCTGCATCGAAAGGGGTCATGAAGCCGAGGCTTCCCATGGCTGATCTCGAGCGAAATTGGCGAGCGGAAGGGGGGTGGGCGCACATGAGCTGCTGCAGCAGAGGCGGAGGCGGGTGTGGCGGCAGCAGCGGCGGCAGCAGCGGCGGCAGCAGCGGCGGCAGCAGCGGCGGCAGCAGCGGCGGCAGCAGCAGCGGCAGAGCGCCTACTCACAGAAGGCCACGACCGGCGGCACGGCCGTGTTCGGGAACAGGCTTGACGCCCACAGCAGCGTGCCATCGCCGCCGAGGCAAACGACGAAGTCCACCTTCGCGTGCAACAGCTCCTGCTCGTCTGGGGCCCACGTCTCCAGCAGTGCGGCGACGTCAGGCGGGTACGGCGCATTCAGCGTGTGGGACGTGAAAGAGCTGCGGCGCGGCGAAGCCGCGGCGGCCGGATCGATCCGCCCCTCCGCCTCCAATTTCACCGATGGCTCCACCAGTATCCGGATGCCCTTTGAAGCGAGGTATCGTGCCGTCTCCATGAACTTCTCCCGCACCTCGAGGTCGTCAGGTTTTCGCACGATCATCGCGGTGCGTGGTGGCTGGTCCCAGTTGAGCTCGACTTTGGTCACCGACTGGTGGCTCGTCTGCACAACCCCATCAGATGCCGGCACGATTTCGCACTTCTCGTCAGAGCACTTCAGCAGCTTGAAGGGCGCCTTCTCTGACAGGTCGCCGGCTCCAGTCGGGTTTTCCACGAGCAAGTTGGCTTGCGAGGAGCTGCTGCTCGACACCACCCCGTGGGACGACAATGCGCGGGCGCGTCCCGCGCGCGCAGGCGCAGCATCCGTGGAGGCTGCGCTCGCATGCGTCTCATCGACAGGAACTGCGCCCACATCGCTGAAGGAACCGACGCGAGGGACCGACGCTGTTGTCCTGCTGAGCGGCAGCAGCGGCGCGGGCAGCGGCGGCGAGGTCGGTCGCGCGATGACCCCAGCCGCATGTGCGCGCTGCAGCACGCTAAGAGCGTTAGCCACTTCAGCTGCAGTAGGCGGCCTGTCCATACCAAAACGTCGCGTTTCGCTTTTTATTTCAATCTCGCGATCTCTCTCGAACCTCAACCATACGTGCGCTGCGCCTTCCAAGCTCGCCATCCATGTCTCTGAAGGCCAGTGGCGTCGTCACCAGCAACGAGAGCGCGTTTTTGCTGCAGGCCCTGCGCCTTGGGCACCGTTGCGATGGCCGTGACCTGCACGAGATGCGCCGAGTTCGCTGGGCGTTCACTCGCGCAGACGATCGCTGTACCGTGGAGCTCGAGCTGGGGCGCACACGGGTCTTCGTTGTGGTGACTGCCGAGGTTGTGCCACCGTACCCGGATCGTCCAACGGACGGGTTTTTAAATTTCGGGGTGGAGCTATCCCCTATGGCCAGCGTGGCATTTGAGGCGGGGAGGCCATCGACGCAGGCGGTCGAGCTCGGGCGCATCCTCGAGCGCAGCTTGCGGGACAGCCGCGCGCTTGACACCGAGGCGCTTTGCATTGTGGCAGGTCAGAAGGTCTGGTCCATCAAGTGCACAATCCACGCGCTCGACCACGGGGGGAATCTTGTGGACGCTGCGGGCTTGGCACTCATCGCAGCACTGCAGCACTTCCGGATTCCTGATGTGACCGTCACCGGGGACAAGGTCACGATCCACAGTCCCGACGAGCGCGAGCCTATGCCGCTGAGCCTGCACCATGCTCCGGTATGTGTAACCTTCGCATTTTTTGACGGCGGTGCGCTAGCTGCCATAGACCCGACGCACCAGGAGGAGGAAGTAATGGAAGGTAGAGCAACCTTTGCACTGAACGCCCACCGCGAATTGGTGGCCGTGCACAAGATCGGTGGCGCCCCGCTCTCACAGGATGTGCTCATGCGATGCACACGCATTGCAGCAGACAAGGCAGTGTACATGAGCGAGCTGCTGCGCGTTGCCCTCGAAGATGCAGACGCTGCTGCCACTGCAAGCCGCATGGCATCGCTACGCGGCACCAACTTCGCCGCGCTATCTTTAACAACGCCCGCGCACGGGGCGAACCAGGTCAGCAGTCAGGGTGCGTCAGTCGCACTGGAGGATCCCGATTATGCCCTCCTGCACGTGGCAGCGCGGTTGCCAGGGGCCGATGACAGCGTGCAGGGGCGGGCACAGGAACCCAGTTGTGGCGATAACGCGGGGGCAGCGCAGCCGGGAGCCCTACTCCTGGCCATGCAACGAGTGGCCGAAAATATGGAGGCAAGTTATGGGCTGCCAGGCGTAGCTGCAGGTGGGAGCGAGGCAGCCGGCAGCTCACGAGCAGTGGTGTGCGACGAAGATGAGGCGATGCTGCCTGTGGATCGCACCGGCGCAGCGCCAGCGCCCAAGCCGGCGCCAAAGGCAAATGATGCCAGGGCCGATGCAGGCGCCGCGACTGATGCTGCCACAGCTGTGCCGCGCGGGGACTGCAGCGACTTGTCGCAAGCGCTCAAGAAGAAGAAGAAGAAGAAGGCAAAGAAGGGCACCTGACAAGCACGAGGTTTTCACCGCGCGTGAGAAGTGTGTGAGATGGATGTATGTGTCACGTGTCACGTACGTCACACGTCACTGTAACAGTCACACTGTCACACGAGAATTTTTATAAAAGATAAAACGCTTTTAATAAAGCTTGTGTGTGCGCATAACCACGTACAAAGGTAATCTTATGCGTTGTCAGCGTAAAGGAATGCGGACCCAAAACCCAGAACTCAGATGATAATGGATCCTTTCCGGCTACGGCTTGGGCCGCCGTGTCCCCGTCTCACCATTGCTGAGTCCTCCGTGCTGATTGGTTGCGGCGCTTCCTTCACCAGCGCCGCTGGAGGTGGTGCTGCATCTGCCAGCAGCGCCTGAGGCTTCTTCTGCTTGTTATGCAGCTTCGCATTTGGCTTGCGGTCCGCATTCTCCGTGCGGCCTTGGTTCGCCACCGGTGTCTTCGCCGTCTTCTTCTTGCTCGCCTTGCTGACTTTGCCCTTCTTGCCCGCCTTGGCCATTTGGCGCTGGGCGAGGATCCCTCGCCAGCGCTTTTGCAAGGCTAGTGCGGAGTTGAATTCGGGCACGAGGTCGAAGAGCCTCATGTCATTGGGGTCGACGTTCTCGATTACCTTGAATTTGTTTGCGGCCTGCAGCGCCAGGTTATCGACGAAGTCGTTGGCGTACTGTTGGTAGCCCTCTCGCTCCCCTTCAGCCAGGCCGTCCTCGGGATCTGCCTGGTCCATGGCCTCGTGGAACCGGCTGCAGATTGCGTGCAGTGTGTCGAGGAAAAATATTTGCCCCAGACCGTTCCGCCGCATGTTGAGCTTGCGAACCTCGCTGATCAGGTTGTGGCGGTACACGCTCGCTCCCTGGTCCGCCCACTTGTCTGCCAGGCCCTTGAATCCCAACGGCGGAGCCATCCGGTTGAGCAGGTTGGCAAGTTCAAAGGATGGCATGAACAATTGGTTGTCGTAGTCCCCGCAGATATTCTCCCACTCCTCCTTGAACGTGTGCATGTGATCGTCACCGATCCCACCATCGGTGTTGCCAATGTCCTCGAAGTTCTCAAGGATCACAGCTATGAACAGATTCACCATCATGAAGAAGCAAAGGATGGTGAAGATCACGAAGTATATGGGCGCCCAGAGAGGCTGGAATTCCATGATGTCGTGCATGATGCCATTCCAGCTCTCGCCCGTGGAGCACCGAAAGAGCGTCAGCATCGCTCGGCCCAGAGAGTTGAAGTTAGCATGTCGATTCAGATAGTCCCCCTGCGGCATCGTTGCCGAGCCAAAGAGGTTCATGCCCAGCACGCCGAACACGAAAAACATCAGAAGAAGGATGGACCCGACATTAGCAAGGGAGGGCAGCGAGAGCACGAGCGTCTGCAGCAGCGAAGACAGGCCTTTGGACACCTTCACCAAGCGAACCATACGCATGATGCGGAAAACACGGAGCATTGTAGCTTTGATACCAATATCGGCGAGGACGCCTTCGGCGTACGAGCCGACCAGAACTACCCGTTGGTGGTCGACGGGGTGAAAAAGCAGAAAAAGCAGATGAGAGCATTTGGTAGATGGTTAGGACAGGTGCAGAGCACAGGGCAGCAGCGCGCGAAGGGCAAACGACGTACCGAACAAGTCAAATCGGTTCCAGCCGTTGTTGAAGTACTGGCAGAATCCGAGGCCAGAGATCTTCAGAACCGCCTCTATTGTGTAGATGACGATGAACACCCAATTGGAAAATGCCAGCGCATCCACCCACGATTGCCCCATCGCATGGTGCTCCAGCGACATGATGAGCACGTTTGCCACAATGACCCCCATGAGTACCAGCTCAAAACATTTTGTGTTCACGATGTCAAAAATGGGTCTGCGAAGCTCTGCCATAGCAATCGGTGGTTTAAGTTTCCGCGGCGTAGGCGCACGCAGCATGCGCTGCTGCGTTTCGCGCCAACGCTGCTGTTCCACTGTGAGAAAGGCTGACCCATTGAGCGAAGACTTGAGCTCCGCGAACTTATCGCACACCACGCCCACGAAAAGGTTCATCCCCAGCAAGCTGCCCACGACGATGAACAGCATGAAGAAGACGGCAAATCCCGGGGTGTTGTCGCGCACCGGATGGTCGTCTTTTACCGTTGGCGAGTCCACGCACGCCCAGAGGGTGTCCAGCCACATCTCCATCGTCGCCACTTCATAAAGTGTCATCATGGCCACAACGATATTGTCGAAATGGGCAACCGGGTTTTGCCACGTGCCCCCTGCCACGGCGCACTCCTTCCGATTGTGGGTGTACTTCATCCCTTCACCCCCGCCCGATTCATGGCAGAATTTGAGCTTGCCCCTGAAAAATTGGATGCCGGCGCAACCAAAAACGAGGAAGACTAGACCGATCACAGCAACCACATTCACCGCCGTCGGCAGCGAGAGTATGATCGAGTTCACGACCATCTTCATACCTGGGTTGCGCGAAATCAAACGCAGTGGCCGCAGAGCACGCAGTGCGCGGAGCGCTTTGAAGAAGCCCAGGTCAGACTTAGGGTTAACCAGGTCAATCGTAGACGCAACGTTGACGATGGCGTCTGTGATATTCCAGCCATCCTTGAGGTACGTATCTTTGCCGAAGTAAAGACCCATCGCGATGATCTTCAAAACCATCTCGATATCGAACACCAGAGTGGTGATCACGTCAGATAAGTACACCCACCCATGCAGGCCAGTCGAGTCAGACGATGCCTCTTCTCCCGGCTCCATGACCGCCAGCGCGGCACATGAAACAAAGATGAAAAAGAAGACCAGCTTTTCGAACAGAGGAGACGTCACGATGGCCGCGCACACCTTGCGAAAAGGGCTGTCCTGATTTAAGCCGAATAGCGAAGTCCCGGAGAGAGTCAACTTCAGGGTTTTCTGTCGCTTTTTCTCCTTCTTTTCCGACTGCTTCTTTGCAATGTTTGCGCGGAACTCTCTTCCACCCTGGAGGATGATATCATCACGCAGCACAGGCACCACATGGAAAAGGCTGTCGTCGCAGGCGAAGGCAACGTTCGCCATCCCCATGAGATCAACAGGCATCACGAACTGCTCTTGCAAAAGCTTCTGGCCTACGCGCACGGCTTCTTTGTGGGAATCGGCAACGTGGTTGTCGCACAGCCAAGCCACGAGATCTTCGCCCTTAAAGCAGTCGTCGAACGTCTTCCACTTAACCTTGTGCTCGCATGACTCGATGCCCCCCTCACTGAACGGCTTCGCAATTTGCGCTGCCAGCGAGCGGTGGAAGTTGAGTGACCGAATCTCTTCGGCTGTCGGCTGGTGTGCCGCTTCATCGTCGCTGCTGTCGCTATTGCTGTCGCTGCTGCTGCTGCTGCTGCTGCTGCTGTCGAAGTTGCCAGCACTCCCAGCCTTTGCCTTCGGGCCTCCGTGGCCATCCCCAGACCCTCCCGTGCCGCCACTCGCTTTCTTCGCGTAGCGAATGGTAATGCCATGCTCGTCGTCCTGGATCTCGCTGTGGTGTTTGGTACCCTTAGAATCCTGCAGCTTCTGCTTCTTCTTCTTCTTACTCCTCTCCTTCTTCGCTGAGCACAGCGACACTAGACCGGGGCATAGCTTGTAGGCTGGAGTCGCCAGCATGGAAACGAGCGACAGCAGCCCCTCGGTGCCCTTCGCAACGACGAGTCCCTCTGTCGTTTCGATCGAGTCCACGAACTCCCCCGAGCTGAAGTTGTCCAAGAGAATGGCAAGGAACAGATTCAGCATAACGTAATTTCCGAAGAAGAACATGAAGGTGAAAAGCACAGCACTTGCCGCAGGCTGGATTTTCATCGCATCGTACATCACCTCGTTCCAGTCCTCGCCAGTCATCACCTGGAAAACGGCAAGCACGCCGTAAAAGCACGAGTTAAAGTTCGATCGCGGGACTTCATCAAAGCCATTTGCTTTCGTGTAGTTCCCGCCGTACAGTTGAACACCAATAAGCGCAAAAGTGATGGAGAAGACAGCGAGGATCGCGGAGAAGTGGCCAAGGCCTGGAAGAGCTTTGAAGATGGTCGCGCACAAGGCACGGAGAGTGCGCCAGTTTTTGGCAAGCTTGAAAATGCGCAGCAGTCGCAGTGCGCGCAAGAATGTTGGGTTGAAGCCCAACGAGCCGCCCTGCAAGGCCCACTTGATCAACAACTCCACGAAGGAGAAAATCACAATCACGCCATCAAACCTGTTGAAGCTGTCAGAGCAGTACCCCTTCACGCCCAAACCGTACACCTTCAGAACCAGTTCCCCTCCGAATAGCAAGGTGAAATAGAAGTTCGCCTCCTCCAGCGCGGAATAGTACGCATCAGATTCGCCTTCTTTCTCCATGGCGAGCACTACTGTGTTCATCACGATCGCCAGAGTCATCAGTTGCTCAAAAGCAGCGGAGTCTACCAACTGCTTCAGCGACCGCTGCATCGAGGTCAGGTGCGCATCGCTGGCCAGCTGGGCTTCTTCGTAGTTCTTTCGGTTCAGAACCTCCGGGACCCCAATCGCAATGCCTTTGTCGGCAAGGCCAGCTAAATCCAGGTCTTCGTCCTTCCCGTCGCTATTGATCTGGCCGCCGCCAGGTGTTCCAGTGCCACCGACAAGGGACGCGCGACGCGTCTGTCGCCTGAGTTCGGCCGCAAGATCCCCGCCGTGCCCTTTCTTTGCTTCATCCTCTTCAATTTTGAGCTGCTTCTTAAGCTCGTCCACCTTTTCTTGATCCTCGGCTTGCATGTGGTACGAATCGTAGATGACGGCAATTGCCAAATTCACAACAAAAAATGCGCCCAGCAAGATCATCATCACAAAGTAGATGGCAGCATCGCTTCCTCGAGTGTCCATGGTAATGTACATCACACCCGTCCACCCTTCTAAGGAAATGCACTGGAAGATGGTCAAAAATGCAAAGCCAATGTGGTCGAAGTTAGTGAACCCATTGTTCGGATTTTCGTTCCAGCTTGCCAGCATCTCGTGATATGGCGCGTGTTGGCCAGGCGACCACGGCCGTGCGCGACAGACGCCTGTTCCTGGGCAAGCAAAACCTTTCGAGTCCAGCATCAGATCGGTGACATAAGAATCATTCGCCGGCGAGGCGCAGTAGGTGGGACCTCCCTCGCCATCAACGATCAGATTAAGCCCCCCCGTTGTCGCGTCCGGCTCGAAGCACTGCTGGTGAAAGGATCCAGAATACAGCTGGACACCAATAATGCCAAAGATGAAGAAGATGAAGATCAGTAGGTACAGCACGTCCACCAGCATCATCACTGAGTTGATCAATGACGCCACTAACGTGCGCATGCCGGCAATGGACTTGACCGTGCGCAGCACCTTCACAACACGCAGTGCGCGAATGGCAGTAAAGTTCCCGATAGCAGGAACCATGAACGGGAGCCATCCAATGATCACCACACAGAAGTCCAGCCGGTTCCAATTGTCACGCAGGTATGCGTGCTTGTGGGCGACGAAGCCGAGACAAATCACGAGCACCACCAGCTCCAGTGTGAACGCAACGTTGAAGTAGATCTCCAGCGACTCCAACGTTGCGTTTGAGGCACACTTGTCGCTGGGTATCGGCCTGGTGCACTCCTCCTCCGTGGTGGGCCTGAACATTGCAAGCGTGATGACGTTGGCAAAGATCGGTAGCATCACCACCACGTCGAATCGCGGGCTGGAGTACATCTTGAAAAGAGCGGCACGCAGCACATTATCCTTGCCCATGAAACCCAGCGCGTTGGGCATCGCGTCCTTGTACAATATTTTCGTGGGTTTGTCGCCTTTCGTGAGGAGGTCAAGCAGCTTCGGGGGCTTTTCGACGCGCAATCCGCTTGCCGTGCGCACAGGAGCTCTGCTGTGCTCTTTGAGAGCTTTCTCTCCCGTGAGCGCGAGATTGCGCTTCTTTTTCACAGGCGTATGGTGGATTGGTGGGTCGCGGTGGCGATGGTGGTGGTGGTGGTGATGGTGTTGGTGACCATGTTCGCTCGCTCCACCCGTACCTCCCGCTGACTTAGCAACCCCATCCTTGACCCTGAACAGCTCTGGTACCGGCGACGACTGATCCGCCCCCAGCGCACCGTTAGCCAGCGCGTACTCAACCGCACCAGGTACCCGATGATGCGGCACGAGAGGAGTACTGGTAGGACGTGCTGCACCTTTCTGCGCAGTGAGCCGCGCGGCAGCTGCGGCGGCAGCAAACGAGCTGCGCCGCCCCCCACCTTCGTTCCGACCTGCGCTCTTCGCCGCCGTCACCCCAGCGCGGGCAGTGTTATGCCTCGGAGTTGCCAGCAGTTCACCCTTGTGCCATGCCGAGCGCCCTGTTTTGGTGCAGTAGTAGAAGCGCTTGCCACTCTGCACGTGCTCCTCGATGTGAGCATCAGGCGCAGGGTGCATCTTGGGGCTTTTGGCGGCGTGCTCTAGGCCTTGCTGCAGATCGGCAAGCCTCACAGGAGCACCAGTGGACGAAGTTGAAGCGCTGCGGGTCGCACCGATCGCATTCTCCTTTGGCACCGCGTGGTTTGCCGACACCTCGTGCAGGTGCCAGCCCGACTTCTGTGTCTTCTTGTTGAAGAAGAACCGCGCGTTCGTCGCCGGGTCCACCTTCACGAGCACGTCAGGATCATGTCCCGCCGCGCTGTGCGCAGCGGCCACGGCACGGTTCGTCCTCTGTGAAGGCGACGAGCCTGCCGCCGCGGAGCCGCTGGCCGAGCCGCTGGCCGCGCTCTCCGTCGCCCGGTGCAGCTCCGACACCTCGTGCAGGTGCCAGCCCGACTTCTTTGTCGTCTTGTTGAAGAAGAACCGTGCGTTCGTCGCCGGGTCCACCTTCACGAGCACGTCAGGATCATGCCCCGCCGCGCTGCGCGCAGCGGCCACGGCACGGTTCGTCGCAGGGTCCACCTTCATCTCATAACGGGGGGCAACCAAAGAGGAGCTTTTCGATTTCGATCTGGCCGTGCGCCGTGGTGGTCACTCCAATCGAGCCGTTTAATCAGCTGGTTTGGGCAATTGTGAATGGCGGAAATGACTCCGCTCCAGTCTCTCATCCGATCATCCGAGATTTAAAAAACCACAACGGCTCCCCTACAGACTCTTACTCTCGTTGGGAGTGAGCTTGTACCTTTTGCGCTGGTCGAACTCTGTCGTGCCTTGGCCACTCCCAACGACGCCCACTCGGCCATTCACACTGTTGGGCGTCTTGAACATGGATTCTCGCTTGCGCACTAGGCCGGACATGCTGCCCTTCACTCGCACGCCCTTCGCCTTGGAATTGAATGACTGCCAGCTGTTCTTCTTCTCGTTGCGCTCGTTGGTGATGGAGGCGTGGCGGTTCGAGCTCTTAATCGCGCGCAGCTTCTTTCGCTTTGCTTCCTTCTGCTCCTCGCTGTCCGTGGGCAGTATGGATAGGTCACCAGGCACAGCTTTAAGCCGCACCATCGTGGCGGGTGGCGGAGCGAGCGCCGTGCCGCTGCCGCCGCCGCCGCCGCCGCCACCGTCACCAGGCGCATGCCCAACAGCTGGCAACGTATGCTCCACAACCGCAGCCGTATGCTCCGCGGACACCGCGCCATGCAACCCCCCCGATGCTGCTGCGGCTGGTTGCTGCGGCGCTGCTGTCGTTGCCGCCGCCATCGATGACGCTGCCGCCAATGGTGCTGCCGCTGATGGCGCTGCCGCTGCCAGTCCTTCCGCCGGCTCTGCCGCCGCGCCTGCTGTCGCTTCTGCGGCCGTTGCTGTGCCCTCCGCGCAGCGCAGGTACTGCAGTGGCACCTCCTCCACGGTGCCGTCCATGCCGAACTCGACCCGATAGCAGCCACGCGCCGTCGCTGTTGCCTCCAGCACGACGCAGTTGTAGAACATGCCGTCCTCGGAGAACCGTGCCTGACAGGCAAAGCCGGGCGGGAGCGGCGAGGCTGCTGCCAGCGCCGGCTGCACTTGCTGGATGGGGCGGACGCTACCGTGTTCCTGGGTGGCGCGGTTGCCATACCCAATGAAGAGAACAGGGAGGCTTCCTCGGGAACCCCCCTCGAC
>Ga0308021_10001325_pt1 | contig 11311 bp, 10 predicted proteins | sample Neamet351_FD_201296 | JGI IMG/M metagenome (GOLD analysis project Ga0308021, IMG submission 201296) | Marine microbial communities from water near the shore, Antarctic Ocean - #351 | ecosystem: Environmental > Aquatic > Marine > Unclassified | place: Southern Ocean | collected 2014-10-02
TGGAAACAACTTGCTCTACTCCTGCAATATTTTTTATTTCATTACTTACTTCAATCCAATCCTGAAAATGTGCTAGTTCCTGAATATTAGCATCTTCAATCGCAATTGCTAAAACATTTTGTTTGCCATATTTTTCTTTAAAATTGGTATAATCCAAATACACCTGATGATCTTCTGGCAATATTTTAACCATTGAATACGACAAACGAACTCCAATTGCAGAATACAACATAAAGGCAGTTACCCCTGCAATTACAAGAATAAAAAAGACTCTATACCTAATGATTAATCTGGAAAGCAAATTCCACATACTAAAAATAATTTGTGCTAAAATACTTCAATTTAGAAGGATATAGCTGAATTATATCAATAAAAAAAAGGGGCTTATCGCCCCTTTTATCTTTTTATTTTCCCCTGCTTAAACCGTCATAACTTCTGCTTCTTTTGCAGTATAAACAACATCAATCTTAGCAGAATATGAATTTGTTAAATCCTGAATAGAAGCCTCAGCATCTCTAACGACATCTTCTGATAAGCCATCTTTACCTAATTTTTTAATTTCGTCATTCGCTTTTTGTCTGATATTTCTAATACTTACTTTAGCATTTTCTATTTCAGATTTTACTTGCTTAACTAAATCTTTTCTTCTATCTTCTGTTAAAGGCGGTATGCTAATAATAATTCGTTCTCCATTATTAGAAGGATTAAACCCAAGATTTGCATCTGAAATTGCTTTTTCTATTTCAGTAATTAAAGTTTTATCAAATGGCTGTATTGAAATTGTTTGTGCGTCAGGAGTAGAAACATTAGCTGCTTGAGCTAATGGAGTCATTGCCCCATAATAATCTACCATTACCATTCTTAACATTTGAGGGTTTGCTTTTCCTGCTCTAATTTTAGATAATACTTGATCTAAATGCATAATTGCTTCTTGCATTTGTTCTTTAGCAACATCTAAATGGAAATTTACTTCTTCAGTCATAATAATTTATTTATTGTTCAACCTTTATTTAAAAATTAACGAGTGTCCCTACATTTTCACCCTTACAAATCTTAGCTAAGTTACCTTCAATATTCATGTTGAATACCTTAATTGGCAAGTTATTTTCTTGACAAAGAGTAAAAGCTGTTAAATCCATAATACTTAATTTCTTTTGAAAAACTTCATCAAAAGTAATCGTATCATATTTAGTCGCATTAGCGTCCTTTTCAGGGTCGGCAGTATAAATTCCATCTACTCTTGTTCCTTTTAAGATAACATCCGCCTCAATTTCAATAGCACGCAAAGTGGCTGCAGTATCGGTAGTAAAGTAAGGGTTTCCTGTACCTCCACCAAAAATAACTACTCGTCCTTTTTGCAAATGACGCATTGCTTTTCTTCTGATGTATGGCTCGGCAACTTGCTCCATTCTTATGGCAGTAAGCAACCTGGTTTCAATATCTATCGATTCCAAAGCGGATTGTAAAGCCATTCCATTTATAATAGTTGCCAGCATACCCATATGGTCACCCTGCACTCTATCAAAACCTGCTCCTTCCGACTGTATTCCTCTGTAGATATTTCCTCCACCAATCACAATTGCAAGCTCTATTCCTTGCTCAACAATCGTTTGAATTTCATTTGCATAAGTACTTAAAACCTTGGAATCGATACCATATTCTCCATCACCCATTAAAGCTTCACCGCTTAATTTTAAAAGAATTCTTTTATATTGCATAATCGTGTTAAAAATTTCTCAAAGATAGGAAATTACACACAAGCAAAGGAAACTGAAGAATGGATTTTTATAAATAAAAAAAGCCACCCTAAAAGGATGGCTTTTTATTTATTTTGAAATGAAAGATTAACCTAAGGCTACTCTTTTAAAAGTACTTACTTCAACATCACCAAACGACTTAATGTGTTCAGCAACATTTTTACTTTCGTCTTTAATGAAGTTTTGGTCCAATAAACATTGTTCTTGATCCAAAGTTGTGTTATCAGAAATGAAACGTGTTATTTTTCCAGGAACAATTCTATCCCAAATTTGCACTGGTTTTCCTTCTGCTTTTAATTCAGCTTCAATTCCTGCTTTAGCTTCAGCCATTATAGCATCACTTAATTGAGACATAGAAATGTATTGAGGAACATTCTTCAATGTTTTTCCTAATCTTCCTAATTCAATATTTTCTTTTTCGATAACTGCAATTCTTGCTTCAGTTTCATTAGCAACAAATTCTGATTCAAAATCTTTATAAGACAAAGTAGAAGCTCCCATAGATGCAACTTGCATAGCTAAATCTTTAGATAGCTCCTCTGCATTATCAACTACATTATTTAAACCAACTAAGACAGAGATTTTAGAACCATGAGTATAAGTACCAACAAAGGCAGCTTCAACTCTTTCAAATCCTGAGATTTCAAGTTTTTCACCAATTACACCAGTTTGTTCTGTTAATTTATCAGCAACAGTCATTCCTCCAAAATCAGCAGCTAAAAATGCATCTTTATCAGCATAGTTTAAAGCAATATCAGCAAAATCACTTGCCAAAGTTTTGAATGAATCGTTAATTGCAACAAAATCAGTTTCACAAGCTAAAACGATAGCAACTCCTGCAGTATTATCAGCATTCATTTTAGTAATTGCAATTCCTTCACTTGCCTCTCTATCAGCACGCTTTGCAGCAACTTTTTGTCCTTTTTTTCTTAGTACAGTAATTGCAGCCTCAAAATCGCCATTAGCTTCCACTAATGCATTTTTACAATCCATCATTCCTGCACCTGTTTGCTTTCTTAATTTGGCTACATCAGCCGCTTTAATTGCTCCCATTATTCTTTTCTAAAAAAATTAATATTATTTTTCTTCTTGCTTTTCAGCAGCTTTCTCAATAGTTTTTTCAGCTATTTGCTTAGCTTTTTCCTTCTTCTCATCTGCTTTTTTATCTTGGTCAGCATTTCTTTCTTCAAGTCCTTCAGCAATTGCTTTACTTACAATTGCTAAAATACACTCAATCGATTTTGAAGCGTCATCATTAGAAGGAATAGGGAAACTAACCTGTGTAGGGTTAGTGTTTGTATCATTCATTGCGAATGAACGGATAGCTAATTTATTAGCTTCAGCCAATGCAATGTGTTCTTTGTTTGTATCAACAATAAAAATAGCCTCAGGCATTCTTGTCATTTTCACAATAGAACCTAAATTTAAATCTAGTTTAGCTCTTTGTCTGTCAATTTGCAATCTTTCTCTTTTTGATAATGAATCGAATGTACCATTCTCTTTCATTTTATCAATCGTTTGCATTTTTTTGATAGACTTACGGATAGTAGCAAAGTTAGTTAGCAATCCACCAGGCCATCTTTCAGTAATAAAAGGCATATTTAAAGCTTCAGCAGTTTCAGCAACTATACCTTTAGCTTGTTTTTTTGTAGCAACAAATAAAATCTTTTTTCCTGATTTTGCAATTTGTTTCATTGCAGCAGCAGCATCCTCTACCATTGCTACAGTTTTATTCAAATCAATGATATGAATCCCATTTTTCTCCATAAATACATAAGGAGCCATTGCTGGGTTGTACTTTTTCTTAAGGTGGCCGAAATGTACACCTGCTTCTAATAATTCTTTGAAATTTGTTCTCATGTTTACTTTCTTGTTTTCGTTAAGCAACTGCTCGGTAGAAGTTATTCACTTGTCCGAGCAATTTAGATGCTAAACATTTATTAATAAATTGTGTTGTTCTATCTTTTAACCCACTGGAATTTCTTCCTTGCTTTTTTCTGACCAGGTTTTTTACGTTCTACAACTCTTGAATCTCTTGTAAGCATTCCTTCTGGCTTCAATGTAATTCTGTTTTCAGGATCCAATTCGCATAATGCTCTTGAAATCGCTAAACGGATAGCTTCAGATTGACCTGTAGTACCACCTCCATTTACATTTACTTTTACATCAAACTTTCCAGCAACATTAGTAATGTTGAATGGTTGTTCTAACTTAAACTGCATAGTATCAACAGGAAAGTATTCTTTAAAGTCTTTACCGTTTACAGTAATGTTTCCTTTTCCTTCTGACATGTAGATTCTTGCAACAGATGCTTTTCTTCTACCAATTGTGTGAATTGTCTCCATTATTATTTTAAATCGTTTAAGTTAAGATTTGTTGGTTTTTGAGCTTCTTGATCGTGCTCAGTACCCGCATATATATAACAATTTTTCAAGATAGCTGCTCCTAATTTAGTCTTAGGCAACATCCCTCTAATTGCATGTTTCATAACAGAAGTCTCGTTTTTAGCTAACATGGCAGCAGGAGAAATTCTCTTTTGCCCACCAGGATATCCTGTGTGAGAAAAGATTCTTCTATCTTCCATTTTGTTTCCTGTCATTACAATTTTACCTGCATTGATGATGATGACATAATCGCCACAATCAGCATGAGGTGTAAAATTTGTTTTGTATTTTCCTCTTAGAACTTTGGCAACTTTTGATGCCATTCTTCCAAGAATTTCTCCTTCAGCATCAACAACAAACCATACTTTGTTTGCTGTCTCTTTATTTGCTGATAATGTTTTGTAACTTAATGTGTCCACTATATATATATGTTTTAGTCCTTTAATAAAAGGGCTGCAAAATTACACTTTTTTACTATTCTGCAAAATATTATTAACTAATATTGTTTATAACCTTTATATAACCCCTAATTCCTTCCCAATTTTAGTAAAAGCAGCTATGGCTTTATCCAAGTTTTCACGGCTGTGTGCTGCTGAAATTTGAACTCTAATCCTAGCTTGTTCTTTAGGAACAACAGGAAAGAAAAATCCAATCACATAAATTCCTTCTGCCAATAATTTGTCTGACATTGTTTGTGAAAGTTTTGCATCATACAGCATTACAGGCACAATTGCATGCACCCCCTCCTTGATATCAAAACCAGCTTCTGTCATTTTTGCCCTAAAATAACTGGTATTTTCTTCCAATGCATCTCTTAAATCGGTATTATTTGAAAGTAAATCAATCACCTTAGTGGCTGCCCCAACAATAGATGGCGCTAATGAATTAGAGAATAAATACGGACGAGACCTTTGACGCAACATATCAATGACTTCCTTTTTACCTGAAGTAAAACCACCCATTGCACCCCCTAATGCTTTTCCTAAAGTAGAAGTAATAATATCTACTCTACCCATAACACCGCAATGTTCGTGTGTGCCTCTACCCGTTTTTCCAACAAATCCTGTAGAATGAGAATCATCCACCATAACTAAAGCATCATATTTTTCGGCCAAATCACAGATTTTATCCAATTGTGCTAAGTAACCATCCATAGAAAACACACCATCTGTTACGATTATTCTATTTCTTTGGTCTTGCGCTTTTATCAATTGTGCTTCCAAATCCGCCATGTCATTATTTGCATAACGATAACGAGCCGCCTTACATAAACGCACCCCATCAATAATAGAGGCATGATTTAAAGAATCAGAAATAATTGCATCTTCCTTGCCAAACAAAGGTTCAAAAAGCCCTCCATTAGCATCAAAAGCTGCAGCATACAATATAGTATCCTCCATTCCTACAAATTCAGAAATCTTTTTTTCTAAATTTTTATGAATATCTTGTGTTCCACAAATAAAACGAACAGAAGACATTCCGTAACCATGCGTATCTAAAGCATCTTTGGCGGCTTGTATTACATCAGGATGAGAGGACAACCCTAAATAATTGTTTGCACAAAAATTCAACACCTCCTCCCCTGTGCTTACACGAATGCTTGCTCCTTGAGGATTGGTAATAATTCTTTCTTTTTTATACAAACCAGCTTCCTTAATACTTGCCAATTCATCTTGTAACTGCTTTTGGAATTTTCCTAACATAATTTTATTTTTTGGGAGGGCAAAAGTACACAAATAAAAAAAGGAGGCAAAAGCCTCCTTTCTAAAATATACTATATAATATAAACTAGACTAAACCTTGATCTAACATAGCGTCAGCTACTTTTACAAATCCTGCAATGTTAGCTCCTTTTACATAATCAACATAATCACCTTCTGTTCCGTATTCGATACAAGAAGAGTGAATATCTTGCATAATTTGTTTCAGTTTATTATCAACTTCTTCTCTAGTCCAATTCATTCTAAGTGAGTTTTGAGACATCTCCAAACCTGAAGTAGCTACCCCACCAGCATTAGATGCTTTTCCTGGAGCAAATAAGATTTTCGCCTCTTGGAATACTGCAATTGCTTCAGGAGTAGTAGGCATGTTTGCCCCTTCTGAAACTAACATACATCCGTTAGCGACTAATGTTTTAGCTTCTGTATCATTCAACTCATTTTGTGTTGCACAAGGCAAAGCAATATCACAATTTACTGACCATGGTCTTGCTCCTGTATGAAACTCACAACCGAATTTATCAGCATATTCTTTAATTCTTCCTCTTCTTACATTTTTAAGCTCCATTACAAAAGCTAATTTCTCAGCATCAATTCCGTTAGCATCATAAATATATCCTGAAGAATCAGAAAGCGTAACTACTTTAGCACCTAGTTCTGTTGCTTTTTCACAAGCATATTGTGCTACATTACCTGCACCAGAAATAGAAACTACCTTTCCTTTAAAAGAATCTCCTTTTACTGCCAACATGTTTTGTGCAAAATATACATTTCCGTATCCTGTAGCTTCTGGGCGAATTAAAGAGCCACCATAACTCATTCCTTTACCTGTTAAAATACCAGTAAATTCATTTCTGATTCTTTTATACTGCCCAAACATATAACCAATCTCTCTACCTCCAACACCAATATCCCCAGCAGGAATATCCGTATTTGGGCCAATATGACGACATAATTCTGTCATAAAAGATTGGCAAAATTTCATTACTTCATTGTCCGATTTTCCTTTAGGATTAAAATCAGAACCTCCTTTACCACCACCCATTGGCAATGTAGTAAGTGAGTTTTTGAATACTTGCTCGAATCCTAAAAACTTAAGGATAGATAAGTTTACAGAAGGGTGAAATCTTAACCCTCCTTTATAAGGTCCGATTGCAGAATTAAATTCTACTCTGTACCCTCTATTTACTTGTATATTCCCTGCATCATCCAACCATGGCACTCTAAACATAAGCACACGCTCAGGCTCTACCATTCTTTCCAATAACATTTTGTTATTATACTTTGGATTGTCTTCCATAAAAGGAATAATAGCTTCTGCTACCTCCTCAACTGCTTGTAAGAATTCAGTTTCACCAACATTTTTTGTGGCTACTTCATTCATGAAGTCATGGATTTTTTGTCCCATTTTAAATTTCGTTTTAGTTATTTATTTGAGTTAAAAATTTTGGCAAATGTATAGTATTTTGATAAAGTGCAAAAAAAATTACCTTATCTTCTTATAAATTTTTCCAGGGAGAGAAATAATTACCCCTTTAAACTCAGCTTGTAAGAGCACACTTGCTACCTTTGAAAAACCCCAATTTAAAGTTTGAACCAGTACGTCAATATGCATCTCATCATCCGACAATACCGCAATTATTTTTTGCTCGTCATCCGTTAGATCAACAAACATACTTTGCTGTACTGCTAAATTCTCCACATCCCAATTCAATCCTTTAACAATATCAGCTGCTGATTCCAACAAAATAGCTTGTTGCGACTTAATTAAGTAATTACATCCTTTAGCATTCCTTTCAGTAGGATTTCCTGGCACAGCAAAGACCTCTCTATTATAAGAGTTCGCAATATCAGCCGTGATAAGCGAACCTCCTTTTACTGCACTTTCAATAACAATAGTGGCATCCGATAAGCCTGCAACAATTCTATTTCTTGAAACAAAATTTTGTGGCAATGCTGAAGTTCCACTTAAATAGTCGCTAAGCAAACAGCCGTTTGCAGTTATTGTTTTGGCAATTGTTGCGTGAGCACTTGGGTAAATCTTATCCAAACCATGTGCAAAAACAGCTATTGTTTTAAGTCCATATTTCAAAGCTGCTTTGTGTGCAGCCACATCAATACCATGCGCCAAGCCACTCACAATTACAGGATTGTAAGGGGCTAATTCTTTTATCAAATCATTCGTAAACTGCCTTCCAAAACTGGATGATTTTCGTGTCCCTACTATACTAATGAACTTTTCATTATCCCAATCAATATCACCTTTATAAAACAAATTAAGAGGAGCATCTTCACATTGTTTTAATCTATTAGGGTATTTTTTATCTCCATAAAACAAATGATTGACACCTTCCTTTTCCATCCATTTTAATTCTTGCTCGGCCCTAGCTAACACATCAGCCGACAAAACAGCTTTTACCAACACCTGTCCAATACCATCTATTTTCTCTAAATCCTTGCGTTTAGCAAAAAATACTGCTTTTGCCGAACCTGTAAATGCCAATAATTTTTTACCAATTATATCCCCAACACCTTCAATTAACGAGAGTGCAATTTGATATTTCTTTTGTTCCTCCTTCAATTCGTTCAATTTTCTATATTTGTCATATTAAAAACCATTCCGTAAATATATGAGAAAAATCTTTACCTTAGTTATTATTACCCTTTGTAATTTAACAATTTATAGCCAAACCATAAGCGGCACAATTACTGACGCAAACAACAATGAAGCGCTTATTGGCGCTAACATTATTCTTGAAAATGGCGGAGGAACCGCAACTGATGTATTTGGAAAATACACACTAAAAACGGAAGAAGGAACACAAAGAGTAACCTTCAAATACATTGGATATGAGGATGTCGTTAAAGAAATTACCTTAACCAAAGGCGAAAATAAAATCCTTACTATTTCTCTAGAAAGCTCTTCCGAACAGTTAGGTACAGTAGTAATTTCTGCTGGGAGGTTTGAGCAGAAAATTGAAGAAATTACAGTATCAATGGAAGTGATAAAACCAGCACTTATCGAAAACAAAAACACTACCCAAATTGAAACAGCAATGGATCAAATTCCTGGAGTAAATATTACTGACGGCCAGGCGAACATCAGAGGAGGAAGTGGTTGGAGTTTTGGTGCAGGAACAAGAGTGTTAGTAATGGTGGACGATATGCCCTTAATTTCAGGGGATGCTGGGCAAGCACAATGGAGTTTAATCGCAACCGAAAATATTAATCAAATAGAGGTAATTAAGGGGGCTTCTTCTGCACTTTACGGTTCTTCTGCACTCAATGGAGTAATCAATGTGCGTACTGCATTTCCTAGCCAAAAAGACATTGATAAAAGCAAATACCCAGGGTACACCAAAGTAAATATGCATTTTGGATTTATTGACAAAGCCGAAAGAGACGAACTAAACTGGAATGGTGAAAAAAGAAGAGCCTTTAAAGGAATTGAATTTTTACAAGCTATGAAACTTGATAACCTTGATTTATCTATTGGAGGAAACATCTTTAAAGATGATGGATACCGAATGGGTGAAAAAATTGATCGTAAAAGATTTAACATAAACACAACTTATAAAAGCAAGAAAATTGAAGGACTTTCTTACAGCTTAAATGCCAACTTTTTATCTCAATCTTCTGGGAGTACAATTATCTGGAATGGATTGGATGAGGCTTATATCTCCTTGGACTCTTCTTTTTCAACAACCACAGGCGATACTTATAATATTGACCCTTCCATTACTTATATTAAAGGAAATAATCGCCATAGTTTACGAACTAGATACTTAAATGTAACCAACAATAATTTATCCAATGGAGTAGATGTTGGACAAAGTAATTCTGCAAACACTTATTATACCGACTATCAATGGCAGAAAAACATCAAGAAATATAAACTAAGAATTACAAGTGGTACCACTAACGAAAAGGTAAATGCAAATTCTGATTTATTTAGCGGAAAGAACTACAAAACAAATCATTCCTTGTACACACAATTGGATAAAAAATGGAACAGAATAAATGTTTCATTAGGGGCAAGGTACGAAAGCTTCAAATTGCACTCTGAAGACAAATACTTTATTGATGGCGATTCTATTAATGACTTTACAGCTGGAAAGCCCGTTTTCCGAACAGGAATTAATTACCAAGCAGCTGAAGCAACTTATGTTAGGGCTTCTTGGGGTCAAGGATATCGTTTCCCTTCAATGGCCGAATTATTTATTTCTACCAATCAAGCAGGACTAGAAATTTACCCTAACCCAGAACTGAAACCTGAAAGTGGTTGGAGTAGTGAGATTGGAATTAAACAAGGTGTAAAAACAGGAAAATGGATGGGCTATATTGATGTAGCTGCATTTTTAATGCGCTATGATGATATGATGGAATTCTCCTTTGGACAGTGGGGTGGAGCTGACAAGCCATTTTACGGACTAGGGTTTAAATCAATAAATGTTGGAGAAACACAGATTAGCGGAATAGAATTAAGTATAAGTGGGCAAGGAAAGATAAACCCTGATTTGACTATTAATATAATTGCTGGATATACTTATATGGATCCTGTTTCTATGGATTTAGATTATGTATATGCTAAATCTATTCACGGACAAGAACTAACCTACAAGAACAGTGGCTCTGATTCAACTATGTTAAAATATCGCTACAAACACATTGCCAAAGCAGATGTTGAAATTGTTTACAAAGGAATCTCAATTGGAGGAAGTATGCGTTATAATAGTTTTATGAAAAATATTGATAAGATTTTTACTGAAGATCTTATTGCAGATATGATTCCTGGAATTAATGAAGCAAGAGAAAAATTCAATAATGGCGACCTTATTATTGACCTAAGAGTTGGATATCAAATGACTAAAACAGCAAGACTAGGTTTTATTGTAAATAACCTATTGAACCGAGAATACATGAGCCGACCTGCAAATATGATGCCGCCAAGAACGATAGCAATGCAGTTAGCACTTAAAATATAATGAAAGTAATCGGTATTATTCCTGCCCGTTATGGATCGAGCCGTTTTCCTGGCAAACCACTTGCTGATATTCTTGGAAAAAGTATGATACAAAGAGTGTACGAGCAGTGCAAAAAAGCCACTTCACTTGCTGATGTTACAGTCGCTACTGATGACGAACGAATTTTCAAGCATGTTTTAGACTTTGGCGGGAAAGTTTTTATGACCTCTACTGCTCATCCTTCAGGGACTGACAGGTGCAATGAAGTTATTCAAACCTTGACTGAAAAATACGATATTGCCATTAATATTCAAGGAGATGAGCCTTATATTAACCCTGAGCAAATTGACCAAGTAGCTACTTTATTTTCTTCAGCAGAAGTAAGTATTGCTACCTTGGCCAAAAAGATAGAAGATGAAAGTTTAATAAAGGATATCAATAGTCCGAAAGCTATTTTTGACACAAAAGGAATTGCCCTCAATTTTTGC
>Ga0308021_10001328_pt1 | contig 11295 bp, 8 predicted proteins | sample Neamet351_FD_201296 | JGI IMG/M metagenome (GOLD analysis project Ga0308021, IMG submission 201296) | Marine microbial communities from water near the shore, Antarctic Ocean - #351 | ecosystem: Environmental > Aquatic > Marine > Unclassified | place: Southern Ocean | collected 2014-10-02
TCAGTTTTACCAACCCCCGTAGGACCGATCATCATAATGTTTTTAGGTGCGATTTCAGCTCGCATGTCGGGCTCAAGTTGCATACGGCGCCAGCGGTTACGCAGCGCAATAGCTACAGCGCGTTTGGCGGCGTCTTGGCCGATAATGTGGTTGTCGAGTTGGCTGACGATTTCAGCAGGAGTCAGTTGAGACATGGTTCAGCCTTATTTCTTAGTTTGATCAGTTAGGTCAACGGTTTCGATGGTAGTTTGGTGATTGGTAAATACACAAATGCTGGCGGCAATATCAAGGCTTTTACTAACGATGTCGTGGGCCGAAAGCTCTGTGTTGTCCAGCAGGGCTAATGCTGCAGCCTGCGCGAAATTACCACCAGAACCAATGGCAATGAGGCCGTGTTCTGGTTCTATTACATCACCAGTACCGCTGATGATGAGGGACGCTTCTTCGTTGGCAACCACTAGCATGGCTTCTAACTTGCGTAGGCCGCGATCACTACGCCATTCTTTGGCCAGTTCTACAGCAGCGCGTACCAGTTGGCCATGGTGCTTTTCAAGCTGGCTTTCAAAACGCTCGAATAGGGTGAGCGCGTCGGCGGTGCCGCCAGCAAACCCTGCAATCACTTTGTTATGGTATAGGCGGCGTACCTTGCGAGCATTGCCTTTCATTACTGTATTGCCTAAGGAAACTTGGCCGTCGCCACCTAATACAACTTGATTACCGCGGCGTACAGATACTATGGTTGTCATGTTTCATTCCTAATTTGTTGCATTGCTTTGGCTATATACCGAAGTGTGGTCCTTTTAGAATGGGGTTCAGACGCTAGAATTCAAGCGCAAATAGCCTTAACAGGAGATTACTTAGCGCTTTTATTAATTCGGATTGATTCAATACCTTGCTGGGCAAGAATATCTTCAGCTTTGTTGAGGGTAGAGCGATTACTAAATGGCCCGATACGAACACGGAACCAAACTGAGCCGCTGCTCGAGACCGTTTTTTCAGCCACAACATTGTTCATATTAAGGAGTACCAACCTAGCTCTAAGGCGATTAGCATCGGACAGTTTACGAAAAGATCCGGCCTGCAGTAAGGTGTTAGTCTTCTTGTTAGGGTCTTTAGGTGTGGAGATATAAGCATCCACCTTCACCGGGGTCACTTCACTGTCGGGTAGTAAGGTGTAGAAGTCAAAACTGTCTTTTTGTGCGCTAACGCCTTTTTTGTTCGCAGCCTTACCTTTGTTTTTGGGCGCCACTTTAACGGCTTTAGTGGGGGTTTTTTTTTCAGACACCACAGTGCTAGCCTTGGCATCATCTGGCTGTTTTGAAAGCATCAAAAGGGCAGCTAAGAAGGCGATACTTACTACTAAGGTCAGCAGCATCACTCCGCGTGAAACGGCGCGCTTGCGCTGCTTCTTGGGTTTACGCTTGGCGTAATCGTGTGGCGCCATGGTTACATATGCTCTGGTGCGTGAACACCTAAAAGGCTTAAGCCATTAGCCATCACTTGGCGTGCAGCCATACAAAGGCACATGCGAGCGTTGCGCAACTGAACATCGTCAATAACCATTCGGTGGGCGTTATAGTAGCTGTGGAAATGGCTGGCTAAATCTTTAAGGTAATGTGCAACTTGATGGGGCTCATGGTTATTGGCTGCATTCGCGATGATTTCTGGATAAAGTTCAATCTGCTGCATGAGGTTAATTTCTGCAGCCTCGCTAAGCTTTTCTAGATGCTTAAGCCCCATGGTTGAATCCCATGCCATGTTCTGTGCTGCCAATTTTTTGATAAGGGTGCAAATGCGTGCGTGGGCGTACTGAATGTAATACACCGGGTTGTCTTTGCTTTCTGACTTGGCAAGTTCTAAGTCAAAATCCATATGTTGTTCGGCTTTGCGGGTAACATAGAAAAAGCGGGAGGCGTCCTTACCTACTTCTTCGCGAAGCTCCCGTAAGGTTACAAAAGAACCACTGCGGGTAGACATTTGTACGCGTTCTTCACCACGGTACAAAATAGCAAATTGAACCAGCTTTACCACTAGGCGTGCAGGGTCTATGCCAAGTGCTTGAAGCGCGGCCTTCACACGAGTGATGTAGCCGTGGTGATCTGCTCCCCACACGTTAATGACTGTATCCATTCCTCGCTCGAACTTGTTCAAGTGATAGGCAATGTCAGATGCAAAATAGGTGGTTTGGCCATTGTCACGTTTCACTACGCGGTCTTTGTCATCACCAAAGGCGGTAGAACGGAACCATAAGGCACCGCCGTCTTCATACACATGGCCTTGCTCTTGTAGCTTAGTGATGGCACGATTTATTTGGTCGCCTTGATCTAGGCTGCGTTCAGAGAACCAGTGCTGGAAGTCTACACCAAAGCCGTGTAAATCCTGTTCGATGTCATCACGAATAGAGTTTAGGCCCGCATCAAATACTAAGCGATAGTCGGCATCGCCCAGCAAGTTTTGAGCCCGCTCGATCAAATCATCGATGTGTTTCTCTTTGTCGCCTTCTGGAGCGTCTGCGTGTAGGTCTGCCATTACTGCGGCTGCGCTGTGCTTTAGACGATCACCTGCTTGTTCGTGCAGTTGTTCGGCGATGTCATTAACATAAGCGCCTTGATAGCCGTTACTTGGGAAGACAATGTCTTCACCGGCTTGTTGTAGATAACGCAGCCATACACTTGCGGCCAAGATGTTCATTTGACGGCCAGCATCGTTAACGTAATATTCTCTTTCTACTTCAAAGCCGGCCGCTTCCAATAAATTAGAAACGCTAGCGCCATAGGCAGCGCCTCGGCCGTGGCCTACGTGTAGAGGGCCTGTGGGGTTGGCAGAAACAAATTCCACTTGAACCTTATGGCCAGCTCCGCTGTTATTGCGGCCAAATTGATCGGCTTCTGTAAGCACTTTACCAATAATAGCCTGTGTGGCATCTTGGCTGATAAAAAAGTTAATGAAGCCTGGGCCGGCTATTTCTGTTTTAGTCACAGAATTTGATGCAGGCAATTTACTGCAGATTAGTTCAGCAATCTCTCGTGGCTTGCGGCGTGCAACTTTAGCCAAAGTGAGCGCGACGTTACACGCAAGGTCGCCATGTTGCTTGTCGCGGGTATTATCAATTTGGATGTTGGCGACGAGATCAGCGTCAAACTCACCTGCGGTTTTAAGGGCGTCGATGGCTTGTTGGATAAGGTCTGCAATATGTTGCTTCATGGTGGTGTTTAGGCTTCTAAAAGGTTTAAATGCGGCCAAAAAATGAGGACGTAACAACTCGGTGTAGATTAGTGGTAATTATCCCAGTTCTTGCGGGTCTATGTCTAGACTCCAACGTATTTTACGGGCTGCTGGGTGTTGATCTAATAATTGGCACAATTGCTGCAATAATTGCTGTAATTGTTTTCGATTAGGGTGTTGAAGTTGCAATTGAGCACGATAATAGTGTGCTCTACGCGCCATAAAAGCAGGCATAGGGCCAAACATGAGTAACGATTTAGTGAGTGGCTGTAACTCTGGACTTTGTACCTGTTGCCCTAGCCAGTGCAGCAGGGCAAAGGCCTGCGCGGCATCTTTGGCTTGCGCATGAAATAGCGCCATGTGGCCTGCAGGAGGCAAGCCGCTCTGCTGGCGACTGGCAAGCTCTTGCTGAGCAAAGGCGTTGTAGCCCTGAGTGACTAAGATATTAATAGTCGGATGGTCTGCTTGATAAGTTTGAATGACAGCTGTACCTGGTATTTGGGCACGCCCAGCACGGCCAGCAGTTTGCACCAGCAGTTGAGCTAGTTTTTCTGGCCCACGAAAATCACTACTAAACAGGCTGGCATCGGCATCTAAAATAGCTGCCAATGTAACATTAGGGAAATGGTGACCTTTAGCCAACATTTGTGTGCCCACTAAAATACAAGGTTCGCCGCCATGCACCTGTTCTAGCATGCTTTCTAAGCTACCTTTTTTACGGGTGGTGTCACGATCTATACGATGCACTGGTGTGTTTGGGAAGAGATAAGTGAGCTGTTCTTCAGTTCGTTCGGTGCCTTGGCCTAAGGGCTTTAGCTGGTGGCTCTGGCATTGAGGGCAATGCAGGTGTACCTGTTGTTGGTGCTCACAGTGGTGACAATGTAGCCGTGGAGGGCTACGGTGTAATGTCATATTGGCATCACAAGCCGGACACTGAGCGGTTGCACCACAAGACTGGCATTGCAGGCTAGGCGCAAAACCTCGCCTATTGAGCATCAGTAGAACTTGATGGCCTAAATCCAGTTGGATTTGAATCATTTCCCGTAACTGTTCAGAGATGCCGGCTTGTTGTGGTTGGTTGCGTAAATCAATAACCTCGTAACTTTGGTTGCTTGCCTTACCTGCTCGTTGGGTTAATAGCCATTGGCTAAATCGCCCCCGTGCTACATTTGCTAAGCTCTCTAATGAGGGAGTGGCAGAACCCAATAATATTGGAATGTTGGCATCAGCAGCTCGTTTTATGGCCAAGTCGCGGCCATGGTAACGAAAACCTTCTTGCTGTTTATAAGCTTGGTCGTGTTCTTCATCAATGATGATGAGACCTAAATCTGGGATGGGGGTAAATAAGGCAGACCGAGTACCTATTATTATGTCAGCCTGCCCTAGCCCAGCCTGCTGCCAAGCGTTAAGTCGTTGGTGTTCTGTAAGTCCCGAGTGTAATGCCAGTACTCGATTGTTAAAACGCTGATCAAGCCGTTGAAGTAACTGTGGTGTAAGGCCTATTTCGGGCACCAATAGTAGGGTTCGTTTACCCGCCTGCAATTGATGGGCAATGGCGTGAAAGTATACTTCGGTCTTGCCACTACCGGTAACGCCATTCAATAGGTTACAACTAAACACACCCTTTGCTTTAGCCAAATGCTCAACAATATGTGCTTGTTCTGGGTTAAGAGTCAGGCCTTTCTCAGCTAGTTTTAGAGTGACATCTTGGGGTTTGGGGTGGGTGGTGGTGAGCCATTTTTTGTCTAAAAAAGGCTTTAGTTGGCTAGGTTTTATACCTATGGTTTGCAGCTGGTTTAGGTTGAATACGGGCGCCAACGTTTTAACTTGCTGCCACAGGAGTTGCTGTTTTTTGGCCCTGCCAAACTCTTCGTGTACCTCGGCGATCTGCCAATTGAGCTGGATGAGTTGATTGGGTAGAGGCTGGCGCAATTTAGCAGGTAGTAGGTGCATAAGTGCGTCACCTACTGGATGTTGGTAATAGTCTGCTGCCCAAAGCCCTAGCTGCCAAAGGTATTCAGGTAGTAGTGGCGTTTCATCTAAAAGTTCAATGATGGGTTTGAGCTTACTAAGGTCTAAATCTGTAGTTTGATGTATGCCTACAATGAGTCCCACTCTTTCGCTGCGACCAAAGGAGACACGAACGCGTAAACCAATCTCTGGCAAGCGTGAGTCTTCTACGTTGTCTGGCGCTAAATACGTAAACTCTTGGCGTAGACCAGTGGCGAGAGCTATTTGTAAATACATGAGCACTGAAAATACATAGGCACTGGAAAATAGAGCATTTAAGACAATTGAGTTAGGGGGTTATCCTACACCAAAGCGCCTGTGTTTGTGGCGCTTTACACAGATAAACCGCTCATTTGACCATTTGTAAAGTTTGCATTGGCAAAAAGGCTTGCTTATCTTCAGGTGTCTGGTAAAATTCCGCCTCTATTTTTATGGCTTGCCGATTGTCGGTTGGCCAATTTGAAAGAGATCTTTTAAAGGTCTCTTATCGGTGCGGTGCTTGGCAATAGATCAAGTGGCGGCGCCATAACCCTGAGGTTATTTCCCATGCAAAAAGATATTCATCCTAAGTACGAAGCTATTAAGGCGACGTGTTCTTGTGGCAACGTTGTAGAAACGCGTTCTACTCTATGCAAAGATATGCACATTGACACATGTTCGGCGTGTCACCCGTTCTATACGGGCAAGCAGAAAAATATTGATGTTGGCGGCCGTATCGATCGCTTCAACAAGCGTTTCGGTAGCCGCGCTTCTAAGTAATTGGCTTAGCGCTAACCGCAACTTAAAAAACCCGCTCTGGTTATCCAGTGCGGGTTTTTTAGTGCCTCAATTTTAGCTTTAGTGATAGTTTAACGGTTTTCGCAGCCGGCGCAGCTATGGTCGCTCAACTTTGCGTCAATAGTGCTTAGAGCTAAGGCCTTGGTGGCAAAAATGTGACGCTTGCCGATGGTGCCTAAATGGCCGTTACGAATAATGGGTTTGATCACCCGGCCCTTAAGGTTACAAAGGTATAAACCTCCACCTTTAGCAGCCAGTCGTTTAGCTTCGTTGGCTAACAACTCTGTGCCTGCCAAGTCTATAAAATTAATGCCGCTAGCAACGATGAGCACATGTTTCTGTGATATCGCTATCAGTGCTGTTTGTACATAATCCACCGCACCAAAAAACAGTGATCCATCAATACGAATAATTTTAATGGCTTCACATTCAGGCAGATCAGAACGTTGCACGTCCACTAGCTTTTGAGCCCCTTTACTGCTGGCCAACGCCGTAATATTGGGCTTTGATGTGCGTCGTAAATACAGCACTAAAGACAAAAGCACGCCTAAATAAATGGCGAATTCCATCGGTAGCAGCAGTGTAGCAGCAAAGGTTACGCTAAATACCATTGCTTCGTTTTTGCCAGCGCGATAAATAATCTTTATGTGGCGCCAGTCTATTAGATTCCATGCCACCACCAATAATATAGCCGCCATACTAGGCAAGGTGATATAACCTGCTAAGGGCGCAAACAACAACACTATTAAGGCTAGGAACACAGCTGCAAATAAAGCTGCTAATGGGCTTGTTGCACCTGCTTCGTAGTTCACTCCAGTACGAGTAAATGAACCCGAAGTGGCATAACTAGAAGAGAAACTGCCAAGGATATTAGACAGTGCTTGGCCAATAAACTCTTGGTTTCCATGAATCTGCTGGCCTGAACGAGTGGCGACCGAGCGAGCAATTGATACAGCCTCAACCAACCCTAATAAACCTAAAGCCATAGCGCCTGGCGCAAGTTGTCGCAATAAGTCCCAGGTCATTAATGGGGTTGATAAAGGTGGTAATTGTGATGGAATTTCTCCCACTAAGGCAATTTGGCTGACACTGGACCAAGAGGTCAATAATAAAGCCTGGGTAGCTACACTACCTACTACCATCGCAATTAGCATATTAGGCCACTTTCTACGCCAGCGCTTGATCACGATAAGAGTGATTAAGGTGAGAGCTGCAACGACTAAGCTAGGAAGGTGCGTGGCCAAAATATTGTCTGCTACAGCAACCCAGTTAAGAATAAAGTTACCGGTAGACTGAAGGTCTAGCCCTAAGGCATTTTTTATTTGGCTGGTGGCTATTACCACGGCTGCGCCAGAGGTAAATCCCACCACCACTGAGTGGGATACAAAGTTTACTAACGAACCCATGCGAGCAAGCGATAGCATCAGCTGAAATAAGCCAGCCATAAGGGTTAAAGTGAGCACAAGGCTTATGTAAGCCGCCGTACCTACTTGGGCTAGTGGGCTAATGGTGGTAAAAACAACAATAGAAAGAGCGGCTGTTGGGCCAGAAATAAGATGCCAAGAAGAGCCAAATAAAGCAGCGATGATGGCTGGAACAATCGCAGCATATAGGCCATATTCTGGAGGTAGGCCGGCAATTAAAGCATAAGCCACGCCCTGAGGAAGGACTATAATTGCCCCTGTAAGCCCGGCCATCGCGTCTTGCCGCGCACTTGCTGGGGTAGTTTGTTTAGCCCAGTTTAGGAAAGGTAGAAATTTTAACAAATACGTTAGTGCTGCCGACGACATACATTACCTAACAGAATGAAATTGATTGTCCTATTGTAATGTATTTTTTTGTTGTCGGTGGTATTTAAAACGGGCGCGGTGAGCCATCTTTAGTTTCCCCTATGTAATCATGGCTATGTGTGCCGCAGGGTTCTAAGGGGTGGGGCTGTTACTACCGTGCGATTAAACCACCAGCCACAGGAGCCAATGATTAACATGCCAGCAAAGGGCGTTAGCACCCATAGGGGCCAGTGAAACTGAAGTGGCATTTGAAATAGCTGGTTTTGCAAAACAGCCACTAAAGCTTCTGCACTCACTCCTGCAATAAGTCCTGCCACAAACCCAAGACTAGCGTACTCTACTAGCAAAATGCTGCGGATAAGAGATTTGCTTGCCCCTAATGTTCGTAGAATGGCACTTTCGTGTCGGCGCTCATCTATGCTGGCCTGTATGCTGGCTACTAACACTAATATGCCAGCACCTAAAACCATCACTAAGATGCTTTCCACAGCAAGAGACAGTTGAGCCACTACCCGTTGTACCTGTTGCAAAATTTGGTCTACATCAAGCATAGATATAGTAGGTTGTTGACGCAATAAGGGGCCAAGTTTGCTGCGGTCCTGAGGTGCAACATAAACACTTGCCATATAGCTTGCGCTGTTGGCCTCTACCAAAGGCTGTGAGAAGACGAAAAAGAAGTTGGGCTGCATGCTGCTCCAATCTACTTCTCTAAGGTTGCTCAAAATGGCTTTGCGTGGGGTGCCTGCAACATTAAATGTGAGGCTTTGACCAAGTGTTAATCCCATCTGTTCTGCGAAGTCTGTTTCTATAGACACTTCTAGCTGGCTAGCAGTGTTGCTGTTCCACCATTGACCTTCACTAATACTGTTGCCTGCAGGTAAGCTTTGGCTCCAGGTGAGATTAAGCTCCCGGTCTCCACGAGGATTTTCAACCTTGGGTTCGGTAAGTCGAGCTCTTGCGATAGGGAAGAACGTTAACCCTTGGGTGGTTAATCCTTGTTGTTCCATAGAGGTTATTAAAGATTCGCGCTGTTGTTGATAAATATTGAATAAAAATAGGTTAGGGGTGTCTTGATTTAATTGCTGCTGCCAATCGTTTATAAGGAAGCTTCGTACAGAAATCAAACTAAATAGCAGCATTAATGCCAACCCAAAAATAGCCACTTGCAGGCTGTTTTGGTGTTTTCTGCGAGATAAATTGGCAATGCCTATTTTGCCACCTTGGCTGAGGTGGGGGCGAATTTTATTACCTAATCTGATGAGTAGATTGGCTACTAGTGAAAGAAGAATCACTATGATAGCCACGCCAACGATGAGCGCAGAGCTGATTAATACGGATTGACTGTGCCAGTATACCAACGCGATTACAGCGCTAAAACCAATCGTGAAATGACCTATGTTGGTTTTACTTTGGCTTGAAGACTGGCGCAGCACCTCTGCAGGTGCTACCTTGGCCAGCGCCAACATAGGTGGTAATACAAAGGCTAATAAGCATAATGTGCCCGTGCCTGCGCCAAGTATAAAGGGGGTAAGGGGTGGAATGACTGATGAGGCTTGAATGTAGTCAGCGACTAACAGTAATAAACCTTGGTACAAGCCCCAAGCAAGAGGTAGGCTTATTAGCAGGGCTAATAATGCCAGTAGTACCATTTGGCTTAAGTACAAAAGTCGCAATTGTTTAGGTTTAAGACCTAGGCATTTCAGCAAAGCCACGTGTTTAGCCTGGCGCAGGCTATAGCGGCGAGCGGAAAGGGACAGCGCTACACCGGCAAGCACTACCGCTAGAGACCCAGCAAGTAATAAAAACTGTTCAGCTTTGTCTAGTGTAGCGGCCACATTGACATTACCGTCTGCGGGGGACTGCCACTGTTGGCCGTTTTTGAGCAATGGGGTAATGTGTTGTTTGAGGCTAGTTAGTGCATTATCGTTGCCCGCTAGTAACCATCGGTGTTTCACTCTGCTGCCTGTTTGCACCGCCTCAGTTGCTTCAAGATCAGACAGGTGGATCATGGCGCTGGGAGCGAAGCTTGAAAAACCGCTGGCTTGGTCTGGTTCAGAAATAAGTATTTGGCTTATTGTTAAGCTCAGTTGTCCTACGTCAATGGTGTCGTTCAATGTGGCATTTAAACTGGCTAATAGGCGAGAATCAGGCCATATCTCTCCTTGTGTGGGGCCATGTTCTATAGCCATGCCTAGCTCAAAAGCGGCGTTACTTACGGTGATTTCACCCCGCAATGGGTAATTTTGTGAGACCGCTTTAATACTAGCTAATTGCATGCTCTGTTGGGCAAATACCATCGCCTGAAATTGGCTCAACTGTGCTTGTTGCAAGGATAAAGTTTGCGCTTTATCTAACCAAAGTTGAGGCACAGGCTGGCTGGTGTTAAGGCGTAAGTCTGCGGCGATGAGGTCTGCACCTTGCGCCACCATTGATTGCTTAACTTGGTGAGTAAATAGACTAATGCTGGTGACGCTAGTGGTGGCTAAAACCAAAGCGACAAACAGTAGAGAGAGCTCCCCGCCACGCCAGTCTCGCCAAGCTAGGCGGGCAGCTAGTTTAAACATTAGTGAGTTCCGTAAGTTGTCCTGCAGTAAGGGACAAGCGTCGTTGGCAGCGTTGTGCTAATTGTAAGTCGTGAGTAACTAATACCAGGGTAGTGTGGTGTTGTTGGTTAAGTTCAAACAGAAGCTCAATGATGTGGTGACCTGTTTGCGTGTCTAAATTTCCTGTAGGTTCATCGGCAAACAGGATAGGTGCTTGGGCGGCAAAGGCGCGGGCAATGGCAACACGTTGCTGTTCGCCACCGGAGAGTTGGTTGGGGTAATGGTGCCCCCGTTCAGCGAGCCCAACATGGGTTAAGTATTTTTCCGCCAGGGCGCTAGCATTACTGCTGCCCTTTACTTCTAACGGCAACATGATGTTCTCTAAGGCCGTGAGGCTAGGTAGAAGTTGAAAATTTTGGAATATAAATGCCACCTGGTGTTTGCGTAGCTCGGCTCGGCCTTCTTCATCTAGTTGGGTGAGGTCTTTATGAGCGAGAAATAACTGGCCATTGCTAGGGCTGTCTAGCCCCGCCATCATACCTAATAACGTAGTTTTCCCCGAGCCCGAAGCACCAACTATGGCGACAGACTGGCCAGCTTCTATGGTAAAGTTTACATCTTGTAATATGTGTAGATCGTTAGATTGAGTGGCTTGGGGATTGGCCACAATTTGACTAACGTTACGGGCAGCCAAAAAAGGTGTGGAATGAGACATAGCGGACAACTCAATAATCTAGCGGATGTCTATTATGCGGGCTGATGGATGACTAAGGAACGGGTATGAGACAGTTTTTCAAAATATTTACACTCTACTTTGTCAGCATCGCTGGTCTTTTTTGGATGCCTTCGGGTTGGGCCAAAGAACAAACCTTGTTGGTTATGGGCGACAGCTTGAGTGCTGGTTATGGCATGTCGTTGGAGCAAGCTTGGCCAGCCTTGCTGCAAGACAA
>Ga0308021_10001329_pt1 | contig 11295 bp, 12 predicted proteins | sample Neamet351_FD_201296 | JGI IMG/M metagenome (GOLD analysis project Ga0308021, IMG submission 201296) | Marine microbial communities from water near the shore, Antarctic Ocean - #351 | ecosystem: Environmental > Aquatic > Marine > Unclassified | place: Southern Ocean | collected 2014-10-02
GAAAAGCAGAAATATTATCAAGTTTTGAAGAAATAGAAAAAAAGATAAATGGCTAAACAAGCTAACATAGAATTGGATGGAACGATAACACAAGCATTGTCAAATGCTATGTTTCGTGTAGAATTGGAAAATGGGCATATCGTAGTAGCACATATTTCAGGTAAGATGAGAAAATTCTATATTAAATTGTTGCCTGGTGATAAAGTAAAGATGGAAATGTCACCATACGATTTGACAAAAGGAAGAATAACATATAGGTACTAATAAAATAAATTAAAATGAAAGTACGAGCATCAGTAAAAAAAAGAAGTGAAGATTGCAAAATCGTCAAAAGAAAAGGACGAGTTTATGTAATTAATAAGAAGAACCCAAGGTATAAACAAAGACAAGGTTAAACAATGGCAAGAATTAAAGGTATTGATTTACCAAAAAATAAAAGAGGAGTTATTGGATTAACTTACATTTATGGAATTGGCCCATCTTTTGCAGTAGCAATTTTAGATGAAGCAAAAATTTCACATGACACAAAAGTTCAAGACTGGACTGATGAGCAAACTAATGCAATTAGAGAGATCATTGGTGAAAGATTTACTGTTGAAGGTGAGTTAAGAGCTGAAACAAAAATGAACATTAAGCGATTAATGGACATTGGTTGTTACAGAGGTATTCGTCACAGAATGGGACTTCCTTTAAGAGGACAAAGAACAAAAAATAATTCTAGAACCAGAAAAGGGAAAAGAAAAACTGTTGCTAATAAAAAGAAATAGTAGATAATTATGGCTAAAACAACAAAAAAGAACTCGGTAAGAGTTGAAGCTGAAGGGCAAGCACACATTCAGGCAACTTTTAATAATATTATTATCTCACTTACCAATAAAGGAGGACAAGTTATTTCTTGGTCTTCAGCAGGTAAAATGGGATTCAGAGGTTCAAAAAAGAACACTCCTTATGCTGCACAAATGGCTGCTGAGGACTGCTCAAAAGTAGCTCTTGAAAAAGGGTTAAAAAGAGTAAAGGTGTATGTGAAAGGACCTGGTCAAGGTAGAGAGTCAGCAATCAGAACGATTCATAATTCTGGTATCATTGTTACTGAGATTGTAGATGTTACTCCATTACCACATAATGGATGTCGTCCACCGAAAAAGAGAAGAGTTTAATAATATTTATAATTAAGATAAAGACATGGCAAGATATACAGGCCCAACATCAAGAATTGCAAGAAGATTTGGAGAACCAATTTTTGGCCCAGATAAAGCATTAGCTAAAAAAGCTTACGGTCCAGGACAACACGGTAACCAAAGAAGGAGAGGTAAACTTTCTGAATATGGTGTACAGTTAATGGAAAAACAAAAAGCTAAGTTTACTTACGGTATTTTAGAGAAACAATTCTCTAACTTATTTAAAGAAGCACTTAGAAGAAAAGGAGTTACAGGTGAGAATTTATTACAAATGTGTGAATTGCGTTTGGATAATGTAGTTTACCGTTTAGGTATTGCACCAACAAGAAGAGCTGCTCGTCAGTTAGTTACACACAGACACATTACAGTAAACGGAGAGAATGTAAACATTCCTTCTTACGCTTTAAAAGTAGGTGATGTAGTTTCGGTACGTGCTCGTTCAAAATCTTTAGAAACAATTACAAATTCAATTACTGCTACTCCTAATCAAATGGAATGGTTAGAATGGAATGGTGAAACTCAATTAGGTAAAGTTGTTTCTGCACCTGAAAGAATTCAAATTCCTGAAAACATTAAGGAGCAGTTAATTGTTGAATTGTACTCTAAATAAGAATAATTAAAAAATAAAAAATATGCCAATCTTAGATTTTCAAAAGCCGGATGAGGTAGTAATGATTAATGAAGCAGCTAACCAAGGAAACTTTGAGTTCCGTCCGTTAGAGCCAGGTTATGGTTTGACTGTGGGGAATGCTTTAAGAAGAGTTTTATTATCTTCTTTAGAAGGATACGCAATTACTTCAATCAGAATTACAGGTGCTGATCATGAATTTACTACTGTTGAGGGTGTTGTGCAAGATGTTACTGAAATTATCTTGAACCTTAAACAAGTAAGATTTAAACAACAAATTGAATCTGTTGAATCAGAAGTTGCAACTTTAAAAGTTAGTAAAAGTAACTTAGTTACTGCTGCTGATTTAGCAAGTAGCTTATCTAATTTCCAAGTGTTAAATCCTGAGCAAGTTATTTGCGAATTGGATAAAAAAGTAACATTTGAAATGGAATTTACAATTGCTAAAGGTAGAGGGTATGTTCCTGCTGAAGCGAATGAGATTGAAGATGCTCCAATAGGAACTATTGCTATTGACTCTATCTTTACTCCTATCAAGAATGTAAATTATAATGTTGAAAATTACAGAGTTGGTCAAAAAACTGATTTTGAAAAATTAAATTTAAACATTACTACTGACGGTTCAATTGATCCGAAATTAGCATTGACTGAAGCGTCAAAAATCTTAATCCAACACTTTATGTTATTTTCTGATGAAAAAATCAGTTTAGAAGAAGATGCAGTTGAAGAATTTGATGAAGATACTTTACATATGCGTCAGTTATTGAAAACGGAACTTACTGAGTTTGGTTTGTCAGTTAGAGCATTGAATTGCTTAAAAACTGCAGAAGTATTTACACTAGGTGAATTAGTTTCTTTCAAAAAATCTGATATGTTAAAGTTCAGAAACTTTGGTAAGAAGTCACTTTCAGAATTAGAAGAATTAATAGAAGAAAAAGGATTAACTTTCGGTTTTGATACTGCAAAGTATAATTTAGATAACGAATAGAACAATGAGACACGGAAAGAAATTTAACCATTTAAGTAGAAAAGCTGCTCACAGAAAAGCAATGCTTGCTAATATGGCATGTTCATTAATTGAGCATAAAAGAATTAAAACTACTTTAGCGAAAGCAAAAGCATTAAGAGTGTATGTTGAACCTTTGATTTCAAAATCAAAAGTCGATACTACTCACTCAAGAAGAACTGTATTTTCTTACTTAAAGCAAAAAGAAGCTATTACTGAATTATTTAGTGATATCGCTACTAAAGTTGCTGACAGACCAGGAGGATACACAAGAATCTTGAAATTAAGCAATCGTTTAGGAGATAATGCTCAAATGGCATTTATCGAGTTAGTTGATTATAATGAAGGGTATACTACTGATAAGCCTACACGTAAAAAAGCAAGAAGAGCTAAGTCTAAAAAAGTTGAAGCTGTAGCTAATGCTGTTGAAGAAGCAGTAGTAGTTCCTGAAGATGCTCCTCAAACTGAAGAAGTAGCTGAGGTAAAAGCTGATGAAGTAGTTGCTGAAACTCCAGTTGCTGAAGAAGCACCTGCAGAAACTAAAACTGAAGAAGATAACTCTGATAAGAAAGAAGAAAAAGGAGAGTAGTCTATAACTTCTTTTTAATATTTTAAAAAAGGGTAAAGCTTAGGTTTTATCCTTTTTTTATAAATAAATTTGAGAATGAAATACAATAAGAAAAAAGCAGCAGTTTTATTATTAGCTGATGGCACTATCTTTCATGGTAAAGCTGTTGGAGTTGATGGTGTAGCTACTGGTGAACTTTGCTTTAACACAGGAATGACTGGCTACCAAGAGGTGTTTACTGATCCTTCTTATTTCGGGCAGTTAATGATTACCACCAATGCTCATATTGGTAATTATGGTGTTCATAATGAAGAGGTAGAATCTGTAGATATGAAAATTTCAGGTTTAATTTGCAAGAATTTTAATACTGGTTTTTCTCGTGATGGAGGTGATGGTGATTTGGAAACTTATTTTGTGGAACAAAACAAAGTAGTTATTTCTGATGTTGACACTAGAGCTGTTGTAAGGCATATTCGTGATAAAGGAGCAATGAATGCAATCATTTCAACTGCAACTACTGATATTGCTGAATTGACTAAGTTATTGGCTGAAGTACCTTCTATGGAAGGATTGGAATTGTCATCTTCAGTTTGTACGGAAGCACCTTATTTTGTAGGAGATGAAAATGCAAGCCATAAAGTTGCAGTGCTGGATTTAGGAGTTAAGCGTAATATTTTAAAATGTTTATCGGATAGAGATTGTTATTTACAAGTCTTCCCTATGCATACTTCTTATCAAGATATGAAAGATTGGAGTCCTGATGGATTCTTTTTGTCGAATGGTCCTGGTGACCCTTCTGCAATGCCAAGTGTTATTGAAGAAGTGAAAAATATTACTGCTGACGGTACGCCAGTATTTGGTATCTGTTTAGGGCATCAAGCTTTGGCTTTATCGGAAGGGATTGCTACTTATAAAATGCACAATGGACATAGAGGGATTAATCATCCGGTATTGAACCTAAGCACTAAAAGGGCAGAAGTTACTTCACAAAATCATGGTTTTGGAATTTCAGAAGAGGATATTAAAAATAATCTTAATGTTGAAGTGACGCATGTGAACCTAAATGATGACACGATTGAGGGAATTAAATTGACAAATAAAAATTGTTTCTCAGTTCAGTATCATCCTGAATCATCACCAGGTCCACATGATTCAAGATATTTATTTGATGAATTTGTAAATAATATTAAAAGCTATAAAAACTAAGTAATGGGAAGAATAGTAAATATACATGCACGCCAAATTTTAGATTCAAGAGGAAATCCTACAGTGGAAGCTGAAGTATTAACTGAAAATGGAGTAATGGGAAGAGCAGCTGTTCCTTCAGGAGCTTCAACAGGAAAATATGAAGCAGTAGAATTAAGAGATGGTGAAAAGGGTACTTATTTAGGAAAAGGAGTTTTAAAAGCTGTACGTAATATTAAAAATGCAATTAATGAGGAATTAAAAGGTATTTATGTTTCCGAACAAGCATTGATCGATCAGAAAATGATCGATTTAGATGGTACGCCAAACAAAGAAAATTTAGGTGCTAATGCTATGTTGGCTGTTTCTTTGGCTTGTGCTAAAGCTGCTGCTGAGGAAAACGGACAAACACTTTATAATTATATTGGAGGGGTAAATGCTAGAGTATTACCTATTCCAATGATGAATATTTTAAATGGAGGTTCGCATGCTGACAACAGTATCGACTTTCAAGAATTTATGGTAATGCCAGTTGGGGCTACTTCATTTGCTGAAGCATTACAAATGGGAACAGAGGTATTTCATCATTTAAAAGCAGAATTACAAGCACAAGGCCATTCTACTAATGTAGGTGATGAAGGAGGTTTTGCACCAAACTTAGGTTCTAATGAAGAAGCAATTCAGGTTGTGATAAAAGCAATTGAATCCGCAGGATATACACCAGGAGTTGATATGTATATTGCTATGGATGCAGCTGCATCAGAATTTTATAATGCTGAAGAAAATGTATATCATTTTCACCAGTCGACAGGTGAAAAATTAACACCAGCTGAAATGGTTGATTTTTGGGCTGATTGGACAGAGAAATACCCAATTTTATCTATTGAGGATGGGTTGGATGAAGATGATTGGGAAGGTTGGAAATCCTTGACAGAGAAGATTGGAGATAAAGTTCAGTTGGTTGGTGACGATTTGTTTGTTACCAATGTGGAGCGTTTAGGAAGAGGTATTGACAATGATATTGCCAACTCAATTTTGATTAAAGTAAACCAGATTGGTACTTTAACGGAAACGATTAATGCTGTACAATTGGCACAGAAAAATTCTTATACATCTGTGATGAGTCATAGGTCAGGGGAAACAGAAGATACTACTATTGCTGACTTGGCAGTAGCCCTTAATTGTGGTCAAATTAAAACAGGTTCAGCTTCTCGTTCGGATAGAGTAGCAAAATACAATCAGTTATTAAGGATTGAGGAAATGCTTGGAGATCAAGCAATTTATACAGGAAAAGATTTTAAGTTTATTAAAAAATAAACTACTATATTAGCAGGGTTAAATAAAAGAAAGAAAATGGGAAAGAAAGCAGAATTACACTATGATGGGAAGGTATATGAGTTGCCAGTTGTTACAGGTACAGAAAACGAAAATGCATTAGACATTAGTAAATTAAGAGGGCAGTCAGGCTTAATTACTTTGGATAGAGGATTTAAAAATACAGGTTCTACTGAAAGTGCGATTACTTTTTTAGATGGAGAAGAGGGAATTTTAAGATACAGAGGATATTCAATTGAGGAGTTAGCAGAAAAATCTACTTTTTTGGAAGTATCATTTTTATTGATTTATGGTGAATTACCAACTAAGCAAGAATTAGAAAAATTTATTAAAGATATTTCGGAACATTCACTAGTGCATGAAGATGTAAAATCAATTTTAGACGGTTATCCTTCTAAGGCGCATCCAATGGGAGTACTTTCTTCTTTGGTTTCTGCATTAACTGCTTTTTATCCTAAATCGTTAGATCCTAATCGTTCGAAAGAACAGATTGATGGTAACATTATTCGTTTCATTGCAAAGCTTCCAACGCTAGCAGCATGGAGTTTTAAAAATAGAATGCGTCAGCCAATTATGTATCCTAAAAATAAGTTGAACTATTCATCAAACTTCTTGCACATGATGTTTGGTTTGCCAACTCAGGATACTGAGGTAAATCCTGTTGTCGCAAAAGCATTGGATAAACTATTAATTTTACATGCTGATCATGAGCAAAACTGTTCTGCTTCAACAGTAAGAATTGTAGGTTCTTCTCATGCAAGTTTATACGCATCTGTATCTGCAGGAATTGCTGCACTTTGGGGTCCATTGCATGGTGGTGCAAATCAAGCAGTAATTGAAATGCTAGAAGAAATAAAAGCTGATGGTGGTGATGTAAGTAAGTACATAGCAAAAGCAAAAGATAAAAATGACCCTTTCCGTTTAATGGGATTCGGACACAGAGTATATAAAAACTTTGATCCAAGAGCAACCATCATTAAAAAAGCATGTGATGATGTGTTGAGTGAATTAGGAATTGAAGATCCAGTATTGGATATTGCAATGGAATTGGAACAAGTAGCCTTGAATGATGAGTATTTCAAAGCAAGAGGTTTGTACCCTAATGTTGACTTCTATTCAGGGATTATTTACAGAGCTTTAGGAATCCCTACCGATATGTTTACCGTTATGTTTGCAATTGGTAGATTGCCAGGTTGGATTGCACAATGGAAAGAAATGAGAGAAAATAACGAGCCGATTGGTAGACCAAGACAAGTATATACTGGTGCTACCGAAAGAGCTTATGTTAGTATGGGGAACAGATAATTTATTATTTATATGTTAGAATAAAAAACTCAGCTATTAGCTGAGTTTTTTTATTTTTGGGCTATGGCTTACAAATCCTTACAGCAATGTATTACCGACCTTGAAAAACAAGGAGAACTCCTTAGAATTACTAAGGAGGTGAATCCTGATTTGGAAATGGCATCTATTCATTTGGATGGATTTGCAAAAGGGGGGAAGGCAATTCTTTTTGAAAAAATAAAGGGAAGTAAATTTAGGGCAGCTTCTAATCTATTTGGAACGCTTGAAAGAAGTAAGTTTATGTTCCGTGATAGTTTGAAACAGGTAAAACAGCTTATTGACCTAAAAACCAATCCTGCTTCTGCACTTAAATATCCTTTTAAGGCTATTTTTTCTGTCTTGCACGGTATTTATGCTATCCCTGTAAAAGTTAGTTTTCCAAGAAAATTTAAAGAAATACAAATTGAGGATTTACCTCAAGTAAAATGTTGGAAAGAGGATGGGGGAGCTTTTATTACTTTACCACAAGTATATTCGGAAGATGTAGAGAGTCCTGGTATTATGAATTCCAATTTGGGAATGTATAGAGTACAGCTTTCAGGGAATGATTATGTACCCAACAAAGAAGTAGGGATGCATTATCAAATCCATAGAGGGATTGGAGTGCATCAGCATAAAGCAAATAAAAAAGGAGAACCTTTAAAGGTGTCTATTTTCGTAGGAGGACCACCGGCTCATACTTTTGCTGCCGTAATGCCATTGCCTGAGGGAATGTCTGAAATGGCTTTTGCAGGAATTTTAGGAGGAAGGAATTTTCGTTATGCAAAGAAAGACGGCTATACTATTTCAGCAGATGCTGATTTTGTAATTTGTGGAGAGTTACACCAAAATGATGTAAAACCTGAAGGTCCGTTTGGAGATCATTTAGGCTATTATAGTTTGAAACATAATTTCCCAGTTTTAAAGATTCATAAAGTATATGCTAAAGAAAATGCGATTTGGCCTTTTACAGTTGTAGGTCGTCCTCCTCAAGAGGACTCTCAGTTCGGTGCTTTGATACATGAAATTACAGGAAAAGCAATCGAGCAAGAAATCCCTGGATTGAAAGCTGTAAATGCAGTTGATGAAGCAGGAGTTCATCCTTTATTGTTAGCGGTAGGCAGTGAACGCTATACTCCTTACAGCTCAACCAGACAACCTCAAGAGTTATTGACCATTGCCAATCACATTTTAGGAACAGGTCAAATGTCCTTAGCAAAATATGTATTTATTTGTGATGAAGAAAATGCACCAGATGTGAATAATGAAAAAGCTTATTTCACTCATTTTCTGGAAAGGGTAAATTGGAAAAGAGATTTACATTTCCAAACCAAAACAACAATTGACACTTTAGATTATAGTGGAGATGGGCTGAATGAAGGTTCAAAAGTAGTGGTAGCTGCTGCTGGAGAAATCAAAAGAAAGTTATCTGAAAGTGTACCTAATATAGAATTTCCAATAGGATTTTCAAATCCTAAATTAGTAAGCAATGGAAACTTAGTAATAGAAAGTAAAGGAGAAATAAAAGAGTTTATTGCTAGTTTAGAAAAACAGAATTTGGAAGGAATAGCACTTATTACTTTAGTTGATGATGCCACTTTTACAACAGAAGATTTCTCTAATTGGTTGTGGATTGCTTTCACGCGTTCCAATCCTGCTAATGATATGTATGGTTTAAATGTAGAGTATAGTAACAAACATTTTTCTTGTTCTATTCCTATTATTGATGCTAGGAAAAAAGCACATCACGCTCCTATTTTGGAGCGTTAGTGTTTTTGTTTTCAGGCTTCTTGAAATTTTGTTTGTTATTGCTCCACTGCTTCTTTTTCTTGCTTTTCGGATTTATTTTATAGGTTGGTGCCTCCTCAAAACCTTTTGGTAAATCCAATTTAGGAACTTCTTTTTCAATCAGTTTTTCAATATCCAAAAAGTTGCGGACTTGTTTCTGGTTGATAAAAGTAATGGCTTCACCTGTTCTGTCAGCCCTTGCTGTACGCCCAATTCTGTGTACATAATCTTCTGCATCATGGGGTACTTCATAGTTTATTACGAGTTCAATTCCTTTAATGTCTATTCCCCTAGATAAAATATCAGTAGCCACTAATATTCTAATTTTCTTATTTTTAAAATCACGGATAGTCTCTTCTCTCTGATCTTGGTCTAATCCTGAGTGCATATCGCTTGCACGCATACCTGATCTGTTAAGGGTTTGTGTTATTTCCTTTACACTTTTTATACTAGAGGCAAAAATAAGTACATGACTTAAGTCCTTTCCTTTTGCCCTTAGTATTTCTCTTACCAGTTTTACTTTCTGGGTGTCGTGCACCATATAAGCCGATTGTGTAATTCCTGCTGCAGGTTTTGATATTGCTAAAGCAATGCTTGCTGGATTGTCAAGTAATTTTGTAGCTAGCGTTCTTATTTTTGGAGGCATGGTAGCCGAGAACAATAAGTTTTGTCTTTTTTCAGGTAACCTTTTGGAAATGGTCATTATGTCATCATAAAAACCCATATCCAACATTCTGTCTGCTTCATCTAATATAAAATACTCTACTTCAGAAGTGTCAAAATAGTCAAATTTTAAATGGGCTAAAAGCCTTCCTGGAGTACAAATAATTATATCTGCTCCTTTCACTAAAGCTTGTTTCTGATTATCAAATTCTACCCCTGTTCCACCGCCATATATTGGGTAGGAGGATGAGTTTGTGAAGTAAGAAAACCCTTCAATTTGCATATCAATTTGCTTTGCTAACTCTCTAGTTGGCGCAACAATAATTGCTTTTACCTTATTTGTTTGCTTTACTTTTGTGAGTTTATCAAGGATAGGTAAAACAAATGCTGCTGTTTTCCCTGTTCCTGTTTGTGCGCAGGCAATTAAGTCTCTTCCCTCTTGTATTATTGGTATTGCTTGTTCTTGTATTGGAGTTGCTTTTTCAAACCCCATCATATCCAGTCCTTCTTGTAATTCGTTTCCGAATTTAAATGTTGTAAAATTCATTCGGTAAATATACTAAAGGTAAACTTGTTATCTGATAATAATTAAATCAGTATTTGTTTGATGTATTCTACTAGTATTCCAAGGAAAATCCAAGCTGGGAAATGAACAAAACTAATGATGCCTTTCCATTGTTTTTTTTTGCTTAAATAACTGTAATCCCAAATTCTAATTCCTAATTTTAAAAACGGATAACCAACTATTATTTCTACTAGCCAAACCCAAATAGGATAGGATAAATACCTTACTATATTGTTAGGGATAAGTGTTTCTGCTAAATCAAAACCATACGATAAACCAAAAGCATAAATAGGGAACATCCAAAGGGAAGTATGACCCATTAAGTTGAGTTTTTTCTTTGTGATTAAATCAAAGATAGCAGTAAATGCTATTTCAACTGAGAAACCAAACATACCCCAAAATAGGACTTTTGAAATAAGCATTACTCTAAAAGGAACTTTAAGATTTTACTTTTCAACTCTGTAAAAGGGGAGTATTTTATATTAGGTTCAATCCAAGAAGTTTTGTGCAGTATACTTTTGTAATGCGTGAAAGTATCAAATCCTGTTTTTGAATGATAAGCGCCTATTCCACTAGCACCTACACCTCCAAAAGGTAAGTTCGGGTTGGACATTTGCACTAAGGATTCATTAATTGCACCTCCTCCAAATGATATTTCATGGAGTATTTTTTTGATTGTCTTTTTGTTCTTGGAATAAACATAAAGGGAGAGTGGCTTTTCTCTTTCTTTTATTTTTGTAATTACATCTTCTAAGTTTTCAAAGGAAATAACAGGAAGTATTGGTCCGAAAATTTCATCTTGCATTATAGTATCCTCAAAATTAATATTGTGCAAAATGGTAGGGGAGATACTTCTATTTTCTAGATTCGTTTCTCCACCATGATAAATTTTATCCGTAGGAATAAGTTCTTTCAATCTGTTGAAATTTCTCTCATTTACAATCTGAACATAATTTTCGGCTATGTTTTCGGAATTAGGATAAAACTCCTTAATTTCCTTTTTTAGGGCTTCTAATAATTCACTTTCAATTGACTTTTCTAGTAACAGATAATCAG
>Ga0308021_10001336_pt1 | contig 11266 bp, 5 predicted proteins | sample Neamet351_FD_201296 | JGI IMG/M metagenome (GOLD analysis project Ga0308021, IMG submission 201296) | Marine microbial communities from water near the shore, Antarctic Ocean - #351 | ecosystem: Environmental > Aquatic > Marine > Unclassified | place: Southern Ocean | collected 2014-10-02
CCAAGGGGCAAGCATCGCAACAACGAAAGTCCAGAGAACGAAGAGGAAGATGCATGCGACAAGTGCGACGCTGGCCGTTACCAGGACCAGGAGGGCCAAACAACCTGCAAGGGATGCGCCGCGGGCAAGAAAGGCACCGGCTTCTCAGAAGTGCGGGGTCGCAGATTGTCTGGAGGAAGGCGCCGAGTGCAGCGGTACAACCCGCAAGGGATGCGCGTGGAGGAAGCCGATGTCTGCAACAAGTGCAGTAGGGGGCAGTACCAGGGCGCGAGCGGCGCATCCAGATGCGAGCAGTGCCTCGCGGGCAAGTCAGATAATCTAGTTCGCGCTGCATCTCGCACCAGCGAGGCCAACGTTTGCTCGAATTGCGAGCCGGGGCAGTCCCAGCCTGAACTGGCGCGGACCAGCTGCATTGCCTGCCTCGCTGGTCAGTACCAGAGCCAAGCGGGCGCATCCGGCTGCGATCTGTGCCTCGCGGGCAAGTCGGATACTTCAGCCAGCGCTGCATCTCGCACCAGCGAGACCAACGTTTGCTCGACTTGCAAGCCGGGGCAGTTCACGAGCCAGCCGGGTAAAACGAGCTGCACCAAGTGCCCAACCGGCAAGATCCAGCTGAAACACGGCAAGACGATGTGCACATTGTGCCCCGCTGGCCGCGTGATGACCACGGGCCCCTCCAATGCCTCCAGTTTGAGCGACTGCATACCGTGCCCGGCGGGGAAGTTCAAGGAGGAGGGCGCTGATATGTGCGAGGCGTGTGCCAAGGGACAGTTCCAAGGCGAGGTTGGATCTGACAGCTGCGCCGATTGCCCCGCGGGCAAAACAACCCCCGGCGAGGAAACCGGTTTCACCCTCAAGCAAAATTGCAGCGAAAGTAACGCTCAGTCGGACTGCCGCCCGGGCACCTACCCCACAAACGTGACGAGTCTGGTCTGGCAGAGCGATAATGAGTCGTCGAAGAGGCTCGAACTGCTGAACACGTGCTACGCGGCGTGGAACAAGACAAACCTGCTCAAAAACACAACCGAGCAACGGTGGTCGTGTCGATCGCCTTGCGCCGACTGTCCTGCGGGCAAGTACAGCGACGAATACGGGCGGGCCGATTGCCTGGACTGCGTAGTGGGGCAGTACCAAATTGCTACGGGGCAGACGGCGTGCACGCGCTGCACGAGCGGCAAGTATGGAAAGAACTCTAGCGACCTGCTCGGCGGCGCAAATTCAAGTGCGCACTGCGTGTCCTGTCCCATCGGGTTGCATCAGCCGGAGGAGGGCTCCACCTCGTGCAGAACCTGCGGTTCCGGAACGGAAGCGCTGTCGCCGACCACCTGCACAGATTGCAGAGCTGGAAACTTTAAGCGAGGACGTAACGTCGCCATGTGCAAACCTTGCATGGCCGGGCACTTTCAAGACCAGAACGGCGCTGCCTCGTGTAGCGCATGTCCAGCTGGGCGCTTCGGCAGCAAGGCCGGAGAGACAAACGCAACGTGCAGCGGCCCGTGCCAAGGGGGTTCGTATTGCGCAGCGGGCAGCAGCAACAGCACGGCGGCAGCTTGCCCGCGCAACGCTTTCTGCGCGGAAGGGTCCACGTCGCCGGGTGCTGTGCCACGCGGGAAGTTTGTGAATATCGACAACAACGAGCTGCAGGATTGTGAGAAAGGGCACGCGTGCAACGACAACGTGAAGACGCCCTGTCCACTGGGCTCTTACCAGTCATATGTGGGTATGACGTTCTGTGAGTTCTGCCCTGCGGGGCAACACGGCAAGGCCGAAAAGCTGACCAGTAAAGAGTGCAGCGGAAAGTGCGCGCGCGGGTACTACTGCGGCGTGGGTTCGAATTCGAGCACCGCACAAGCGTGCCCCAACACGACATATTGTGCTGAGGGATCCGCCTTCCCCGTGCCAGTTGCGCCGGGGAAGTATGTGAACAGCAGCACCCGAGAGCTCCAGGATTGCACCCGCGGCTCCTACTGCGCGGCCGGACTAGTCATCCCGTGCGAAGAAGGCCGCGACTGCGATGCCGAGGGCCTGGAGGCATCGCGCGTGTGCAAAGAGGGCTTCGTCTGTGGCCAGAATATCACTGGATTTACCGGATTCACCCCCTCGGCGCAGGGGGTCATGAGCTGCCCAGCTGGGTTTTCTTGCTCAGGCGCGAAGTTATCCGTGTGCGAGAAGGGCAAGATCAGCGACACCGCAACAGGCAAGTGCACCAGCTGCCAAGACATGGAGTTTGCGCACACACTCGCCAATGAGTGCAAGAAATGCCCGACGAAGATGGTCCCACAGGAAGACATTCTGGCGCCGCCGCTGGAGAAAGTGCAGGATGGTTTCACATGCCTGGCTGGGGAGCTCACCGTGAATGATGGCTATTTCCTTGTAACTGGAGCAGACGCGACGACGGCGCCTCTCGGCGAGAACCTCACGGCCGTGCCCTGCCAGACGAAAGCGGTGTGCACCAACAAGATCAATGCGGTTAACTTTACGGCGCACACGGAGTGCAAACAGAACACCACCGGTGTGCTGTGCAGCCAATGCATCGAAAGCACCGGTCTGATCGGCGGCAAATGTGTCAAATGCCAGCCTCCAGGCCTGCTGGGCTTCATCGCTGCCATAGCCATGATCGTGTTCTTCGCCCTGTACATCAAGTGCGTGAAGCGCTCGCTCAGGCAGGGCTCGGCGAACCGCAAGGGCCACTTCGTCACGGTGGCGTCGCTGAAGATCTTCGTCACGTTTATCTACCAGACTTCACTGCTCGCGTCGTATCGGCTCGATTGGGGTGCGTCGCTGCGGTTTCTGTTCTCTGCATCGTCCGCGGTCTCGAGCAGCGACGTGGCGTCCCTAAGCATGGGCGCATGCCTCGGATGGACGATGCACTTCAAAATCAGGGCGCTGTTTGCGGCGCCATTTTTGGCGGCAGCGCTTCCGGTGCCCGTGATCTGGCTCATGCGCGAGAACAAGCGGCGCGCATGGACCGTGTACCACAATGCCGTCATGATCGCGTGGTGGTTGATGCACCCCGCCATCCTGCAGGCGTGCATCTCGTATATGGCAACGCACAAGGTGGGCGACATGTCGTACGTGTCGTCTGACCTGAGCATAGTGGTAGGGAGCCCTGAGCACATCGAGACACGCGGCTTCGTGCTGTTCCTGCTCATAGTCTTTGTCCCGGGGTTCCCCCTGTACGTGTTCGGCAGGTTGCTCTACTACCGCAAGGCGCTGAGCACGCTGGGCGCGCAGAAATCGCTGGATCTGGAGGTGCGCCAGCAGCTCTTTTTCTTTTATGGCAGTTACAAGCCCGAGCGCTACTATTGGGAGATGGTCACATGGGCAGTGAAGGCACTCTACGTGTTTCTCGCCGCGCGCGCCGCCGTGGCCATCGACACGAGCCAGGTGATCTACGCCGGGACCTGGCTGGCCTTGGTTGCGTTCGTCCTCGAGATCAAGTTCGAGCCGTATGCGCGCTCGATGGAGGACCGGCTGGTCAAGGTTGCGTGTGGCGTTATGCTGTGTCTGCTGCTGCTGGGACAAGGGCTGCTGATCAAGGACCCCGCCCTCGATTCGCTGCTGCGCTACCTGTCAGCCGGCCTGCTCCTGGGAACCATTTCGCTGTTCGTTTACACGTTTGCGCGGGAGGCTTACGGCCAGGCGAAGGCCAAGAAGAAGAAGGGGGAGGTGGCGGGGGAGCGGGACAGCGATGATCTCACTTCCACACAGAAAATGGCGCCTAGTTTGGCCAGTTTTTTTGGGAAAAAGCCTTTGAATCAGCAAACGCGCACAGGCGGCAAGGGCATTTCTCTCGCGTGGCTGTACCCCAAGATGCCGCGTGGTTCCGCAAGCAAGATGCTGGAGCCACGCGACGACGCTTGCGAGGGAAATCCCGAAGGTACGCACGACATCCCCTACGTGCCGCGCCGACATGGTTTCCGCATTTTCACTAACCACCTCCCCCCCCCCGCATGCACCTATGTGCACGCATTTATAATCGACGCATCGCGGACGCGAAGCTTCAGCGGGCATTGTATTCAACAACCCTAATCCGATGCACATGTCCTCCAAAGACTTCTCGAAAGAAGCAGCCGAAGCCCGGACGTCCCGAAGGACGCAAGGAAAATCGGGGGTCGGCGCCGCCGTGGACGTGGTCGAGGCTGGCAGCGACGCCGCCGCCCGCACCCGACCGGGGTTGAACAAGCAGCTGAGCGTGATGGACACGAGGACCCATCATGATGCGGAAGGTATGAACTTGAAAAGAGAGTCCATCCTTTGAATGCGCTTTGAACTTGAAACGCAGAGAGCCGTGCAGGTCTCAAACTCAAACTGCAGTTTTGCAAAAGTACAGCGCAACAGCACCTTGCGACAGCACACAGCAATAAAATATTCACATTCAAATAACCACCGTTTATTTCGAAGGTAGTATGACAAGGTGAAAACGCTTTGATTGCCCTTGCGCACTGCGCAGCTCTGCTGACAGTCGTGCCGCTCTCTCCAGGTCAGCCGCTCTCCCGCTGGTATCAAAAAGAGCACCGCCGTTGCTCTCCAGCTGTTGGCGCAGCTTCTTGAGCACTCGAGGTGCCGTATTCATAGCAACTGCGGCATCTGCAAGGCTGCGCCTGGTCCACGCAGTTAACAATGCAGCTGCCCCCGCCCCTGCCTTCACGCCCTGGAACGCGGACCGCAGCAGGCTACTGCCCATTCTTGAGGCCACTGTCTCGCCGACAAATGTCAAGAGGGGCACACCGAGCTGGGCACAGTGAGGGAAGTACAGGTCAGAACACTGGTGGTGAGAACAAGCATGCAGCAGTGTGGCCACGTCTTAGCCTGGGGGGGGCTGGCTGATCTGCTCACCTGGAGTGCTTCTACCCCGACAGACCCTGAGTTGAAAGGCCAGGTGTCAAGTGCCAAATCTGCAGCGCGCAGCCGTTGCAGGTATTTCTCGCGCGGGAGATAGCTGGGCAGGAATGGGCAAGGGGGCTGTGAGTTAGAGCGCAGCACAGTAAGATACTACAGATACTACAGCACGACGCAGTGGCAACGCTCGAAGCGTGCGCACCCATTGTTCGATCCATCTGAGGCACTAGCACCATTACGCTTCGCGCTAGCGAAAATCAAACGTTTGGCGAAGATACCGCGTGCTGCCGCCTCGCCTCGCAGCCGGGTTGCGTGGGCGCTGCCTTCTGCGACCGTGGTCAACCACAATATTGCATGCGGTATCTGGCGCATGATATCCAGCCACTGGGCAAAAAGTGATCCGGTGATTTTGGCGGGCTGTGGGGAGAGAAACAGCGGAAATATGCGGCCGGAGGTTAGAATCGAGCGCGCATTCCGGGCTTGCAGCTTGCACCTTATGCACCTGATTAAAGCAAGCCAGAACGAAAGGACGGCGACCATTTGTCGTGTGTGGCACCCCGTGGTCTCGACGTAATAGGTCAACTGTCGAAGTCGGCGTGCCAGTAGTCAACTGCTTCTCAGCAGCGAATGGTGCTCGTGGGGCACTACAGACATAGTAGTGCGGCAGAATCAGAAGCTTTTCTGCTCGAACTGCGCCACTCTCGTCCGCATTTCTGTGCTCCAAGTCAGGCGGGCATGCAGTCGCATCGCAAACAAAGAAATTGTAGATGCGCCCTGCATACGGACGCACGGGCTGGGCACGGACGACGCGAGGCGGTCAGAACTGAAAGTAGGAAACAGGCGGCCAAATCAAAAGCATTCGCAAAATCTTACCTGTCCAAGCCAGTGCGCACGCGTCGTCGCCCCATCCTGCAGCGCCAGCAGCGGGAGCAGAGATTGCATCCCTGGCGTTGTCCATGCATCCAGATCAATTAGAAGGTCCAACTGATCCTGCTGCACAAGCTGCGCAACTGTTGTAGCATCCTTCGCTTCATCGGTGCTGCCCACTGCATGTAATTCCTCCTCGCTAGCTCCGCTCGCATAAATCCCGGTGGGTGGCGTGCGCAGCACAAATTGGGCTCGGCTGCATTTGCTACGCTCAGCGCTACTTTGCGCTGCCTGCGCGCACACTGTGCTGGCAGCAGCTACCCTCTCGACCTCTGCAAGGTTCGCACTTGTCACGTTGCGCTGCGCCCTGCCTGCAGCAACCCCAACTCCGCGGGACATTTCGTACACAAACACGTGCACACGCTGCTCGTCCCCGTCGCTGCGATCGACGTGATGTGCAAATAGCCGCGACACAAGGTGCCCAATCGGGTGCTCCCCCAGGAAAGAACTGATGTAGCCTAACCGCACAGGACCTTTCGCCCTCGTGCGGGCTGTCTCCGCTCGCCCAGGAAGCCCACCGCCGTCATTACGTGCTGACTTGAGCTGAAGGTCCAACAGCTTTTGGCTATGCACCAGCAGCTTCTCCTGGTGAGCATGGCACGAACCCGCAACAAGCTTTGTGCCGATACCAAATGTCGGCACCACTTGTGTGCACCACCACTCCGGGCGAGAAAACATTCGGGACGAGGTGCGACCCATATCACGGGCAACTTCTTCGTGCAAGCTCCTGAGCACCCCCTCCTCGTATGATTCCCAAAGGCTGCCGGCGAGTATCGCCCACGCGCGGCGCACGTGCAGCTGCCGCCACAGCAGCCTCTCCGAGGCAGAAGCTGCAGCGAGGGCTGCGGTGCGCTCCTCTGATGTGGCTGTCCGAGAGAAGCCCATCGCCACCACGGGCAGGCCCAAGCGCATATGAAGGAGTACGAGAGCTTGATCGAAATGCTCGAGCGCGGCTGGCATGTCACGCTTCGCAGCCAATTGGTCGGCAGCTGCCGAGATGGCCTGCACCTGGTGTAGATCGGGACGCCATGCGCTCGCCGCGTCGGATGGTTTTTCTGCGTCGTCCGACGCACGTTCAGCGGCATCTTCACCACCGTCGTTGCAGCCAGGTGATGAAGATTGCACAGCCGACAGCAGCGCGGCTCGCGACACGGCTGCGCTCTTGTTTGCCGATCGGTCTATGCCTGGCGCTTGCAGCGCAATAGCCCTCCACAAAATGCGCCCCGTCTGGGCATCAACCATCACGGAAGCAATATGCACCGCAGAGGCTTCGTTTTCTTCTGCCTGCATCGCGAAGGCGGGTTCGTCCGCTCCCGAATCAATACTGTCGTTGGCCAGCTGCCGGGCATTAATGACGATGAGGGCACTGGCCCCTGCGTTCTGTGCTGCCAGTGCCTTCTGCCCAAAGGAACAGCCCCCACGCAACGCAATGACCGCAAATGGAGCCGATGTAGTGTCGTTGCCTCTGCTTTCGGGCAAATTTGTGGTAAACCGCGAAAGAAAGGAGCGGTACTCGCGGCGCAACGCGTCTGAGTCGCATCCATCAGCGCGGCAAATTTCCGCCCCGTCCTCGGCGATATCACTGTTGCAGCCTGCGCGAATGATAGGAATGTGCTGCACACCCTTGGTTGCACCCGGATCACAACCGGATGCCTCTGCAATGCCCAGCGGCCGGGCTGCACGCTTCCAGCCAAATTGCGACGCCGTGCATGTAAAATCCTGCTCCCCCATGAGCGCGGGTCCTTCCCAGCGAGTCTCACCTGCAGCAGCGGGATCTGCTGACGAAGCGCCTGTGCTGGAGACCAGCGGCGCAGCTTGCGACGAAGTAAACGCGATTCGGCAACCCGGATGATGATCGCTGCTGGCACTGGGTGCATTGGCTTGGCGCAGCTCGCGGCTGCTTTCCCACTCTGAGAATGCCGACCACGGAACTGAAGTAGCAGATGGGTGTTCTGGTGCACTGTCGCGCTGACGCAACTGCTGCTGCTTTTCGCTGATACGGTGTCCCCAAAACTCAGCCGCCAGTCGCTGCAACACTGACGTCGCGTTGTCATGGTCGAACAAAGGTGCTAACTCGCGCTGCCAGCGGGCCATCGACGAACAGTTCACCTCGGCCCATGACTCGACCACCTTCACGGGCATTACTGTGTCTCCGCTGCTGTACAAGGCATCCAGCGGCGAGCGCAGCACGATCGGGATGCTCCGCATCATCAGTGCCTCCCAAACACGATGCGTGTCAAGACCGCGTCCATGAGGTGCTATGACGAATGCAAAGTGCTGAGCTTGCCGCCCCCACGCCTCGTGGGGAGGAGCAGGGTGGTCGAAATACACACACGAGCCAATGTCGGCATCGACTGCCCCCGTGGCTGGCGCTGCTGCGGTGGCTTGCGACATATTCGCCACGTGCCCAAGCCACGGGTGGAGGGCGTCGAAAGCTGCCAATCGCGACACGTTATACCCCGTGTGCCCGCTCACCAGCCCAAGTCTCGAGGTGGCCTGAGATTTGCGAGTCTGGCTGCACCCCGGAGCCGTGTACCATTCGTACGACCGGTCAGAATGGTGAAAGTTTGCATATGCACGAGGGGGTTTCAGGCGATTTGGCCGCGCCCTTGACATCGCCGTAAGCAAAACTTCGCGATCGCCAGCCGAGCCCCTCGCTCGCTGGTCGGAAATGCCAATCGGCAGCACGGTGAGCTTTTGATTCCTCCCGTCAGCAACTGTTGCTTCCCCGAGGCCGAGACCGTAGCCGTGGGGGAAGCGGTCCCCGCCACGCCAGTTGTCAGAAAACCAGTGCGAAATACGTGGGTGGTGAAGCATAAAAGACCAGTCTCTTGGGCGCTCGGCGTATCCTTCTTCTCCGCCAACGCCTGTGTTGTTGGTTGGGCATTCGCCGAAACGCGCGGATGCGTAGGGCTGGGGGCTAGAGCGATCGGAGCAACAATCCGTTGTCACCAGAATGACAGGGGCGTGCAACCGCGGCAGGACACGCTCGAAAAAACCGCCAAGGCGAGAGTGCGGGACCGAAATAGTCGTGTGTGCTGCCAAATTCGGCGCCGCGCGTGCGAGCTGGCCCAATGTTCGAATCGGAGCGAATGTGACTTCCGGCAATTTCCCTTCGTCCACAACGATGTCACAAGATTCCTTGGTCGCTTCACGGTGGTGCGGGCGCATAGGGGCGAGATATTGCATCGGGATGCCGCGGCCGCTAAGATGCGCGAGCTGTGGAGGAATGGGGAGGGTTGCATCGGGAGCAACGTGTTAGTGACCGCCAGCTAAGTTGCTTGCTGCAAACTTACGGCTGCGGCTGCAAACGTACCTCAGCATCAACAAACTGGATCTTCATAGAGATCAGCCGCTCCGCTGCCGCCGACGCTCCAGCTGCACCCAGTGTTTCCCCCTGGTGCGCGGCCACCATGACCACTGGGATGTCCACAACGGTATCGCCGAGGCCAGGTGCCGCCGGGGTATCCTCGGCCTCACCGTCCCCAGCATCTTGGTTATCAATGAGGACCACAGCGGCGACACCCAAGCGCTGCAAGTTTTGCGCCTGCGTTGGCCCGGAGAGGCACCGTCGATGGGGAGCAGCGGCAATCCATGAGACGGGCAGGCGAGTGGCAAAAGGGGGAGCGGAGCGCGGGGAGGGTCGTCGATCGTCAACGCGAGGCAGCTTGGCGCGATTCGCGGTGCGGCGCGCTGTTACCTTTTGGGAAAACGGGCACTCCCCACGATGCGCACCCACGGCAGCTCCACGCAGATCTGCGACATTATCTATAGCGCCGAGCGCAGCCGCGGAACATGCTGTTGCAGCAGCAGCACCGCCAAGGCGCGATAGCATCAAGAAGCCCGCCTCGACCGACAAAGACCCGCGGAGCACCTGGCTCTTGGCACCATACTGGGCTGCGGTGCACGGAAACCCACGGCGACCCCCCCCCTCCAGTTGTAACGTGCACTCCGCAGTGAAGCCAAGGCCAGCACCAGGTATGTCGGCGGCCAAGCTGGCGCGAAGCGGTGGCGGCGAGCCAGTGGCCTCTTTCGGCGCCTTTGCCTTGGCCGCTGGGTTGTTCTCGTGACGCTCGATCAAATGCGCGCCAGGGCAATAGCGATAGAGGGCATCCAGCTCGTGGCGGGACAGGTAACGCTGGGGCATGTGCACGCCAAAGGCACCTGCCGCGTACTGCGATTCCAGCGCAAAGCTCCTCGCCTCATCCAAAGTCGCAATTCTGGCCGAGGCAAACGGCTCGTCGGGAGCGGCCGACTGCAGCATGTGCGAAAACCACACGTCTTCCATGTTCACGCCGTCCCACTCGTGGAGCGCCAGGACGCTGAGCATCACGGAGCGCGAGCGCAGCGTGAAGCCACCGTTGCCCACGGGCAGCGGAAGCCGCACCGCATCAGGGCGGCCCGCTCTGGACAACGGCGTCGGAACGGCCCCCGCTTCGAGCCACCACGAATACTCCGGCCACGGAGCACCAACGAAGTCCAGGTGCACAAAGTCGTCAATGTGCCGGCCGCTGTGCTCGCAGATGGCAGTGTCGGTCTGGAACAGCAGCACCTTCTCCGCCAGGCAAGCGCGCCAGAAGGAAGCGTTGGTGAGCAGGGCGTTGTACATCCCCAGGTGCAAGTTGGCCACCCCCAGGTTGCTGAGCACCACCCGCCCGCTCGTCATGGGCTGCTGCAGCTCAGGCGCATCCGCCACTTGGCGCAGGTTCCGAGTGCCGTGGAAGATCTGCACCTGCCATTCCGCAGGCAGGAGCCGCAGCACGTTCCTCACCACGGGGACCAGCAAACCGTGCTCGCGCGGCTCGACGATCACCGCAACGTGCTTGAACGCACCATTCCCCGCGCTGACGGCAACAGCGGGGGCGGGCACGCCCACAATATGCTGCACCAAGAGCACGAGCACCGGCCACAACCCCGCAATACCCCACAACATGTGCCCGCTTTAAAATGAAGACGAATGTCGAGTGCTTTTTCGATTCTTTTTGAACAGCGGCGACGGCCAGAAAAGCGACGGCCGAAGCTGAGGCAGAATTCGCCAATGGCGACAGGACCCGCTGCTCGTGACACGTGTTTGGTGCGCATGGACGACGATGACGTAGCGGCGACAGATCCGTGCACGCAGAGCGAGTGCCCCGCGCAGAAAGAGCTGCTCGAGCAGCGCATCGAATACAAGCTCTGCAGCAACGGCGACGGCAATCTCGAGTGGCATGGCGGCGTGGTGCAGAAGAAGCACAAGAACGAACCGGGCTTGTACGACTGCGTGCTGGACGACGGCACCCCCGTGGTGCTGCTCTTCGAGATCAGCACGCGAGACAGCGTATGGCGCATCGTGAAGCCCTCCGACGCCCTGCTGCGCATTGTCAGCGAGCATGTCAGCGGACTGAATCGCGTGCTAAACGGCGAGAGCAGCAGCAGCAGCAGCAGCAGCAGCAGCAGCAGCAGCAGCAGCAGCAGCAGCAGCAGCAGCAGCAGCAGCAGCAGCAGCAGCAGCAGCAGC
>Ga0308021_10001337_pt1 | contig 11265 bp, 5 predicted proteins | sample Neamet351_FD_201296 | JGI IMG/M metagenome (GOLD analysis project Ga0308021, IMG submission 201296) | Marine microbial communities from water near the shore, Antarctic Ocean - #351 | ecosystem: Environmental > Aquatic > Marine > Unclassified | place: Southern Ocean | collected 2014-10-02
TTCAGCGGCGCGTGTACGTCTCGCCGCTCTCTGAGTACGGCGTGCAGCGCGCCCCGCTGGGCACGACGGGCGGCGCCATCAAGCCGACACAGTACGTTTGCATTCTCGCCGCCGCTGCCCTGCGCGCGTTGCGTGCTAACCCGCTTGCAAACCCGCTTGCCAACCCGCTTACTAACCCGCTGCTCCTGTCTGCTGTTGTGCAGTTACGATATCATGGGACGGGATTGGAGCAGAGCAGCGGTGCAGCTTCTGCTCGAGAAGCAACACCAGCTGGAAGGCACCAGCGCGTCGCTGAAGGCCGAAGAAGAGCGAAAGCTGGCGCTGCAGTGGGCCGCGGAGGCGGAGCAAAGGGCCAAGCATGAAGCGGAGGCGGAGGCACGGAAGTTGAAGGCGGGGCTGATGCCGTGGCTCGCCGACGGCAGCAGCAGCGAGGAGGAAGAGGAGGAGCCCGGCAAGAAGAAGAAGAAGACGAGGAACGTAATGGCCGGCTTCGCGCACCTGGCTGGCGGCTCCGGCCCGGAAGAGGCGGCTGAGATCCGCAAGGGCGACGATGAGTCACGCATGGCGGCGCAGATCAAGGCGGCGCAGAAGGCGGCGCACGTGGGGCGCGGCCACTGGGTGGCTGGGCACTGGGTGCTGGAAGAGTTCGTCGAGGAGAAAGTGGGCGAGCGCAAGCTGCGGGAGCGGCGCGAGAAGGCGGCGCAGGCCAAAAAGGATGCGAAGGCACAGCAGAAGGCCGATGCGCAGGACACCAAGGACGCAGAGACGGCGTCACAGGCCAGCAGCTGGGGCAAGAGGACGGCGGGTGCTGCGAAATCCTTCTTCACGGGCGGGGTGTTCTCGGCCGGATGGGGCGATGGTGGCGCGCACCGCGCGGGCAAGTCGGTCGCCCAGCTTTGATGAGAATGAGAACTCGCTGAGAGACCTTGCTCTCTCTCTGTGTGTACGCGTTAAATTTAATCACGGGCGATGCGTAGTAAATAAATAAATACGCACTCTCTAGGAGTCCTACCATTTAAATCTTATTGATACACTGCTCGTGGGACGTGGGACGAGCGGTTCGAGTGTTCGAGCATCCGGTGTGCAGTGTGCAGTGCGTGCACAGTGTGGCAGCAGCAGTGGCCCAGCCCGCTCTCAGCAAAGTGGCTGGCAGGCATCTACTTGCGCCGCTTCACAAATATCGCCACCGCTGCTACTGCCACGGCAATACCTGCATACAGCAGCATTTGGTCCGCAGCATTCGTCGCCACGGTGCCTGCCGCACCCTCCTCCTCGGCGTCGTCGTCTTCGCCACGGTGCCTGCCGCCTTCCAGCTTGCCGATACAGAGCCCCTCGCAGTCCAAAATCGCGTCCGGGCTGTGACCCTGTGCGTGGAACTCGTCCGTGCAGTCCCAACCCACTTTGCCTGCGTAGGCGGTGCGAGCAAGCAAGCAGCGGCGCGAGCGCAGAGGGAGCAGGGGGGCGCGCGTTAGCGCAGCTTGCGGCGCGCGGCAAGGCGCGGGGCCACGCGCGACACCGCTTGGCGCACCTGCGTGGTCCTCGAACAGCTCCCCGCCCCCTGGGTGCTCGTCGAGGTAGCGGCTGACGTCATAGACCAGCTGCCCGCGGGCGTCGAGGTCCATCACAACCCACACATCCTCCTTGCCGCGTTCGAAGCACGCGTGCTTGGCAACCTCCTCTGCGGAAAACAAGCTGCGGTGGGATTCGGGGAGCCGCGGAGGCTTAGAGGGTCGGGCGCGCTGACCAAACGGAGCGGGCGCTGCGGCAAACGAACCTCATCGGACAACACGCAAGGATCCCAGAACAGCAGCGGCTGGTGCAGATCGAGAAATGAACCGCATCAAAACCAACAAATACCTGAGGTAACGTGCCGTGCCAAAACGGCCGGGATGCAACTCCCACCGCTTCCCGATGAAGAGGAAGAGAAGCGCGCGAAGATGCGCGCGGAGTACAAAGCTTTCCATGCGACGCAGTTAGCAGAGCGACGTGCCAAGATCAAGGCGAGCATGAAAGGTTCGGTGGGCGTATCGATGACGGTGCTGAAGCTGCAGGCGAAAGCGAAGGCCCGCGCGCAAGGCAAGGTTGCAGCGGCGGCGGCGGCGGCGGCGGCGGCAGGTGCAGCGGCAGGGGCAGCGGCAGATACAGATACAGCGGCGGCGGCGGCGGCGGCGGCAGCGGGGGCGGCGGAAGCGGCGGCGGTGCCAGCGGCGGCGGTGCCAGCAACGGCAGAGCCCACCGCCGAGTCGAGCGGCAAAGCAGCGCTCGAGGGCTACGGCTCCGACCTCTCAGACGAGACCGATGGCGCGGACGCGGCGGAGGAGAGCGACGACGGCCTGGGCGAGGACTGGCGGCTCAGCGGCTGGCGCCCCCCGTCCCTGCCCGTGGCGGAGGCTCGCTACGCGGCCGCGCTGTTCCACGCGGGGAAGTTCCGCATGTCGGAGGTGGGCGTCGCGGAGATGGGGCAGATGGGCGTCGGCGTGGGGCTGTACTTCAGCCTGGTGGAGCAGCTCAGCTTGCTCTTCGCCGCCATGACGTTCCTCGCCGCCCCCGCGCTCATCCTCAACTACCAGGGCCACGGCCTGAGCGAGGAGCAGCGCGACGCCCTGAGCTTCGCGGCGTTCAGCATTGGCAACCAGGGCATGCACCCCGACAATTTGGGGCGGCTGGGCGGCTGCCGCGCCGCCTCCGCGCCCGCCGGCGCGCCTGGCGTGGACTGCAGCGGCGGCAGCGTGAACACGTGGTTCACAACCTCGCCGCGCGCCGTGAGCTACTGGCTCACTGCCAGCGACGTGCTGTACTCGCTGCTCTTCCTGCTGTTCGCGCACCTCACCAAGCACAAGATGGAGCAGCAGACGGAGGAGTTCGATGTGCTGAACGTCACGGCGGCCGACTACTCGGTGCTGGTGAGCGGACTGCCCGCCTCGGCGAGCAGAGGCGCCTTGTGGGACTTCTTCGAGCAGTTCGCGCTGCGCGCCGAGGGTGGCGAGGGAGCCGAAGCCGGGGGCGCCAAAGACGCTCAACCCTTCCCGTTCTGCCGCAGCTTGCAGGAGGCAAAGGTGGCGGATGAGGAGGCGGCGCAGGCGGCGGAGCAGGCGGATAAGAATGCCGCGGCGATGGCCGGGCCCATCGCGGAGGTGGCAAGGATTGCGGGCGACCACCGCGCGCGCGCCGCAGCGAAGCAGCACTACTCCGCGCACCCGCTGGCGAGGCACTACTTTGCCAAGGACGCAGCGCCGGTGGCCCAGCGCGTCGCCAACGCCAGCACGTCGGCTACGCACCGCAGCGTCGCTTCCAGCTTCGAGGCGCGTCTGGACGCGTCACTGGTGTTTGGACTGGACGAGCCTGGGGGAGCGCGCAGTGGTGGTTGGGTGGCCGAAGTGACATGTGCGCGCCGCGGTGGCGCCATGCTGCGGCATCTGCTCTCGCTCCAGCGGCGCGTGCTGGACGTGAAAAGCGCGCGCGCTGCGGCTAAGCAGCTGGGCGCGTCATCGCTGGGCGAGGGCCAGCGCGGGGAGGCGGCACTGAAAGCCGCACTGATGCAAGACGGCAAGGGCCAGCAGCGAAAGGTGATCAACCGCCTCTCTGCGGCAATGCGCCGCGTCCAGCGCGTGGAGAAGCGGCTGGCACAGGCCGAAGCGACGACCAAGCGCATGCTCGCCTCTGGAGCTGACGTGAAGCTATCTCAGTGCTGCGGTTCGGCCTTCGTGACTTTCAACAACGAAGAAAGCCTCCATGCATGCATCGCCGCGTACAAGGCTGCGGACCAGCGCTTCTTTGGGCTCGGCGGTTTGCTGCGCGGTTGTTTGCAGCCGCGGCGCCTGCGCTTCCCTGGCTCCGATGGCAAAGGCTCCCGCGCGCTGCGTGTGTGCGTGGCGCCCGAGCCGAGCGACGTCCTGTGGGAGAACTTGGACACGAGCCCCACAGCCCGGTTCTTGCGCAGGCTGCTCACGGGCTTGGGCGGCGTTTTGTTGCTGTGTGGGTCATTTGCGGTCTTGGCCGCGTCCACCAAGGCGCAGGATGTCTTTGCACAGGGCATCCCCAGTTCGTCGGTCTGTGGCACAGCGCTGTCATGGCGAGGCGGCGGCGAGGCACTCGGCGCCATCGCAGCGGTGCACCGCGGCGCTTTGACCGCCGCAGCGCTGCCGCCAGCCGTCGGCGGCTTTGTCCGCGAGCCTAGCTTGGACTCGCTGTGCCCCAGCGCCGCCGATGGGACACGGTATTACTGGCTTGGTGTGGCTGGTGTTTCGTACACGAACAGTTCGGCGTTCCAAGCTTCGAATCTCCTGTCCGTGAAGCTCAACAATACCGATGCCAGTACCAGCTTGGTGTCGCGATCCACTTCGCCCCGGCCATGGGGCCTGAAGCCAATGGCGACGGCGGCCTTGTCATCCCTTTGCGACAGTGCGTGCGTGTCCACGTCTGTAAGCGCGCGTTTGTGCCATCCGCTCGCGTGCCTGCGCGGCTGGAGCAACGCGACATGCGACGGCGACCTGTTCCCCGAGAGTATGGCAGTGGGCTGCTTTTGCAAAGCAAATTTGGTAGAAGCTGTTGGTGCGCTTGGTTTTTGGGAGGGCATGAGCGGGGTGTATGACGGCACATTTGTTGCCAACCTGTCAGCCTCGGCGGCGACGGCGGCGACACCGCCCCCAGACCTGCTGTGCCGCTCGTTCGTGAACGATTTTTTCTGGGCCAACATTGCCATTATACTCGCCGCGCTGTTTATTGGCGTCGTGAACGTTCTCTTGCAGCATTCTTTGAGCTGGCTTGCGCGATTCGAGCGGCACCCGACCCTCTCGGCGGAGGGGCGATCTGTTTCGCAGAAAACCTTCTTTGCGCTCTTCCTCAACACCGCCATCATCGTCCTCGTGGTGAACGCCAAATTCGGAGGCTCTCCCTCAATTCTAGCGGGCAAGCACGATTCCTTTTCGCGCGGCTGGTATGCCGACGTGGGTGTGGCGGTAAGTTCTCGTCCAAGCGCGCCCTGGCGCTCTGGACACCCGCTCGCGCTCATTGCACTCACATCATCGACGGTCACTCTCCCTCGCTTTCCCCCACAGGTCACTCTGAACATGTTGCTCAACGTCCTTCTTCCCCATTTGCCGAGAATTGTAGCATATTTGTCCGGGAGCTGCCGACGATGGAGGATAAGGAGGAGAGATGCACGGGTGCAGGCACGCCTGGCCCAGCAGCGCAGCCAGGTTGTCGAGGACAGCCACTGCCAGCACGTCCCCACGGCGGTAGAGAGGTCCATGGCAGCGAGCCAGCACGAACTCGACCGCTTGTTCGCGTCGCCAGACTTTCTGCTTCCCTCTCGCTTCCCGGTCGTTCTGAATTCAGGTGCGGCGCGCGCAATGCCTGCTGCATGCAGCACGTTGCATACAGCACAGCTTAGCTCACACGCCCGTGCTGCACGCCCGTTTGACCCGCGCAGTGTTTGTGACGATGATGTTCTGCGGAGGTGTGCCGCTGCTGCTGCCGATTGCTGCCGTGGGGTTCGCCCTCATGTACAAGCTGGACAAATTTCTGCTGCTGCGGTTTTACCGGAGGCCGCCGCAGTATGATGCGAGCCTTGGCGAGCACGCAGCATCGCTCTTGCCATGGGCGCTGGTGCTGCATTTGCTCTTCTCTACATGGATGTACGGCGACGCGCGGCCTGCCAAGGGAGGATCTGATTTTGGCTTCAACGTTCATGATCCGAAGCTGCACTTGCCATCCGCTCGTGTGAGCACTGACCTTCTGGGCAGTGTGGCCAGCAGCTCTGACAAGGTAGCAGCGCAAGAGGCCTATGACAGGCTGCTCGAAACCGCGAGGGAGCACGACCCGCTCGGCGAGAACGGCCTGATCCCAAAGATCGTGCGTGTGAATTGCTTCCCTCTGTTCTTACTAGCAGTCGTCATGACGATCACGCTGCTATTTGGGGGGGCGCTCAGCATTCCAGCGCGACTGCTGCTCCGTTTACTGCGTACGACGGTGCAAATACCCTTGCGAATCTGTTTTAGACTGCTCTGGGCTGTGCTGGTGAAGGTTCCCACCGCAATTATGCTCAAGTGCACCCGCAAAGGCGGTGGAAGTGCAAAGGTCGCAGTCATCGATGCATCGAGTGATAACACCAGCACGCCTGCACCAGCCGCCACGCCCGCCCCTGCCATCACGATGGAGCAGCAGCAGCAGCAGCAGCAGCAAGACGACATGGTAACGCCACGGTCGTCCAAGAACCAGGAACAGCAAACACCTTTCACACCCTCTGCCTTCACGCCCAACAAGAAACTCACGCTCAAGGAGCGCCGGGTATTGCTGATCCAGAAGAGGAAGAAGGCAGCGCTTGAGGCGCAGCGTGAGAAAGAGGCGACGGCGGCCGCGGCGGCCGTGGCGGCTGGGCACAGCAACAAAGATAGTAAGATCAGCGCCACATCCGCGAGCATGAAGGAGAAGATGAGCAAGATGAAGACCGCCGCGATGCTGTCTGCGCTGATCGAGCCGGCCAATGGAGCGCCCAGCTGCCCTGATGACGAGTATCACAAGCAGCTTGGCGCGGACTGTGGCAATGGGCGCCTCCGACACAGTATGATCCCAACGTGAGTACCCGCCACGCGCGTTGCAATGCTCCGCACACCAGCTGCCATTCGCTCTCTGACAATCAAAACCTCGTATCGCCATGTGTCCTGCCCTAGCTTCACGGGGCTGTACTTTCAGCCGCTAAATGCCCGACGGAAGCTTACCGCCGCGCAACGCGGTGCGCGCCACATCCACAAATTCTTCCGCAAGATTCCGGCAGTGGAATTGTACCTGTTCGCGCTGTTGGTGGTGGTCGTCGAGGTTGGATTGGTGGTGACAGAGCTTCTCAGCCTCTTCAAGGCCATCCTTAGCGGCATCGCGATGCTAGCCTGCTCGCTGTTGCTCCTTGTCACCGTCCTGTATGTCCACGCGATGTGCGCCCGCGAGTTACACCACGGGGGTGCTAGTGACAACACCAGTGACAGCGACAGCGACAGCGGCGACGAGGATGGTGGCAGCAAGGAGTCGGTGGCAAAGTTCGGCAGGTGGGCGCGCGGGCTTGCTACGAAGCGCGACGCGCTGACGGACAGCGAGCGCAAAGAGGGACGCCGTCTGGAGGGGCGTGGCGCAATTCCGGCGGATGTATATCGCGTGTGGCCCGCTGATGACACGCTCTCGGGGATTCCACACCGGCGCGGGCAGGTGATGCGGACGTGGGAGGCCATGGAAGGAAACCACTCTTACCACATGGCGAATAATGTTCGCTACAGCGCCGCGGCTAGACAGCTGCTGCACATCGTCGAGGCGTGCGCCAAGGAAGCGCCACTGCGCAAGCCTGTGCAGGCCAAAGCAGCGCTGGCGCATGCCACAGACCCTTTGCCGCCGCCGCACATGGTGTGGCAGCCGCTCCTGGCGTCGATTCCACCATCCGCAGATGCCAAAGTTATCTGCACCTGGTTTGGCAGCGTGCCAGCGGATCTGGCGCCAGGAGTGCAACAGCAGCAGCAGCAGCAGCAGCAGCAGCAGCAGCAGGTAGTGGCTCACTTCGAGGCAGGACCGGTGGGGTTGGAGCTTGCACATAGGGTGGATTCCGACTGCGCATTTTACGCCAAGGATATCACCAAGGGTGGACAGGCGGCGATGATGGACCTGGCCTGCGGCGACGTGCTTGCGGCGGTGAATGGCACGGTGGTGGCGGCTGATATGGACCTGGCGGCGGTGGTGGCGCTGCTGCAGAAGCGTCCGTGCACGGCCTCATTTCTGCGCTGTGTCGATACCAGCAACAAAGACACGGCAGGGGCCAGCTGGGGCCGAGAATATTCCCGGCTGGTGCCACCACGCAAAGTTGGGGACCTGTTGTATGCCGAGAGGAAAGCGAGACCGTCGGACAACGTCCCGCACACAAGGGACGTAGCCGCAGTGATCGGGCCGGTGCTCCCACACGAGTGGGTGGCCTTCCTGGCGCGTGCGCTGCAGTCGCCCACGCAGCTGGCGCTGCCAGGCACTGTGGCCGCGCGCAGTGGCTTCTACATGAGCAGCAAGCTGGAGATCCGCCACTTTGAGGTGAGTCAGGCGGGAGCCTGGGTACCGTCGGCAACTTCGGTTCCTGCCCTGGCGCCCGCCCTGAAGCAGCTGCTACAGGAGGCAAAGAGCGAGATCAGCGGCGCTGACGCCAGCCCAGCGTCCAAAGTGGAGACTGCGGAAGGAGGAGACAGCGCTGCTACGGAGGCTGAGGCTGCGCATCAGTCGCCCACGGTTCACAACCATCACAATCACCAACACCTCACCGGCAGCGCAAGACGCAATGCCGATCGTGCAGAAAAGACGCGGCTGCAGGCGGACCGCAAAGCGGCGGCGGCGGCAGAAAAGGAGGCAGAAAAGGAGGCAGAGCGATTCGCGAGCGCTGATTTTGTGCTTCGCATAATATGCGCTGCTGGGCTGGCCGAGGCCGATACCTTCGGCAAGTCGGATCCGTACTGCGTGGTGACTTGGTGCGGGGCTGAGTGCCACCGCACGGCCGTGGTCAAGAAGACATTGGACCCCATTTGGTCCAACGAGCGCGTGCCGCTGAAGCTTCCGTTGGAAGGCGCGGCGTCGCTATGCATCGACTGCTTCGACGAAGATCTCGTTGGCTCGCATGACTTTCTGGGGCAAGTGCTGCTGAGCGAAGCGGAGATTGCATCTTCGGCAGGAAAGCCGATGACACTCACGCTCGCGCCGCGCGCTGGTGCGAAGAAGAAGCAGTCGAAGGGTACTCTGACGCTGTTGCTGCAACACGTAGCTGCTGAGGAGATCAGCGAGAATGAAGCCGCCGCAGGTGGCGTGGAGGTGGCGGCAGCGGCAGCGGCGGCGGGCAGCCCTGCAGCAGGAGCGAATCTGGCTGCTGCACAAGCGGTGGCGGCAGTGGCGGCGGTAGCACCGACAACTCCAGCAGGCGAGACTGCTGCAGAGGAGGGGGGTCCGCCAGCGCCGGTGCCTGCCCTGGCAACAGCGGGGACAGCAGCACAGGTTAATCTTACCCCTTCGCCTGCTCCGGCGGCTGTGGCCTCGGCCGAGAGCACCATGGACAATACGCATAAGCTTGTGCATAAGATCACGCCGCAAGGAGCAGGAGCAGGAGCAGAGCTTTCGTGGGCATGAAGGATAACATACAAATAACATCATACAACATGCAATATGCAAGCAAAACCGCGAACAAATGAAAATCCAATAGATTGCCAGTCTCACACATCTCACACTCACACTCACGACTCACACTCACGTGTCACGTGTCACGTCACTCACTCTCACTCATTTCTCATTGATTTAATTTTTGGTGCACTCGTATGCGTATAAGCTTACTCCTAAGATTATGCACTCAAAGATTAGCCCTCACTCCTGACCGCCCCACGCCCCACAGGTTGTTGTATCAAAGATTAGTACGTCAATCCAGGAGTGCCGGTGCCGGGTCAGAGGTGCTCCAGTTGGGCGTTATCCACTTCTGAATTTCCACGAGCTGCCTCGCACGGAGATCTTTTTCAATGTCAGCGAACGCGGGATTGCCGTGCAGGTTCACGTTCTCAAAGTTGTCGAATGCGGCCGGGGCCGTGCCGTCATCTGTGCCGTGGTCGTACAGCTCCACGCCGACCACGTTGTCGTAGTCCGCGCGCAGTGCCGTCCCGTTCCACGCGAACCATTGGGTCAAGCTGAAGTTTGCCGTGCGCATCTTGTAGCCCATGAAATCCAAGTGCTCGCGCTCCGTCCAGTGACAGTCCGACATCGTTTCCCAGCTTGATGTGCGGTTGTTTTCGTCGCCGGGCTTCTTGCCTGTGTGGTGCGTGTTGTTCTGCCAGCATCGCGGGAACTGCGACATGGCGATGTCCTTCACCGTCGCACGCGGGTCAGCGAAGATGGGCGCCAGCGAGACGCCGCCGAGGTTGGCGTATTCGGGCAGCGAACGGTCGATGCTCAAGCCGGCGAGCTCGGACAGAGTCGGATACAAGTCGACTGCCTCTGCCAGAGCGTAGGAGCGCGTCCCCGCGGCGCCCGCCATGAAGGGTGCGGAGATGAGCATCGGGATGCGCGTGCCCAGCTCCGAGTTCGACATTTTACACCACATGTCGTGCTCTCCAAGGTGCCAGCCGTGGTCTCCAATGAATGAGACGATCGTGTCCTCCCACGCGCCAAGCTCCTTGAGGGTTGCGATGAGCTGCCCAATCAGGTCGTCCACGTAGGAGATACAGCCGTAATAAGCGCGGCGCAGCAGCGCCTGGTGCCCTGAGAAGTCCTGGGGCGAAAAGTCCTTGCCGAAGCCGTCGGTATCGAAATACTGCCGGCTCATCTCCGCGCACTCGTGGTAGGCCAAGTGAGGAACGTCCGCCGCCCATCGCTTGTGGACGGCTTCGGGAATGTCGGCAGAGATTCCATCGAAAAACGGCTTCGGGAACTCCCAGCCAAGGTGCGGGCGATGCATCCCCATGCCCAAGAAGAAGGGCTGGCCCGTGGCGTTGCGGTTCTGCACGGCCACCGTCAGGCGCTCAGCGGCGATGTTACGCACGGTTTGGTCCAGCAGATACGTCCCAGGCTGCACATCGAACAGGCAGAAGTGCGGGTCCGACTGGTTGGAGCTCTCGCCACCCGGCGGGCGGCAGCAGGTGCTGTTGCAGAGGTTCGTGGCGTTGACCTTGCCCTTGTCCAAGTACGGCCACGCCTCGCCGGCAGGCGAATCCGCAGACCAGGAGCGCGGCTGATCGTAGTTGGGTGGCAGCCCGCCGTGGAAGAGCTTGCCCGTTCCCGTCACGAGGTATCCGTTGTTCTTGAAGTGCTCCGGCAGCGCCGTCCAGCTCCGCCCCGCCGCGTTGTCACGGAAGTGGTTGAGGAAGTTGTAGGCCTTCGTGGCGTCGGGGCGGCGGCCGCTCATGAAGGAGTTGCGCGAGGGCGCGCAGTAGGAGAACTGCACGTGCGCGCGCATGAAGGTGACGCCGCCCTTGGCCAGCGCATCGAGGTGGGGGGTGACGGCCTGCGGCAGCCCGTAGGCGCCGATGGACGGGCGCATGTCATCGCTCACGATGAAGACGACGTTCTTTGCGCCCTTCGGCGCCGGCTTGGGTGGGGCGGGCGTTGGCACAGGTGTAACAGGGCGCGTGGCACCGCACACCAGCTTGCTGGTCGGATCGAGCACGATGTACTTGGCGTCGCTCTTGAGATGGCACTGCGTGTCTTTCTGCTCGGCGTTGAAGATCCACCCGCCGCAGCTAGCGCCGTCGTCGAGGCACGCCTGGCAGCAGGCAG
>Ga0308021_10001340_pt1 | contig 11246 bp, 6 predicted proteins | sample Neamet351_FD_201296 | JGI IMG/M metagenome (GOLD analysis project Ga0308021, IMG submission 201296) | Marine microbial communities from water near the shore, Antarctic Ocean - #351 | ecosystem: Environmental > Aquatic > Marine > Unclassified | place: Southern Ocean | collected 2014-10-02
GGCGAACCCAGGTCCCGGGACGAAGGCCCATAATGGGGCCGCGTGGTTTTTTTGCAGAGTCAGAGCAAAACGAACGACGCTGATTATGCGTTACTAGAAGTGTGCTCTGTCGCGCCGCGACAATCATGAGCTAATGTTAGCGTTACATGCTCAAGCTCAAGCTTAGACTTATGCATATCCACATACTGGTACTGGCCCATTCTGACACCATTTCATTGTCCTCGCGATAGCTACCTCGCGATCCTTGCCTCTCTCTCGACAGCAAAACTCTCCCTGTCTCCCTCGCGATGTGGTTGCTCGCCGCCGTAGTCGGCACTGCTGTCAGCCTCCCCAGTGTGGAGTTCGATGCTTGGGTGCGCGAGCACGGCAAGGAGTACGCCTCTGCCGCCGAGCGCGAGACGCGCTTTCGCCACTTCTCGGCAAACCTCGCGAGCATGCGTGCCGCCGCGCGCGCGAGCCCGCTGGCCAGCTATGCTCCCGACGCGTGGGCGGACCTATCGGCATCCGAGCAGCGCGCGATGCGCGGTGGCGCGTATGCGCCGCTCTCCTCCGAGCAGCCGGAGCCATCGCCCGGCGCGCACCGCGCGCTCGCCGCCGGCGCCATCGACTGGGTGGCCAAGGGCGCGGTGACCACGCCCACCAGCCAGGGTCGCTGCGCCACGTGCCAAAGCTTCGCGGCGGCCGGTGGCATCGAGGCCGCGTGGTTCCTCGGCGGGCACCCGCTGGCCAAGCTGTCGGAGCAGGAGCTCATCGACTGCGGGGGCGGCGACGGCTACGGCATGAAGTGGAGCATCGCCAACGGGCTGGCGGGCATTGCCGTGGCGCCGCTGGCGAACCACTCCGACCCGAACATCACCGGCTGCCGCGGCATCACCAGCTGTGCGGACGCGATCGCGCGCCCCACCGCGCACATCGATGGCGTGGCGCAGCTCGAGGGGCATGCCGAGGACCAAATTCTCGGCATGCTGCAGCACGGCCCAGTGGCGGTCTCCCTCTGTGCGGCTCCTTACAACGGCTACAAGGGCGGCATCATCAACTGCACCGGGTCCGGCGTTGACCACGCCAATCTGCTCGTGGGCTACGGCGTGGACAACGGCACGGCATACTGGAAGTTGAAGAACAGCTGGGGTCCGGGGTTTGGGGAGGGCGGCTACGCTCGCCTCGCGTACGGCAACCTGTGCCTGCGCGGCGCCTGCCAAGCCTACATCGGCGCACCCCCAAACTACACCCGCCCTGCACGCGACTGAATGCCCTGCTAGTTGTGAGTGCTCTTGGGTGACAGTACGCATACGCATACGCATACGCATACAGGATCTACAGGTGGCAGCTGCTGTCGCAGTCGTGGCTGCAGCAAGCTGTTGCGTGCGCCAGGCGCGTTGTTGACAGTGTTACTAAAATCTTAATGTTGATCCAGCAGAAACCCGTGCGCCGACCGACGAATAATGCGCCTACATAAAAAACTTTAACCTCTTTATTGGTTGTTACATAAGATATGTTAATAAGGGTGCCTGTACAAGCTTATATACGCATACCCATGGCCTTGAATGCGCATTCCCCATCTGTTGTCGCAGCCCGGGCCTCGCTCACGCCACAGCCTACTTCGTCTCAGTGTCCCAAACCGCTCGCCAGGCTACCTGTAACTAGTCTGCGCGCACTTTCGCTGGGGCCCACCCCGGGCGGCTTCACCTCATCGGGCACGCTGAACTCCGTCTGGTCTGGGTAGGCGGTGGCGTACACGATGATGACGACGATGGCGATGGTCACGAGGAACAGGAAGCACTGGATGATCTTGTCCGTCGCCATGCGCTTGGCAAAGTTCTTAATGAGCGCGTCCGCCGTGCGCAGCTGCTCGCGGATCTCCTTGGCGTCGTCGCCAATGCTGCCCAGCTGCTCCGTCTGCTCCTGCAGAGTCGCCGCCGTCGCCGTCCCTTGCTCCAGGCCCATTTGGGCGTCCGCCAACGTCCGCTTTAGCGACCCGTCCGTCTTGTCTTGTATCTTGGAGGTGGCCGCGAGCATCGAATCGTTGCCCATGGTGCGCGGGTTCCCGTTCTGGTCGCCTCGCGCGCCATCGAAGAGCTGCTGCTTGTCGCTCTGCTGCCTGGCCCACTCGAGGTTCTCCTTCGCGTGCGCCACCTCTTTGTCGTACCCCTTGAGCTTCGACTGGTACTCGCGCTTCTTGGTACCCTTCTCCAGGTGCTGCAGCTCCAGGTTGAAGCCCTTCTTCAGGTCCTTGATCTTGCGAATCAGCTCGTCGCACTCGTCGGTGCCCTCTCGCCGCGCATCGCCCTTGGCGCTGGACAGCGCCCCCACTTTCCGCGTCAAATCCGACACCCTGTCCGACATGTCCTTGTCCACGAACGAGAGGTCGCTCATCGCAGTCGGCAGTCCTTCACCTGGACCTGCCGCGGACTTGCCCGCTCGGCAATGTTTGCTCACACACAGAGATTGTCTTGAGCTTTGAGCTGTGAACCCCCCGCCGCAGGTCGGAACAGGAAGATGTTATGGACTCCAGTGTGCAAAGCCGTGGTAGGATGTCCAGCGCTTTAGCGTGCCGGCGGGTGTTCAAACGGAAGAGCTGCTGCGTCATAAGCACCGAGGATTCTACCCTTCTCCTCATTCTCGCTCGCCTTTTTCTCCTCACATTCAGCTGTGACGGTGTTCCACAGGGCCCTGCCAACGATGGCGGACTTCGAAGGTAATACCCTCCCCGCGCGCGTGCTCCCCCGCCCCCTCCTTTGCCGCGATGCTGTACTCACGCGCCGCCTTCCCACGGACGGTCTCCCTGTGTCCGCAGAGCCGGAGGAGGTGGGTGCCGACGGCAATGCCCCGGCCCAGGTGGTCGACAGCCTGCGCAACGCGCGCGCCTGCCTAGTGTGCAAGCTCGTCAAGTCGCAGAACCAGTTCGTCGACCACGGGTGCGACAACTGCAACTTCCTCGAGATGGAGCAGAACCAGGAGCGCATGATGGACTGCACCACCGCGCACTTCGACGGGCTGGCGGCCTTTGTGGCACCGCGCGAGAGCTGGGCGGCCAAGTGGCAGCGCTGCAACTCGTACTGCCCGGGGGTGTACTGCATCAAGATGACGGGCGAGCTGCCGGACTTCGTGAAGGACTTCATGAAGGACAACAACATCCAGAGCCTCTCGGATCAATGAGGTGGTTTGCCTTCAACTAACTTGCCGCCGGCGCACACGGGGGATGCCACGGAAGAGAGGTGCGCGCCGAGCAAGGCAGGCCCTTGCGCTCAGCATGGGCGGTGAATAGCGCAACAGGAGAACAGGCCGCGTGGTGCATGCTGGGGCAGGGGCGCATGGTGCATGGTGGTGACAATCTCATCCGATACAAGGACAAGGCAAGGGCAGGAGGCAAGTGCTAAAAAAGCAACGATTTAAATGCAAATCTGTCCGCACCGCGTGCCCCCGCACCGCGGCGTATTATACGTTGGACAGGTCGGTGAGTGCCCCAAGCAGTGCCGTGTGCCTGTCATGCCGCTGGTGAGATTTGAGATTTGCCTTCACCAGCTCCACAGCGTCCACAGCTCACACTCACAGCGGCGCATACGGCGACAAGCACGACCTAAGTGAAAAACAAGAGTGAAACGATATTATTGGGCCCTTGAGCACGGCAGCTACGCTCAGGTGATTAAATTTAACGCACAAGCGAACGACGACCAGAACGGAATTGAGCAAGCGACGGTGCGCATGCGCATTAGCGTACGCATGGGGCCCAGCAGGCCCCACCGGGGGATCCGACTCAAACAACGCGGGAAAATGACACTAACAGCGATGGCGAGTACGGCTGTAAGCGTATTTCGCAACCATAGGCCACAACGGGTGGCACTATTTAACTTTTACGTGACGTCGAAATACCGGTAGGTAGTAAATTTTAACGCATAAGCTTTGGTGGGTAAAGGTACTGTACGACAGTAGGACAGTGCGACAGCAGGAACGACGCGCCCTCCGCCACATCGCTGCCCCACCCGCCACACATGTCGTTCACCTTCTCGACCACGCCCAGGGTTATCAGCGCACTCGGCGGATCGAGCCAGGCGGGCCAGCTGCTCAAAGACATGGGCTGCAGGAGCGTCGCGCTGATCACCGACAAGGGCGTGCGCGCCGCGAACCTTCTGTCGGCTGCCACGGCGTCGCTCGACGAGGCCGGCATCGACTACTTCATCTATGACGACGTCGTCGCGGACCCGCCGCTCGATGTCGTGCTGGACGCCGCGGACAAGGCCAAACAGGCCGGGGTGGACGGCGTCCTCGGCATCGGCGGCGGTTCGCCGCTGGACGTCGCCAAGCTAGTGGCCTTTCTGAACGGCACCACGACCCAGAGCATCGAGGACCTGTGGGGGGTCGAGATGTGCAGGGGGGCGCGGCTGCCGCTGATCCAGGTGCCCACCACGGCGGGCACCGGGTCGGAGGTGACGCCCATCAGCATCATCACCACGGGCGAGGGCATGAAGAAGGGCGTGGTCGACACGAAGCTCTACCCGGACTGCGCCATCGCGGACGGTAACCTCACGCTCTCCGTGCCGCCGCTCGTCACCGCCGCCACGGGCATTGACGCCATGGTCCACTGCCTCGAGGCCTTCACGAGCAAGATCAAGAAGAACCCGCTGTCCGATCTGCTCGCGCTCGAGGGCCTGCGGCTGCTCGGCGCCAACATCCGCACGGTGTGCGCCGACGGCGGCAACGCGGACGCGCGGGGCGCCATGCTGCTCGGCTCCATGTACGGCGGCATGGCATTCGCCAACGCGCCGGTCGGGGCGGTGCACGCGCTCGCCTACCCCGTCGGCGCGCTGTTCAAGGTGCCGCACGGCCTGAGCAACAGCCTCATGCTGCCGCACGTGCTGCGCTACAACGGCGAGCTCCCCACGGCCGAGGCGCTGTACGCCCAAATGCTGCCCGAGGCCTTCCCCGAGCTGGCGGCATCGGCGCTCACGTCCGGCCGCACGGGCACGGACCTCTTCGCGCAGGGCTTCGAGGACCTGGCCAACGACCTCGGCATCGAAACACGGCTGTCGCAGGTGGGCATCGCGGAGGGCGACGTGGGCACGCTTGCCGCGCAGGCCATGCTGCAGACGCGCCTCCTGCCCAACAACCAACGCGAGGTGACAGAGAAGGACGCGATCGCACTGTACAACCAAGCGCTGTAGTGCAAGGCGCGTGCACATGTATTACCGGCGACAGTGCGCACAAGCTTGTCCCAGTTGCCAGTACGAGAGGCAACTGAGGCAGTGGGAAGAGAGGCAGGAAGTAGCAGGAGTTGCCCAGTTATAAATGTTAAAGTTCGTGTTGTATTTTAGCTCCCTTGCCGGCAAGCCGCAGCGCATACTCGCGAAGCACGAGCCTCAGGTAGCAGGCAGACTGCTCAGGGCCCACCGCCTTCACGGCAGTCGCCGCGCCCTGCTCCCCGATGCGGCGTGCCCGAACGTCGTCCTTCTTGAGCGCGGACACTTTATCCGGCAAGTCCGACAGGTCTGCCGCCACACGCACGAAGTCGGTGCCATCGCGCAGCACGGGATCGATTTTGCCTTCGAAAAACAGCGGGAAGGGAGACTCGTGCCTGAAGACCGGTGAGCCGAGCAGCAGCAACCCAGCGTAGCCGGTGGCGTAGCTGTTTCCGTCGAGCGCCAGCAGGTACTTGAACTTGGCCATCTGCTGCCACGTTGCAAAGTGCTTGGCCGGGCCGAATTCTGTTTTGAGCAAATCGTGCGGATACGCAGGGGGGTCGCGATCGCGCAGCATCGCGGAGCAGCAGTGCCCTGAGTAAGACACATCGAGGAGGTCAGGGTGCCGCTTCCCGAGCGCGGCAACTCTCGCGCGCGGCGACATTTGCCACTTCTCGCCGTAGCACTGCTTCCCGTGCGCTCCACTGCACGCGCTTGTTCCTGCGCAAACGTTCCCGACGGCGTTGCACAGCCACATGCACGAGCCGCGCTGCGGCAGCCGCGCCGTGCTACGCCAGAATAGCGTCGGTTTGCGAGCAAGCCACGGCGGCAGTTCCTTGCGGGACGCCAACGCCGCTGCCGCAGCCGACGCCTTCAACCAATGCCAGCCGCCCGCAAACCCCGGCAGCTCCAGCGGTATCGGGATGTCGACCTTGCACGTGTCCGCGCACGCGGAAAGCACCGGCACGTGAGGGTCCCTCGAGCGCGGGTGGTCGTCGACGTTCAGGATAAATTCGACGTCGGGCACGCCCAGCTGCGTGGTGGCGTCGAGGACCTGAACGAAGGCCATCAGCCGGCCCTCAAAAATGGGCATGGGGACGCCACCGCCATTTAGCGAGGGGTACTGCGCGCACGGTGGCTCGCAGAGGCAGCGGAAGCGCTTGCCCGCCCCACACTCAGGCTCGATGCGTACCTTGTTGTCGCGCACAGTCACATACATGAACAAAACGTCCCGCTTCCTGAAGCGGGCTATGTGCTTGTCGTAGTACGTCCGGATGCGCTCACGCGACAGCGCCGGCGCTGTCTTGCTGAACCACTGCCGCACGTAGCGCTCGGAGTACATGCACTGAGGCTGCGCCCCCCCATCCACCAAAGCCGTTGGCGCGCCCTCCTGCCGGCCAAAGGGCTCGGATGCCAGCACCGCCGCCGCAAACAAAAGCACGGGTAGCGCCGTGCCCCGCGCGCGCTGGCCTTTCGCAAGGGGAAACATTTTCTGCACCTCCGTTTTTCTTTATTGGGTGAATCCGTTACTACTCTGGCTCGAAACGCTTCTACTGTCACTGGCACTGGCTGCGCAAGGCGGGAGTGGTGTGCGGCTCGTACAAGGTATGTTACGAGTACGCATACAACAACACGTAAAAGGGAATCATTGTTTCACTGACGCATGGATCATGCATGGTGCCGCCACAGGCGCGATCGGGCGCGTGGCCGTGCTCTCCCGCGGCTTCGGGCAGAGGGCGTGCAGGCCCTTACGGTGCCGACGGCGACTGCAGCACGTTGTGGAAGCACATGCACTGGCAGCCCGCGAGCGCGCCCAGGTGGCGGCAGTAGTGCTTCTCGCCGTGCTGCTCGAGCCAGTGGTGCCGTACGCTTACGTGCTCCTTGCCACCGGCAAATTGGCAGCGCACGTGCGAGCAGGGCCGCATGTGCGCCTGCGGGCACCAGTCGGCGCTCGTGCAGATCGTGCTGCTGTCCTTGGTGAACTCCAGCGGCTTGTCCGCGGGGCACTGGCAGCGCGGCGTGGGCTTGTGCTCGCACGTGGGGTTGGGGTCGGCGCACGAGCGCGGGCAGGCCGTCGCGTGCTCGTTGAAGATCATGCCGCCCGTGCACGAGTTGCGAAGCGCGCACCACGCGGCAGAGTAGCTGCGAGATTCGACGACCTGCTTGCCACCGCCGCTTGTGCACTCGTCCGCGTACTGGCAATCGACCATGGTCCCTGTGCACTCCTTGCCACCGAACTGCGGCAGCTCGATGATCGGGCGTGCGCGCTGCTCGGTGCCGTCGCACGCCGCGGTCGGGCTGCCCCAGTCGCCCCAGGCGCCAAGCTCGCAGTCCACTGGGTGCTCGAAGCCCTCGAGCTCGATGAGCTGCGCCGGGCTCGTGAACGTGCCCACGAAAAGGTGGTGCAGCCCCGAAACGATGCCGGTGAGCTTGTCCTCGCCCGCGCCCAGCGTGATGGCCTGCACGCGGGACATGTCGGACTTGAGCACGCGCACGACGACGCCGGGGCTGGTGTAGCACGCTGCGAACAGGTACTGGCGGTCGGACTCCAGGCCTGAGATCATGTCCTCGCCTTGGTTGAGCGTGAGGGAGGTGACCTCGGTCATGGTCACCTTGTTGATCTTGACGAGCTTGCCGGGGCTCGTGTTGGTGGCCACGTAGAGGAACGTGGGGTCCAGCTCGATGCCGGCGAGCGGGCGGTCGGCGCCGGCCGACAGCTCGAGCGATGATTCCACCTGCATGTCCGCCTTGCGGATCTTGATGATCTTGCCCGGCACCGTGTTGGTGTTGGCGTAGATGTAGAGGTCGTCGGCGTCCGTCGGGTCGCTCTCGAGCTGGCGCACGTCGTCCTCGCCCGACTGGAGCGTGAGCGAGCCCACCAGCGACATGTCGCTCTTGCGCAGCTTGAGCACCTTGCCGGGGAACGTGTACTGCCCGGTGTAGATGAACGCGTCATCGACCTCGAGCGCGTACGGCACGTTCGCATCCTCGGCGAACTCGTACACCTTCTCCATCGTCATGCCCTTGGTGATCTTCAGCAGCAGCTGCGGGTGCCCGACATCCTTGGATGACACCGCGACGAACACGTCAGGGTTGTCAATCGTGATCGCCGTCACGTCCTGGTAGTGCGGCGCAAGCGGGAACGCCTGCTCGATGGCGAGGGTTCGCCGGTTGATCTTGAGGATCTCTGAGCTGGTCGCCACGTACACAAAGTACTGGCCCGCGGCCATAGCCGTGACCTCGCCGCCGGGGAGGCCGATGCCGCCGACGCGCTTCAGCGGGTAGCGCTCGTGGAACGTGTGCGGGACGTCAGGGAGCGCCACCCCCTGGCTCTCGAGCCCCATCACCAACGGCAGCAGGCCGCCCACGAGGGCGAGGAGAACCAAGCGCATCGTTCGACAGCGTCTTGAGAGAAGTGCGAAAAGACGCACTGACCGTCGTCCCTGGATTAGCCAAACGGGTCGTCCTCTTCTTCTGCAGCGATTGCCCGTTATTACCCGTTACCCGTTACCTCAGCTTGTGGTTTATTGGTGCGGCGCTCGTAAATAGAGGTAGATCTAGAGGGTTATAGATAAGAAGGAAGGCAGGTGCTCGCTGTGGCTGAACATTTCAGGGTATGCACGGACCAAGCGCACCTCTGCGACGACGCCCTTGGCGTGCATCCCAATCGCGGGACGGAACGCACAGGTGCGTGCGCACTTCTGGCTAAAGACAAGCCGCGGTACCGCGTGGCCACGTGGCCCTGGGCCAGCGGCAGCAAATCCGATCGCAACGCGCGCGAGCCCATCGTCTGTGTGCTGGAGTGACAGCACGCCTTGCATGTGCGAGCCCACGTAACGGGTGTCGAGGCCGTCCTCTTCTTCGCGCTCGTAGCCGAGCGCGCTGGCCGACGCCTCGCCGCTCCCCTGGTCCAGGTGGTATGCGAAGCCCACAGCTTGGTCTGGCTGCAGAACTGCTCCGGTGCTGCTGGGGTCATCGAGGGGGAATGCGGGCACGAAGTCGCCGGGCAGCCGCGCTTCGCAGCCGAGGAACGTTTGCCCGGGCACTACGGCCGCGCTCACGAAGCCCACCGTGGCCAAGCTCGCGGGCGACGGCGGTGGCACCGCTGCCGCCGCCTTGGCGCCGCCGCCTGCTCGCTCGAAGCGGAATTCGAAAACCCACGTGCCTTCGCCAAGCCCGCGGTCGCTCACGCCTCGTGGCAGGTCGCCGTGCGGTGGCGAGCAGCGCTGCAGCGGGAAGCCGACCGTAGCCGTGGCATCCCCCGCGCGCGCCAACGAGAGCTTGCGCCGATCCTCCGACAGCCGCACTGCCGCACGCTCGCGCCAGATCGAGCCGCTCTTGTCCAGCAGCGCGACGGCGCAGCTGCTCGCGAAGGTGCGCATGGCGCAGCAGAGCCCGTGCCAGCCACGGACCCGCGCGCCCGCGCGGTCGTCGCTCATGAGTGCACCCAGCGTTGCATCGCCAGGCGCGATCGCCGAACCCTGCGACGCTGCGTGCTGTTGCTGCGGCCGCGGCCGCCACCGCCGCAGCAGCAGCACCAAGTCTTGCAACAGGACCTGCCCGTGGATGGCGACGAAGCCCGATGCCCAGGCGGCGCTGCTGCCGTCTCCGAAGCAGGTGCGCAGCTGCGTCTTCGCTGTGCTCGCCAGCCGCCCCAGCTCCTGCGTCGTGAGCATGGCGCCGACCTGCAGCACGAGCTCCGCTGCGAGCTGCGTGAGCGGCGGGCGCTGCTGCTGCTGCTGCTGCCGGTGCTGCGGCAGCGGCGACGACGACGATGGCGACGGCACCGCGCACTGCGAATGCCGCTCGCCTTCAATGCTGCGCAGCCGCGTACCGTGCGTGTGCTGTCGCTTCTGCCTGCTCGCGGGCGCCGCATCCCGGGCTGCCGCAGGGCTGCGCGCCGGCGTGAGCTGTGCCAGTGGGACCCCGTCTGCAGCAGCAGCTGGCAGCGGCGGCGGCTGGAGCGCTGCGGGACCCCCCTGGGGCGCCAGCGCGGTGCTGCTCGAGATGGGCGCCAGCGCCGTGGCGGCTCCGCGGGCGCGCGCTTGCTCGGCGAGCGCCGTCCACAGCGGGCAGCGCTCGTCCGCGAGGTCGGCGCGGAAGCGCACCTTCGCGTCGTGCAGCGCCAGCATCTCCTGGCCGTACGGCGACTCCCCGTAGAGCACCGCCCAGCGGCCCTCCACCGGGCCGTCCACGACCGCCGCGGGGCACCAGCCCGCCGCCGGCCAGGCGGCGCTCCCGCCCGGCCAGTAGATCTCGCACAGCGGGTCGCGGTGCGCGGGGCAGTGCGCCACGCGGTTGCCGTGGTTGTGCCACCAGTGCCACTCGATCAGCGCCGCGGCGTCGGCGCAGCCGAAGTGGTAGCACTTCTTGGCGCAGCGGTAGCAGCCGATGCTGGCGCCCGGCTTGCGGCACAGGTCGCAGCGCAGCCGCCGGCCGCGCGCCACCTCAGCCGCGAGCGAGGCGGCGCAGAAGTCGTGCACGCCGAGCACGGGCTGCGCAAGCTCGAAGTCGACCTCGCGCGCCAGTTTGATGCCGGACGAGAAGAGGGCGCATCGCTCGTGCGCGAACAGCGCCCCGCCACGGCCGTTGCCAAAAGGCCCGAGCAGCGCACCACACCGCCCTGATGCGGCGTTGTTCGCGCAAAACGCGCATGTGGGGGCACCATTCGACGTCACCTCAGTGCGCTGGCGCTTGTGCAACGGCTCCTCCTCCTCCGCCTCCTTTGTCGGTTGCTCCGCCTCTTCCGTCGGGGCCGCTACCGCCGCCGCCGCCGCCGTCGCCACCGCCGCTGCTGCCGGTGGTGCTGCTGCCGCTGTCGCCGCCGCCGCCGCCGCCGCCGCCGCCGCCGCCGCCGCCGCCGCCGCTGCCGCCGCCGCCTCCTCCCCCGAGAGCTCCTTCACGTAGTTGCTCGGAAAGGAGCCGCGCTTGCCCATGGCGGACCAAGCCTCGCCCACCCACCACGAGGCGTCGCCGCGGAACGTTTTCTCGACGCGCACCAGCAGGTCGCCGGGCTCGAAGCTCACCTCGTCCGCGTCGTTCGCCAGCCACGGGTGCAGCGCGCGCGCGCAC
>Ga0308021_10001341_pt1 | contig 11243 bp, 19 predicted proteins | sample Neamet351_FD_201296 | JGI IMG/M metagenome (GOLD analysis project Ga0308021, IMG submission 201296) | Marine microbial communities from water near the shore, Antarctic Ocean - #351 | ecosystem: Environmental > Aquatic > Marine > Unclassified | place: Southern Ocean | collected 2014-10-02
CCAGGATCTCCTAGTATAATCGGATTGTTCTTCTTTCTTCGAGAAAGGATTTGACAAATTCTATAAACTTCTTTGTCTCTACCGATAATCGGGTCTAGTTTTCCAGCAGCAGCTGCCGCAGTTAAATCTTCTCCAAACTGATCGATTAATGGTGTCTTCACTTGTTTTTGCTTTGCCATATTCTTAGTTAGTATTTATATGTATTATAATGTATAATCTCTGTTTGTTTATTTATTCCTGAAAAAAAAAGAGCTAGTTTTTGGCTAGCTCTCGATTTTATAAATATTTTTACTCATCTATGTCGGTATAGTTGTAAAATATTAAAAGTATTCGTTCTAATCTATATATCAGTAAAATATATGTAAAAATTAAAAGGTTAAAAAGATACTGATCTCATAGTGCATTTAGAACATAATGATGCGGTAGTGTCGGAAACAACTTCGCTCCATACATCACATGCTTTTGAACCATCTTCCGGAGAAAACTCAGGATATTTACTTAATTCTAAATTAGAATTTTGACAAATCATCATAATAGACTTGCTTCCGTTTTCTCTAGTTGCCATTTTAGTTTTCCAAATATGTTTAACCTTTTTACTCTTTGCCATTTTAATTATGTTATGTTACTATATGAATATTATACTCCTTTATTACTAATTGTTTCAACAGAAAAACGCCAAACTTCTAGAATCAAATAACGATTCCCATTGTCCAAATTTATTTGTAGTTTTAATGTCTATTAGTACTTATATTACACATTCTTCATTTGTTTATATTCTTTAATGTCTTAAAGTACTCATAGTTACTCATAGGATTCTTTGAGGGATTAAAAATTTTTACAATTCCACATTCTCTAATTAATTCCACCTTTATTATTTCACTACTTCAAGTTTAAACCCTTCATGTATTTTAAACGTATTAAAGTCTGGGAAAATAATTTCTACCAACGTTCATTAATTAAAAAAACCCAAAAACCCAACTCCATATCAACACTATAATTTGTAGGGCGGCGCCCCTTAAAGGATCCTTTGACAATTGGAATATCCGGGGTTCCGTACCAGGGAGAAATATCAGTTACTCTGTTTGGACCCTCCCCTTTCTTATATTGGCCGGAGGCCGCAGGGGTTTTTTCTACTAAGAGACTATATAGACACACATCACTCTGAATACTTATTGAAAGATAGATCAGAGTTCTAGTGATTAAAGGGTTTTTTAATATTTCCCAATTCCTTACTTCTAGTCTCTTATACTTATATAGATCTTGCTATAGTAAATTAGATAATTAGATTATTATTATATTATAAAGACTAATAGATCTTGTAGTACGCCCTACCCCAATTCTTTTTGGGTACTTTCTTTTTTCGGTTGGTAAATTGTTTTGACTTCTTAAATCATGTGAGAGGTTGGAGACTTGAAGACGTTCTGAGAGGTGTGAGTCGCGTTTGAACTAGTTGCTTTACCCTCCCTACTCAACCTTCAAGCTAAAAGACATAACTTATACTCACATGCCGCAGATTTGTTTCATAATTATCCAACTTTATTTATTAACAGTTTCTGGATCTAGTAGATTTTGAGTCTTAAAGGTTCTATGAGGGCATTAGAGTGTGTGCCACCGTAAACGGGGTACGGGTGGGCTCTCCATCCCGGGAGAATTCGGGGACACTGGTCGACTTTTGCTACCAGGTTTTGTATTCTTATAGAATCTTTTGAAGGGTTTCGTAGGGGGTACCCTTTGAATACTCTGAGATACTTGCAAGGGTAGGAGTAGTCCTAATTCCCGGGAGACCAGATGGTGCCCATATTGCTAAGTGTTTTTTGATATATGTTTATTATTAATATTACTATAGTCCTGTACCCCTACCCTATACTTTTACTTATAAATTCAGGTTTCCCTGCCCTTATATGCGGCTCCCAGCCTCTATCTCTTAAACTTGGGAGTGTTAGGTCTCGGACGTGCTCCCATCTTGGGTACATTCGGCGTGGGCCTTGATGGCGTGGGCCTTGTAGCGTTTGGAGTGGCTCCAGCATTTGGAGTGTTATTAAGTTTCTTTGGTGGTTGATCGCTAGGGTTCATAACTGTGGTCATCTTATCTTCGGCCTTACCTATAGCATAGTCGAAGGCTGCGTCTTTAACAGATTGTACACCATCAGCAACTTTATCCTTAAGGTACCCATAGAAGCCTTTAGCCGGGGGTGGCTTGGGGGTAGGGTCCTTGGGTAGCTCTATCTTAGGGTTACCTATGTTAGACTTCTTATTAGCATGTGCCTCTGTTGTACTTTTATCTGATTGTACCTGGGCTGCTAGTTTAGCACGTGGGTTCTGGTTGATCATAGTCTATTTACTTGATTGTGTCTTCTTAGCTTCCAGTAAGTCTGAGTACTCTATAAGTAGTGCATTTAAGTCCGGATGATAGGGTGTCTTTAACTTCATCTTAAGTATAGTAGCTTGTAGTTCTTTAATTTTGTCATTTAGCATAGCATCAGTTTATATTTAGTTATTATTGTTGTCCTCAGTTAGTTCACGTAGAGCACTTGTTATATGAGCTCCTATTAGTTACTATAGATGTTCTATATATGTCCCTCTCGGGGATCCCCTATATGGGCCTCTTATAAGTTCTTAATAGAAGCTTGATAGTAACATTGCTGTATCTGCATCTGTGGCTACTCTGAAAGTGCTTTCGTCTGGAGTGCAATGTTCTGATTTCTTATATTCCTTCTTAGCCATCTTAATAGACTCTTCCTTAGTCTTAGCATAATTAGAATTCCATCCTCCACCATCAAAGTTAAAGTTCCAACATTTAACTTTACTTATATATTCTAATAGAGAAACTTTCTCTTCTATAATAGGTAATAGAGATTCTTGTCCTGTACCTTTCTTAACTACACTCTTTAGAGCTCTTACTTGTCTCTTTAATAGTGCTATAGCTTCCTTGTTAGCTTTTTTGGTAATTAGTGCGTTCATCATATGCATTTAGTTTATTAGTTATAAGTAAATATAAGCATTTATATTGAATAAAAAAAACTTATGGGTACTTATTTTGTAGTTTATACCCATTATAAATAGGCTGTTTTATGAAATCAGTTGCCCAAAAGTTTTTTTATATGACATAAAAGTGTTATATTTACTTATAACTAATAAACTAAAACTATAAATTATGAGCAAATTAATCAACACCACAGGAATCCACACAGTTAACTATATAGACGGTCGCCCGGGATCATACAGGTTCATTACAAAGTGTCGTGCTGGATATATGAGTTGTACTAACTCTAGAGAAATATACAACAAGGCATTCAACGAATCGAAAAGGTCTATATTAGACGGTTATAAGAAAGGAACTTTACAAGCTATAGAGTTTCAACCAGAAGGATCAGACTATTGGTTAACTATATTTGCTAGAGTTGGTAAGAAGATTAAAGTTATTGATGAGTCTATCTTATTAGATTTAGAAGTTAGTACTATTAACGGTCTATGGTATAATACTGATCTTTATAACAATGATCAATATCAAGCTGTTAATGCTAAGACATGGGCTAGTAAAGCTTTTGTAATGAATGAAGTTGAGGTAGCTACGGCTGAGGTTGCTTAATACCTCAACCCCCTATCTATAATCAATATAAATAACACTTTATTTGAAAATAGTTGTCCCAAAGTTTTTTTATATGACATAAAAGTGTTATATTTACTTATAACTAATAACTACATTATGAAATCAATTATAAAATCAGATCGCTTCATCACTATATTAATTGCTATTGCAATATTAATCTTTATAGTAATTGCGCCCACTCTTATTCTATACTTCTTTAAAGGAGTTTTAATATGTATGAATAATCCCTTAACGGCTGGAGCAATTGTAGGATCTTTCTTAATCGGTTTCCTTTTTAATGAAACAAAATAACTATTAACAGTATAATAACTATAAATCTAAACTACATATTATGAGCATTCAAACTTTATCATCAAACGTATTAGAACTAAGTAAACAAGAGAGCATCAACGCTCAATCTTTACGAAGAACACTTCCTTTCAGAGATATTAACATGATCGACGAAAAAACTATCGAGTATAGAGGTACTCGAATCGGTATTACTAAACAAGCATTTAAATCATTACTATCTTTGGTAGGTATGAGTCAATCATTTGCTGATAAGTTTACCAGATTATTTAACCCAGACACTAAAGCGAAATTCATTAATACTATGAAAGACGCAATGGCTTCTAATTCAGGTCGATTAAGTAACGTAACATTGGTTCTTAATCCTATTAGTAAAGCTGTTATCTTATTCGGTAAGGAAGATAGACTTCAAATATCTAATGAGCAAATGATTAATGTTGCTGAGAATATGATCACTGATAGTTCAATGGACGTGTCTAGGTGGTCTACTGATCCTGCAACTGGTATTATTACAATAGATGCTAGTAATCCTAAGGCAGAGTTCGAGGTACTTGGATTATCAAATGAAGTATTTACTGGAGGAGTTACATTCCGTAATAGCCCTCTTAAAGGATTCGAAGTTATGCCATACGTTAATAGACAATGGTGTACTAATGGATTAACAACAGCATTAGCTCAAGAGTCTTACCAATTACATTCTTTAGATAATAAGAATATGGAAAGTTTCTTTGAGAATATGCAAGAACTTAGACGTAACAACTATGCACCGGAAGGATTCGCAGAAAGAGTACGTCAAGCAAATGATACTCCAGCATCTATGCAAGAAATGAGATTCGCACATGGACTTATTGAAAAGCATGCAGGAGAAAGAGCAGAACAATGGGTACCTCTTCAAGAGAACCTAAACGAATATAATAAAGCCGGATTCGAAATGATGACAAACGATCAAATGAAGATGGCAAAGAGTAACCAATCAGTTTGGTCGGTAATTAACGGTGTAACTCACTTTAGTTCTCATGGTAAAGGAATCATAGATACTAATATGCAAGACCATCATGAAGCAGATATCCAAACTAGAATTGGTAACCTATTAGGCAAAAAGAGTTTCGATCATGAAAACACAATGCCAAACCCATTTAGTGCATCTCAACTTCTACAAACAGGAGCAATGATGAACTAGTATTTAGTTTGATTTAGTTATAATAGTATTAAGGCTGGCGTAGTTTCCAGCCTTTCTTATGCTCTATACTAAGGGGCCCGCTATCTATAATCATTATAAATAGGTTGTTTTGTGAAAATAGTTGTCCCAAAGTTTTTTTATATGACATAAAAGTGTTATATTTACTTATAACTAATAAACTAAAACTACAAATTATGACTTACTCACAAATCGTTAAAGCAATTTCAACTTCTAATCTTACTGAAGCTCAATTAAGAAACTTAAACACATTAGTAATAGATACACTTAAAGCTAATGATTCTAATAGAACAAGCTCTAGAAAAGCAATGTTATATGTTGGAATGTCAGTTACAGTAGACCACAAGAAAACAGTTGGTCAAGAATTCATCGTTAAGAAGATCAATAATACTAAAGCAATCTTAACCGATGAAAACGGTAGAGGTATTAATGTTCCTATTAGCATGATAGTTTTCTAATTGTTAATAACTTTCTGAAAAGAAACCCTTATAATTTTTTTAAATCAATAAAAAGTGTTATATTTACTTATAACCTTTAAAATACACCACATATGCAACAATACACTATCAAACAAACTGAAAACTTCTACACTTTAACTAATGTAGATTCTGCAAAGACATTAGAAATCAGAGCCTCTCATCCTAAATTCTCTTATATAGAAAAGGAAGATAACAAAGGATCTAGAATCGTAAACATTAATGCAGGTAAGTTCACCTCATCTAAAGACTATAGAGGACATTATAAAAAAGCTACTAAAGCTACTAAGAAACCTATGGTAATTACGCTGACTAAGCTAGATGATCTACAGATCAATGATAGTCTATTCGTTCCTATGAAAACAAACACAATCTTCGATCAATTTGTTTCTACTGACGGTGGGTTTATGCCGGGAACAAACATAATGGCAGCCGGAGCACCAGGTGTCGGTAAGACAACAGTCCTATTAGATCTATTAGCAAATGCATACGAGTCTGGTAAGAAGGTCCTATTCATCTCAGCTGAAATGTCTCAGATAGATATGGCAAGATACCTTAAGAGATTCCCTAGATGGGGTCAATTACCTATCTTATTCCTTGCAGACTATACAGACGAATGCCCACAATCCGTAATCAACCAAGTATTACACGAAGGATACGACTTAGTACTAACAGATTCTTACACAGAAGTAAATGACACCGTAAAAGAAGCATGTAACCTAACTCGTGGTAAAGTGGAGAAATGGTTCCTAGACCTTATGATCTCTCATAACAAAGGAAATAACAAAGCAAGCATCTACACAACCTTCATTACTATCTTACAATTATCTAAAGGAGGTACTTTCGTAGGCTCAAACAAATTAAAGCACATGACAACTTCTATGATGCAATTAGATTGGGAAGGCGGAGAGAATGCCGGTCGTAGATATATGGAGTTCTCAAAGAACCGATGTGGAGCAGTAAACAAGAAACTATACTTCACTATAGACAACGGAGTAGGATTCGACGAAGCAAGATACGCAAGAGACCTATTCAACGACGAACTAGTAGCAACTGAAAAGAAAGCACTAGCAACAGAAGCAAACGCCTTCGATAAGTTATTCGGATTCTCAGAAGAAGTAGATGGAGTAGAACTAGAAGCAGACATTAAAGCATAATACTAGTTATATTAGAAATAGAGTCCCAGGTCAATGTGGTGTTGCCTGGGCTTTGTTGTCTTTAGAGTACTGAAAACCCTAGTTCCTTAGAACATGGGAATTCCCTAGCCCTCCTGCGTGCGAAGGGTCTTGAGGGACCTATCGGACTATAATGGGTCATAAATACTGCTAATAATGCCGCCGAATGGGCTGAAAACTACTAAAATACTCATAATTGTCCGAATATTTGCTAGAAATGGCCGATTTTACTGATATTTGCCAATAATGCATGCTATATTTAAAACAAGCTATATTCGCTATATATGCTAGAAAGGGCTCATAATGACTAAAAGTACTCATATTTACTGAAAAGGGCCCATAATGACTAGAAATGCATATATTTACTGAAAAGGGCCCAGACGGTCATGGTAAAAAAAGCTCCCACGGGGTGTGTATGTTGGGCGCGGGGTTTAAGGTACCCTGCAGAACATTACTCGGTACCCTGCAGAACATTACCTGGAGTATTACTTGGAGTATTACTTGGAGCTATATCTATTATATTACTTGGTTACTATCTTAGGTACTATTACTTGGTTACTAGGAGATACCCTTGGATAACTAGGAGATACTTTGAAGATCCTTACAGGCTTATCTCTTGTTTGTAGGTATTCTTTTATATCTTATAGGAGGTTTGTATCTTATCTTATTACTATACGTATATCTTATTTATATTTGTATACCGTATTACTTGTATTGTTGTTTACTTATCTTTGCTTGTCTCTTCTTAGATCTCTTATATCTTTATTATAATTATTGTCGGTTTTGTTGTTCCTGATTATCTACTAATTCTTTGGAATACTTGGGATCTTTTGAGAGCTCTTGGTTCCTAGGGTGGGGGATCTTTTACTTGACTCTTTGCTTGCTCTGGATGACTTGGTTGGTTTCTATTTAAAAGGGTTGTTGTTTATGTGTCTTTGATGTGGTGTCCCTTAGAGAGTGCGCTTATATATCCTCTTTAAATTACTGGTGTATTATAGGTTCTTATCTATACTCATTATAAATAGGTTCTCTAGTGAAAAGAGTTGCCCTAGGATTTTTTAGTATCAATTAAAAGTGTTATATTTACTTATAACTAATAAACATAATTATGACTTACGAAGCTGAAAGAACTATTGAAAGAACGATTAAAGAGGATGGTAGATTAGAGTTTACTATTGTAGATCAAGAGACTGGAGTTGATCAGAACCTAGTAATTGAGAATGATAACTGGGAGTTTGTAAAGTCTGAGATTGAGGGTTATGAGAATGGCTATGATATCTACTTGTAGATCTCTTATACCTCTATATAGATTGTTAATAACTTTATGAAAACAATTGAGTTATTATTTTTTTATATCAATTAAAATGCTTATATTTACTTATAACTAATAAACTAAATGATTATGCTTATCCACACAGTAGTACCTTATTTTGATAACGGAGTTGTTGTTAATATTGATGATGTTGTTTCTTTTAATAAACACAAAGATGCAGTCAAATATAGTCAGAATTTTGCTTACTATGAATTAATTGAAAATAAACTTAAATAATATGAAAACTATAACAAAATACAAGGCAATTGATGGCAAAGAATTCTCAGATAGAGATGAATGCGTGTCATATGAATTATTAATATGTAGAGTAGATGATATAATGTCTGCCCTTCCTCCTAAACCAGTAGATGACGATTGTAGTTTTTCTGGTGGTGAAGGTTTCTTGCAACATGATAAATCTATCTTAAGAAAAGTTCAATTGCAATTATTAGAAATAATGAAAGAATATACTGATCATAAATGGATTCAACAAACTATTGATGATGAGAATATTGATCCTTCTTGGGTTGCTAGAATCATTGGAGAGTATAGTTTACATCCTTTAAATAATGCATGGTATAGATTCTCTTGTATTGATAATTTAAGTAGAGAATGGGGACAGCCTTACTTTGCTAATAACCCTGAAAAAGGTACTCAATTTAGTATTAACCAATAAGATACAATTATGAAAAGACCACTAATTTCACCAGACCGTATTATTGAAGAGATTGGATCTCTAGCAGATATTGGAGAGATCGCAAACTACTTATATGTTAACTTTGATAGAGTAACAGGAATGGATCTAGAACGTCGCGATGATGTTTGTCAATTTCCCGATGAAATATACGAAGTAATGGATCACTATGATCTAGAAGAAACCGATTTCACTGAAGAATGGGGTTTCTGTTACTAATAAATTAAAACTATAATTATGAAACATAGAATAACAGCAATATCAGATACTCACACTAGACATAAATTATTGGATCTTCCAGGTGGAGATACTTTAATCTTTGGAGGAGATCTTATGAATAGTGGTTATAGTGTTTATGAGATACATGACTTCTTACGATGGTTCATGTGCCAGGATTATGACAACCTTGTATTTATTGCAGGTAATCATGATAGAAGATTTGAAATAAATGCAGAAGATACTGCTGAGATCTTAAAAGAATACGAAGATCTTGTAACATACTTACAAGATAAAACATGTGTAATCTCTAATGAAGAAGGAGAAAGCTTTAATATCTATGGAAGTCCATGGCAACCTGAATTTTACAACTGGGCATTCAATTTACCTAAGGGTGGAAAAGAACTAGTTGCTAAATGGGATGCTATTCCAACAGATACTGAAATATTAGTAACGCACGGACCTCCTCAAGGAATATTAGACATAAGTGGACCTCCATATAATGAAGGAGATCTAGGCTGCGCTATCTTACGTGAAAGAGTAGACTTAATCAAACCTAAAATTCATATATTTGGTCATATACATGGTTCTTATGGATATAAATTAGTTAATGGCACTCATTTTATTAATGCAAGTGTATTAAATGAAAAGTATGAACATACAAATATGCCATTAACATTTGATTGGGACAGTATTACTAACGAATTAGAATTTATAAACTAAATATATCATGAAAAACAATAAACATTACAAGAATAGCGCTAAGTTATTTGTATTATCAGCAATTGGATTCTTATTAGTGATCTTTGCTTACATAATAACAGCTTAGTCAAAATATATTAAACAGAAATAAAATAAACAGTATAAACTAAAAATAAAATAAAATGATTCTTCCACATTTCAAAACAATATTATCACAAACAGCAACATTATTAGAGATAGCAGGTTATATTTTCGACAATTACAGCGGAAATCCTGAATTCTTAGAAGCTTTAAATAACGCAGAAGCTGATTATCCAGCAGGGGTTAGAGAAGTAGTAGACGCACATGACGTAACTGAAGAAGAATTAATAGATTCTTTAGAGCTTTACATCCAATCTTGTTAATAATTACAAATTAGATCTACTTCCCTCTCTGCAGCTACTTCCCAAGGTCGGGTTTTGTATTCTGTAGAGAAGGGGTATTTTCTTCCTTTCCATAAGAATCCTCCTCTTATCATTTTCAAATCTCCACTATACATCTGATGTACGTGGACTAATTCATGCATTAAAGTTTTTTCTAAAGTATCTTCATCATATGCTGGGCTTAAGTCTACTATATAGAAGCCTCCTGTGATCTCTCGGGTAATCCCTACGAATCCAGGGTAAAGTGGTGAGTATTTTATAAAAACCACGGGTTGTTTGAAGGGAGGGTCCTTAAATAACTTTGAATTTATCATCAAAGTGTTAACAGTTATGTGTTTTATGAGTGCGTTATCTGCTCTAAGAACTTGCCCACTCATTTGTATTGTAAATAATAATGCAATCAAAAACTTCCACATGATGTTTATATCTTTTTTTTATACAATCTTAATTTTTTTATAGAATACAAGGTACTATGTATTGCAAAGAAAAGAACCCCAACACATTCGAACCAAAACAAAGTAATATATGGTATAAGTGCTGCTGCGATTAAAACAGGTATCGATAAATAGCCATATCTTTTATCTTTTGCTATAAGAAATGTAGTGTATATGAAAAAACTAATAGCGAATACATTATGTGTTATTTCATAATCGTATGTATTAAATAGAGCGACTCCAGTTAATAATATACCAGATGTTATATTTTCAGTTACCATGAAGCTAATAGAGACTAAAAGTAGTCCAATCATTAATATATACGTCCCGTCAGTTCCATGATATGTACTGAATGAATATTTAATTGTTCCCGTTTGAAAATAGAGGGCAATCGGCATCGCAACTACAGCAATGGAGCATATGAGGTTGTAAATTATACAAAACTTCTTCAATTTCTAGTAAAATATCTTTATCTTTTTATATTTATCTCGATTCTTAGGGCACAAAAAACCCCGCGTTGATAGCAGGGCTTAATCTCTTATATATTATATATTGTTTACTAGAATCTAGACGACTGTCTTCCTCCACTTGGTTTAATGTAATTATCAGCGTATTTTTCTAAATCAGAAACTCTACCGAATGTATTTCCACCTTGTTCCCATGTTTTACCAGTCTCAGTATCTAGTATTTCATACTTTGCTCTATCACTCTTCGCA
>Ga0308021_10001344_pt1 | contig 11231 bp, 11 predicted proteins | sample Neamet351_FD_201296 | JGI IMG/M metagenome (GOLD analysis project Ga0308021, IMG submission 201296) | Marine microbial communities from water near the shore, Antarctic Ocean - #351 | ecosystem: Environmental > Aquatic > Marine > Unclassified | place: Southern Ocean | collected 2014-10-02
CCTTGATATCACCGTAGCCTTTTTTAATATGTCATTGTGCTCCTCGACACGGCGCAGCTTCTTCTCTAGTTCCTTGATGCGCCGATGCTGCTTCTCTGATACTGTAGTTTTGATCCACCACAAGTTGTGCTGATTCGAGTCGAAATTCTGGGCTAAAAGTACATCGTGTTTTGCTTCTCATCGTTTTGCTCGCTTAATGTCTAAGGTGATAATATCACCTATAATTAAGCGACCAAATAAACTATGCCACTACAGGTGTGGCTATCACTATCAGAATTGCTCTGAACATGGCATGGCTCTCTATTGGGGATAAAAATGATTCTACACAAATCGCTACGTAGATGAATCCATAGGGGTATAACTAGGCCATGGTGTGACCCATGAATACATAGGCCTGACGCTGCGATATCAAAGCTACTGCTTAGGCTATCATCTGTTTATACTAGGTCAAATAGTTTTCTTATATCGCGAATTTTTTCAATGAGCAACGCCAAAGATCAGCAACTCACCCCCATGATGCAGCAGTTTATGCGCATCAAAGCAGATCACCCATATGATCTGTTGTTTTATCGCATGGGTGATTTCTACGAGATGTTCCATGATGACGCCAAAAAAGCGTCAGAAATTCTCGATATCACACTCACCGCCCGGGGTAAGGCCAACGGCAACCCCATTCCCATGTGTGGCATCCCCTATCACGCCGCAGACGGCTATCTAGCCCGATTGGTTAAGGCAGGTATTTCTGTTGCCATATGCGAGCAAGTGGGCGACCCCGCTACCAGCAAAGGGCCAGTGGAGCGCAAAGTTGTTCGTGTGGTAACCCCCGGCACGCTCAGCGACGAGGCCTTGATGGAAGACCGGGTCGAACAACTTCTGTTGGCAGTGGCACAGCATGATGACAACTTTGGCCTCGCCTATCTCGATTTGAGTACTGGACGGTTTCGGGTTCTGGAAGTTTCCGGCGAAGAGGCTCTACTCGGGGAAATGCAGCGTCTTGCACCGGCCGAAACGCTGTATCACGAGTCTATCTACCACCCCCAGGTCACTAGCCGTGCGGGTGCGCGCTCTCAACCGGCCTGGGAGTTTGATCCCGAGAGTGCGCGGCGCGCGTTAAATACGCAGTTTCAAACACACGACTTACGCGGCTTTGGCTGCGACGACCTTGAGTTGGCCATCGGTGCGGCCGGCGCTCTACTACAATATGTTAAAGACACACAGCGCAACAACCTTCCTCATATCCGCAGTATGAGTCACGAAAGCCGCGCTCACAGTGTCATTCTCGATGCCGCCACGCGACGCAACCTCGAAATTGATGTAAACCTGAGTGGCGGAGACAGCAACACCCTGTTCTCCGTGATGGACCGAACCATAACTGCCATGGGCAGCCGCCTGTTGCGTCGTTTGCTACACCGCCCCCTGACCGACATTGACGCACTGGAGGCGCGCCAGAATTCGATCACATCACTGTGCGACAACTACCTGTATGAAACCGTGCGTACCGCCCTCAAACCCATTGGTGATATGGAGAGAATTTTAACCCGGGTTGCTCTGCGTTCGGCACGGCCCCGAGATCTCACGCGGCTGCACAGCTCGCTGGCAGCCCTACCCCTTATGCGCTCGGAACTGGACGGCGCCAACGCCGCTCGCCTGCATGACTTAAGCCAGCAAGCAGGTGAATTTCCGCTGCTGTGCGAGTTGCTGGGCAGTGCAATTACCGACAATCCACCCGTCGTCATTCGCGACGGCGGAGTTATCGCACCCGGGTATGACGAAGAGTTGGACGAGCTGCGAAAGATCAGCACTAATGCGGGTGACTACCTGTTGGAAATTGAACGCAGGGAACGTGAAGCCACCGGTATTCAAACACTAAAAGTCGGCTACAACCGGGTTCATGGTTATTACATTGAAATTAGCCGCTCACAGTCCGATAAGGCACCTGTTGAATACGTACGCCGTCAAACCCTCAAAAATGCCGAACGCTTCATCACGCCGGAGCTAAAGGAATTTGAAGACAAAGCTCTGTCGAGTAAAAGCCGCGCCCTAGCCAGGGAAAAAGGCCTGTATGAAGAACTGCTGGAGAAACTAAACGAAAAGCTGGCGGCCCTGCAAGACACAGCGGCAGCCGTATCAGAAATAGACGCCCTGGCAAATATGGCAGAACGCGCTGACAGCCTCAATCTGTGTAAGCCGGAATTTTGTGATGACCAGGTGTTCGAAGTTACCCAGGGGCGCCATCTAGTAGTAGAACAGGTACTAGACCAGCCTTTTATAGCCAATGATGCCCTGCTCAATCGCCAGCGTCGCATGCTACTGATCACCGGGCCCAATATGGGAGGCAAGTCAACTTACATGCGCCAAAACGCAGTAATAGCACTGCTCGCTCACACGGGAAGCTTCGTGCCAGCCTCTGCCGTGCGCCTGTCACCTATGGACAGAATTTTTACCCGCATAGGTTCCTCTGACGACCTGGCCAGCGGGCGCTCCACCTTCATGGTGGAAATGACAGAAACTGCAAACATCTTGCACAACGCCACGCCACGCAGTTTAGTACTCATGGATGAGGTGGGCCGTGGCACCAGCACCTTCGACGGTCTGAGCCTGGCCTGGGCAGCGGCGGTGGAACTGGCCCAATCGGTCAAGGCTTTTACCTTGTTCGCCACCCACTATTTCGAACTCACTGAACTGCCACAGCAGTGCTCCACCATGGCCAACATCCATCTGGATGCCACCGAATACCAAGACCACATCGTATTTTTACACAATATCCAGGAGGGCCCAGCTAGTCGGAGTTATGGCCTACAGGTTGCCAAGTTGGCGGGGGTGCCCTCACCAGTGCTCAAGGCCGCCCAAGAAAAACTCACCGCACTGGAACGTACCGACAGGGATAAAGTACCTACTGTACTGCCCTCGCCTCCCCAAAGTGACATGTTTAGCGCCATGGAACCACACCCGGCGGTCGAATTACTTCAAAGTCTCGATGTCGATGACCTGAGTCCTAGGCAAGCTTTGCAAAAACTCTATGATTTGAAGGCTATCCTGGAGTAAAAGGCCTTCATTTTCGGTAAGCCAACAGGTAAAATACCGCTCCTGATAATCCATTGCATCGATTTACCTTGTGTAATAAATAATATAGAGAGGTCACCGCAGTATGACATTTGTAGTTGGCGAGCAGTGTATAAAATGCAAACACACTGATTGCGTAGAAGTATGCCCAGTGGACTGTTTTTACGAAGGTCCAAATTTTCTGGTAATCCACCCGGATGAATGCATCGATTGCGCCTTATGCGAACCCGAGTGCCCCGAAGATGCAATTTATTCCGAGGATGAACTGCCGGAAGATCAGCAAGTATTTATGGAGCTGAACGCAGAGCTGGCCGAAGTATGGCCGGTCATAACAGAGATGAAAGAGTCTCCTGCCGACGCAGAAGACTGGAAAGGCAAGCCCAACAAGCTGGCACTACTGGAGCGCTAGCGCTCGTCACTGACCGACTCAATAAGATTTCGGTAAACCCAACTCCCATTCAGCGATAAAGTTCAGAATCATTTCTTTGGAGACAGGGGCTGTTTTCAACAGCCTGGCGCCGTTCCACAAAGGCAGTAACCCCTGCTCTACCGTGAATGCACTGCCACCCAAGGTCTCTATAGCCGCATCGACACTATGTAGGGCGCATTCGGAATTCATCAACTTGCACATATTGGCCAAGCTACCCACCTTGGCCGCATCCCACTTTTGATCGTAAGCCCAGGCGGCCTTCAACATCAGCAAGCGTGCTGCTTCGTGCTCAGACTTTGCCATAGCCAAGGGATGGGCAATGCCCTGATAACTCCCTATCGGCGTATCGCGGAATACCTTGCGCTCCTTGGCATACTCGGCTGCCATGTTGACACTATACTGCGACATGCCCGAACACATTGCCGCGGCTAGAATTCGCTCGGGGTTGAGCGAATTAAACATGACCAGTGAACCCATATCGACCTGCCCAACTATCTGGTCGGCAGCCACTTCGACGTTATCAAAAAATAGACTGTACTGGCCTACGCCCTCATTAAATGCCATAGGCATTAGTTGTTTTTCTATACCTGGCGCATCGGTGGGCACGATAAACAAGGACAAGCCATGATACTGACCCATCTTGGTATTTACCGAATCCTCTAAGGCAGTGCTGCGAGCCACCAGCAGCATATAGTCAGCCACTTCAAAACCAGAAATGTAGGACTTGGCACCATTGATAAGAAATTTATCACCAACGGCCGTAGCTTTGGTTGTCATATTAAACGAGTTTGTACCCGCATCGGCTTCGGTTATAGCAAAGCAAAACTTGCTTTTACCAGAGACTATATCTGGCAGATACTGCTCTTTTATAGCATCTGTTGCATTGCGTGCAATGCAAGCCGAGTCCATACAGGTGACCAGCAAAATATTGGGTGAGATTCCCATCGCTGAAATTTTCTCGAAGCCCAGCGCAAGCGGAAGTAAACCCACATCGGTTCCGCCGTATTCCTGCGGCACCAGGCAACCCATAAGGCCTACATCGGCGAAGGTCTGCCACAACTCCTGCGGAAATACAGAGTTGTTGACCATTTCCCTCAGTTCAGTTTTTCGCGAACCGGCCCAGGGCTTCATCGCTTCCCCTAGCGCATCCACCAACATCACGTTCTCTTCGCTAAAACTAAAATCTAGGCTCATCACAGCTCCTTTGGTAACTCAATAATTTATGCTACAGGATACTTCTGGTTAAGCCAGGAAGACAAATAAGATGTACTTAGAAGTTAAACCAAACAGAACTAGGTAAACAGAGAGTCGCCGCTCAGCCCCTGAGTTTCCATTATGACGCGCAGGTGACGCAGTGCTTCAACCTGGATCTGGCGCACACGTTCCCGTGTGAGGCCTATTTCCCGCCCCACTTCTTCTAGCGTGCTACTCTCATAGCCACGTAAACCGAAACGCCGCGACACTACCTCACACTGTTTAGCGGATAGTTCCTCAAGCCAACAGGTGATGCTGTGTTTAATATCGCTGTTTTGCAACAACATGGAGGGGTCTGACACATGGGTGTCGGCAATGGTGTCAAGTACGGCTCTATCTGAATCAGGGCCTACAGGTGTATCTACCGAAGTAACACGTTCGTTGAGGCGCAACAGTCGTTTTACATCCCCCGCCGGACGATCAAGCATATTCGCTATTTCTTCTGCAGAAGGCTCATGGTCGAGTTGCTGTGTGAGTTGTCTTGCCGCGCGCAAATAAATATTTAATTCTTTTACCACATGAATGGGTAATCGAATAGTGCGGGTCTGGTTCATAAGTCCGCGCTCAATCGTTTGTCGAATCCACCAAGTTGCATAGGTTGAAAAACGAAAACCGCGTTCTGGATCAAACTTTTCGACCGCCCGTATCAGACCCAGGTTACCCTCCTCGATGAGGTCTAGCAGAGTTAAACCACGATTGATGTAACGACGAGAAATTTTAACAACCAAACGTAAATTGCTCTCAATCATACGCTGCCGACTCGCTTCGTCTCCTTTCAGCGCTAGACGAGCAAAGTGCTTTTCTTCATCAGCTGTTAATAGGGGGGAAAAACCAATCTCATTCAGATAGAGCTGAGTAACATCTAGGGGTTTGTTATCTGTTGCATTAGAGCTGGCGCGTTCAAACTGGGGGTCTTCTGATTCGGCTTTTGAGTTGGATGGGAACTTGCTAAAAGAAGGCTGCGCAGTTTTATGCTTCCCAGAATTTCGCTTCGTGGGGACAGTGTGAGTGTCTGCATCCATGGCTTTACCTCATCTCTTATAATTTTATTTTTAGAGACTACTTGTTGCCGATCTAACAGGCTACCCCAGGTCTGTCGCAAAAAACAAGAGCTAGGGTAATAGTTTTTGCGGATCTACGGGCTTGCCCTCTTTGCGAATTTCGAAATGGAGTTTGACACTATCGGTGCCGGAGCTGCCCTTCTCAGCAATTTTCTGTCCCGCTGCTACGCGCACACCCTCGCTGACTAGCAAACGTTGGTTGTGACCATAGGCACTCAAATAGATGTCATTGTGCTTTACGATTAGCAACTCGCCGTAACCTACAATGCCTGTGCCCGCGTACACCACTCTCCCGGCCGCTACCGCATAAATAGAATCACCCTGCTTACCAGAGATATCGATGCCCTTGTGCACGGTGGACGAGTACCCACGGGTAACCTTCCCCTTGGTGGGCCATCGCCATTTTGAGACCTTTGCACCCGGGGGAGTTGCGGCAGTCTTTCGCTGGCTCACCGCCACAGGCGTTTGGATAGAACTACTGACGGGTGGTTTGTGTGCTGTTGTCTTGTTTGAAGAAGGTTTGCCCTGGCTGGACTTAGCGCTATTGGAATTTGTTTTAGCGGGGGCATTGCTCTTCAAATACAATTTCTGTCCAGGAAATATAGTGTAGGGACTGGCAATATTATTCGCCCTGGCAACCCAGCGAAAATCCAAACCATAGCGCCAACTTATCGAATAGACCGTGTCACCGCCGCGAACATAATACACACCGGGCGCTGGCGCCTTTGGGCTGGCTTTACGATCTTCAACAGGTGCCCGATAAGCACTGGAACAACCGATCAGGCAGCAAACAAACAATAGATGTATAAACCTTCTGGACACCATAATTCTCAAGCAAGCATTAGGATCTAACGCGATTGTCACCCCATCTGGAGTCGATAAACCACACAGCAAAAAAACCCACGGACATAAGCACTACACACATTACAATAGCAGGGTCTTGCCCGGTAAACTCCAGGTACTGAGAAGGGAGGACCGGTAACTGTTGAGCTGGCTTTAACTGACCATGACTTCCCTCAACCCAGACCAAGACTTGTTTCCACGGCCACACAACCACCAGTGACCCGAATAAGAAACCCGTCAGCACTGCCATGGTCTGCGTATGTGCCCGTTGCAACAGCGCGTGTAGCAAGCGTGAAAATAACATCAAACCGGTGACGGCACCCAGCGCAAATACTGCAATAAATAGCATATCGAAATTTTTGAGCGCAGAGAGAACAGTGCCATACATGCCCAATAATACAAGAATAAAACTACCTGAAATGCCGGGAAGTATCATCGCGCAGATTGCTAAAAAACCAGATAAAAAAACTGCGGCGAGACCAAAGTCCATCGAAACAACAGGGGAGAGCGCGACCCACACTACAGCACCAACACCGGCGACAAGACACAGCCCATGCACAGGCGTCCAGCGTTCTATTTGCCGCGCCAGCACCAGCGCTGACGCTAACACCAGACCAAAGAAAAAGGCCCAAAGCTGAACGGGATAATCTGCTAGCAACCAGGAAACAACACGTGCCAAAGTCAATATACTTGTGGCAATACCCGACAGCAAAGCGAGTAAAAAGGCGCCGTTCACATGCTGCCAAATTCCTTGGAAATCACCGTGTAGTAACAGTTTCAGACATTTCAAATCAAAAGAGCGAATGCTATCAAGTAGCGTGTCGTATATACCCGTAATAAAGGCGATGGTGCCACCGGAAACACCTGGCACAATATCGGCAGCGCCCATTAACATGCCTCTCATATAAATACTCACAGGAGACATCGCCTACTTCACCGTTCCGCTGCACAGCGGCACAAACCGCACGGGCTCTACAATTTCAGTTTCAAAGCCTTCACTGCCTTTAGTCACTAATTGCAAATATTGTGTTTCTCCGCCAACGGGAATCACAAGCCGACCACCCGGGGCCAATTGCCGCAGCAGTTCCTCCGGCAGAGTTTCTGGTGCAGCCGTCGAGAGGATGCCGTCATAAGGCCCCTTTTCTTCCCAGCCCATAATCCCGTCGGCATGTTTTGTCTGGACATTGTAGAGCTTTAACTGACGCAGGCGCTGTTTGGCTTTAAATTGCAGGGGGCGAATCCGTTCAACACTGAATACTTTTTCGACCAACTGTGCAAGCACGGCGGTCTGGTAACCCGAGCCGGTGCCTATTTCCAGCACATGCTGCAGTGGCCCAGCCCCCAACAACAGTTCGGTCATACGCGCCACGATATAGGGCTGGGACAGGGTTTGCTGGTGACCGATGGGCAACGCGGTATCCTCGTAAGCGCGATGCGCCATGGCCTCATCCAAAAACAAATGCCGTGGTGTTGTGCGCATGACATCCAGCACAGCCTTATTACTAATACCCTGCTCAACCAGACGCTGTATTAATCGCTCGCGCGTGCGCTGCGATGTCATGCCGATGCCATTTAGCTTGACGCTATTCACTGCTGTCACGTTTTCCTATAGTACTTCTTCTATCATTATACTGCACCAGCTCGGCCAGAACCGCAGTGGCATAGCCACCGGATCCCAGCGAAAATTTGAGCTGCAAAGTCCCATCATCACAAAACTGCCAGCAAAAGTCATCCGGCAAAGCGCGGGTGGCGCGGTAGGACATTTCTAGGCCCATACGTTGCAGAAACTTCCCCGTTTCCAAATTTTCGCCCAATGCTGCACTTTGTTGCGCCTCTGACTCAAATTGATCTCCTGTTCCCCACAGTGGCAGTCCGGGATGTAGGTCGCCAATAGCACAGCGGTGTTTAATGTCTTCATCGATCTGCTGCGGGCGAAAGAGACTGCGAGAGCCACTCAAAATACACACATCACCTTCTACGACCTGATTCCAGCTGGCCTCGCTCACTCGTCTGGCCAGCATCGTGTTGAACAGATGGGCGCGCAGAGCAGACAAATACAAGCTGCGTTTGGTACGCGATATCCTGCGCCCTCCACTTTGCATCCAGTGCCGGGCCTGCTCCAAAGTGGACCCACTACGTCCAAAGCGTTGTTCGCCAAAATAGTTTGGAACACCCTGAGCCTTTGCCCTTTCAAGGCGCTGTAACAACGCGTCATGGGGGCCATGTAGCTCTCGCAGGCACAGTTCGAAGCGATTGGATTTATGCGTGCCGCGTTTTAATTTTCGCAGGTGACAGCCGGCTTGCAACACCTTTACATTATCGTCAGCTTCTAGCTCGCTCCAGTCCGGCTGCGCCTTTCCGGCCATGCGAACACTGAACCATTGCCGCGTGATGGCGTTGCGGTCTTTCATCCCGCTAAGGCCAATATCCCGCGCTGGAATTCCACTTAAACCCGATATACGCTCTAGTAGTTCAAGGCTGTTAAGCTGCCGTTTTTCAAGATGTAAAAAAACATGCTCCCCTTCTCCGGACAATTCAAAGCCCAGCTCTTCGTCTACCCGAAAATCCTCCGGCTGCGCGCGCAGTAAGACGGTGACTTCAGGGGTGCCGGAAACGCAGGGGCAGAGCAATGTCACTGCTGTAATCTTTTCAACAGCACCACAGCATGCGCCGCGATACCCTCGCCACGACCCGTGAATCCCAGATTTTCTGTCGTGGTAGCTTTAACATTGACGCACTCAATATCTACCCCCAAATCGGCGGCGAGTACGACTCGCATCGCGCCAATATAAGGGGCCATCTTGGGTGCCTGCGCAACCAGTGTCGAATCGAGGTTAGAGACGCACCAACCAGCAACATGTAGTTTCCCAACAACGTTGCGTAGTAAAATACGACTGTCAATACCAGCATTATCTGGGTCCGTATCGGGAAAGTGTTGGCCTATATCACCTGCACAAATGGCACCTAACAAGGCGTCACAAATTGCATGAATAAGCACGTCGCCATCGGAATGGGCGAGCAGCTTTCGAGCATAGGGAATTTCAACACCGCCCAACACGACACTATTCTCGCCAAGCGACACTTCGCCTGCGACAGAGACTTGCGCCTGCGTATCGGTGGAAAAACGATGCACATCGTAACCATGGCCTATTCGCATCACCTGTTCTCCGCCGTTATTTTATACATTGGTATCAGTATTTTGTTGCGCCAGATAAAAAGCAGCCAAAGGTAAATCGCCAGGAACCGTGACTTTCAAGTTACTAACAGAGCCTGCCACCAGTTGCACACGCTGTCCGCAAAGCTCCATAGCGCAAGCCTCGTCGGTAATAACAAGCCCGCGTTGGGTGGCGCTCTTTAGTGCCTTGTACAAGGGTTCATAAGGAAACATCTGCGGGGTCTGTGCACACCACAGTTTATCCCGGGACAAGGTTTTGTCGACAATATTATCAGCGCCAACATGTTTAACCGTATCGACTATGGGCACAGCAAGAATACCCCCTACTCCCGAGCGACAGACTTGCTGTGCAAGCTCCGAAATGTCATCTGGCGAAATACAGGGACGAGCGGCGTCATGCACCAACACCCAGTCATCGGGCTGAGCCAAACCTTGCAGAGCCGCAAGACCGGCTAACACAGAGTCGCTACGTGCCTCGCCGCCCTCCACCAATAAAACTCTAGGGTCCTTCAGAGCGGCAATAGACACCGCCGTCTTATCCAGTGGATTGAGCGCCACAACCACTTTTTCGATAAATTCACAGGTAAGTAAGGCGGACAAACTGTGTTCCAGAACGGTAGCCCCGGCCACTTTGAGGTACTGCTTGGGTAGCGCTGCGCCCATGCGTGAACCGACACCAGCTGCGGGAATAATGGCCCAGCACGTATTGGAGAAGACCGCGGACACTACCTCTTCACCGCCGGTTTATTGGGTTCCTGAGCACCTTTTTCGACGACCAGATAAAAGGTTTCACCCTTACGGATAAGGCCTAGTTTCTCACGTGCACGCGACTCAATGCCCTTGGTACCGTTTTGCAGCTCCAGAACTTCACGTTCTATGGCTTCATTACGCCGTTGCAACTTGCTGTTTACTGCCGTTTGTTCTTGCAGCTGCAACTCCAGGCGGTGCTGCTCGGCCAAACTACCCGGCGCGAACCACAGGCGATATTGAAGCCCGGCCAGCATTATTAGCAACAAGCCCAAAATCCACAGTAGTGGCTGTGCTCTAGCGGGCAAGTTCCGTCAGGCCACGGTAGGGAGCTTTACCTGCCAGCTCGGCTTCTATGCGCAAGAGACGGTTGTATTTTGCTACTCGATCCGAGCGGCAAAGCGAACCAGTTTTGATCTGACCCGCTGCTGTAGCCACAGCCAGATCGGCGATGGTGGTGTCCTCAGTCTCGCCAGAGCGGTGCGAGATGACAGCGGTATAACCGGCAGCCTTTGCCATCGCAATGGCATCCAGGGTCTCGGATAACGTGCCGATCTGGTTTAGCTTGATGAGAATTGAATTGCCAACACCCATGTCAATACCCTGTTTTAATATCCGGGTATTGGTGACAAACAGGTCGTCTCCTACCAGTTGTATT